>Ga0307416_100000134_pt1 | contig 44127 bp, 68 predicted proteins | sample DK1Cmetagenome_2_FD_203821 | JGI IMG/M metagenome (GOLD analysis project Ga0307416, IMG submission 203821) | Maize rhizosphere microbial communities from greenhouse at UC Davis, California, United States - DK15-C-3 | ecosystem: Host-associated > Plants > Roots > Rhizosphere > Soil | place...
GATCGGCTGGGACGCGGCCAACCCCGTCCCGACCTTCACCGCGATTCGCGCGCATCTGCGCAAGAACGGCGTGCCGCAGACCGGCCTCAACGTGGTCGTTGGCACGAACGTCTACGCCGCGCTCCTGGACGCCAACGCGATCACCGACGCCTCCGCGTCCGGCTCGACCGAGGCTCTCCGCGAGGGCAACGTGGGCAAGATCCGTGGCTTCAACATCGCCGAGTCGACCCGCGTGGGCGACGACGAGATCATCGCGTTCCACAAGGACGCCTTCACCCTGGCCGTCCGCGCCCCGCAGGTCCCTGTTGGACAGTGGGGCCAGTCGGTCTCCGCTGGCGGCTACTCCCTGCGCTACCTGCGCGACTACGACGTGACCAAGACCCTGACTCGCTCCATGGTCTCCACGTTCGTCGGCGTGGCGGAACTGCCGCTCTACAAGGTCGAGCGCGACTACACCGCCAACACCGCAACCGTCTCCGAGGTTGCTGGCGGCGCCACCTTCCGCATGAGCATCGGCGACGTCGAGCCTGTCTGATCCGAGTAGTCCCGTGAGGCGTCCTACCCTGGGCGCCTCATGGGGCCTCTGAGCCCCTGAAAGGAGCTACCCGTGGCCACACCCCTCCCACCTCCTGTTAGCTCGCTAGAGAAGCGCCTGGGGCTCCCGGTAGGCACGCTCGACGAGGAGGACCTGGCACGCGCCCAGGAAGCACTCGACGACGCGACGACCCTGGCCCTCGCCGAGGTCTCCGAGACCCGCTCGATCGCCTGGACTGTCGACGCTCCCAAGGTTGTCGCCCTGGTGATCCTCAAGGCCGCCAAGCGCGAGTTTGAGAACCCGCGCGCGATGGAGTCCGAGTCGCTCGGCGAGCATTCCGTCGGCGGCCTCGACACCACTGGCGTCTACCTCAAGCGCTCCGAGATCGCCCAGATTCGCCGAGCCGCAACCGGCCGCTCCGGCGGCTTCGTCGGTTCCGTCCGCACCCCGAGCGCGTATGGAGACGGCGAGTGATCGCCGAGGACGGCGTCGTCTACGTCCTCGTCGAGGGCAAGGAGGACGGCGACCCGTTCCCGCTCCTGGCCGAGGAGGATCTCGATGCTTCTGAATAACTACCGCCTCCCGCCGGTCTACCGACTCCGCGCTGGCATCACCGAGGACTCCTACGGCGACCCCGTCGAGTCCTGGGACGTCCCGGACAAGGTCCGCCTCAAGCGCGCCGTCGTCCAGTTCGACCAGTCCGAGGAGGACGAGGACACCGCCCGGCGCGTCCTGCGCACCGAGCGCGTCCTGATCGTCCCCGGCAGGGCCGACCTCACCGCCGAGGACCGCATCGAGTACGAGGGCGAGGTCTACAAGATCCAGGGCGATCCCGCGATCCGCGAGGGGCTCGCCCAGGGCGTTTACACGCTCGCCATCATCACTCAGACACAAGGATAGGAGGCCGCATGGCTCGATCCATTCGCCCGGACCGCGACGGTATGCGCGAGATGCTCAAGTCGGCCCCTGTCCAGGCGACCGTCACGCTCAAGGCCGCCGAGGTCGCTGGCGTGGTCGAGTCGCTCGGCCCTGACTCCGGCGACGGCCCCGTCCCCGTGATCTCCGGCGCGTTCCCGCACGCCGACCGCGCTGGCGCCTCCGTCACCCTGGCGCACGCCTCCGGCATCAACAACGAGGCCAAGCATGGCTACCTCGTCCGCGCGGCCGCCGCTCTCGGCCTGGACGTCACCGAGGAGAGCGCATGACCGCGATCCTCTTTCCCGATCCCCAGCCCGTCGTCCGCGACGCGATCAAGGCCGTCCTGGCCTCCAGGTCGATCGCCGCGACGGTCTCCACCAAGGCCGCGCTCGCCGACGGCAAGCGTCCCCTCCCGTGGGTCCAGGTCCGTTCCGACGGCCAGTTCCGCGACGCCCGGCTCAACGGCCGGGCCACCATGCGCGTCCTCGTCTGGCATAAGGACGAGGGCACGGCCCAGCACCTCGCGGGCCAGATCGAGGCCCTCCTCCTGGATTACTCCGGCGGCGGGCTCCGTGGCTTTTCGCCCGTGACCGGGCCCCTCCCGGCGGGCGATCCCGCGACCGGCGAGGCGCTCTCGTTCATTACCATCACCGCCCGGCTCGTGCCGGTCAACCTGTAAGGAGGTTTCCGCATGGCCGGAAACGCAAGTAACACCCAGCTTTGGAACGGCGCCGACGTGTTCATCGCGCCGGAGGGCACCTCTGGCCCGACCGACCTGACGACCGCCTGGGCCGCTTCCTGGGAGGCCGCCGGTCTCCTGGACGGCGAGGAAGGCTTCACCGAGGAGCGCGAGGAGGAAAGCTCCGAGCATTACGCCTGGGGCGGCATCCTCTACCGCAAGACCCGTTCCCAGCACAAGCGAACCATCAAGTTCGTCGCCCTGGAGGACAACGCCGTCACGTTCGACCTGGTCAACCCCGGCTCGACCCGCACCGCGACCGGAGGCGTCCGCACCTCTAAGGTCAAGGTCCCGACGACCAAGCGCTTCGCCATCGGCTTTGAGACCCGCGACGGCGAAAAGATCAAGCGCCGGATCGTCCAGTCCGCCGAGGTCGCTGAGATCGGCGAGATCAAGGAGTCCGAGACCGACCCGACGGTCTACGAGATCACCGTGATCATCTACCCCGAGGCCGACGGCACGCTCTACGACGAGATCGCCACCGATCCCGAGTACGTCGCCCCGTAACCTCCCCTTCTACTGGCCAGGAGTCGCTCGCGTGGGGCGGCTCCTGGCTTCACTTCCTAACCCACGCACCCATTCTTCTCTCCCGACCCACGCTAAGGAGCACCCACAATGCCTACCACCAACCCCACCGCCGCAGAAGCGCTCGGCGACAAGATCCCCTTCACCTACGACGGGACCGCCTACCTCCTGGACCCGACCTCCGAATGGCCGTTTGAGGCCCTGGAGGTCCTGGAGGAGGGCAAGGTCGCAACCTTCCTCAAGCTCGTCCTCGGCGCCGAACAGTACGCCGCGTTCCGCAAGCACAAGTACAAGGTCGGCCGTGTAAACGCTTTCGTCGAGGAACTCCAGAACGCCCTCGGCGTCGAGGGAAACTAACGACGCTCGCCCGCATACTCCGCGAGGCGCCCGGTGCGCTGGAGGCTGATCTCCAGCGCCACTACCGGGTCGACCTCGCCGAGTATTGGCGTGGCGGGCTCTCGCCCCGTCGTCTCTCGGTCCTTGTCAAGCGTCTCCCGCCCGCAGACTCCGCAATAGCCCAGCACTTCTCGCCCGGCGGCGAGGGCTGGACCACTACCGACTACCTGGTAGCGGACGTCTACCAAGTCCTCGCGGGCCAACCCCATCCGTCGCGGCCCAAGCCCGTCGAGGAAACGAGTCGTCATTCGACTCTCGCGGCTCGGCTCCAGGCCCAGCGCGCGCGGCTGGAGGCCCAGCACAAGAACCAATAGGAGGCCCATGTGTCCAATGTAGGGTTTGCCACCCTCACCATCATTCCGTCGGCCCGCGACTTCTTCAAGCGCCTATCCAGCGAGGTCGATCCGGCCATGCGCCGCTCCGGCACGAGTGGCGGCCGGGAGGCGGGCGACGGCTTCAACCGTTCATTCCTCGGCTCCATCACGGGCGCGATCGGCCCTGGAATCGGCCTGGCGATCGGTAACAAGATCGCCTCGGGCATCACCCGCTCGCTCTCGTCCGGCCTCAAGGCCCCGCTCCAGGCGGCCAAGCTCGTTACCGCCATCGGCGCCATCGGCTCCGTCGGCCTGGTCTCGGCGGCCAACCTGTCCTCGCTGGCGGTCTCGATCGCCGCAGTTGGCGGCGCCGCCCTGGCCGTTCCCGGCATCCTCGCTGGCGTCGCCATCGCCGGAGGCGTGCTCAAGGCCGCACTCCAGGACGCTCCGACAATCCTGGCCAGCACCGGCGAGCAGTTCGCCGGGCTCCAGCGGTCCATCTCGGGCGAGTTCTGGGAGCGGGCGGCCGGGCCGATCCGTGACCTCGTTACGAACCTCCTGCCCAGCCTGGAGTCCGGCACGTCCGGCGTGGCGGCGGCCCTCGGTAACATGGGCGGCAAGCTTGCCACCGAGCTCGGCCTGATGCTGGGCCACGGCGGGAACATGGCCAAGATCTTCCAGCCGCTCGTCGCCGGGATCACGGCCGCCTCCGGCGCCATGGCTCCGCTCGTCAAGGGCTTTGTGACGCTCACGACCGTCGGCGCGGGCTACCTCCCGTCGCTCGGCCAGGGCTTCACCGACCTGGCGCTCAAGTTCAATGCGTTCATCCAGACCGCCAACGCGGACGGCTCGCTCAAGGCGTGGATCGACGGCGGCCTCCAGGCCATCGGCGACCTCGTCTCCGTGGTCGGTTCCGTGGGCTCGATCCTGGGCGGGATCTTTTCGGCCATGTCTGCCGCTGGCACGTCCTCCCTGGGCGGCCTCGCGGACGGCCTGGCCCAGGTCGCTACGATCGTCAACGGTCCCGCGTTCCAGACCGGCCTCTCCACCGTGTTCGCTGGCGCCGCTTCCGGCGTCGCTGGCCTGTCCACGGCCCTCGGCCCGCTGGGCAACCTGTTCGCCACCCTGGCGCCTACCCTGGCCAACGTCCTCTCTGTGGGCGGCGAGCTCGCCGGTAAGGTGTTCGGCACGCTGGCGACGGCCCTGGCCAATCCTGCCCTGACGGCCGGGATTGACTCGCTCCTCAACGGGCTCGTGACCGGCATCAACGCGGTCCTCCCGGCCTTCTCCGGCCTGGGCCCGCTGATCGGTACGGTCGCCACAACGGTCGGTATGCTCGCGGCCCAGCTAGGCCCGATCCTGGGCGCCGTGATCGCCGGGCTCGTCCCGGTCGTTATGTCGCTCCTGACGTCGCTACAGCCGCTCATCCCGGTCCTCGGCGCGGCCCTCCTCACGGCGGTCCAGACGCTCGCCCCGGTGCTCCTGTCCCTGGTCTCGTCGATCCTGCCTCCGCTCGTGTCGGCGTTCGTCTCGCTCCTCCCGGTCGTGGCTCCGCTGGCCCAGGTGATCGCCACTGTCCTGAACGTGGCGATCCAGGCACTCGCGCCGCTCCTGATGCAGTTGGCCCCGCTGTTTACACAGCTTATGGCCGCCGTCCTGCCGCTGGTCTCGACGATCGCCGCCCAGCTTGTCCCGGTCCTGAATAGCCTGATGCCCGTAGTCACGACCGTATTTGGCGTGATCGTCTCGATCATCTCGGCGGCCCTGCCCATCGTGATCGGGATCATCCAGGTTTTCTCCGGCCTCCTGACCGGCAACTGGAGCCAAGTCTGGAACGGGATCGTCTCGATCCTCTCCGGCATCTGGAACACGATCGTCGCCGTGATCACTGGCGCCATCGCCATCGTCGGCTCGCTGATCTCGGCCGGGCTCTCGATCATCTCCGGCGTCTGGAATAGCGTCTGGAACTCGATCTCGTCGTTCGTCGGCACGATCTGGTCCACGATCTCCTCGACGATCTCGACGGCCATGTCCAACCTGGGCTCGGCGATCTCGTCCGGCATAGAGACCGCGCTCAATTTCTTCCGTGAGCTCCCCGGCAACATCATGTCGGCGCTGGGCGATCTGGGAGGCACGCTCCTCTCCGCTGGCCAGGACGCGATCCAGGGTTTCATCAACGGCATCACCGGCATGGCCGGAAACGTGATCTCCGCGATCCAGTCCACCATCACCGACGCCCTCCCCGGCTTCGTCAAGAAGGCCCTGGGCATCCACTCGCCCTCGCGCGTGTTCATGGCGCTGGGCAAGCACACGGCCGACGGCATGGCGCTGGGCATCCGCAAGGGCGCCCGTGGCGTCCAGAAGGCGGCCGACGGCCTGATCCCCAAGGCGCCGCGCATCGGGCTCCCGTCCCTGGGCGGCATCAACGGCGCCGATAGCGTCCCGCTGGGCGGCACCCAGATCGTCCTCAACGGGATCTCTGGCGACAACCCCAACGAGTTCGCCGACGCCGTTCTATTCGCCCATCGCCGCGCCCGTCGTGGCGGCAAGTACGCCTAAAGGAGGCACCAATGATCGAGGGCGACTTCGACCTCAACGGCTACACCATGGGCCTCGACTCGCCCGTGGTCGTGGAGTCGTTCGATCCTGGCTCGGCCGACTGGTTCGACCAGGATGCCATTAGCCCGACCACGGGCCTCCGCCGCTTCGGCGCGGACACCGTCTCGGGCCCCACGTGGCTCCTCGACCTGGCAACCAACACCGACAGCGCCGCCAGCGCTCGGGCCGCCCTCGCGGGCGTTGCTCGGGCCTGGCGGCCTCTCGGCCTGGCCACGCCGGGCTACGAGGCCACACTCCGCTACATGATCGGCGGCGAGATCCGGCGCGTCTACGGGCGCCCGCGCAAGTTCGCCCCGGCCCCTAACGGCGCGGCCACGTCCGGCACGATGCTCGCAACCGCCGAGTTCGTCACGTCCGAGGCGTTTGTCTACGCCGACGAGGCCCAGGCCCTCACGGTCGGCCTCGTCCCGGTCGAGTCCGGCGGGCTATTCTCGCCCCTGGTCTCCCCGCTCACGACCGTCTCCGGCGCCCAGCGCCAGGGCCTCATTACCGACGTCGGCGGCGATGCTCCGGCGCCCATGATCATCACGATCAACGGCCCGATCTCCAGTCCGCGCGTCTGGGCCTCCGGCTGGAGCGTGGAACTCCCCGGCGTCGTCCTGGCCTACGACCAGTCGGTAACGATCGACACCCGCAAGGGCACCGTGCTCCGCAACGATGGCGCGAGCCTGGCGGGCTACCTCTCGCGCGCGTCCCGCCTCGGCCTGGCCCGGCTTCACCCCGGCGCCTCCGAGATCAACTTCGGCGGCACTGACGCGACCGCAACCGCTACGGCGACCGTCTCCTGGCGGCCGACCTACCACGTCCTCTAAGGAGCCCACCTATGGCACTCGATAATGTCCCCTGGTTCATTGGCGGCGGCGCCGAACACTCCCCGAGCGTCGCCCGTTTGCTGGGCTTCGCCGCCACACAGGGCGCCACCGGCATCATCCAGCCCGGCGACCTCCTGGTCCGCGCGCTGGCCGTTCCCGGCACGGCCGTCCGCATTGGTCCTGGCGCGGCCACCATGTACAACCGCTACCCCGGCGCGACCTCCCAGTCGTACCTCGCGCGGAACACCTCCGATACCAACGTCGAGATCCCGGCCACGGGCTCCGGCGAGACCGCCACCCGCTACATCATCCTCCGCATCACCGATCCGCAGTTCGGCGGCCAGGCTCCGGCCGACGTCGTCAACGGCCCGTACGTGGAGGCCGTCCACGTTTCCTCGATCACCAACCTCCCCTACCCGTTCGTCCCGCTCGCCAAGATCGTCCAGCCCGCCTCGACCGGCACGATCACCCAGGCGATGATTACGGACCTGCGCGAGGTCGCCAACCCGCGCGTCAAGGACGTTATCCGCGCCAATCCGACCGTCACGGGCGACCTGGGCCTGGTCCTGGCCAATACGACCACGGCGGGCGAGCAGTTCCCGAACGGCTCCGCCCAGGATATCGAGGTCCCCGACTGGGCGACCCGCATGATCGTCCGCGCCGAGTGGCACGGCGTCAAGTACACGAGCTCCAGCAAGTACGGCCATTTCTGGGTCGAGTACGGGCGCGTGGGCTTCGGCTACGAGGCCGAGACCCAGCGCTTCTCCTGGGACACTGGCTCCGCCTCGATGATCTACCGGACCAACTGGTCCCTCGTCGACGAGCGCGTGATCCCCGCCTCCTGGCGTGGCGGCTCGATCCGGCTGTGGCCGCAGGCGCGCGTTATCGGCGGCTCCGGCGGGTCCATCACCGTCGACCCGACCTCCGGCCTCTCGCTGAGTGTCCGCTTCCTTGAGGTCGCCGACCCGAGTACGAACTGATGGCCTGGCGTTTCATAGCGTCCCGTCTGAACGGCGACGGGACCGAGACCTTCCTGGACTACGACCTTCCGATCGCCGGGGCTGAGATCAACCGCGAGTTGTCCGGTCCCGGCGGGATCACCGGCACAATCGCCCCGGAGATCGCCCAGCTTGTCGGCGAGGACGGCGAGCCCATCCTCGTCCCCTGGTCGACCGTGATCTACGCCGAGGAGAACGGCGTGATCCGTGACGCCGCCATCCTGGAGTCGCTCACCGAGAACGGCCCGGTACTGGACCTGGACGCCGTCGGCTTCACCGGCTACGCCAAGGACGAGCCCTACACGGGCGTTTACACGACCTACCGTACCGACCCGCTCACGATCGTCCGGCACGTCTGGTCGCATATCCAGGACAAGAAGGGCGCGAACCTGGGGGTCGAGGTCGACGCGCTCTCGGCCACGCCCGTCCGCCTGGGTATCCCAGAAGATCCCAAGCTGACGGCGGCCAAGTCGGCCGAGGGCTCGGCGCTCGCGGCCTACGACCAGGCGCGCAAGGCCTACAACGCGAGCAAGACCGCCGCCAACAAGCTCGCCATGGAGAACGCCAAGAAGGCGCTCGACAAGGCCAAGGACGAGACCTCCAAGATCAAGGACGGCGCGGCCAAGCCCTACGCGCTGAACTGGTGGGAGCACTTCGATCTCGGCGGCGAGCTCGACACCCTGGCGGCCGATACTCCGTTTGACTACCGCATGGATCACTCCTGGGAGGACCGTGCCCAGGTCGACGAGGCGTTCAACCTGGCCTACATGGGCGGTACGACCTTCCACACCGCCATCACCGGCTCGACCTACACGGGCGGCCCGCGTGGGACGACTGTGGCCAAGGGCGTCCGTACCACCTCGGGCGCCACGGCCATCTACCTCATGCGTACGGCCCGGCCGTCCGTCACGCCGGGCTCGATCTACACCGCGACCGCCATGGTCCGCGTGTCGGTCGCGGGGACCTACAACCTCCGGCTCGCGTTCAACGGGCTTACCGGAGGCGTCCCGTCCCAGGGCTACGCGCTCAATGCAGGGCAGTGGACCAAGCTCTCGATCACGGCGGCCATCCCGTCCGACGTCACCTCGACCGGCCTGGATCTCCTCGATCCGATTACCCGTCCGGTCGGCGCCACGATCGAGATCACCGAGCCCACCCTCACCCTCCGCGACCAGCCGATCGAGAACTACGGCGACGGCAACATGCCCGGCTGGGAGTGGCTCGGTACGCCCGGCTCCTCGGCCTCGCGCCGTCTCCCGGTCTCGCCCGGAGGCGTCAAGCACTTCCTGCGCTTCGGCTATCCGATGCTGGGCCATCGCCGCCACGACCTCCGGTTCATGGTCGGCGAGAACGTCTACGAGGTCCCGACGATCGAGCGCGACGGCGACGACTACGCCGACACCGTAATCGTCCTGGGCGCTGGCGAGGGCCGCAAAATGGTCCGCGCGACCGCCTCCAAGATCTCCGACCGGCTCCACCGAACCAAGATCCACGAGGACAAGTCGATCCGCACGGCCGCACGGGCCCAGCGGCTCGCCGACTCGCTCCTGGCGCTCTACAGCGGCGACGAGAAGGTCCTGGAACTGGAGGTCGTCGACCACCCCAACGCCAGGCTCGGCTCCTACGACGTCGGCGACGAGATCCTGATCCAGCATCCCGACGGATGGGGCAACGGCTCGGCCGTCTGGTCCCGGATCATCTCCATCTCATTCCATCCCGAGTCCGGCTCCGCCTCCCTGGAGCTACTCCCCGCCTAGGAAGGTCTCCCACGCATGGCCGATCGCCGCACTGAGCTACGCAAGGTAGCCCGCAAGATAGCCTCCGACGACCGGCGCCTCTCGGCGCTGGCCCGCGCTCCACAACTCGCCGACTCCTCGGTCGAGGACGGCGCCGTCGACTTCTACGACGCCGATGGCAACCTCGCGGCCGTGATCGGCAAGCAATGGGACGGCGCCCAGGGCGTCGCCGTTATGACTGGGCCCACCCCGCCCACTCCGACGGCGCCGATCCTGGGCGCTGGGATCAACTCCCTAACCGTCCGCTGGGATGGCGTGTTTGGCGACGTCGATGGCAACCCCGATCTCCTGATCGTGCCGCCGATGGACTTCTCCCGCGTCGAGGTCCACGTCTCGGTCGACCCCGAACTGATCGCCGACGAGGCCGACACGCTCAAGGGCACCATCGAGTCCCCGCGCGGCGGCGAGATCACCGTCTCCGGCCTGGACCCCGTCCCCTACTACGTCCGGCTCGTCACCCGCTCGCTCGCTGGCAAGGCTGGCGCGGCCTCGGTCGTCTCCACCGCAACGCCGACCTCGCCCAGCGCGTTTACACCCACTGAGATCGACGCGGCCGTGACGACCATCACCAACGCGGGCTCGATCCTCCTGGACGCCCAGAAGTCCCTTGACGAGAAGCTGGCCGAGCCCGTCCCGCTGGACAACCTGGCGCCCGGCACCGATCCGATCGACGAGACCGTGACCGACAAGCTGTTCGCCGACGTCGTCGTGGCGAAGATGGCCCTGGCCGAGTCGTTCATCGGATCGAACGCGATCCTCGACGAGGCCGTGACCGCGCCCAAGATCGTCGCCTCCGAGGAGCTCTGGGCCAAGGTCCTCGGCGCCCACCGGATCAACGCCGCCGAGATCGACGTCGACTCGCTCACGGCCGACGCCGGGTTCATCGCCGACCTGGAGGCCACGATCGTCTCGGCCGACATGTTCACCGGCAAGACCTTTGTCGGCGGCACTTTCCGAGGCGCCAACTTTGAGACCGAGGCAGACGTCTCGCCGACCGAACGGCGCGGCATCAAGCTCGACTCCGCGCTCAATGCCCTCCTGGTGTTCGACGCCGACGGCGACAACACGTTCCTCCTGGACGGCGAGACCGGCGCCTTCTCGGCGGTCGGCGACGTCTCGACCGGCTTCCCCGGCCAGCCCGGCGTCACGCTCCGCCCTGGGATGAACTCGTTTGGCCTCGGCCAGGCCGTGATCGAGCTATTCTCCGGCGACCCCAACGAGCTCGCGCCCGCCGAGCAGTTCATCAACCGCGACAACCCCAGCGAGACCGGCAACACCTCGCTCCAGCTATGGTCGCCCCGCCTGGCCCAGGGCGGGCGCGCGTCGCTCCAGCTATACGCCGCCGACGCCGACAGTGCGGCCACCGCCTTCCTCACCGACGGCACGCCGAACAACCGAATCAGTATCAGCGGCAACGGCCGGGTCCAGCTAACGAGCACGCTGGAGCACACCATGTGGATCGGCGCGTCCAACACGTTCCGATCGAACGTCGACGGCGTCGTCCTCTTTGGCTCCGGCAACTCCCAGGTCCAGTCGCTCGGGAATCAGACCGACCTATTCGGGACCGTGATCAACCTCTCGGCCAGCAACCTCGGCGACACCGGAGGCACGCCCGCCATCCGCATGTACGTCAACGGCGGCTTCGGCATGGAGGTCGGCGCCGACCGCATCCGCTACTACAAGACCAAGCTGGTGTTCGATGGCCAGTACGAGTCAATGACCGGCGTCACGTACGGCGCCAACTTCGTCCAGTCGAACTACCCGATCCACTTCACCAGTGTTGACTCCACGGCCCTCCAGACCATCCGGGTCGCTCACATCGGCTCGACGGGAAACACCACCCTCGACTCCGACAGCGGATGGGTCCGCGTCGGCGGCACGATGGCCACGGCGGGCGACTGGGCGGCAGTGCTCCGCAACAACTCCGACGGCGCCATCATGGGCCTCTACCGCTCGACCTCCGGCACGTACGTCCGCGCCGCTCCGATCTACGGCCTCACGACCGGCTCGGCGGCCAACGTCTATATCCGCGACGACGGCATCATGTTCCGCTCGACGTCGTCCCGCCGGAACAAGCTGGCGATCGAGCACCTCGGCCCGGAGATCGACGACAAGATCCTGAGCCTCAAGGCCGCCACCTGGTTCGACAAGAACGAGGCCGAGGCCATGGCCGAGTTCAAGGACCTGGAAGTCGCCGACCAACCGACCGAGTCGCCGGAGGGCGAGCCCCTCACGCTGGCGCCCAGCGCGCTCCGCCGCATCCCCGGCATGATCGGCGAGGAGGTCGCCGAGGCTGGCCTGGAACAGTTCGTCGTCTACGGCGAGGACGGCCAGGTCGAGGGCCTCATGTATGACCGCCTCGGCGTTGCCCTTATCCCGGTCGTCGCCCGTCTCCGCGACCGCCTGGTGGCCGCCGAGTTCGACGCCATGGTCCTCAAGATGGACCACGACGCCCTGGAGGCCCAAGTGGCCGCCCTGACCGCCCGGCTCGACGCCGCCGGTCTCTAGCCCGCGCGAGTAGCCCTGGCCCTTCCGCCGGGGCTACTTCCGCGCGCCCACAAACCACCCCTTCCCACGCAAAGGACACCCCATGCAGATCGACCACCGCGACACCATCCAGCGCCTCGCCACCAAGCTCGGCGCCGCTCACGCCTACATCGCCGAGCTAGAGACCATCGTGGCCACTTTCCAGGCCCAGGCCGAGGCCAAGTCGACCGAATCGGCCGAATCAACTTCCAAGGAGTCCTAATGGCAGTAACCTACGAGACCCGCTATTCCTCGCCCAACTACACCCCGGCCGCCAGCGTCCCGGCCGTCTACGGCATGGCCCGCAAGGTCGAGTACATCACGATCCACCACTGGGGCCTGACTGGCCAGTCCCACGCCGGAGTCGTCAACTACCTGTGCCGCGCCAACGGCAACACCTCGGCGCATTACGTGATCTCGGGCCTCCTGGCCACGTGCATCGTCGACCCTGATAATGCCGCCTGGCACGCCGGACACGCCACCGGCAACGCCCGCTCGATCGGCCTGGAGCTCCGCCCGGAGGCCACCGCACTCGACTACCAGGGCGCCGCAGAAGTGATCGCCGACCTCCGCGCGGTCTACGGCAACGTCCCGCTCGTGCCGCATAAGAAGTGGCACGCCACCGCCTGCCCTGGCAAGTGGGATCTCGCCAAGCTGGACCGCATGGCCAAGGCGATCACCGCCGCGCGCAAGGCACCGGCCAAGCCCGCGAGCAAGCCCGCACCTAAGCCCGCCCCAATCGTAAAGGAGCCCGCAGTGGCAACCGACCCCAAGGACAATCGCAAGGAATACAACGTCTGGGCCTACCGCTATGGCAAGGTCGACCCGCGCCAGGTATTCTCGATCCTCCTGGACGCCGCACGCGACGCCAAGGAAGCACGCGAGACCGCCCAGGCCAACGCCGTCAAGCTGGACAAGATCCTCGCCCACCTGGGGATCAAGTAAGCCATGGACGAGAACGTCCTCACTACCGCGCCCGGCACCGATAACGGCGCCGCCCTCCTGGTCGGTATGACCCGCCTGGAGGCCAAGATCGACGTAGCCCTGGCACAGCACGGGGCCGACCTCCAGAATCACAAGACCAAGCTGGACGACCACGAGGCCCGCCTCCGCGTCCAGGAGGCCAAGCCCAGCGTCTCCCCGCGCGTGCTCTGGACCACCGTCACCTCCGGCGTCATGCTCGTGCTGGCCGCCGGTCCCATCATCGCCCGACTGTTTGGAGCTCCGTAATGAACCTCTCTACCCGCGAGCCGCTGATCGTCCGAGGCGCCATCGTCGCCGCGATCACCGCCCTTATCCACGTGCTCGTCGTCCTGGGCGTCCTCCCGATCGACGAGAGCGCCGAGACCGCCATCGCTGGCGCCATCGACCTGATCGGCACGGCCATCCTGGTCGCCTGGACGCGCGGCGCCGTAACGCCCGTGGCCGACCCGCAGGTCCCGATGGCCGACCCGTCCGCAGGCGCGGCCGTCGCCGTTGAGCCCGAGACCGGGCCCAAGCACCTCGCCGACTAGCACGACCCCGAGCCCCGCTCTCCACTCCCGGAGGGCGGGGCTTTTCGTCGTTTCACGTGAAACTACCGCTCCTCCGGCGGCTCGACGACCGGGATGGCCGTGGTCGAGGGCTGGTCCGCCGACCGGGCGTGCTTGCGGTTCATCTGCCGCTCCAGGCGACGTATCCGCGCCCGCGCGCGGTCGAGGCTCCGGTTGAGGCTGGCCACGATAACGACGAGGGCGACTTGAGTGGCGGCCAGGAGGAGACCGCCGAGGATGATAAGCGTCTCTGTGTTCATCTTCCGATTATCCCACCGACCCGCGCGAAAGGGCTTGCGCGTAGCGGCCCTCGTGGCGTAGCATCGTTTACACGACGCAGGATCAACCCAGGAGGACACCATGACCTACCCCACCGCACTCGCCACCGTGAGGCGCAACGAGACCGCCGGAGACGTCGAGCTCGTGATCATCGCCGACAATGGCGACATGGTCCACGCTGACACCTACCGCGACATGGGCGCCGCCCTCAATGCGGCCCTGATGATCCCCACCCACTCCATCCGCTTCACCGACGCCAGCTAGGAGCCCGCCATGACTGAGACCCGCTACCTCTCCGACAAGACCGACCGCTGGGCCCACGAGCTCACCCGCCACGCGATCGCCCAGGGCTTCGACGTCCAGATGGAGCCCCTGGAGGCGGGCGGCGAGCGCCTGATCTACTCCAACGGGGCCGACGGGGCCTGGATGATGATCACCCTCCGCGTCGCCTTCCCCGGCTCCCGCGACCGGCGCTCGGTCGCTGTGGCCGCCTCACGGGTCTCCAGGGCCAAGGACCTCCCGCTCAACCGGGCCTACAACTGGCTCCAGGGTTACAGCAACACCCACCGGGCCTAGGCCCTCCGAGGGGCGTCTTGCGCAAGGGCGCCCCTCTCCTGTAAGCTCGTTTACACGCAGTAACCCTACCGAGGAGGACACCATGGAAGATCGCTTCAACCCCAACGAGACCAACGGCCTGATCGACGGCCAGGCCTACCACGCCAGCGTCGACTACGAGCGGGCCTACACGCTCGCCGACGTCAAGGCCGAGGGCGGCCGGATCTCCCGCGTCCGCCTCCTCACCGAATGGCACGGCCCGAACGTCGGCCGCCTCGCCGACGTCAGCTATATCCACGCCGAGCTCCCCGGCGGCAAGACCGTCCCGGTCCAGGTCGGCGGCGAGTGCTTTTGCATCCCAATGAACAAGATCAAGGCCGAGTTCATCAACTGGGCCAAGCGCGAGGGCGTCTTCGCCAAGGGCATCGGCCTCCTCGACGAGGGCAACTGGTCGATCCTCAAGTAGCCCGCCAGCCACGAGAGAGCCTCTCCCACCTCGGGAGGGGCTCTCTTGCTGTGTGGGCAATATCGCGTTTCTGGCGCTCTCTCCTGGCGTTAGCTCCATTCGACTCCAGGAGGACCACATGGCAAGTTCAATCATCGGCCTGGTCGGCCGCAAGCGTACCGGCAAGGACACCTTCGCCGACGTGCTGGTCGCCAAGTACGGCTTTACCCGCGTCTCGTTCGCCGAGCCGCTCAAGGGCGCCGCGTACCGGCTCAACCCCATCGTCGGCCCGTCGCCGATCCCTGGCGGCCTCGGGAGCGAGTACCGGCGCCTCCAGGACGTCGTCGACGCGATCGGCTGGGAGCGGGCCAAGGACTTCGTCCCAGGCGTCCGAGAGACCCTCCAGCGGCTCGGCACGGACGCTATCCGCTGGATCGACGACGGGTTCTGGGTCCGCGCCGCCGTCGACGCGATCAACGAGATCGACGGCCCGGTCGTGATCACTGACTGTCGTTTCCCGAACGAGGCCGACACCCTCCGCAAGATGGGCGGCTACCTGGTCCGCCTGGAGCGTGCGGCCGTCCTGGACGGCGACCTCCACCCCAGCGAGACCGCCCTGGACGACTACGTCGTCGACTTCGGGTTCCTCAACAATGGCCCGATCGAAAGCCTCCAGGCCACCGCCCACTACATCGCCGACCGCGTCGTCTCCTAGGGTTTCTCCAAGCCCCGCGCATTATAGCCCGTCCTCCTGCCAAGTGTGGGAGGGCGGGCTATTTGCGTTCTGGCGTAAGACCCTTACGCGCGCTAGCATGGCCCTATGACCACGACCCTAGAGCACCTCACCGAGGCCCAGCGGACGGCAGTGCGAGCCCTGCGCCACTACCTGATCGAGGGCAAGACCGAGGATCTCCGCCAGGTCGCCGAGAACTTCGTCGAGGCCCGCGAGCATTTCTTCACTAAGGAAGGCTCGCCCGACTGGCTCGGCCGGACCTACGCCTATCGGCGATGGGTCCGCGAGACCACGACGCTCGCCAACGTGCCAGGGAACGAACTGGCGACCGTCCAGGCGGCGATCCGATACCACGCTGGCAACGTGCTCCGCGAGCGGCTGGACGCCGAGCAGATCGAGGCGCTGGGCCTCAAGCCCGAGAGCCCGCGCGAGCGGTCCGTGACCAAGCGCGAGCGGCACGCCGAGATCCTTTCCGTGTTCGGCGCCGGAGGGCCGGAGATCACCGACGCCGACGAGATCCTCCACGTCGCCGAGATGATCCAGCACGCCCTCGACCGGATCTCCTCCGAGGCGCTGGCCATGATGGGGCCCGAGGGCCGCCGCAAGACCCGCAGGGCCCTCCGTGCGATCGCCGACCGATCGGACGACCTCGCCGAGGCGAGCGGGGCCCGCCGAAAGTGACGCGGGAGGCGCCCCGCATGTAGAAGTGTCGTTCTGTACCTACACTCTCTATCCCCTCTCAAGTCTTAGCTTTCTTGAGGACGGATAGGGAGTGTAGTTGCATATCGACACTTCTACACACGCCCGCCACTCCCGGCACCCCACGGGCTCCGCCCGCTCCCCACCTTGGGCATTCTGGCCAAACTGGCGCTCTCTCTCTGTGTTCCCAATACACAGCTACAGAGAGAAGGTCCCAGTGACTACTCCCAAGGTATCCACCATCAAGCGCGGCGGCGCCCGCTTCTACGTCAATCCCGACGACGGCGCCGTAAAGGTCCCCGGCGTGACCAGCATCCTCGGGATGCTCCCCAAGGACTTCCTCCGTTACTGGGCCGCCAAGGAAGTCGCCACCACGGCCGTCGAGCAGTTGGCCACCGTCGTCCAGATGGTCCTCAACAACCCGACCGACAACTCGGCCGCCATCGACTTCCTCAAGAAGGCGCCGGATCGCAACACGCGCAAGGCCGCCGACACCGGCACCGCCGCGCACGACCTCTTTGAGCGTATGGCCAAGGGCGAGACCGTCGGCCGCGTCCACCCGGACCTGGAGCCCTTCGTCCGCCACTTCGACGAGTTCCTCACGCTGAAACAGCCGGAGTTCCACTTCCTGGAGGAGACCGTCTGGAGCGATACGCACCAGTACGCGGGCTCGTTCGACTGGTACGCCACGATCGACGGCGAGCGTATCTGGGGCGATAACAAGACGACCCGCTCCGGCATCCACGCCGAGGTCGGCGTCCAGCTTGCGGCCTACCGCTTCGCCGACCACATCATCCGCGAGGACGGCGGGCGCATCCCCGTCCCTGAGGCCGATGGCGGCGCCGTGATGCACGTCCGCCCCGAGGGCTGGCAGTTGGTCCCGGTCCGCGCCGACCGCGAGTTGTTCGACGAGGTATTCCTCCACCTCCGCGAGATCTTCAAGTACGAGAAGGAGATCAAGCCCACCATCGTCGGCCGTGCGGTAGCCTCCGGCCCCGCCGACAACGCGCCGACCGGCCCCAAGCGCCGTACCCCCAAGGCCCGCGCGGCCGCTACCGAGAAGTAGGAGGCCGTCATGGCTTGGATCTACAACAAATACACCGACAAGGATCTCCCGCCCGTCAAGCGCAACCTCAAGCGCGTCGGCGACTGGGCCATCTCCGCCGCGATTATCGGTTGGGTAGGCCTCTCCGTCGTCTCGTGCGGCTCGGCGATCTACCCCCAGGCCGACCAGGGCGTCACCCCGGCGACCAAGGGCGTCTCTCACGGCCAGGGTCTCTACGAGACCACCGTCACCCTCAAGGACGGCCGCGAGGTCGAGTGCCTGGTCTACGCCTACGGCTCCGCTGGCGGGCTCGACTGTGACTGGGAGGGCGCCAAGTGAACCTCTCTGATCTGATCGCCCAGGAGGGCCTCGTCGAGGTCGCCAGCCTCTCCGCCGGAGTCTGGGACTGGACCACCATCGCGGTCTATGCCAAGCCCGACGCCCGGCGCTTCTACTGGCTGGAGGAGTCCGGCTGTAGCTGTAATTTCTTCGGCGACGCCGACCCGTACGTCCTCGGCGACTTCCAGGACGGCGACCGCGAGGCCGCCATCAAGGCCGTCAAGGGCCTCTCCCACTACGACGGCGACCCCGGACGGGCCGAGGTCGAGCGCGAGGCCGCCAGCATCCGCGACTACAAGTTCCAGGCCTAGGAGGCCCCAGTGAAGTCATTCATCAAGAAGGCCGCCGCGCTCGCTCTCGTGGGTGCGGCGGCGCTGGCCCTGACGGCGTGCGAGTCCGACGCCGCCAAGGTCAACGAGAACCTCGCCACCGCCGCCGACCAGTTTGAGGTCCAGCGCAAGGTCGTAGGCGTCAACACCCGTACCGACAAGTACCTCTTCTACGTCGAGGGCCGTTGCTCGATCGGCCGCGAGGGTGATCTGGTCGTGACGTGCAAGCACGGGCCGGACGACTACCGCAAGCACTACCTGGGCAAGGCTACCGACGTCGCGTGGGTCGTCACGCAGGAGGCCGGGATCGACGTGAGCGAGTACCACACCCGCATCATCATCAAGCCCCAGAACGTCCTCCCGGACTTCGACCTGGAGATCGGCAAGTGAGGCTCTACCTGGCGGGCCCCATGACCGGCCGCCACCGCTGGAACTTCGACGCCTTCCTGGACGCCGCCAGGGCGCTCCGCGCGCGGGGCTACTCCGTGCTCTCGCCCGCCGAGATGGACCTGGCCGAGGGTTTCGACCCGGACGCCCCGGTCGAGGAGTGGACCGAGACCGCGACCCATGCGGCCATGCGCCGCGACCTGGCCGCCGTCGTCTCGCGTGTAAACGGCGTGGCCGTCCTGCCCGGCTGGGACGACTCCCGTGGCGCCTCCCTGGAGGTCGCCGTCGCCCGTGCCATCGGGCTCCCCGTACTGACCGTTGAGGACCTCCTGGCTCCTCGCTATCTCCCGGACCTGGAGGTCTACCCCGTATGACACCTGAACCTACTCCCGCCGTCCACGGCGACCGCGACGACCTTCTCTGGCTGGCTGGCCTCCTGGAGGGTGAGGGCAGTTTTGATGCCCACCGTGGCAAGTACCCGCGTATCCGCGTGGCAATGACGGACAGAGACGTGGTTGGCCGTGCCGCCTCGCTGATGGACACCAAGCTCCGCCTCTCGCTTCACCCCGCGCCGAATAAGGCGACGTGGCATTCCGAGATCTCCGGCCCGCGTGCGGCCGCCATCATGCGCGAGATCCTCCCGCATATGGGCGCCCGCCGTTCGGCCAAGATCGCCGAGATCCTGGGCGTCTCCGCGTTCCGCCACGTCACCGTCGGCAAGAACGCCAGCACGCCGGGCCCGCAGGTCACTCGCCCGGCCGGGATCGCCAAGCCTGGAACCGCCGAATGACGGCCCCGGTATTTACCTCCGCGCTCCCCGTCCAGATGATCGACGCCATGGGCGACGAGGGCTCGATCGTCCGCGCCGCCAGGGTCTCCACCCTGGGCTCCTCCGCTACGGCCGAGGAGTCCGAGGGGCTCCTGGCCTACCTCTACCGCTCGGGCCATGGCTCGCCGTTTGAGCACGCGGTAACGACCTACCGCGTCGAGGCGCCCATCTTCATCATGCGCGAGATCCTCCGGCACCGGGTCTCGTCGTTCAACGAGGAGAGCGGCCGGTATCGCGTCCTGGAGGGGCGTTTCTACCTCCCGCCGTATGGCCGCCACCTCCGCCAGGTCGGCAAGGTCGGCGCGTACGAGTTCGAGATGGGCTCGGCCGCCGACTATGACGACGTCGCCTGGGCGATCCGGCATGTCTCGGTCGAGGCGTGGCGCGCCTACCACGAGCTCATCGACCAGGGCATCGCCCGCGAGGTCGCCCGCATGGTGCTCCCCGTCAACACCTACTCGACGCTCTACTACACGGCGAACCTGCGCTCGGTCCTCAACTTCCTGGCGCTCCGCGTCGACTGGGGCGAGGACGCGGTCCAGCGGTCCAAGCCCCAGTACGAGATCGAGGTAATCGCCCGGCAGATCGCCGAGGACGTCGAGGCGCGCTTCCCGACCGTCTGGGCCTCGTTCGTCGCCTCCGGCTACCGCCCGGTCTAGTTTCACGCCAGGTTGCCCGGAATGTTTCACGTGAAACCGTGGGCATTCTGGGCAAACTGGCGCTCTCTACCTCTGTAAGCATCGAGGGCCACTAGGGCCCGCGACCCGGTCGCATAGACCAGAATGGATATACAAGATGGCACTGAAAATCTTTGGCGACGCCAACACCGCAACCGCCAAGCCCAAGAACAAGTTCGCCGACGACATTGTCGGCCGTTTCCGCTCCGGCCACCAGATCAACAAGCGCCCGGCGGCGCTGACGGAATGGCGCGTCACCACCGGAGACCCCGAGGTCGCCGACGCGATCCACGAATGGCTCGGCGGCGATACGCCCCAGGAATGGGAAGCTACCGGCGAGGACAACCTGGAGGTATTCACGGCCTCCAAGGAGGTCGAGGTGATCCTGGAAGGGGTCAAGTCGATCCGCTCCCGTATGGTCCTCTGGAGCCGCAACGGTAAGCTCATCGAGGCCTCCGACGGCGCGGTCCTGGACTTCCCGGAGGAGCGCAAGGGCGAGCCCGACCCGGACGCCAACCTGTCCTTCCAGGAGCGCAAGCAGCGCGCCCGTGACGGCATCGGCAAGGAGCCCCAGATCGAGGTCTACTTCCGCCTCAAGGGCCAGGAGGATCTCGGGATCTTCAAGTTCCAGACCGGCTCCTGGTCTCTGGCCTCCGACATGGCCTACAACGACGTCGAGGGCGCCCTGGAGGACGCGATCGCCGACTCCGACGAGGGCAAGGCCGTAGCGGTCCTGGGCCTGGAACAGGTCGAGTTCACCGCCAAGAACGGCCCGCGCGCTGGCCAGCTTGTCCAGTACACCAAGCCGACCATCACCATCAAGGGCTCGTTGTAATGACGCCGGAACTGCGCTTCAAGGTCAAGACCGAGCTCGTCTCGATCCTCGTGATCCTCTTGGTCGTCGCCGTGGCCGTCGTGTTCGGCGCCTACCTCCCGCTCTGGCTCGCGCTGATCCTGGCGCCAGTCGTCGGCGTCGTGGCCGTCGGCACGACCGGAACCTGGCTCAAGCGCCAGGCCACCCGGTTCATCACCTCCAGGTGATCCGCGCATGGTGGCTCCTCGCCTCGACCTTCCTGGCGTGGCCCGTCTGGGCTGACGTCCTGGAGGAATGGTCCGAGCGATTCCACGCCTGGGCCATCACCCGCTCGCGGTAGCACCACACCGCGCAACCGCCCCGCGTCCAGCCACCCCGGCCGGGCGCGGGGCTTTTGCGTCCCCTAACCCGTTTACACAACCCAAGGAGATCCATGTCCTCCCCTTCCCTGATCGTCTACTCCACCGGCCCGCGTTGCCAGCGATGCAAGGCCACCAAGCGCAAACTTGACTCCGCCGGTCTCGTCGAGGGCCGCGACTACGACTACATCGACGTCACGCTCCCAGGCAACGAGGAGCACCGCGACAAGGCCCAGTCGTACGGCTTCCCGGAGGCGCCCGTCGTCGTCTCGCCGACCCGCTCCTGGTCCGGCTTCCACCCTGACTACCTCCAGGAGGAGATCGACCGGCTCAAGGCCGAGGCGCTGGCCTGCGAGGCCCAGGAGGGCGCCTGCGCATCCTGCGACTGTGGCGCCGCCGGATGATCGTCCTGGTCGCCGTCGACGAGCACGACGCCGCCCTCTGGCTCCGTACGTACCCGGATACGCCGATGGACCGGGTCGTCTACCTGAAGGACGGCGCCCGCCAGCTTGACGGGCTCCGCGTCTCCGGCGCCTACACCACGCCGCCCGCCCTGCATCATCCGTCGTACTTCTACGCCCAGGCGGCCGTCCGCCGTTCGGTAACGCTCCTCAAGCTCCCCAGGAGGGTCGCATGAGTGCCAATAAGGCCAAGGGAACCAAGTGGGAGACCGACCTGGTCCAGTACCTCGGCGGGATCTTCGCCGGGCGCTTCGGCCTGGAGCCGCGCCGCGTGGCCCAGTCCGGCATCCTGGATACCGGCGACCTCCACGGGATCGACCCGTTCATCGGCCAGGCCAAGAACTACAAGTCGTGGGAGACCGCGATACGTGAGGGCCTGGACGGCGCCGAGGCCCAGAAGGTCCGCGCCAAGCGCGACTACGGCGTGGCGTTCGTCAAGCGCGCGAGGAAGGGCACGGGCCAGGGCTACGCCGTTACGACGGTCGAGACCTGGGCCCGCCTGGTCCTTCGCCTGCGCCAGGCCGAGGCTCTCCTGGCACAAGAAAACCCCGACCTCCACCGCGAGCATCTGAGACGCTCCCGCGAGGAGGCCGGGGTTTCCCAGCCCGAGGACTAGTCCAGCGCGTCCGCTGGCATCCATTCGGTATAGGACCCGTCCTCAAACACCGCGATCGTCCTGGTCGTGAGGCCGCCCTGGCCTGGAATGACCACATAGGTCAACTTCCAGTCAGCGGCGGCCTCTTGCGTTTGGACCATCTCCAGGTTCTCCGTGTCCAGCGACTCAGTACCGAGCCCCATGTCGTACTCCTCGTTCGATCGAGCGATGTTGCTATAGCGCGCCCCACTCTACCGGGCGTGGGCAGAATCTCCGAACTGGCGCTCTCTACCTAACGAAACCGATAACCCCAGCGACCCCTAGGAGGCGCCATGACGCTCGACGAGCTTCTCACCACCCTAACCGACGTAGTCGAGGAGCCTGATGGCTGGCTCGTCCACTGCCCGGCCCACACCGACTCCAAACAGTCCCTCCGCATCACGGTCTCCGATGCTGGCAAGGTCCTCCTCAAGTGCCGCGCCGGATGCAAGACTCCCGACGTCGTCAAGGCCCTGGGGATCACCATGCGCGACCTCGCCAGCATGACCGCAGGCGACGCCAAGCCCGAGCACGCCGCGACCAGCACGGACACCCCGGCCTCTCCGGCGGCAGTGGCGGCCCTGGCCGTCAAGTTGGACCGCTACGCCTCCGCGCTCAACGACGACAGCGCGCCCGCAGGTGACGCCCTGGCCTACGCGGCCGAGCGTTTCGGGGTCGGTACGGCCGACGTCGAGCGGCTGGGCCTGGGCCTCGCCGAGGATCTCGGCGGCGGTCCCCGCCTGGTCGTCCCGTTCCGCGACAAGGACGGCGTCGCCCGTGGCTTCCAGGCCCGCGCGCTGGAGAAGGACGCGGCCGTCCGCTGGCTCGGTCCCAAGTCGCCCGAGGGCGAGTCCTGGGCCCGCGTGGGCTACTTCCCCGGCACGGCAGGCTACGACGAGGTCCTGATCACCGAGGGCCCCTCCGACGGGCTCACGGGCTCGATGCTGGGCTTCGACACCATCTGCATCCGTGGCGCCGGACTGGCCGCCAACCCCACCGTTATCGCCGACGTCGTCCAGTTGCTCGACGGGCGTGAGGCGATCGTGGCTGGCGACGGCGACCCCTCCGGCCAGCGGTTCTCCGGTCTGATCGCCGATGCCCTGGTCGCCCGCGAGCTCCGTGCCCGCGTCCTCAAGGTCCCCGAGGGGCTCGACCTCAACGACTGGCAGGCCAAGGAGGGCGCCAACTTCCAGCGCGTGATCTTCCGTGCGATCGCCGAGACCGAGCACGTCAAGTCGCGCGCGGCCGCATTGCTCGCGTGGGACGAGGAGCGCTACAGCCTCTCCGACCTGGGCGGCGCCCGTTACCTCCGCGACTACGTCGAGTCGATCGGCTCCGGCGTCCGCTTCTCCGAGGAGGTCGGTTTCTTCCTCCTCGATAACGGCGTGTGGCGCCGTGACGAGCGCCAGGCAGTGAGGACTCACGCCCAGGCCGTCGCCGACATTGTCCGCAACCTGGCCCGCGAGGCCTCCTACGCCGTCGCTGGGCAGGAGGACGAGGCCGTCTCGGCCAAGGACAAGAAGCGCGCCGGACGGCTCAACGCCTACTCCAAGCACGTCCAGACCTCGCGCGGCATCGACGCGATGCTCCGCGAGCTCCAGGCGGTCCAGGGCGTCCCGGCCAGCTTCGACGACTTCGACAAGCACCCCGATCTCGTCGCCGCGCGGAATGGCGTGGTCAACCTCAAGACCGGCGAGCTCCAGCCGCACGACCCCGCGCTCCTCCTCACCCGCCGGATCAACCTGGACTACGACCCGGCGGCCAAGGCTCCGCGCTGGGAGTCGTTCCTGGGCGAGGTGTTCCCGGCCTACCAGGATCTCCCCGCCTACATGCAACGCCTTGTCGGCTACGGGCTCACCGGCCACACTGCCGAACAGTGCTTCGCGGTCCTCTGGGGCACGGGCGCCAACGGCAAGTCGGTCTTCACCGACACGCTCTCCGAGATCTTCGAGGAAGTCACCACGACCACGCCCTTCTCGACCTTCGAGGATCGTGGCTCCGGCGGCATCCCGAACGACATTGCGGCACTCAAGGGCGCCCGCCAGGTGTTCGCCGCCGAGGGCGAGCAGGGCAAGCCCATGAGCGAGTCGATCCTCAAGCGCGTCACCGGCCGCGACCTCGTCACGGCGCGATTCATGCGCAAGGAGTTCTTTTCGTTCCGTCCCACCTTCCTCCTCTACCTAGCCACGAACTTCAAGCCGAGCTTCAAGGGCCAGGATGAGGGCTTGTGGCGCCGCGTCAAGCTGATCCCGTGGGAGCGTTACTTCAAGCCCGAGGAGCGCGATCACAAGCTGGGCGACAAGCTCCTGGCCGAGGCAGAAGGGATCTTCGCCTGGGCCGTCCAGGGCGCCCGCGAGTGGTACAAGGACGGGCTCCGCGACCCGGACATTATCCGCACGTCCACCAAAGAGTACCGGGAGACCTCCGACGCCCTCGCGGGCTTCCTGCCTGGCGTCTATATCCACGACGCCGAGGCCGGGCGGGTCGAGGGCTCGGTCCTCTTTGAGTCGTACCTGCAATGGGCCGACGACGAGAACCTCCCGGCACGTGAGCGCTGGACCCGCAAGACGTTCTTCGCCGCACTGGAGGAGCGCGGTCTCACCAAGCGGCGCGTAGCCAAGGGCGTCGCGTTCGACGGCGTCCGCCGCGCACGGCAGACCGACCACGCGCCGGAGGAGGCCGCACCCAGCGGCAGGATTCTCCCCGTGGGCAAAACCGACGATCTGGCGCTCTCTACTGACACCACTACTGATACCGAGACTCCGACGCTCCAGGGCGCGGACCTCGACTCACTTCTCTAGGAGATCATCATGTCTGCATTCCAGATCGGCGACCGCGTCCTCGTTTCGGCCGAGGCCGACGACGTCTACTACGGCGGCGAGGTCGTCGAGGGCCGCGTTACCAACCTCGACGTCGCCTCCGAGGACTTCCAGCAGTACACCGACGAGGAGCGCGTCGGCGTCGAGGCCATCCCGACCGACGCCGATGGGACCTCCGGCCCGCTGTTTCAGTGGGTCCGCCCGCAGGATCTCCAGACGATCGAGGAGGGTAACTGAGCATGGCGTTCATCGAACTGGACCCGGCGCCCGAGCTCGGCCCGCTGGAGCACGTGTGCGACCACTGCCACCTGATCCACCACACGCCCACGGGCGACGCCTTCTGTGAGGAGGCGTCGTAGTGGGGCACCGGCAGAAGGGCAAGGGCCGCAAGCGGCTCCGCTCCTGGCACCGACGGGGCTACGGTCCCGACCGTGCATTCAAGTCCGCCATGCGCAAGCTTGAGCGCGCTGGCATCAACAACGCCTAGGCACAGTAACTAGGCATACAAGCCTCCGGCCCGTCCACGACTGGACTCTGGGCGGGCTGGGGGTCTAGGCCGTAGCGGCCAGGAGAACCCGTGCCGTCGTCGCCCCTTGACCCCTTGACCCGGTCGATCGACGACGGTCCCTCTCCTGGGAGGTTCAACTCCTCCGACGGCCACGCAACGTTTACACACCCTCCCGAAAGGAGTGACCATGCTTACCTTGTCCCACACAGTAGCGGGCGACGAATGCACCATTTACTTCCCCGAGCGGCGCTCCGAGCTCGCTGGCTTCGACGCCTTCCTCTCCCAGGGCGACAAGGTCCTGGGCCTCGACACGGAGACCACCGGCCTCGGGATCTACGAGCGCGACTTCGGCGTCCGCCTGGTCCAGTTCGGCAACGACCGCGAGGCCTGGGTCCTCCGTGCCGATCTGTTCGCCGACGTGATCCGCAAGACCCTCCGCTCCCGCCGCGCGTTCGTTGTCCACAACGCCGCGTTCGACCTCAAGGTGATCGACCATACGCTCGGCGTGAGGATCGAGGAGCTCGCCGATCGCGTGATCGACTCGCGCATCCTGGCTCACCTCCTGGACCCGCGCCAGCCGCACGAGGGCGGCGCCGGGCTCAAGCTCAAGCCCCTCTCGACGATCTACGTGTGCGACCGCGCCGAGGATACCCAGGAGGGCCTCACGGCCGTATTCCGCACGATCGACAATCCCGACACGGGAAAGAAGTGCACCAAGGACAACGGCTGGCGCCACATTCCGATCGACAACGAGACGTACGTGCGCTACGCCGGGCTCGATGTTATCTACGTCTCGCGTCTGTTCAAGGAGATCGGCCCGCTCGTCAAGGCGATCGGCCTCTCCGACCTCTCCAAGTTTGAGCATCACTTCCAGTCGCTCGTCTGCCTGATGGAACGCAAGGGCGTCCTCCTCGATGTTCCCTACGTCGAGAAGCTCCGCGAGGAACTCATGGTCGAGGCCGAGAAGTACCGCAAGATCGCCGCCCGCTACGGCGTCGCCAACGTCAACAGTAACCCCCAGATCTCCGAGGCGCTCCTGGCCATGGGCGAGACGCTCTCCGAGACCACGGACTCCGGCGCCTGGAAGGTCGACAAGGAGGTCCTGATGCCCTTTGCGGACCTCGACCGGGAGTGGGAGCGGATCGAGGCCCGCGATGCTAACCCGCTCGCCGACGCGGTCCTCCGCGCCAAGCGCGCGAGCAAGTGGCAGACCAGCTACGTCGACGCCTTCCTCAACTACCGCGACAACGGCGACCGGCTCCACGCGAGCATCGGCACGCTACAGGCCCGCACGGCCCGCATGTCGATCTCCCGGCCGCCGCTCCAGCAGCTACCCTCCGGCGACTACAAGGTCCGCCGCGCGGTCGTCGCCGACCCCGGCCAGATGATCATCACGAGCGACTACGACCAGATCGAAATGCGCGTGCTGGCGGCCCTGGCCGACGTCAAGGGCATCAAGGAGGCCATCCTCCAGGGCGTCGACCTCCACGGCTACACGGCCGCGCTGATCTACGGCCCGGATTACACCAAGTTTCACCGCAAGCTCTCCAAGGGCATCGGCTTCGGCAAGGTCTACGGCGGCGGCAAGGCCACCCTCTCCCGCCAGACCGGCGCTCCGATCGACGCCGTCGCCCACGCCATCGCCGAGTATGACCGCGTGTTCCCGGAGATCAAGCGCTACTCCCAGCGGCTCCAGTCGCGCGCCCAGTACGGCAAGAAGGAAGTCGTGACCGTCTCCGGCCGCCACCTCCCGCTCGACCGTGACCGGCTCTACAGCGCCACCAACTACGTGATCCAGTCGACCGCCCGCGACGTCCTGGCCCAGGCCGTCGTCGACGTGTTCGACGCGGGTCTCGGCGACCACCTCCTCCTCCCGGTCCACGATGAGCTCGTGGCCCAGGCGCCCGAGAAGGACGCCCAGGAGTTCGCGCACGAGCTCGGCCGTATCATGTCCGTCGACTTCTACGGCGTCCGCCTCTCCTCGTCCGGCTCGGTCGAGGGCAAGAACTGGGGCAGTGCCTACGGCGCCAATCCCGACGAGGGCTCCTGGTGAAGCGCCGGGTCCTCGCTCTCCTCCGACTTCTGAAAGAAGGTCCTACCTTGTCCGAACTGATCCCCGACGTGCGAGACACCGCGCGCACCTACCTACAACTATCCGCCCTCCTGGTCGAGGCCTCCGCCATCGAGTACAGCGCCGCCCCGGCGCCCAAGCCCCGCCACCCGGACGAGTCCGGCTCCAAGGCGATCGGCGGGCACGGCGACCCCACGCCGGACATAGCGCTTGACGCCCGGCGCCTGGACGTCCGCGAGCGGGCCATGCGCGCAAGGCGCCATCTGCGCGAGCACGAGGCCATCTTGCGCGAGGATCTCGACGCTCTCACGCGGGCCCTGGACGCCTGGGAGGGTACGCAGGAATAAACCGAGTAACCCAGATGTTCTACTAGGTGGCAGGAGGCGCCGCGCGCGTGTGATAAGCTGTGTTTACACGGTTCACCGGAGACACCGCGAGCGACATGCGCAAGGCGCCTCCAGGCTGTGATACAATAGAAGAGTTGCGGTCGATGTGATCGCACGCTTCACCACCCGGCGGCTACCGATGGCCACCGGGTTAGTACCGGGCGTCTCGCGTGAGGCGCCTACCGAACGAGCCTTCTGGAAGGAAGTGCATTCAAGTGGAGAACTTCACCACCATCCTCGACACCGTCTACAACACCAACATCAACGCCCGCTTCGCTACCGACGCCGAGGAGCAGGCCGTCATTGCCCGCGCCCAGGACGGCGACGAGGACGCGAAGATGGCCCTCATCTACGCCTACGGCTACGCCCTGCGCTCCGCCGCTGGCAAGGCCAGCAAGTCCGGCCAGCAGACCGCCGAGGAGGTCGAGGATCTCCGCATGGATCTCCTCTTGTCCTTCCTGGAGGCGATCGGCAAGTTCGACCCGGCCCGCTCCCAGCGCCTCGCGGCCGTCCTCACCTTCGACCTCAAGAAGGCCGTCGGCATGGCGACCGCCACGACGACCGACATGGCCGTCCCGACCCGCACGATCCAGCGCTATTTCTCCGTCCTGCGCACGGCCAAGGACCAGGGCGTCGACCCCGTCGACCTCGTCAAGAGCCGCAAGTCCGGCATGTCGCTCAAGGCGTTTCTCGCCACGCAAGACGCTCTCCGCAACATCGAGCGCGCCTCCTCCGGCGAGGACGAGGACGGCGGCACGGCGCTCTCCTGGGAGAACCTCACGGTTCACCCGCTCCACTTCGATCGCACCGAGGAGGCCGAGGAGGACACGCTCCTGGTCGAGGCCGCCTTCGACGCCGTCGACGACCTGGAGGAGGACGTAATCCGCCTGGCCTACGGCTTCACCGAGCCCAACACCTTCACCGACGACGCCATCGGCGAGCGCCTGGGCTTTTCCCGCTCCAAGACCCAGCGCCACCACCAGGACGGCCTCGGCAAGATGAGGGCCGCTCTCGGCGTTGCGTAGGGCGTCTGGTGTGAGCATGTCCTCACGCTAGGCGACCGCCCTTGCAAATACCATAGAACCGCCCACCCCTAAAATTGAGTAGCCCCGTTTCGGCATCACGCCGGGCGGGGCTTCTCGCGTTTCGGGCCGCGTGGGCAAAACGGCTAATCTGGCGGTCTCTATGAACATGACTACCACTTCATTTATCCGCGAAATTTTCGACCGCCACGTCGAGGTCGAGCCGCCCTCCGTCGAGGAGGAGGCCGTCCTGATCCAGGCCGCCCAGGACGGCGACCCGGAGGCGTCCGTCGCCATCTTCTACCTCTACGCTCCCGCCATGCGCGGCGCCGCTCTCCGCGCCCTCGCGCCCCTGGGCCACTCCGCCACCCTCGCCCAGCGCGAGGAGGCCCGCTCCCTGGCCGTCCTGGGCATCATGGAGGCGATCGCCAAGCACGATGTTTCACGTGGAACGCGCCTGGCCTCAACCGCCAAGTTCACCCTCCGCGAGGCCTACGACGAGATCGACTGGGCCGGGACCTCGCCCTTCTCGATCCCGTCCAAGACCGTCCGTCGGTTCTTCGCCCTGATGGCCGCCGCCGACCAGGACCTCGACGTCGCCCTGGAGATCTGCCTCCAGCACAAACTCACGCCGGAGACCACCCTGGCCCTCTACCGCGCGCTCCGCGCCGCCGGGAGCTATGACGCGCTCTCCCAGGACGACGGCGAGGAGATGGACGACGCCCTCACCTACGCCTCCTCGCTCTGGGATGGCGACGTCGACGACATTGTCGAGGCCGAGGAGGCCATCATGGTCCGCGACGCCCTGGCGGTCCTGGAGGACGACGAGGAGGACGCCGTCCGGCTCCTCTACGGGTTCGACACCGACGACGGCCAGCCGCTCACCGAGACCCTAGCGGGAATGGCGATGGGCAAGACCCGCACCGTCGTCCGCAAGCTCAAGGCGAGCGCGATGCCCAAGATGCGCGCGGCGCTCGGCGTCCAGGAGGCGCCCGCCGACGAGGAGGGCCCCAGGCCGTGCCGCAAGTGCCAGCAGACCAAGCCCGTCGACGAGTTCCGCAAGGGCCGCCACGTGTGCATCGAATGCGCGCGAGACGCCAACCGCGAGCAAAACCGCGTTGCCATGGCCGCCAAGCGTGCGGCCGCCAAGCTGGAGGAAGGACCTACCCATGCCATGCTGTGACGAGTGCCAATACCCAGGAGCCGAGCCTGGCGTCTGCGTGAGACGCTCCTCGTGCCCTTGCCACGACTACGACGAGTAACCCGGAAGCCCTGGCCATCACCGGCCGGGGCATTCGTCGTTCCCGGACTTGCGCAAGTCGCCCGCCATGCCCTAGACTCGTTTACACGAGCTACACCAACCCAGGAGGACACCATGGCCACCAAGTTCCAGACCCGCGAAGAATGGCTCGTCGCCGCTATCGACGCCATGCGCCCGCTCTACGCCGAGATCGGCGAGGAGCTCCCCACCGTCCGCGTCTCCGTCGGCTGGCCCGGCGGCTCCGGCCGCAAGAACTCCGTGATCGGCCAGTGCTGGGCCTCCTCCCAGTCCAAGGACAACGTCGCCCAGTTGTTCATCTCCCCGGTCCTGGACGACGCCGTCCGCGTCCTCGACGTCCTGGCCCACGAACTGATCCACGCGATCGACGATTGCACCTCGGGCCACAAGGGCCGCTTCGCCAAGATCGCCAAGGCGTTCGGCCTCACCGGCAAGATGACCGCGACGGTCGCCGGAGATGAGCTCAAGGCCAAGCTGGACGAGCTCCACGCCGAGCTCGGCGACTACCCCCACGCCGCTCTCGCTGGCGGCGCTGGCGCCCACACTCCTAAGAAGCAAGGGACCCGGATGCTCAAGGTCGAGTGCCCGGAGAGCGGCTACACCATCCGCATGACCCGCAAGTGGCTGGACGAGTACGGCGCCCCGAAATGCCCGTGCCACGACGAGGTCATGGAGGAGACGGCCTAGACCGGCCCAGGAGCCCCGCCCGGAGAGATCCCGGCGGGGCTTTTGCGTGGGACTTGCGCGTGGCGGCCCTCGTGCCTTAGACTGTTTACACGCCGCAAGAACAACCCAGGAGGACAAAATGACCACCCAGCCCGCAACCGCCGCAACCGCCACCCTCGCCCAGGCCGCCGGAACTGTGTTCCTGGCCCTCTCGACCGGCAAGACCTACACGGCCAAGGACGGCAACAACTTCCTCCGCGTACTCGACCGCAAGATCGCCGCCGATGGATGGGCCCGCTCGGGCTACCGCCTGGTCAACGGCGTTATGACCGCCGAGCTCACCAGGAGCCGCCTCCTGGCAGACTACGCAGGCTAGACGCCTCCGGGAGGGCGTCTCCCGCAGGACTTGCGCGAGGCGCCCTCCACCCCTTAGACTGTTTACACGCACCACCCCTTGATAGCTAAATAGAGAGAAGGCCCCAAATGTTCAAGTCTTTCGCCGCCGCCGCAGTTCGCACCGCGTACCTCGACCACGACTACGCAACGGCCCGCGCCCTGGTCGCCGACTACCACTCCGCTGGCATGGTCGGCTACCAGGAGGCAGACCTCCACAACGGCGGCACGGCCCAGGTCCTCGTCGACGGCGAGCCCGTCGGCCAGGCATCCCGCCTCCTGGTCGGCCCCGCCGATCACGTCTACCGCGACCTCCGCTAGCCCCAGGAGCCCCGAACAAGCCCCGCCCGGCCCTCCAGCTAGGCGGGGCTTTTTCATGCCCTTAGATCGGCTCCTGGGCATTCTGGCCAAACTGGCGCTCTCTCCATGCGTAACCCATTCAGCACTCACGCAAGGAGCCACCATGGCCACCATCTACGAACGACTCATCAAGGCAGGCGCCCCGGAGATCACCGAGCCGCACTTCTACCGGATCTCCGAGCAGTACGGCAACGGCACCGGCAAGCCGACCGGCGCCCTCATCGTCGAGCTCCGCAAGCGCGACACCTACCGGGGCTCAACCCTCCTGGCCTCCGAGGTGGTCCAGCCCTACGGCGCCTCCGACGTCGTCGAGGAGACCGTCACCGCCATGCGCGACCTCGTCGACAAGCACCTCCTCAAGGCCGCCATCAACGAGCTCCTCGGCGAGCACGGCCCGAACGCCAGCTAGACCCGCAAGCCCCGTCTCCCACGCTGGAGGCGGGGCTTTTGCGTGCCTGGACGTACCACAATGCGCCGGGAGAGCGTCCCTAAGTGGTAACGAGGCGCCGGGCGACGCCGGGAGAGACGCCGGAGGCGCTCCTCGCATGTCGAAAGTGTGTAGAAGTGTCGTTCTGTACCTACACTCTCTATCCCCTCTCAAGTCTTAGCTTTCTTGAGGACGGATAGGGAGTGTAGGTACATATCGACACTTCTACATCACGCCCGACATTCACCGGCATGGGGCCGCTCACCGGCCGCCCTGGGCAAACTGGCCAAACTGGCGCTCTCTCTGTGTGTCCGCAGAAACCGACCAGGAAGGAGGCCAGCATGGCCACCCGAACGGAACATCACCGCACCGAGGCCGAGCGCCTTCTCACCAAGGCCACCGAGACCGGCCTGGCCGCTGGCTCGCCCGCCCGCCTCGCATTCCTCATGGAGGCCAGCGTCCACGCCTCGCTCGCCGTCCTGGCCCAGGGCCCCGAGCCCATCACCGTCGTCCAGCGCGCCGAGCTCCCCGGCCAGACCGCCATCGAGATCGCGGACCAGGCCGTCGTCGATCTGGCCAAGCCCAAGCCCCGCACGCCCCGCACCCGCAAGCCCAAGCCCGAGACCGAGGAGGCCGCCAAGTGAACCACTCCCAGCCCAACACGTTCTTCTACCATGACGACGAGTGGGACGAGCTAGAGATCCACACGGCGCTCCGCAACGGCGAGACCGACTACACCACGGCGTACGTGCGAGCGGGAGAGAGCGGCACCTACGTCGCCCGCAAGGATGCCCCGGCCGTCGCCCGCGCGCTCCTCAAGGCCGCCGGAGCCAAGGCCATCGTCGTCGACGTGGCCGACACGATCCCGCCGATCCCGGCGCCGCCCGCGATCAAGCTCCCCACTCCGTTCTCGCTGGGCATCGCGCTCCCCGAGGCCGACCTCAAGCCCTACCACTCGATCCTCGACACGGTCGTCGCCAGCATGCGCCGGGCCGCCGACCGCCACTCGATCCGCCAGGAGGCCCCAGTGTTCGCCAACCTTCCCGCCAGCTTCTCCGACGACGTCGATCCCTCGGCCGCCTGCCACGCGGATCTCGACGTCTACGTCTACGTCGACGAGGACGGCGACCGCATGATCATCGAGGAGGCCGAGGAGAACGGCGCCTACCTCAAGTCCTACGATTCCGGCGTCAACATCTCCAAGGACGACGCCGTCTCCGTCGCCCTGGCGCTCCTGGAGCGTGCCGGATGGCCCGAGAAGGACACCCGCGTCGACAATGACGCCCACTCGATCGCCATGGCCCGTTTCTACCTGCGCAAGATCGAGATCCGCCTGGCCGAGGAGAAGGTCAAGGACGAGGCCGTCAAGGCCGCCAAGGCCGAGGAGGCCAAGCTGGACGCCGAGGCGCTCAAGCTCTACGCCGCCGCCTACAACGTCTCTCCGGCGCCGGTCGTCTGGGGCGCCCACGTCGACTACGGCTCCCGCGAGCGCTGGCGCCTGGCGGCCAGGAAGGCCCGCGAGATCCACGCCGGAGGCACCAAGTGAGCCGCCGCCCGCGCATCGAGGTCGTCGACGAGGAGATCGGCGCCTCCGTCCTGGACCACGCCGCCCGCGTGGCCTACCCGTTCATGTCCCGCGAGACCGCCGAGGAGGCCGTCGCCAGCTGCACGCCCGCGCAACTGGCCCAGCTTGCCTCCGACGCCGCCCTTTACGCCAAGCTCACCAACCTCACCAAGGAGTCCTAACCGTGATCGAGCCCAATAAGTTCCAGTTCGCCATCCTCGTCGGCCTCACCCGCCTGCGCAAGCACGTCTACGCCGGAACCGTCCCGGCCGACGTGATCGCCGACCGCCGCCGCATCAATAAGGCGGCCAAGCGCGCCCGCAAGGCGGCTCGCCGTGGGTAGCACGGCACGGGCCTACCAGGCAGGCCCGGACGCTCCCATCTTCCGCGCCCGGATCGAGCTTAGCGACGGCACGGTCCGGATCATTGGCCCCTACGCCACGGTCGGCCCGGCGCGAGCCCAGGCCAACTCCCACGGGAAGGGCCGCGCCGTCGTCTCGGCGACTGTCGAGCGCACGGTCGGCCCGTGGCTTCCGCTCGACTTCGCCAAGCTGGCCGACATTGTCGGTACGGTCGCCATGATCGAGGCCGAGCGGGCCGAGCAAGGAGCCCGCACCTCGTTCGCCGAGATCCTGGAGGCGTTCGTCGCCCTGGACGGTCCGGCCATGGCGACCCTGGAGGAGACCGCCCCGGATCTCGTCAAGGCCTTGGACGCGCTAAACGGGATGGTCGTGCTGGAGGAGTTCCGCAATGGCGGATGATCCGCTCCCGTATGGCTCCATCCAGGTCCGCCCGCTCATGCGCGCCCTGGAGACGGTCGTCCTGGCCTGGAATGATCCCGGCCCGTTCCCGTCCCTCCACTTCCGCGCCCAGCGCCGTCTCCGGCGTCACTGGCCCGTCCTGGCCGAGGCGCTGGACACCCTAACCGACGTGGTCCGCCACGTCTGACTGAAAGAAGGCACCATGCTCCGCAAGTTCACCACGTACGCCACGGCCCTCGCGGTCGCCGGAGGCGCCCTGCTGGCGACCTCGGCGCCTGCCCAGGCGTACTCGATTACCGACTGTGTCCAGGGCAACGGCTACGTGGCCGTCTACGTCAAATACAACTGGTTTGAACGGTACGTGCTCGGCAAGCGTGACGCCTGGCAGATCCGCTACGGCCAGACCTGCGCGTGAGCAAGGGTCCGTATGCTCCGCGTGATCCGAGCCCGGAGGAGATCCGGGAGGCGGTCGTCCTCCGTAACGCCTGGGCTCTCGGCTCGGGCAAGCCTGCCGAGGACGAGGCCTCGATCGGCGCCAAGGCACTCGGCCCCTGGCTGGAAGTGGCCGCGCAATCTAGGCGGCTACATACATAACCCGCTCAAGTGCTGGGCGTGCTGGGTCCTGGGTATCGTCTGGGTCGCCATCTTCGCCTATGCGCTCCTCCTCCTGGCCGTGATGGCCTAACGCTCAAGCCCTCCCCTGCCTCGGCTCGGGAGGGCTTTTGCGTACCCGACTTGCGTAAGGCGTGGCTCGTGCCGTACCGTCGTTTACACAACGTTCACTACTCAAGGAGCCCGCCATGCACACCCCCGTTACCGTCGTCGAGGCCGAGAAGGTCGCCATCAAGCTCACCCTGGCCCGCGAGGAGGGCTGGGCCATCTCCCAGGAGGCCCGCCGCCGTTCCGACGACATGCTCCGCACCGGCCGGATCGAGTCGCACGAGTACGCCGAGGACGTCCTGGGCCAGGCCCGCGACCTCCTGATCGCCGACCGGCGCCGCCAGGGCCGCGCGTGGCTCGCTTTCCGCGAGGAGTGGACCGCCATGGCCGTCCCGGCGTAGACTCGATCTCGGCGGGTCGGCCTAATCCGAGGCACCCCCGCAAACGGCCCGCTATGCGGGAGAGCCCCTCACATGGATGCATTGGTGAGGGGCTCTCTTTATGCCCGTGGGCAAAGCTGGCGAATTGGCGCTCTCTCTCTGTGTCCGATACACACAGACTGAAAGGAGCCCACCGTGGCCACCAGCAGCAACCCCAACGCCGACGAGTTCGCCCAGATGATCAAGTGGCTCAAGAACTCCAACGCCGCCACCAACCACCCCTACGGCGAGATCCAGGGCAACGACCGCCTCGGCGACACGTACGCCACGATGATGCACGCGATCGCCGCGCATCTGGAGGCCGTCAACGACCACCCGGACACGTCCACGTGCTTTATCGGCGGTCTCCTGATGCAGATCGGCGACGACATGCCGCACGATCACCCGATGGCCGAGGCCCTCCCGGTCGAGGACCACCAGGACGAGCGCCCGGTCGACGTCCCCTCCATGGGAGAAGTGCTCCCCCAGGAGGACCAGGACGCGATCGTAGCGGCTTTCATGGCCGCCCTGGACTCACTGCCCACCCATGGCCAGGAAGGCCCGCAGAAGCCCGCCAAGCGCTTCTACCCGGCCGAGGGCACGACCAAGGAGGGCGAGCGCGTGACCTGCGTGGTCGACCGCGAGACCGGCGAGGCCTACCCGTTCGGCTCGCCGCGCAACGCCATGCTCGCCCTGGAGCGTCTGGAGTCCGGCGAGATGACGATCAACAAGTTCTTCGGCGGTCCGGCCGAGGCCTTCGGGATCACGCTGTGAGCATGACCCGAATCAAGATCGAGAACGCCAAGCTGGAGGCCGCCCGGTTCATCGTGGCGGCCGACGAGCTTATGGACGAGCTCGACCGGGACGCCCTGGAGCCCCGCTACTACGACGAGCCCGGCAAGGTCCGCGCCACCTCGCCCAACGACTACTCCTGGGGCTCCGCCGCGTCCGGCACGCTACGCCGTCGCTCCATGGACCTGACCCGCACCCTAGCCCAACTGAGGAAATAATGACCACGCCCAACCAGTTCCCCGTCGGCGCCCGCGTCCGCGTCGCCGAGTACGCCAGGACCGCCCAGTCCACGCCGGTCTACTTCGGCATCGAGACCGAGGGCGTCGTCGAGGCCAAATACCCCGGCGACGACAAGCAGAATGTCCGCGTGCGGGCCCTGAACGAGCAGGGGTCGAGCATGTCCCAGGTCGTCTCCCCGCACCACCTGGAGCTCCTGGACGTCGCCGTCGATCCCAAGGACGACGACGCCTCGCCCGAGACCGTCACCGTCCAGGCCATGACGATCGCCTGGAAGCTCCTGGAGTTCGACCGCCTGGCCAGGATCGTCGAGGAGGACACCCCGGAGGCCGACCAGGAGCTCCTCGATCTCCACCTGGAGCTCGCCCGCGCGATCGAGAAGGGCATCTAATGGCCTCCGAGATCTCGACCGAGGACCGCATCCGCGCCGTCGCCGGGAAGTACGGCAGGACGCCGGAGGAGGTCGATCTCCTGACGGCCGCCACCATGCGGCGCCTGGAGTACCGCAAGGCCCACTCCGGCAAGGCGTGCCCGGCGTGCGAGAACGACCTCCCGGTCTCCGCGTTCACGCCGGACAGCAGCAGGCCCGACGGCCTGACCCGCCTCTGCAAGGAGTGCCGTGCCGACCTGGCCCGCGCCTACCGCGAGGAGGAGACCGACGGCGTGTAAACGTCCGCGTGTCCCAAACCTGGCGCTCTCTCTCCATAGGAGGAGGAAGGCTCCTAAGTACGGCGAGCCTCAACTACAGAATGAGGGCCTGCGCCTTCCTCCTCCCACCTAAGATCCAAGCATTGCCCTTGATGAAAGGACGGTCCAAGTATCTCCCCGCCTGGGTTACGGCAACTGCCCGCTCGTCGTGAGACGCCGGGCCTCGCCTGGAAGTTGGTAGGCCAGCAGGAGCGCCATGGAAGCGCTGTAGCTGGCGGGGGTTCGATTCCTCCCCAGGTACTACCCGCGACGAGGCGGGCTAAGACCTCGTCAACGCCGCTCCCGGCCGAGGTCGACCAACGCCGGGAGTAGCACCAACAGACCAACCCGACCGGCCGAGTATCTGGAAGCGCGCCCGCTACCCGCGCTCCTCGGCCCGCAACCCCGCCCGCTCCCAGTGTCCTCTCCACTGGTCGAGCAGGCGGGGTTTTCTTTTGCCCATTCCCCGATCGTTTACACAGCCTGGAAGGAGGCCCGCATGGCCCTACTTGTGATCCAGCTAGGCCGCTTCCAGTGGGTCGTCGAGTCCAACATCGCCCGCGTTTCACGTGAAACCGAGGAGCCCGAGGTCCACGAGGTAGAGTCCGAGACCGCCCTCGACGAGACCCCCGCCCCGTACCCGATGGGCTTCCAGCGCCGCGACACCCCACCCTCCCGCGAGGAGGACGACGATGGCATGGAGTAGCGGGCCCAGTGCCCGAGCCCAGCGTCTACCCGACGACTGGCCCATCCGCCGCGTCCGCGTGCTGAGGCGTGACGGGTACAAGTGCCAGGCCAAGGACAGCACGGGCCACCGTTGCGGCGCGCCTGCCAACCAGGTCGACCACGTCGAGGCCGGAGACGATCACTCCGATGGCAACCTCCAGGCATTGTGCCGATGGCACCACGCTCGCAAGTCCAGCGCCGAGGGCGCGGCCGCACGTCGACCGCGAGCCACCATGCGACGCGAGCCTGAGAAGCATCCCGGCATGATCGACCCGATGCAAGACCCTTCGCCGCCACCCGCCGTACCTCCGCCGTTCTGATTCTGTCGGCGTCGATACCCCCTGGGGGAGGACCCTATCCCTCCCATGGCTCCCGTTCCGAACCGGCATAGCATCTACCTGTGCGCGCGGGTCTGAGGCTTTTGAGGGCCCTGGACGGCCTCCCCTACCCGGAACGCCTCTCAGGCGCTCCTAGACCCCATTCTGGGCCGCTGAGGCCCTATAGCCCGAAAGGAGGCCAGCTATGGCCGGACGTGGTCCCGCACCGCAGAAACAACACCAGCGCGAGCGCGACACCAAGCGCCGCCAGGCTGGCTCCGTCTCCGTCAAGCCCGACGGCGTAATCCGAGGGCCCGACTTCCCCGAGTCGATCCCCTCGCCGCACCAGGAGACGCTCATCTGGTGGCACGCCTGGCGGATCTCGCCGCAGGCCCAGCTATTCGAGGACACCGACTGGGAAGTCCTCAAGCGCGCCGCCCTCCTCCACGACTATCTCTGGAAGAACGTGGTCAAGCCCAGCGCGGCCGCCGCCAGCGAGCTCCGTCTGATCGAGGAGCGCTTCGGCGCCACCTACGTCGACCGCCAGCGCGCCCGGATCGAGATCGAGAAGGGCGGCCAGGACGCCGAGGTCGTCCAGCTTCGCTCCGTCAAGGCGGCCCGCCGTGACGTCTAGCATCGTTGAGGCCGTCGAGGCCTACGTCTCGATCCCCGTCTTCCCCGCGTCCCAAGCCTCGCTCGGCTGGGGCGTGATCGACCACATCGAGGAGTACTGCCTCCAGCCTGACGGCGACGACGCAGGCGAGCCCTTCCGTCTCACCGCCGAGCAGAAACGCTTTACCCTGTGGTTCTACGCGGTCGACGAGCATGGCAAGTTCATCTACCGCCGCGCGGTCCTCCGGCGTGCTAAGGGCTGGGGCAAGTCGCCCTTCCTGGGCGCGCTCGCGCTCGCGGAACTCACCGGCCCCGTCCGCTTCTCCCACTGGGACGAGGACGGCGACCCGGTCGGCCAGACTCACCCGATGCCCTGGATCGTCATTGCTGGCGTGTCCGAGACGCAGACCGAGAACACCATGGCCGCCATCCGCGCAATGTGCGAGGAGTCGGCCATGGTCGACGAGTTCGGCCTCGACGTCGGCATGACCCGCATCCTCCTCCCCAACGGCGGCAAGATCGTCCCGATCACCGCGAGCTCCTCCACCCAGGAAGGCGCGCGCCCGTCGTTCGCCATCATGGATGAGACCCACCACTGGACCAAGTCCAACGGCGGCAAGGCGCTCGCCAAGGTCGTCCGCCGTAACCTGGCCAAGTCCCGCGACGGCTCCGCCCGCGCGATCGAGACCACGAACGCGCACGAGCCCGGCCAGGAATCGGTCGCCGAGTCCTCCTACCTCGCGTGGCGTTCCGTGATCGAGGGCCGCTCCAAGGCCACCGGCATCCTCTACGACACCCGCGAGGCGCCGGACGGGATCGACCTGGCCGACGAGCCCGCCGTGATCGCTGGCCTCAAGGCCGCCTACGGCGACGCCACCTGGCTCGACCTGGAGCGCATCCTGGCCGAGGTCTACGACCCGGACACCCCGCCGGAGGAAGCGCGCCGATTCTATCTCAATCAGATCGTGGCGGCCGCTGACTCCTGGGTAACGCCGCATGAATGGGCCACCAACCGCTCCAAGGAGCTCCGCCCGCTCAAGTTCGCCGAGCCCGGCAAGTGGAAGCGCGACGGGGACGTCGTCGCTCTCGGCTTCGACGGCTCGCTCACCGACGACTCGACCGCCCTGGTCGCATGTCGCATCGAGGACGGCGCCGTATTCCTCCTGGGCATCTGGGAAAAGCCCGAGGGCCCCAAGGGGCAAGGCTGGGAGGTCCCCAAGGACCAAGTCCGCGACGCGATCGACTCCGCATTCAGCACCCTGGACGTCGTCGCATTCTTCTCTGACGTCGCCTACTGGGAGACCGACGTCGACGCCTGGCGCGACGAGTACGGCGAGCGGCTCAAGGTCAAGGCCACGACCCGCCACGCGATCGGCTGGGACATGCGCGGCCACCAACAGGACACCGTCCGAGGCATCGAGGCCACGCACCGCGCCATCACCGACGCCGAGCTCCCCTGGAACGACCACAAGGTTCTCTACGGCCCCGCCTCCGGCGCCCAGGCCGACGAGATCCTCACCCGGCACGTCCTCAATGCCCGCCGTCGCCCGAACCGCTGGGGCGTCTCGTTCGGCAAGGAGACCCGCGAGTCTCCCAAGAAGGTCGACGCCGCCATCTGTGTCGCGCTCTCGCGCATGGCACGTACCCGCTTCCTCGCCGAGGGCGGGCTCAAGAAACACCGCAGATCAACCGGCCGAGTAGCTGGGTTCTAGCTCGCCTGAAAGGAGCACCATGGCCAATATCGACGCCAAGCTGGCCGCGCGCCTCGACGGCGAACTGGAGGCAGACCTCGACAAGGAGGGACGCCTCGGCAAGGTCCGCCGCTACCTCAACGGCGACCAGGACCAGCCTTACATGCCCAAGGGCGCCAAGGCCGAATATCGCCACCTGGCCAAGCGCGCGATCACCAACTGGACGCCGCTGATCTCCGACACGTACGCCAAGGGTCTCTTTGTCGACGGCTACCGTCCGGCGAAGGCCGCGACCAACTCGACCGCCTGGGACTACTGGCAGGCCAACGGCCTCGACGCCCGCCAGGGCATCGCGCACCGTGGCGCCCTGGACTACGGCGCCTCCTACACGCTGATCCTGCCCGGCACGGTCCAGTCCCGGCGCGTGCCGTTCTGGCGCCCGCTCTCGCCGCTCCGCTCGGCGGCCTGGTACGCCGATCCCGACGACGAGTTCCCGGAGATCGGCCTCCGCCGCAAGGGCACGACGACCGACGGCACCAGGATCATCGAGATCTACGACAATGAGAGCGTTTACACGTTCGCCCGGCCCAAGGACTCCGAGAACTGGATCCTCAGTAAGCCCGAGGCGCACGGTCTCGGCGTTGTCCCGTTCGTCCGCTTCCGCGACCGCCTGGACGGCGAGGCCGTCGGCATCATCCGGCCGATCATCACCCTCCAGGACCGCGTCAACGAGATCGTATTCTCCACCCTCATCGCGCTCCAGTACGCCTCGTTCCGCCAGCGCTGGGCGACCGGCCTGGCGATCCCGGAGGACGAGGATGGCAACCCGATCGAGCCCTTCCAGGCCGCCGTCGACCGCCTCTGGGTCGCTGAGGACGAGGGCGCCAAGTTCGGCGACTTCGCCCAGACCGAGCTCTCCGGCCATATGCAGGCCTACGAGTCCACCGTCAAGACCCTGGCGGCCGTCTCCCAGATCTCCCCGAATATCCTGACGGGCGACCTGGTCAACCTCTCCGCCGAGGCCCTGGCCCAGCTACAGTCCTCGACCCAGTACAAGATCGGCGAGTACGAGACCGTATTCGGCGAGTCCTGGGAGCAGGGCTTCCGCCTGGCGGCCCTCGCCGCTGGCGACTCCGCCGGAACGGCCGACACCTCCGCGCAAGTCCGCTGGCGCGATACCGAGGCCCGCTCGCTGGCTCAGACCGTCGACGCCCTGGGCAAGATGGCCCAGATGCTCGCGGTCCCGGTCGAGGCGCTCTGGGAGCAGATCCCAGGCATCACCGACCAGGACGTCGAGCGCTGGAAGGCCCTACGCGAGTCCACGGACCTCCTCGGCTCGCTCGTCGGCGACTTCCAGCGCCAGACCGCGATCGAGGCCCCGGCCTCCGCCGTCGTCGAGGAGTAGCCCGTGGATAACGGACATACCCTCGCCGACGCTCACCGCGCCCAGCAGGTCCGGCTCACCGCTCCGATCCAGCGTATCCTCGCCGAGATCTGGCGCCGCACGATCGTCCCTGGCGACCTCGACCGTACGTTCCCGCTCTACCTGGCGGCGGCGGAAACGGTCCTGCGCCAGGGACGGACGGCGTCTCATGCGCTGGCCCGCCAGTACTACATGCGCGTAGCCTCCGCCGCTGGCGAGGAAGCGGTTGCCGCTGGCCTGGCCCTCGCGCCGCTCACCCGTGGCGCCCTATCCACCTCGCTCCGCACGACCGGGCCCGTCCTGGTCAAGTCGCAACTCGCCAAGGGCGTCCCGCTCGACCAGGCGATGCAGGCAGGACTTGCCGCGACGATCGCCTCCGGTAAGCGCATCATGCTTGACGGCGGCCGCGAGATGCTCGTCCAGGCCTCCCGCCGAGATCCGAACGTCCGAGGCTGGGCCCGGATCTCCGACGGCTCCTCGTGCTCGTTCTGCGCCATGCTCGTCTCGCGCGGGCCGGTCTACTCCGAGCAGACCGTGGCCTTCCGCTCCCATGACCGTTGCGGCTGTGGCGTGCGGCTCGTCTACAAGGCCGACGCCGATAACGGCTGGGGCCCGGACGCCGTCGAGCTAGAGCAACTGTGGCAGGACTACCCCAACGTCCGCGAGTTCCGTGCGGCGCTCAAGCTCAAGCGCGGCGAGACCAAACGCTCCAACCTCCTCGGCGTCAAGGCCGAGGACCTACAGACCTCCGTCGATGTTTCACGTGAAACAACGGCGGCCTAGCCCGGCCAGTGGCCGCGCACCCACCCCCATTCATCGCGACCCGCAGGCCGGGACGCTACCCGTCCCAGGAGGACACCATGGCTGACACCGATAAGACCGAACCTACCGCCGACGAGAGCAAGTCGACCCCGCCCTGGGGCGACAACTTCGACGCCGAGCGCGCCTGGACTCTGATCGAGAACCTGCGCGCCGAGAAGGCCACCATCAAGGCCGAGCGCGACACCTTCAAGACCGAGCGCGACACTGCCCAGCGCGAGCTCCAGGCGAGCACGACCGGCAGCGAGGACGCCGATGCCAAGGTCAAGGACGCCATCGAGCGTGCGACCAAGGCCGAGAAGGAACTCTACGTCGAGCGAGCCCTCCGCAAGTTCCCGGACATTGCCGAATATGCCGAGTTCATCTCCGGCGACGACGAGGAGAGCATCCTGGCCAAGGCCGAGAAGCTGGCCTCGATCGGTAAGCCCAAGGAGCCCGAGGCAGACAAGGATGCCGATGTTTCACGTGAAACGGACGGCGACGGCACGGATGCCAGCAACGACAACGGCGCCGGGCTTCCCGGCAAACCAACCCCGTCACTGAGCCCCGGACACGGCGGCGAGGAGACACCCGTATTTGACCCGGTCGCTATCGCTAAAGCGGCCCGGCGCTAACTCCCTCCCTCACGAAAGGTAGCCCATCATGGCTAATGATTTTTACACTCCTGACCAGGTCGCCAAGGTAGCAGTTGCCATGGCGGTCGAGGACTCCTACCTCGGCGCCCTCGTCTCCCGCAACTTCGCGGACGACCTCCTGGGCGGCGGCGGCAAGGGCCGCACCGTCAACGTCAAGGTTCCGGCGGCACTGATCGCCCGCACCCGTGGCATCGACGACGTCACCACCAACATCATCCTCGACCAGCTTGCCGAGACGACCGTTCCGGTGACGCTGGGCGAGCACGCCTACAACGCCGTCGGCCTCTCCGAGGGCGAGATGAACCTGGACCTGACCAGCTTCGCCGAGCAGGTCCTCTCCCCGCAGGTCGCCGCAGTGGTGGACTACATCGAGGAACTGGTGGCCGACGCCCTCAAGGCGATCACCCTGGACACCTCGATCGGCTGGGACGCGGCCAACCCCGTCCCGACCTTCACCGCGATTCGCGCGCATCTGCGCAAGAACGGCGTGCCGCAGACCGGCCTCAACGTGGTCGTTGGCACGAACGTCTACGCCGCGCTCCTTGACGCCAACGCGAT
>Ga0307416_100000136_pt1 | contig 43072 bp, 44 predicted proteins | sample DK1Cmetagenome_2_FD_203821 | JGI IMG/M metagenome (GOLD analysis project Ga0307416, IMG submission 203821) | Maize rhizosphere microbial communities from greenhouse at UC Davis, California, United States - DK15-C-3 | ecosystem: Host-associated > Plants > Roots > Rhizosphere > Soil | place...
GCCGGATCTGCCAACGCGTGCGACAACGCCCGACGCACTCGAAAGATGTACGCATCGGCGCGTGCGCCCTGCATGCCGGCGTTGACCAACATTGTGCGATCGACGTCGATCAGCTGAAGGTGGGAAGCGATCAGGCCAATGAAGCCGCCCCTGTTGGCTACAGCGTCGTTGACCTCAGTGGGCACGGCGACGAACTCGCTCAACCGCCGCTGTGGAACGCCGTCGACGAAGCCATCGAACCAGTCCTTCAGGGTGCCACGCGGCCGATGTACCGCGTCAGGCGTAAAGAACGAGTAGGTTAAGCTGCTCTGTGGATCAAGATCTACCAGGAGAATCCGCTTGCCTCGCTGTGCGAGGTAGGCGCCGAGATTGGCGGTAAGGGTGGTCTTTCCGACACCGCCTTTGTAGTTGATGATGGAAATGACTCGCACGGCCTCCCCTCCCGTCAGTCACGGTGCGATCACTACCGCGACCGTAGGACCGGTTGCTCATGACCACACTCGCCGTAACGGTCAGGGTTCCTCAACTCTCGGCGTGTCGGCTTGACGCCGAAGGCGAATAGCGACTTGGGCTGTTCTCATCCGGGGGTGTCGCTGGACGCTGCGCCCTCGTGCGTGGGACGAAGTACGGCCAGGAATCGTGACCGTACCTCGGGGGGCGCCAGCTTGAGCATCGTGTCGAGCAGCCCTTGGCTCCCTGTTGATGGCCGCAGATTGTGGGCGCCAGCCTCCCATTTGGCCACGGTGCGCCTGGAGACGCCGAGCTTGGCGGCGAACTCGCTCAGGCTGTGTCGGTATGCCTCGCGCAGCGCTCTGGCGGCGGCGCCGCTCCATACGCTGAGTGTGTCGATGCTGAACCAGTGAGCCGATGCGGCGGACCGGAGGCCGAGGCTGAGGATCTTGCGGAGGAGTTCCATCTCGGCGTGGGAGATCACCAAGCGGCCCTCGGCTGCGGGCTGAGCAGCGCATCGCGGGCACCGCTTTCGCTCCGGCAGCGAGATTGTCGAGGCGATGCTGGGGTCGCTTGCCACTCCCAATTGGGCTCGCGGGATCCCAAGTCCATCGCATATTCGGGCTAGCACCGCGGCCGACTGGACCTGACGGCCAGCGATGATCTCCGAGATCTCACTCTGCGACTGTTCGGTGAGCGCGGCGATGCGCCGCTGCGAGACGCCGTGGCGCTGCAGGACCCGGTATACGGCGCCGACGTCGCGGGCGGCAAGGGCCGCCTTCATGGCGGGGGTCTGCCACACCTGAGGCGAGATGCCGCGGTCGCTCATAGAGCCGATCCTTTGCGCCGCCGTGCACCGACCCGCTGAGCCTCGGAAGCGTTGAGGCCGCGGTCGTCGGCGGAGGCCGGCCAGTGGCGATCGGCGCCGCGAGCGCAACGCCGTCTCCACCTCCAGGCCCACCTCGTCCGACGTTGTGGCTGGCAGTTGGCGACGTCGGCCAGCTCGTGAGCGCCAATGCCGATGAAGTATGTGTTGAGGGACCCTATGGTCCGCGCTCTCGACGACACGATGCACCTCCGATGTCGCATGTCGCTCGGCAAGACGGCCGATGCCGCGATGTGCGCGAACCGCCGGCCGCATTGCCACGCCGCACCTGAGCGGCCGTTCTGGCGTATAGGCGACCGGTCGGCTAGGCCCGGAGCGGCACGACGGGCCGGGCCTTCAGGGCGGCCGACCCGCCGCGCCATGGTCCAGCTTCGCGCTGGCCCCGGGGGCCGCGACAGCGTCGATGTGTCCTTAGGCGTCCGCTGCGTGCGTCGATAGCGGACAGCGGCGGATAGGTAGCGTCTAGACGCTAGGGCGGCTGGGCTGGTAGGCGAGGTACACCTCGCGCAGCTCCGTCGCCTCCGGCACGCCGGTTTGCTCGACCCCGGCTACGACCTCGGAGACGCGCCACCAGTTCGACGGCACTATGCGCCCGCTCGTGATGGCGGACAGCGCCGCCGCTCCAGCTTCGTCGGGCTTGCCGGCGGCCAGCAGCGCCAGGCCGAGGTCGACGCGGGCCGACGCCACACGCCGGGGGCGGGCCACGCCGTCGACGGCCGATTCGAGTTCCGCGACGACTTCGCGGGCGTATGCCTCAGCCGCCGGGTCGCCCACCCACGCCAGCGTGGTCGCGGTGTACGCATTGGCCTTGCTCGGGTCGTACCGGTAGTGGTGCTCAGGCCGGTCGGGCACAGGTAGCGGCGCCACGAGCCGCGCCATTCGGTCCAGCGCTGCTCGGGTCTCCCTGGGCCGTCCCAGCCGCGCCCACGCCCGGCCTTCCTGCGCCGTCGCCTGGACGTGCGCCGAGCTGCCGCGCGGCGCAACCGCCTGCGCCTGCCGGGAAAGATCCAGGGCCGAGCGGTAGTCACCGTCGGTCAGCACGTCCCAGGCCCGCGTCTCCAAGCACCATGCCCCGATCTCGGTGTGGCCGGCGTGGTCCGCCATCTCGCGCGCCGTGTCCAGATTGAGGTCTGCGGCGCGAGCCTGTTGAAGGTCGATGTGGACTGTAGCGGCCAGCAGCGCGAGCCATCCGCCGGCGACCAAGAGCTGGCGATGCTGGACAAGGGTCTTGCGACCATCAAGCATCCGCGCCACATAGGCCAGGTGTCGACGCACTCGGGGCAGAAGCTGCTCCGGCGGCGTGGTCGCGTAGGCCACGGCGAGGTCGTCGATTGCGAGCATCAGCCGGTCGAGCGTCTCCGGTCCGAGGTCAGTCGCGGCGACCCGGCGGGCCAGCTCGGCGGCGTTCATCTCGCTGTCACCGTTGTCGACCAGAGCGCCGCCGACGAGCTCAAGCAGCTCGCCGCCTGCGTGCAGGGCGTCGTCGATACGACGGGCCGCTTCTGGCGTCGGGGTCTTCCGGCCGGTGGCTAGATCGTGCAGGTAGGACTTGGCGTAGAACGTGCGCCCCGCCAACGCGCGGAACGAGGTGCCGCGCCGTTCCATGAGGCCGCGCATCCGTTGGGCGAACCGTGGATCCACCTCGCGGGCCATGGCCAGCCTCTCCCTGCGTGGGTCGGGGTACTGCGCGCCCGGTCGCTCCGACCGGCGCCATCACATCGACCGTACGCCGAGGCGCTGTCCGGGCGGAACCGGACACCCGGCAGCGATGGCAACGGGTCCGCGCGTCGGCGCGGGAGGCACCGAGATCGTCTTGACCGCGCCCGGTCGAGACGATCTTGGTGCCACTACTCCATCTTGCTGTAGGCGTGTGCTGTCCGATTGGATGCGATTCGGACCACGGACCAACACGCCCCTGCGAACGCCTGGACTACGGAAGCCCATCCTGTTGAGTGGGAGTCGGCCGATCAACGATGACGGAGATGTCGACCGGCCGGATCAAACCAAGGCGGGTCGCACCGGACGGACACCTCGCCGGGAACCAGGTGTGTGGCTGGCCAGGTTCGGGATCTTTGGAACGGTTCCCCAGTCGGCTGCGCCCTGGAACTGTCGTTCCCGTGGAAGCGCTGGAACGGTGGTTCCCGCGCGTATCGGAGATCCGTGCCCCGTTGTGATGGAACCGTTCCTGCCGGAACGGTCCGCGATCGGTCCTCGTTGGACTAAGCGCTGGGCGTGTCCTTGCCAGCGGTGTTCATCGATACGTGGGTAACACCTCGTCGGGCTCACTGGGCAACAGTTGGGCAACGACCTGGGTAACACCGCGCCGGTCGACTTGGCGCATGGAAGACCACGGCACCGAGCCGGGCCCATATGCGCCGGCGCATCACCGCGTCGACACGCCGGCCGCTACCACCGAAGAGGATCAATGTCCTGACTACCGTGGGAGTCGGAGGCATTCGCCCGACGTGATCACCCCAAGCGAGGCGCCCATGTTGACCATCGCAGCTGCTCGGGTCCTGCTGCGCATACTGATCCGCGCTGCCCGTGAGGCCAGGCGATGAGCAGGCCATTCGCGTTCCTCGGCCGCGTCTCAACTGAGGACCAGCAGGACCCGGAGTCCTCGCGGGCCTGGCAGATCGGTCGAGCGCGTGCGCTGATCGAGCCGCACGGCGGGACGATCGTGGCGGAGTACTTCGACGTCGGACAGAGCCGGTCCATCCCTTGGCAGCGTCGACCGCGCGCCTCCGCGCTACTGGCCGCGTTGCGCGACCCAGAACGCGGCTTCGACGCGGTCGTGATCGGTGAGCCGCAGCGGGCCTTCTACGGCAACCAGTTCGGGCTGACCTTCCCCCTGTTGGTGCACTACGGCGTGCAGCTGTGGGTCCCAGAGGTCGGCGGGCCGCTCGACCCAGACAACGAGGCTCACGACCTGGTCATGAGCGTCTTCGGCGGGATGAGCAAGGGCGAACGCAACCGGATCAAGATTCGAGTCCGCACGGCGATGGCCGCCCAGACCGCAGTGGACGGTCGGTTCCTTGGCGGACGGCCACCGTACGGGTACGCACTCGATGATGCCGGCCCGCACCCCAACCCGGCGAAAGCTGCCGATGGCAAGCGGCTGCACGTCCTCGTACCCGATCCGAACACAGCCCCGATCGTCAGAAGGATCTTCGCCGAGTACGCCGCCGGCAACGGCCTGCTGGCCATCGCCGAGGGACTGACACGCGATGGCATCCTGTCGCCGTCGGCCTACGATCCGGGCCGCAATCCGCATCGGCACACGACCGCGTGGGGCAAGACGGCGATCAGGGCCATACTGATCAACCCGCGGTACACCGGCTACCAGGTGTGGAACAAACAGCGCAAGGTCGAATCCCTGGTGGACGTCGACGACGTCGCGCTGGGCCACACGACGCGCCAGACCTGGAACCAGACCGACGCGTGGATCTACTCCGCCGACCCGGCGCACGAGGCCCTGGTCGACCAGGTCACGTTCGACGCCGTGCAGACCCGACTGCGCACAGCCGGCCACCGCAGCGGCGGCCGGACCAAGCCACGGGCGAGCAAGCGCTGCTACGTCCTGTCCGGGCTGCTGTTCTGCGGCATCTGTCAGCGACGCATGGTCGGCAGCTTCAACAACGGCCGCAACAACTACCGCTGCGTCTACGCCGCCCAGTACGCCGGGGCCAACGCCATCGGTCATCCGCGCAGCCTGTACGTGCGCGAAGACCACATTCTCGACCGACTGGACCCGTGGATCGCCACCGCCTTCGATCCGCCGAACCTGACCACGACGATCGAGGCGATGGCCAAGGCACAGCACACCACCACAGACGCCAACGCGCTGGCCGTTGCTAAGAGCACGCTCGACTCGTGCCGGCAGCGGCTCGACCGCTACCGCGCCGCCCTAGAGGCCGGCACCGACCCCCAACTCATCAAGACCTGGATCGAGGCCGTCCAGGCCGAGCGGGCCGCCGCCGAGGCAAGGATCCAGGCGTTCACCAGCCGCCGCCCGCTGACCGAAGCGGAGATCACCGATCTCGTCGCCTCACTGGACGACATCACCGAGATGATCAAGGCGGCCGAGCCCATAGACAAGGCGGCCCTCTACGGCGATCTTGGAATGAAACTAACCTACGCGCCGGCCGAGCGGCTGATCAGGGCAGAGGTCGACCTCAGCGGATCATGTATTAGTGCGTGTCGGAGGGGGGACTTGAACCCCCACGCCCGCTAAGGGCACTAGCACCTCAAGCTAGCGCGTCTGCCATTCCGCCACTCCGACGTGACGCTCCATGGTACCGAGTCACCGGCAGTGGGCCGGGACAGGGCCCGCCTGACCACGGGTCGCGTCGCGGCCAGCTGAGGACACGACAGGTAGGCGGCGCGCCGGACGGTTCCGGCCTCCGCAAAATAGTATATACCTCCCTATAAGCCCTATTGCCCGGCCCCGGCCAGCGTGCGCCAGCCGCGGCCGGGGTACCCCGCCGCAGGCTCGACTCCGCCTACTGGCTGGCCGCCAACTCGCGCATGCGGACGGCCAGGATCTCGTAGTAGTTGGGCGCCGTGGCGTAGCCGGCGTCGGCGACGGCCCGGGCGAACGCGTACGGGTCGTCGAGGTGCTCGAACGCGGCGGCGTACCGGTGGTTGTCCCGCAGGAATCGCCCGTGAGCCTCGAACGCCTCGGCCGGAGACGGGTACGCGCGGAACCAGGCGCGGACCACGTAGTCGTGGCGGCCGTCGGGGCGCGGGGTCACTGAGATGACCTCGGGGAACTGTACGTCGGGCCGGCTGAGGACCTCGCGCGTGCGCAGGAGCTGACGTGTCTCCGGCGGATCGGACTCCCTGGCCCTGATGCCGAAGAAGTTGTTGCCCGGAGCCGACCGGCCCCAGTTGGACTCGAGCGCGGCTTGGCCCAGTGTCACCAGTACCGGCACGCCGGTGCTGGCCTGGCTGTTCTCGGCGAACGCGTGGTACCGGGCGTAGAAAGTCCGCGGCCACGCCGCTCGGAGGCGGACCGGCCGCGTTCGTCCAGGCGGCGTCGAACGGACCGGTCAGGCCCGGCCACGCGTCCTGGATCGCCAGTGGGTACCCCGGCAGCTGTGCCTTGGTGTGCCAGTCGATGGCGATGTACTCGCCGCCTCGGAAGAAAGTACGCCCGGCCGTTGCCCGGGTTGATGGCGGCGTCGATGCCATCGCCCACCCATGCGGCCGCCACGGCGGTCCAGTTGCCGGCGATCGGCAGCGGATACCCGTCGTCCACCGACTGGGTCGCGAACGGGATACAGCACGTACCCGGACCCGCTGAACACATACGGGTACCCGGAGCCGAGGTCGACGGCCGCGTCGATGCCGGCGGCGAACTGGGATGGCAGTCCACCCCAGGCGTCGGCGAGCAGCCACTGCTCGCCCGTCGCCTCGTCCGCGTCCATGCCGTACGGGTAGATCCTGTCGCCGACGGCGAAGTAGGCGGTGTCCACTCCCATGGGATGCTCCTCAGAATGCTGGTGGCCGTCCGGTCGGAGCGGCCATGTCTCCCGACGGAGCGCCGGCCGACGCGCTTGATACGCCCGGTCGCCGCCGTATCAGGCCTCGGCGCCCGGTCTCCGTCGTGTGTCGGCCGCAACCCCGCGGCCCGTTCGAGGAGGCTTCGACATGACCGACCGGTCTTCCTACGCGATCGTGGCGCGCTACGAGGTGACGGGGGACGAGGCTCTGCAGTACCACAGCATCGGGGTGGCCTGCGTCATGGGCGAGATGCTGGCCCGAGGCCCCGAGGCCCCGAGGCCCCGAGGCCCCGAGGCCCCGAGGCCCCGAGGCCAACGCCAACATGTTCGGGTCGCTGCTCGACTTCGTGCGCGGCTCGGAGTCGCTCGACGGCCTCGAGGGGGTCTTCCTCTCAGCCGGCCTGACCGCGCTGCGGGTCGGGGGCGGGTCGGGGGCGGGTCGGGGGTGGGTCGGAGCCGCTGGAACAGGCGGAGCGGGTGTGGGACGCCGTCGGTGGACTGCCCGCCGTCCTCAGTGGAGGCGGGAGCGTCGTGCCGTTGCTGGACGGTGCCGCTCCGGCAGATGCGGGCCGACCTGGTCACCTTCGCGTGTGCCGGGAGACACCAATGGGGACACTGGTCCTGTCCGTGTGGTGCGGTGTTCAAGGGACAGGCGTTGTGGGGCACGCCCGCGCCAGCGTTAGTGATCACGGCCTGATCATGTCTGGTTTGCGAGTATCGTGGCCCCCAGTGGCGATGTAAGGGGACGTGAGCCGTACCAACTCGAGCGACTTTGTTCATATGGGGCCCACCTACCACCGGTCGTAACGTCGCCCGGCGAACATGCCCCGAGACGGACCGGAACCCCTCACGATCGAACTGAGCGGCTCCACACTGCGCCGGCGTCGGCCGATGTCGAGTGAGCCCGTGCAGCTGGAGGAACGTCGATGGACAGGACCGACACCCGCGACGCCCGTGGCGGTGCGCGCGGCGACCGGTGGCTGTGGCCCGTCGGGGTTGTCTGGGCGATCACCGCGATCGTGGCCCTGATGGAGCTGTTCCGTCGGCCGTCCGTGTTGCCGGCACTGTGTCTCGCCGCCGTCGTTGGCATGGTCGTCACGTTCCGGTCGCGTCGGACCGGGCCGGTCGCGAGACTGGCGCACACGCTGCGGGCCGCCGCCGGCGGCCGCTGGGTACCGGTCGACCCGGCGGTCGCCGTCGCCGACCCGGAATTGGCGGCGAGTGCGTCCCTGCTCATCGACCGCTACCGGCGCATCGCTCTGGTGCTCGCCCGCAGTGGGCAGGCGCTGTCGACCGGAGGCGAGGGCGTCGAAGGCGTCAGCGAGGAGATGTCGAGCACGGCGGAGAGCACCGCCGCGCGAGCCGCGTCGGCCGCGTCGACCGCGAAGCTCGTCGAGGACTGCGTCCAGGTGGTGGCGGCCAGCTCGGCGGAGTTGGCAACCACGATCGGCAACGTCGCGACGCACGCGGTCGAGGTCGCCACGGTGACCGATACCGCCACGCGGCACGCGGCCCGGACGTCGGCCACCATGGTGGCGCTCGGCGAGGCCTCCCGCCGGATCGAGGACGTGGTCGCGGTCATCAACACGATCGCCGGGCAGACCCGGATGCTCGCGCTGAACGCCACCATCGAGGCGGCCCGGGCCGGCAGCGCGGGAAGGGGCTTCGCGGTCGTCGCCGACGAGGTGCGCAGCCTCGCCCAGGGTACGGCCGACGCGACGGACAAGGTCACCAAGTCGGTACGGGACATCCAGGCCGGCACCGCCAACGCGGAGGCCGACATCCAGGCGATGGTCCGCATGATCGAAGGCATCAGGGACAACCAGAGCGCGATCGCGGCGGCCGTCGAGCAGCAGACGAGCGCGACGGGCGAGATCGGGCGAAGCGTCTCCGAGGTCGTCAAGGGCTCGAGCGTGATCGTCGACGATATCCGCGTGATGGCCAAGGACGCGAGGACCACCGCCTACGGCGGCGCCCACATCAGGACGACCTCCGGAGAACTGGCGGCCGTCCGTCAGGAGATCGCCGCGGCGCTGGCCGACCTGGACGTCGCGGCGCTGATGGCCGAACTGGCCGAGATGGAGCCGGAAGTGGTGCGCCCGACCGCGGTCACCCGTGGCGGCGTCACGTACGTGCAGAACAACGTGATGGGTACCGGTCAGGCCGAATTCGAGTACGTGGGCGAATGGCGGCACTCGGCGGCGAACGTCGAGACCGCCGGGACCAACTCCTACTCAAGCCAGCCGGACGACATCGCCCGCGTCCGGTTCACCGGCACCCGCGTCCGCTTCTACTCGGTCACCGGCCCCGGTCACGGTATCGGGGCCGTGTCGGTCGACGGTGGCCCGGAGACCCCCTTCGACACCTACAGCCCGAAGCGCGTGACCGGGGTCCTGATGTACGAGAGCCCCACCCTGCCGCACGGCCCGCACACCATCACCATCCGCGTGGCGGACGCCAAGCACCCCGACGCACGCTACACGTGGGTCAATGTGGACCGCGTCGAGTTCGAGTAGCGCGCGGCCTTCTCGGCCGTCATGCCCGACTCGACCATCACCTTGAGCGCACCGGCGTCCGGGTCGGTCAGGGCGGCGAACGCCTCGGCCACCTGATCCAGCCCGAACCGGTGCGTGATGACGACCTCCGGGGCGAACAGGCCGGCGCCGTAGAGCTCCAGCACCCAACGCCAGGCGGCCCGGGACGCCCCGAACACGCCCTGGATCCGCAGGTTGCCGAGGCTGATCGTGTCCGGGTCGATGCTGAGGTCGTACGCGCCGGAGATGCCGGCCAGCACCACCGAACCGGCCCGCCGGGCCAGTTCAAGGGCGAACGCGGCGCCGGCTGGCGAGTCGGTGCATTCGACGACCAGGTCGAACCCGCCGCGTAGGGCCACCCGCTCCGGGTGGTCGGCCGGTGGCGTCGGCAGGGCGGCGGTGGCGCCCATCCGCTCGCCGAAGGCCAGCCGGGCCGGACGGGCACCGAAGAGCACCAGCTCGCGCGGCGACGTCAGGCGCAGCAGCGCGCAGGCGAGCAGGCCCAGCGGCCCGTCCCCCACCACGGCGAGCCGGGAGCCCGCCCGCGGGACGCCGACGTCGAGCAGGCCGGTGGCCACACAGGCCGCCGGTTCGATGAGCCCGGCGACAGCGATCGGCCCGTCCGCGGGCAACGGATGGACCAGGTGTGCCGGTACCACGAGGCGCTCCGCGAGCGCACCCGGATGGGTGAAGCCGGTCTCGGCGTAGGGCCCGGCGCACAGGTTGTTGCGACCCTCGGCGCACCGGGCGCAGCGCCCGCAGGACCGGATGCCTTCGGCGACGACCGCGGTTCCCGGTGGCAACCCGGACACGTCCCGCCCGCTGTCCACGACATAGCCGGCCCACTCGTGGCCGGGGATGGCGGGATATCGCACGTACTGGAGAGGCCGGCGCCCGGCAAGCAGTTCCACATCGGAACCGCACAGTCCGACCACCGCCGGCGCGATCAGCACCTCACCGTGATCCGGCTTCGGTTCTTCCAGCTCCACCGGCCCGAACTGTCCCGGACCCTGAACTTGAAATGCGCGCAAGGTGGCTCCTCTCGCGGTGATCGAGACGTCGGCATAGAAGATTCACGCTCGCGTGGGCTTCAGACTAACTCCACGGCATGACCCGACCAGCCAAAACGCCGGTACGGGTGGCCAATCCCCCGGATGCGGAGGCAATCGACCACTTTGGACACGCTAGTCACAGCAACCTCATCAATCACGTCAGTTCCACCACGTTCGATCAAAATGATGAATCGGCCACAATTCTCGGGCATCGCGGGTTGACCCGTTTTGGCAACCGAGACCGAAATGCACGCCACTCGGGTAATTTCTTGGACGGCACACCCCAACCAACCGTTTCCTCTCCACGGTGCAGCGGCTGGGGAGTTATCAACCACAACCGTGTACTGGTTCAGCACGAGCACTGAACCACCTGAGGAGCACCAATGCGACGTAAGCTTCATCCCAAGGTTGAGGAAGCCGTCGAGAGCCTCGACCTCAATCCGGTCACGCGTCGCCGGCTGCTGGCCGGCACCGGCTTGGCCAGTGCGTCCCTCGCCGCTTCGGCATTGCTGGCGGCCTGCGGCAAGGACAACGGGCCGGCGGCGGGTGCGGTGGGTAACTTCCCGCAGACTCCGGCGTGGAAGTTCAACTTCGTCTGCCACGTGACCACCAACCCGTTCTTCGTGCCGACCCAGTACGGGGCCGAGGACGCCAGCAAGCTGCTGGGCACCACGTACCAGTGGACCGGTTCGGTGAACTCCGTGGTCGCCGAGATGGTCGATGCCTGCAACACCGCCATCACCAGCAAGGCCGACGGCCTGGCCCTGGCCGTGGTGGACAAGGATGCGTTCCGGGCCCCGGTGGACCGGGCGCTGGACGCCGGCATGCCGGTGGTGTCCTACAACGCCGACGGCGCGCGGGAAGACGTGGGTACCAACCGGCTGGCCTACATCGGACAGGGCCTCTACGAGTCCGGGTACGCGCTGGGCCAGCGGGCCCTGGCCCAGATCTCCTCCGGTGACGTGGCCGCGTTCATCGCCACCCCCGGCCAGCTCAACATCCAGCCCCGCATCGACGGCGCGCAGCAGGCGTTCAAGGACTCCGGCAAGCCGATCAACTTCACCTCGGTGGCCACCAACGCCGACATCACGCAGGGACTGTCCATTATCGACGCCTACGTCCAGGGCCACCAGAACGTGGCCGGCCTACTGGCCGTGGACGCCGGTTCCACCCAGAGTGTCGGCCAGACGGTCGGCAAGTACAAGCTGCGCGACAAGGGCCTGAAGGTGGCCGGCGGGTTCGACCTCGTGCCGGAGACGCTGGCCTCCATCAAGGCCGGCGACCTGGACTACACCATCGACCAGCAGCCCTACCTGCAGGGCTTCCTGCCCGTCCTCGCCCTCTACCTGTACAAGGTCTCGGGTGGTTTGATGTTCCCGTCGCAGACCAACACCGGTCTGCTGTTCGTGACCAAGGACAACGTGGACCCGTACCAGACCACCAAGTCGCGGTACGAGGGTTCGGACACCGCACCCAAGAAGCTCGACCGTTCTGGCCCGATCGCCCACGCCTGACCTCGCGCCACCGAGGAGGCGGTAGGACATGGCCAGCAGCGTCACGGTTCCGCCGGCGCCCGGTGACACCGATCGGGCGTCGCCGGGGCTCGCGCCGAGGGTGTTGCGGGGCACCCTGGACGCGTTCCTCCGCCGGCGCGAGGCGAGCGTGCTGATCGTCGCCATCGGCGTCATGATCTACTTCCAGACCCAGACGTCGATCTTCCTGACCGAAGGCAACCTGCGAAACATCGCGCAGGCCACCGGTCCGACCGCCATCGTCGCCGCCGGCATCGTGCTGCTACTGGTCAGCGGCGAGATCGACGTCTCGGTGGGCATCGTGGCGGCGTTGACGCCGTTCCTCATGCACTTCGCGATCGACTGGTACTCGATCCCGGCGATCCCGGCCATCATCATCGCGCTGCTCCTGTCCGCCGGCATCGGGTTCGTGAACGGGTTCATCTCGATCGTGCTGAAGGTGCCCTCGTTCGTCACCACACTGGGCATGTTCTATCTGCTCTTCGGCGCGCTGCTGCTGCTCTCCCGGGCCTACCCCGCACCGATCCCGGAACCGACCAAGGGCACCATCCAGAGCTGGCTCGGCGCCGGCGACTGGTCCTCCATCATCTGGTGCCTGATCATCATCGCGGTGTTCCACATCGTCCTGACCCGCACCCGCTGGGGCCTGCACACCATCGCGGTCGGCGGCAACCTGCTGGGCGCGGCCGAGGCCGGTGTCCGGGTCAACCGGATCAAGATCGGCAACTTCATGATCGCCAGTGCGCTGGGCGGCTTCGCCGGAGTCCTCGAGGCGTTCCGCATCAACTCCATCGACCCGAACATCGGCGGTGGCACCCGGATCACCTTCACCGCCATCGCCGCCGCCGTCATCGGCGGCACCGCCCTGGCCGGCGGCTCGGGCACCATCATCGGCGCCCTCATCGGCATGCTCGTGCTGGCCGAACTGACCAACGGCTTCAACCTTCTCGGCGTCAACGCCAACACCATCTTCCTCGTCCAGGGCATCGCCATTCTCCTTTCGATGATCGCCAACCAGTACCTCTCGCGCCTGCGTCGCACCGGGAGGACGTGATGGTTGACAGCGCGACCGAGGTACTCCGCGTCGAGCACGTCTCCAAACGATTCGGGGCGCTGACCGCGCTGCGCGACGTCAACCTCCGCCTGGGCAAGGGTGAGGTCCTCGGGATCATCGGCGACAACGGCGCCGGGAAGTCCACATTGATCAAGATTCTCTGTGGCTTCCACCGGCCCGACTCGGGCCACGTCTACGTCGACGGCCAGGAGGTCGTGCTGCGCAGCGTCCGCCACGGTCGATCGATCGGCATCGACACCGTGTACCAGGACCTCGCCCTCATCAACGAGCTGTCCGTCTACCACAACATGTTCCTCAACCGGGAAAAGGTGCGCTGGCCCCTGCTCAACAACCGCCACATGCGCCGCCTGGCCCAACAACACATCAACGAGATGGGCGTGAACATTCCCGACGTCACCGTCGAGGTGGCCAAGCTCTCCGGCGGCCAGCGGCAGGCCATCGCGGTGGCCCGGTCGGTCTACTCCGACGTCCGCATCCTGCTCCTCGACGAACCCCTCGCCGCCATGGGCGCCAAGGAGGGCATCCAGATCCTCAACCTGATCGCCGACCTCAAGGCCCAGGGCAACATCTCGATGATCCTCATCGTCCACAACTACGCGCAGGTGCTCGACGTCTGTGACCGGGTCAACCTCCTGGAACACGGCACTATCACGTTCGACAAGCCGACGGCGCAAACCTCACTGGAGGAGCTGACCGAGCTCGTCGTCGCCGAGTACCGCAAACGTCGTCCCGGCTCGTAGCCGGACCACGTAAGCTGCCGGCATCGACCGCGCGACAGATGGGACGCAGCCATGGACGACGAGATGTCTGCTCTGCTGGCCGAACTGGCCGAGCAGGAAGCGCGACTGGTCTTCGCCACGTTCGACAACGACGACGCCTGGCGCCTCGGCTGTGCGCTCGTCGAGATGGCGCGCGAACGCGGGCTGCCCGTCACAGTGGACATCCGCTGCAACGGACACATGCTCTTCCACGCCGCCCGGCCGGGCACGGCCCCCGAGCACGACCTGTGGATCGAGCGGAAGGCCCGCGTGGTCGAACACCTGCGATGCTCGTCCTATCTCGCGGGGCGCCGCCTGGCCGCCAACGGTGAGGCGCTCGACCAAACCCACGGCGTCGACCCGGCCCGCTACGCGACCCACGGCGGCGCGTTCCCCATCCGCGTGCGGGGCGTCGGCGTGATCGGCGCGGTCACCGTTTCGGGCCTGCCACAGGCCGATGACCACCGGCTCGTGGTCGAGGCGATCGAGGCGTACCTGAAGGCGCAGTAGCCTACGAGAAGTCGAGGCCGGCCGCTCGCTCCACGGCGGCGGCGACCTCGTCGCCCGTCCAGCCGTCGCCCGGGCGGAGGATCCGGACGACCGGGACCGCGCCGGCGACCGTCGCCGCCCACCGCAGGTACGCCTCGGGATGCAGCGCCCGCAGCACCGGCCGGTAGGTGTCGGCGAGCAGTGCCTGGACGGCGTCCACCCCGCCCAGCCGGACGGCCGCGAGCGGGCCGGCCCCGTCGGCGACGCCCAGGGCTATGACGAGGCCGAGCCGGCCACCCCGGCGCGGTCGGTCGAACGGGTAGGCGTGCTTGCCGCCGATGATGCCGACGCCGTCCTCTTCGGCGAGCCCGAGACGCTCGGCCGCGGAGCGCCACAGGCGGAGCTTTCCGCCCGACCCCTGAGCCGTCACCGTGGTCGCACCGGTCGCCGGGTCGGGCCGCGGGACCAGGGCGGTCACCTCGTCGGAGACGAGCGCGTGGCCCCGCCCGGCCAGCAGCCCGACCGTGGTCGACTTACCGGCTCCGCTCGCGCCGGCGATGGCGACCAGCCGGTCCCCGATCCGGACCGTCGACGCGTGCAGGGCGAAGCGCCGCCGCTGAACGAGCACCAGACCGGCAACCGTTCCGTACAACAAAGTCTCCAGTATGGATGGTGGCGCGCCCGAGTCCGGATCGATCCGAACCTCTCGCCCGCTCCGAACGTGGAAGCGGCCGATGCCCCGGGCGTGAAAGAGCGCCTCGTCAACCGTGGCGGTCAGGTTCGGCAGGTCGATGACCGGTTCGCGGACCGACGCCGGCACCGGGCCGACGCTGGCCCGGGCGCCGAAGACGCGCCACGCCGTCGCGATCATGGGTCGGCCCAGGCCTGGGCCAGGCGCAGTGACCGGACGGCGGCGGGGAGACCGACCACCATCCATAGTGGCCGCAGCGCGTACGCCCCGAGCAGCCCCAGCCGGCCCCGCCGGGCCAGCGGCATCGATCGACGCAGCATGGTGCGGGACGGGAACACCAGATTGACCAGCATGACCGGGCGGTGCCACCACGACGCGGCGACGACGGTGGCGACCTTGGCGGTGCCCCACGCCCCGCCCAGGGCCCGGGCCGCGGTCAGGGTCGGGATCGGCACCCGCGCACCGAGGGTCGCGGCCCATCCCCGGCCCGCCGGTAGGAGGCGGAGCCCGGCCACGAACGGCGGCAGCGCCCCGATACGGGCGGCCAGGGCGGCGGCGGAGTCGATTGTGGACGGCTCGAACGCCGTCAGCGCGCGGGCGAGATCGGCCATCGGCTTGGCGGCGTGCCGGCCGCTCTGGGCGGCGTGCATCGCGACGTGCAGCATCAGGCCGGCGTCGCCGAGGCCGGACAGGGACTCCGAGCCCATCGGCAACGGCTGAACGTGATCGCGGAGGGCACGCCATACGACGCCCGGTGCCGCCGCCGCGCCCGGGAGCGTCCGGTGCAGATCGACCGCCGCCCCGTCGACGGTCCGCGCGTAGGTGTCGGCATGGGTCGGGCGCTCCGACCGACGCGCGCCGGCGAGGGCGTCCCGGAAGCCCAGGCCTTGCAGCAACCCGCCGGCCCGCCGGTGGTCGGTCGGCGCAACGAGCAGGTCGACATCGACGTAGGTGCGTACGGCGGCACCGGCGTAGAGCCGGTCGGCGATGCTGCGTCCCTTCAACAGGATCGGCTCGATGCCGTGCCGGCGGAACTCCCGGACCACCTCGACCGCGACCGCGTCCAGGGTCAGCCGACGCAGCACGCCCCGCCGCCCGGCATCATGAGAGAGCCTGGTAGGCCGGGCCGTCGTCCCCCACGCCGGAGGTGTTGCTGTTTCCGGTGGCGCCGGCCCGGAGTCGGACGAGTTCCGGTGCGGTCCAGGTGCGAGGTGCATCGGGTCGGCTGTCCTCCTGCTCCTCGGTCGGCGTTTCGTCGTCGGGCGACATGGTCATCCTCTCGTCTCCGGGCCGGTCAGGTCCGGCTTCGGCGGTCGGCGGCCCAGCGGTCGAGCCACCGCAGATATCGGCTGACGGCCAGCGCCCGCGGCAGGACGAACTGGTAGTCCCGCACCCGATCCGGTTCGGCCGACGCCTCCCGGGTGGGCCAGTCGCGAACCAGCCGCTCCAGGCGCGCGGTGTCGACCAGCGCCGCCGTCGGTGGGTGGGCGCCGGCGGCGGTCAGCTCGGCGCGGACCTCGTCGTAGGCGTCGGACAAGCGGTCGAACCAGTCGGGCAGCTGCGCTCCGCGGACGCGCCGGAGCCGGATCTCGTCGGGCACCCGACCGGCCATGCTGGCCCGGGCCGCGGCCCGGTCGAGACCACGGTGGCGGCGCGCCCAACCGGGCTGGCGGGCGCAGACCCTCAGCAGCCTGAGGTCCTGGGTCGGATCGGCGCTGCGCCAGCCCCCCAGCGCCTCGTGGGCGGCCAGCGCCTCGGCCTGAGCGGCCCGACCATCGCGGCCGTACATCGCGGCGCGGGCACCGCGGTGGTCGATGAAGGCCAGGCGACGTCGCAGGGTGGCGTCGACCAGCTCCGGCCTCAGCCCGCTCGCCGCCAGCCAGGCGTCGACCGGAGCCGGTCGTCCCCGCGCCGCCGTTACCCGGCGGTGCATCCATTCCGGTGCCAGCTCGAGCAGGATGCAGCGCCGGAGGGTGGCCGCCACCGGCTCGTTCCGGGCCGCCGACCACAGGCGGGCCTCCCGCCACGCCTCCAGCGGTCGACCGGCGAGGAGCAGGTCCACCAACCATCGCCGGCCGTCGCTGGAGAAGGACAGGTTGCCGCCACCGCCGAGGAAGAGCAGCGCGATGTCGTGGGCCGCGGCCAGCCGGTGGATCGCCCGGATCCAGACCATGTTGGTCGTGTTGCGGACCGGGGTGGCACCAGCGGCGAACAGGTCGTGATCGCCGTCGATGAGGTGTCCACCCCGCGAGTCGACGAACACCGGACGTAGGTTGGGTAGGCGCCGCGCCAGCGTCCGTACCAACGGGCTCTCGTCCGGGTCCTGGCGGGTGGCCGGGCCGGCCCACCCCGCGGGTGGCACCGATGTGTAGGTGCGCACCGGTTCCGGGCCGACCTGGGCCGCGACGGTGGCCGCGACGGCGGTGGAGTCGAGGCCGCCGCTGAGCATGACGCCGATCGGGCCGCGTCGGCGCAGCCGCGCCCGGACGGCCTCGTCGAACACGGCGCGCAGTTCCTCCGCGTGCTCCTCGGCCGATCCCCGGCGCCGTTCGCCGTCGATCGGGCGCCAGTACCGGCGCGAACGCGCGCCGTCGGGCGAGATCCAGACTGCGCTGGCCGGAGGCACCGGTGCGACCGCTCGGATCCAGCTCCGCTCGGAATGCATGATGAGAGCGAGGAATTCCGTGGCCCGTTCCAGGTCCACCTCGGCCGGGACGCCGGCGAAACCGGTGACCGCCAGCGCCGTGGTGGCGAAGCCGACCCATCCGGGTCCCCGGTGAAGGTGCAGCGGCCGGATGCCGATGTGGTCGCGGGCCAGGAACACGCCCCCGCGACACGGATCCGCGACGGCCATCGCGAACTCGCCACCGAGGTACTGGCAACAGTCCGGGCCCCATCGCGTGTACGCGTGGGCGACGATCTCCGAGTCGGCCAGGCCGGGCCGGTCGGCCAGCCCGAGGCGGCCGCACAGATCGGTCCGGTTGTCGAGCACCACGTCGGCGATGGCGACCGCCCCGGATCCCGTGATCACCGGTTGCCGGTCGGCGTCGTCCTCCGGCACACACCGACGCCGTCGCACACCGAGCGCGACCCCCATCGACCCGACCCGTCCGGCCCAGGTGTCCTCACCGTCGCGCCCCAGGGGTGCGAGGATCTCCAGCGCGCCGCGCAGGTCTGGCGCGCCGTACGGCCGCCCGTCCAGGCCGACGAGACCAGCGACGGCGTTCACCACCTCCCCCGAGGGTGGACAAACATCCAAGCACCGTACCAATTACCGCCGAAGGTGACAGGCTTTCCGCATGATCTCAGACGACATGATCGTCGTTCGCAGCGCCGAACCCCTCACGGCGGCGATCGACGGCGAGATCGTCATGCTGAGCCCGGACCAGGGGGCCTACTTCGGGCTCAACGCGGTGGGCTCGAGCATCTGGCAACTGATCGAGGTGCCGCGCACGGTCTCGTCCGTCTGCCGGGCGATGACGAGTGAGTACGATGTGGACGGTCAGACCTGCCGCACCGAGGTGGTGGCCTTCCTCGACGATCTCGAGCGGGCCGGGCTGGTCGAGGTCCACCGATGACCGCACGCCGGTGGGCGGCCGCTCTGGAGGCCGGCACGCTCGTGGTCGCGGCCCAGCTCATCATCGGGCTGCTGGGCTCCCGGACCCTCCTGCGACTGCTCGGCCGGCCCGGAGCCTACACCGGTGGCCGGCTCGTGGACCCGGCCACGTGGCGACGGGCGCGGCCGATCGCCCGGCGCGTGGACCGGGTGGCCGACCGGCTCCCCTGGCGGGCCGCGTGCCTGTCGCGGGCGGTGGCGACGCGGGCGATGCTGCGCCGCCGCGGCATCCCGTGCGAGGTTCATCTCGGCATCCTCGGCACCCGGCCGCTGGCGGCCCATGCCTGGGTCACGGCGGGCGGCGTGCCGGTCCAAGGTGGACAGGTCAACGGCGTGACGGCGCTGGCCACGCTGCAATGACCGTTCTGGTCGACGCGCGGACGGTGCTGGATTGGGTCGAGGGTCCCGTGGCCGCGGGCCTGCCCGGCGGCACCGCGGCGGGTCCTCTCGCCGTGGCCGCGCCCGGCCGGTACCTGTTGACGCTGCCCGGCGTCGGTCGCTTTCTCGTCGAGCGGGACCGGCGGGTCACCGTGTCACGGGCACCGGAGGCCACCGACGCCGACATCGCCTGCTTCCTGGCCGGCCCGATACGTCAGGCCGGCTGGCTGCAACGGGGCTGGTTCGCGCTTCGGGGCTGCGGCGTCGTCATCGGCGGGCGGGCCGTCGTGATCACCGGCCACACCGCCAGCGGCACCTCGACCCTGACGGCGGCGCTCGCGCTGCGCGGCCATCCCGTGCTGGCCGACGGCGCCGTGCCGATCCACGCGACCACGGGGTCGGCCCGCGCACTCGCGGGGTCGGCCCGCGCACCCACCGGGCCGGTCGCCGAGGCGGCCGACGACTCGGTTCAACTCTGGCCGAAAGCGATGGACCGTCTGGGCCTGGGCGCGGGCGCCGGTACCGAGATCCGCCCTGGACTCGGCAAGCGACGGGTCCGGTTCGCACCGGCGGCCCGATCCCCGCTGGCCGCGGTCGTGGCCCTGCATCGACACCCCGACATCGGTGCGCCCGCCATCCGGGCCGCCAAGGGCATGGCCGGCGTGGCCGTCCTCTGTGAACACACCGCACTGCGACCGGCGGTGGATGCGCTGGCCGGCGCGGCGACTCATTTCCGCTGGGCCACCGCGGTGGCGGCGGCCGTGACCGTTGTCGACCTGTGCACCGACGGTCACCGGTGGGACCTCGACGCGGCCGCCGACGCGATCGAACTCATCGCGGCGGGACGTTCGTGACCTCGGGTACCGTGTGGCTCGCCTCCTACCCGAGGTCGGGTAGCACCTGGACCCGGGCGGTACTCGCGGCGCTGAGCCGCGCGACCGCGGATCGCGGGGCCGGCGGTCGCGGCGTCGCGTTCGACCCCGATCCCTGTCGACGTCACCGACACTCCCCCGGGCCGCTCGACATCAACGCGCTCGGCGACGGGCCGATGGCCAGCTCGCGGGCGGCCCTGGACGCGGTCATCGGCTTCGCGTCCAGCGACCTGCTCCCCGACGACATCGACGCGCTACGGCCGGCCGCCGACGCCGCCGTGGACCGCGGACCGGGCCGGGTCACCATCCGCAAGATCCACGATGGACTGTTCAGCGGACCCGGTACCCGTACCATCGTGGACCCGACCACCACGCGGGCCGCGATCTATCTGGTCCGCGATCCCCGCGACGTCGCGGTGTCCCTCGCCGCGTTCCTGGGCCGCCCGCCCACCTGGGCCGTCCCCTGGATGGCCAACCCCGAGGCGGCGTTGGGCAGCTCGGCCACGGAGCTGAGCAGCGAGGTCCGCCAACGGTTGGGCACCTGGAGCCACCATGTCGACGGTTGGACCGGCCACCAACTGTTCCCGGTCGAGGTCTTCCGGTACGAGGATCTGCACGCCGATCCGGTCGGACAGTTCGCGCGTCTCGCGGCGGTCGCGGGTCTCACCGTCGGTGCGGCCGAGGTGACCGCCGGCGTCGCCGCGGCCCGGTTCGACCGACTTCGCGAACAGGAGGTCCGGCACGGTTTTCGTGAGCGGCCGTTCGCCGACCGGAGGTTCTTCCGGCGTGGCATCGTCGGCTCGTGGCGGGACGAGCTGGGGACCGACCTGGTGAGCCGGATCGAGCGCGACCACCACACCACCATGACGCGGCTCGGCTACGCCTTGGCCTCAATGGACGGTGCGCTCAGCCCCGTACGCTCTGATTGATGGCGTCCTCGGCGGCGATCAGGTCGGCCACGACGGACTCGGGGTCGCTGGTCACCTGGGTCAGGTTGGCGGCCAGCACGACGCGGTCGGGCAGGCTGGGGCACGGATACACGGTGATGCTCGCCGGCAGGGCGGCGGTGTCGACGGTGGCCGGTGCGAGGGTCATCGCGCCGATCGTCGACAGCGGGCGGACACGGCGCAGCAGCCGGGACAGGCGGTTGGTATGTATCCGCGCCAGGCTGACGTTGTCTCCGGTCGCCTGGGCCGTTTCGGCCAGCAGTTGGACCAGCCAGGCGGCCGGGTGCTCGTTGAGCGGACGGGCTCCGCGCTCGGGCTCGCCCGCGTAGAAGTGGACCGTGCAGTGGAACGGCGTCTGGTCGCTGCCCGCGCCGTACTGCATGTTGGTCATGTTCTGCAGCCGATCGCCGAGATAGCCCTGCACGGTCCCGTTCGCCCCGCCGCCCTTCATGATCGTCCCGACGTCGTCGCGAAGCTGGTCACCGTCCAGGAGAGCGGCCAGCCGATCCAGGTCCCGCCAGCCGTCGGCATCCAGATCCTCGCTCCGCCAGGTCAGCGGCTCGCCGTAGTGCGCACGGACACCGGCCGAAATCGCGTTCAGGGTCGCGCGCAGTCGCCGCGCCTCCCCGTGCCACAGGTCGGTACGGTCGTCGGACCAGATGGTCAACAGCCAGTCCTCGGCCATGCGCTGCCCTCCTACGGCATCGGTTTGTGCACCGCAACAATACGACCTCTGAGGTTGGGGTTGTTCGCGAAGGCGTCGTTGAACGCGTCCGCGGTCGCGCGCTCGGCGCACCACCACTCGACGGGACGACCATCGGCGACCCGGACCTGCCGTTCGGCCTGCAAGAGCTCGCCACCGAGGCCGGTCTTCTTCTGGTCGCCCCACCACCGCTGGAAGTCACCGGTCTGCGGGTCGATGAACTGCTCGAACCGGCCCTTGCCGTCGATGAGGACCTCGGTCTGGGTGCCACCGCGGTCCTGGAACTCGTTCCCGTCGAAGAACGCCTGTTCGCCGTTGTGCTGGACCAGGTACTCGTTGCCGTCGTTCGGTCCGCCGGTCTGCCGACGGATCCACGCCTCGTATTCGGCGTTGAACGGGTGGCCGTGGTGCCGCGGTGTCGTCGGCGGCGACCACTGGCCCGCGTTCTGGACCTGGGCGCCGGGGCTGCGCGGCGTGCTCGGCGTCCCGGTGCCGCCCTGAGGGGGCGCGCCGGCTCTGAGTCTCGTCTCGACCTGGGTAAATGCGCCCTCCAGGTTCGAAACGGGTGCGACGCGGCCCCGGGGCCGCCCGCCCGCGCCATCTCTGTCCCGGGGCCGGCCGCTCGGGCCGTCGTCGCCGCCGCCACCGGGTCGGCCACCGCCGGGCCGGCGCGGCCGTGCGGTGGCCAGGCCGAGGACGATGAATGCGAAGATCAGCTGCCACATCGCGGCACTACACGCCGAGGAGCTTGCGGAGGTTGGTCAGGCTTGTGATCAATGCGTTGGTGTACATCATGATCCTTCCGGCCCACTTCAGGACAGCCCCGACGATCTGAGCGGCGATGACCGGGATCGTCACCACGAAGATCGCCTCCACCGCCCAGACGATGACCCGCGCCACGAGGTCGGCGATGAGGTCCCGGACGATCTCCCGGGTCAACTGGACCAGGCCGATGGCCCCCTCGGTCGCGGCCGCCATCGCGGCCGCCGTCCCGGCCAGCCCACCGATCCCCTCAACATTGTTAATCATCAATTCCTGGTACGCGGTCGAGGCGTCGCCCTTCCAGGTGGGCATGTCCCGCGCCAGATTCCCCTGCAGATCCTCGGCGGAACTCATCAGTTCGCCGGCCATGTTGTTCCACGTCGTCACGTGCGCGGCCACCGCGTCGGGGTTGCCGGTCAGGGAGTCCAGCGCCTCCCGCAGTGGCTGGAAGTACTCCATCGCCCAGCCCAGGCCGCTGGAGAGCAGCGCGCTGAACGGGTCGAGGACGGTACCGGCCGCCTCCAACGCCAGACCACCACCGGCGAGCGCGTCATCGACCCAACCCTCGCTCTTGATGGCCACGGTCAGGTCCTCAACGCCGTCGGCCAGGCCGAAACCCGTCCACGCCTGCCGGGTGGAGGTCACATCAGCGACGAGCGAGTCCGACATCGTGCCGCCTACCGGCCCAGGTGGCGCTGAAGTTCTTCGAACTTCTGGCGTTCGGCTTCTTCGGCGTCCTCATAGGTGGCGGCCTGTTTGGCGACGGCCGTGGCCACCAGACTGACGTTCTGGGCGGCCAGGGTGACCAGCTGGTCCTGGCGCTGGTGCCGGCCCTCCAGAATCAACCCGATCCAGGCGCACAGCATGCCGTAGGCCTGGCCGTCTCCGGAGATGTGCCGGCTCGCGGCGGCGACCTTGTCGAAGCGCGCGCCGAACGCGTCGAGGTGGCGCGCGTGCAGGCGCAGCTCCTCGGGCGCGACGCTGTAGCCGGTACCCATGGTCGATCAGCCTCCTGTGGTCGGGTCGGGAGGTGTGAGGTGCTCGCGCACCCGCGCCGCGATACCCTGCGCGGCCGGCGAGTCGGTACCGAGCGTGGATTCGATTACCTCCTGGGAGCGGGCCGCGACCTTCCGCTTGGCCTCGCGCACGGTATCCATGATCGTGCGCGCCAGATCCTCACCGGAGATACGGGCGACACGCTGGAGCTTGAGGTCGATCAGGCTGCCGGAGGAGTCGACGGTGACCTCGACGATGCCATCCCGATCCGTGGCGGTGACGCGCAACTGTTGCAGCTGGTCGCTCATGGCCTTGGTGTCGGTGGCGAGCCGGTCGATGCGCCCACGCCACGCTTCGAGCTGCTCCCGTGCGCCTTCCGGATCAAGTATCGGTGCGCTCAACTCTGCCCTCCCCGTCGAGTGGACAGAGCCTATCGACCCGTGTCAACGATAACAACGTTCGGTCAGGCCGCCCCGACGCTGATCTGGTTGCGGCCGCGCCGTTTCGCTTCGTACAGCTGCCGATCGGCCCGGTCGTAGAGGGCCGACGGATCGATGTCACGCCCGCACCGCGCGATCCCGATGCTCAGCGTGACGGACAGGCCGGCGCCGAACGGACTCCAGTCCCGCTCGGCCAGGACGCCACGGATACGCTCGGCCACCCCGGCGGCGCGGTCGGCGTCCGTACGCAGGAACATGGCGAACTCGTCGCCGCCGAGTCGCACCGCGGAGTCCTCGGCCCGGCAGTGTGCGCGCAGTGTCGCGGCCACCTCGCACAGGATCCGGTCGCCGGTCGAGTGCGAATAGCTGTCGTTGATGGTCTTGAAATTGTCGACATCGATGAGCACGAGTACGTAAGACTCGTCGGCGTCGGCGATCTGCCGGTCGAACTGGCGCCGGTTGCCGAGCCCCGTCAACGCGTCCCGGGCGACCGCGCGGTCGGCGGCGGCCCGGGCCGCCTCCAGCTCGATCCGCTGCCGGGCCTGGTGCAGCATCGTCCGGCGTTCCAGTCGCAGCCGCCACAGGTACTGGGCCTGAGCCCGCAGCACGGTACGGACGGCGTGGGCCGCGGAGTCGGTGCGCTCGGCCGCGGTGAGGTCGGCCATCTCGTACTCCAGCGTGAGCCGCTGCCACGGGTTGTCGGCCAGTTCGAGGGCGGCGATGAACTCGCGCCGGGCGGCCGCGTACTCACCCCGCCCGCGTAGCGCCACCCCGTACGCCAGATGGGCCCGGCGCGCCTCCTGGTCGTTGCCCGCGGTTCGCATGGGCGCGATCAGGTCACGCACGAGTGCCTCGGCCTCCGCGTGGCGGCCGAGCTTGGCCAGCCCGATCGCGCGGGTGACCGTGACCAGCGGCGCCCGGTCCGCGTCCTCCGCGTGGCCGGCGAGCCAGTGCTCGGTCTGCGCGACGCTTCGGGCGTAGTAGCGGGCGGCGTCCTCGGCGCGGCCGGCCTGCTCGAGGCCGAGCGCCCAGTCCAGCAGCAGTTCGGCCCGCTGCGGGCTGAGCTCGATGGCGATGTCCGGGCTGGCCCGCAGCGCCCGCGAGGCCGACTCCTCGGCGAGCTCGTAGAGCTGGGCGCTGCGCGCCGCGCCGCAGACTGAGGACAGCGCCGAGCCGTACCGGATGTTCGTCGTCGGCACCTCGTCGAGCAGGACCGTCGCCGCGGCCAGCCGGTACAACCCCTCGTCGAGGCGGCCCAGCCGGATCAGGATCTCGGCGGTGTCGGCGAGCGCCTTGGCCTCGTTCGGGCGCAGGCCGTCCCGACGCTGGGCCTCGAGCAGTTCGTCGCCGGTGGCCAGCGCCTCGGCGAACCGCTCCAGCCGGACCAGCGCGTACATCCGGGCCTGCATGATCGTCGCGACGGTCCGGTCGTCGCCCAGGCCGCGGGCGAGCGGTTCATACTCGTCGGCGAGGGCCAGCGCCTCGGTCGGCCGGCCGCAGATCATGAGGTGGTACACCTGATACCCCAGATCGTTGTGCGGCCCGTGGGGCGCGACGATCGCGGGAAGCCAGCTACCAACCATCCTCAAGCCGTTCCGTCCGACACAGGCGTGCCGTACCGATCGGCATTCGACCGGCGGACTTGAGTAACCGGCCGGGCTTGACAGGGTTGGGGGATAACCGTTAGATGTGGTGACGGCTAACGGTTATCCGGAGGGGCCCGTGCAACAGGAAGTGGTACTGGCGATGCTGGCCAAGGAGCCCTCGCACGGCTATCAGTTGCGCGCGCGGCTGCGCGACGCGCTCGGCCCTCTCGGTGACGCGATGAACGACGGGCACGTCTACGTCACGCTGACCCGGCTGGAGCGGGCCGGCCTGCTGGCGGTCGAGAGGTCGGGCGATGGCGCCGACCGGTCGGATCGCAAGGTGTACGCGCTCACCCCCGACGGTCAACGGCGGGTCGCCGAGTGGATCGCCGACGTGAGCTGGCCCAGGCCCGACCTCGCGGGGTTCCATCTCAAGCTGATCGCGGCCGCGTCGTCCGGGCTGGCCGACCCGCTCACCATCGTCGACACCCAGCGCCGCGAGTTGTTGCGCCGGCTGCGCGACGTCCAGCGCGCCGCCATGTCCGAGCCGGACGGCTCGGCCGCGGCGCTGTTGCTGGAGGGCGTCGTGCTCCGGCTGCAGGCGGACCTGCGCTGGCTCGAGGCATGCGAGAAGACCTGGAGCCACCGGAGGAGTGGGTCGTGAGCGACGCCGCCGACCGGTCCGATCTCCGCGCGCGCGGGCTGCGCAAGGAGTACGGCACCGGGGAAGGGTTGGTGCGGGCCGTCGACGGGGTCGACCTCGACATCGGCCCGGGAGAGACGGTGGCGGTGATGGGGCCGAGCGGCTGCGGGAAGTCCACGCTGCTGCACCTGCTCGGGGGGCTGGACCAACCCTCGGATGGACAGGTGTGGCTGGGCGGCCGTCGCGTCGACGACATCGGCGAGCGGGCCCTGGCCCGGATGCGACGCACGGCCATCGGCTTCGTCTTCCAGTCCTTCCACCTGATGGAGGAGCTCACCGCCGTGGAGAACGTCGAGTTGCCGGCGCTCCTGGCCGGCCGCTCACCGCGGGCCGCCCGACGGCGGGCGGTGGACCTGCTGGAGCAGGTCGGGCTGGTCGACCGGGCGCGTTTCCTGCCCTCGGCGCTGTCCGGTGGCCAACGGCAGCGGGTCGCGGTCGCTCGGGCGCTGAGCAACGAACCGTTGGTCGTACTCGCCGACGAGCCCACCGGAAACCTGGACAGCGCCGCCACCCTGGGCGTGCTCGAGCTCTTCGAGGGCCTGCACGAGTCCGGCCAGACGCTGGTCATCGTGACCCACGACGCGCGGATCGCGGCCACCGCGGACCGCATCATCTCGATGCGCGACGGCGCGTTCGTGGACGAGACCAGGTTGACCGGTGGCACCACCGGACCGCTCGGCGCCCTCGTCGGGCTGGAGGACTGAGGCGATGGGCCGCATCCTGCTCGTGGGCCGGCTGGCCGTGCGCGACCTCCGGCGGCGCCGGGTCGAGGCCGTGCTTCTGCTGCTCGCCATCATGGCGGCCACCACGACGTTGACGCTCGGGCTCGTCCTGCGCGACGCGGCCGGCGACCCGTACCAGAGCACCCGACACGCGACCCACGGACCCGACGTGGTCGCCAGCGGCAGCGACCCTTCCGGCCTCGAGGACCTGATCAGCGCTCCCGGAGTCATCGACCACAGTGGACCGCACCCGGTCACCGCGGCGAAACTTCAGGCATCCGGTCGTACGTCGGATGTGCAGGCCATCGGACGCGACGCCGGGCCCGCGTCGGTCGACGCGCCCGAGCTGGTCCAGGGCGGCTGGGTCAGCGATGGTGGCGTGGTGGTCGAGGCGGCCTTCGCCGCCGCGCTCGATGTGCGCGTCGGTGATCCGGTCACTGTGGACGGCCGGCCGTTCGACGTCGTCGGCATCGCGGTCACCGCCGCCATGCCGCCCTATCCGGGGACGTCCTGCCTGGTCGCCGTTGGCTGCGTCAACGGTGCCGTTCCGGCCGACGCCGATGTGCCGGCGGGGCTGTTGCGCAATCCCGGGCTGATCTGGCTCACCGGCCAGGATCTGCGCGGTCTCCACCCGGATCCCGACACGCTGTCCTACGTGATGAACCTGAAGCTGGCCGACCCGGACGAGGCTCAGGTGTTCGTCGACGCGTACACCCCGGACGGCCAGGCCGCCGCACGCCTGCAGTCCTGGGAGGAGATCCGCGCGGAGGCCACCGAGCTGGCCCGAGACTCCCAGATCCTTCTGCTCATCGGTGCCTGGCTGCTGGGTCTGCTGGCCGTGGCCGGTATTTCGGTGCTCGTCGGCGGCCGGATGGCCGATCAGACCAGACGCGTCGGACTCCTCAAGGCCATCGGTGGCACGCCGGGCCTCGTCGCCGCCGTGCTGCTCGCGGAGTACGTGCTCGTGGCCCTTGTCGGCGCCGCGGCCGGGCTGGCGGTCGGATCGCTGACCGCTCCGTGGCTTTCGGGGTCCAGCGCCGGCCTCCTCGGCAGCGCGGGTACGCCGCCCATGACCTTGTCCAGGCTCGGCTTCGTGACCGCCGTGGCACTCGGAATCGCGGTGCTCGCCACCGCCGTGCCGGCCGTGCGGGCGGCCCGCTCCAGCACGGTCAACGCCCTGGCCGACTCGCCACGCCCACCCCGCCGCATCGGTTGGCTGATCGCGATCCCGGTGCGGCTGCCCGTCCCGCTGCTTCTCGCCCTCCGGGTCGCCGCCCGCCGGCCCCGACGGGTCGTGCTCGGTGTGGTCAGCGTCGCGGTCACGGTCAGCGGGATCTTCGTCGTGCTGATACTCAACGCCTTCCTCACGGCGCAACCACGGGCCGGCGGATACAGCGCGGCCCAGGTGGAGGCGCTGCGTCAGGTGCTCGTCGTCTGGATGGTCATACTGCTCGGCCTGGCGGCGGTCAACGCCATCGTCCTCACCTGGACGACGGTCCTCGACAACCGGCATTCGTCGGCACTGGCCCGCGCCCTCGGCGCGACCCCTCGTGACGTGAGCGTGGCGATGGCGGCCGCCCAGGTCCTCCCCGCGCTCGTCGGGGCCGTCCTGGGCGTCTTCCCGGGAGGCTTCGCACTGTTCGCCGCGATCAACGCCATCACCGGCGGCGACGGCGACCGGGCCACGCTTCCGTCGCTCTGGCAGCTGGTCGCCGTGGTGCTGGCGACCGTACTCGTGGTGGCGGCGCTCACCGTTGTTCCCGCCCGCGTCGGCAGCCGCCGCCCCGTGACCGAGACTCTCCGGTCCGGGCTCGCCTGATTCGCTCCGGCCACCTTCCATAGATCGCCATTCCGAGTACAAACCCGGGGCCGCCGCTCGACCTACGCTCGATGCCATGGCGTCGAAGACAGCGGGCCCCCACGGTGAGGCGCTCGACGTGCTGGGCCGGCTCGGCCGGCGGGCCGATCACCGAGACGTGGAACGAGCGCTTCTCGCGGCGGCCTGGACCCCGTGCGGCGCCGGCGACTGGGCGATAGCGCTGCGCTCGCCGGACGGAACCTCGGCCGCGCGGATCAGCCCCTTCGACCCGACCGGACCCTATTCCGCGGCGCTGTACCGGGAGGCCGCGCACACCCGTCAGGTCCCCGAACTGTTCGCACACCGTCGTCTGAACGGCGGCGGCGACCTACAGGTGCTGGAATGGCTGCGACCCGTCCCCGAGGACGAGGCCATCGCCTTCCACCGCGCGATCGCCGTACGGGCACCGGAGGTCGCCGATCTCGTTGATGTCGTGCATCGCGTCCACGGGCGGGCCCGGCGAGAGCTGCCCTGGTGCGGACCAGTGGACGACAACCCGACCAACGTCATGCGCGCCCGGGACGGGCGACTGGTCGTCATCGATCTGTTCTATGCCGACGGCCCGAACCTCTACGCGACCGCGGCCACCGACCCGGATCTCGTCGTCGCGCTGATCCCCGAAGCCGATCGGCGATTCATGACCGAGATCCCCATGACCTTCTCGGGGCCGTGGGATCCGGTGGCCCAGGACGCGATGCGGGCCGGTCTGGCGGCGGCCGACGCCCGCAAGGCCCATGCCTGAACCGGCCGCGCCGCCCTCGTGATCGACGATTGTGAGGATCGTGCGGAGGTTTCGTGCGGCCGCCGAGGTTCGCCAAGGGCGCCCCATAGAGTCTTGTCGTGGGTGAGGACGTCGACACCGGATCCATCACCTGGCTGAGGCTGCGGCTGCTCAGCTTTCGATACGCCCTCCGCGGCATCTGGGTGGCCCGCACGGGACCGAACTTTCGCATCCAGATGGCTGGCGCCGGCGCGGCGGGCATCCTGGCCGCCGCCTTCGGCGTGAGGCGCACGCACCTCGGGCTCGTCATCCTGAGCATCGTCGTCGTGCTCTCCGCGGAACTTCTCAACTCGGCCATCGAGCGTATCTGTGACCTCGTCGCGGAGCTGCACAGCCTCGGCTGTGACGCCAGAGTCCGCGATATCAAGGACCTCGCCGCGGCCGCGGTGCTCGTGGTCTGCGTCGGCGCCGCCGGCATCGGTGTGCTGGTCTTCACGCAAGGCTGAGAATCGCGTCGGCGTAGGGTCGCACCATGGACATCCCCCGCCGGACACACGATTCAACGATCCGCGACGCCGCCCGGCCCCCGGTCGCCGACCGGGCCGCGTTCCAGACCGAACTGGACCGGCTCCGGGTCCGGGAAAAGGCCCACACCCGCGAAGGCGACGCGATAGCCGCGGCCCGGCGCCGCCTCCCGATGGTCGAAGTCGATCCGCGAACTCCGCTCATCGCAGCGGTCGGGCCGGTCCCGCTGATCGACGTCTTCGACGGTCGGTCCCAGTTGATCGCCTACTTCCACATGTGGCACACGGGCCGACCCGCCGCGGAGCAGTGCGAGGGCTGCACCTTCAACACGTCACACGTCACCGAGCTGGGCTACCTGCGCTCACGCGACGTCAGCTACGCCGTCTTCTGTGAGGGACCGTACGAGGAGGCCTCGCGGTATCGCGAGTTCATGGGCTACCCCGTTGAGTGGTACTCGGTGCCACCGGACTCCGCGGACCGGCTGATCGCGGACCGGCACTTCGGCATCCTGGTCTGCTATCTCCGAGACGATGACAAGGTCTTCGAGACCTACTGGACCACCGGCCGCGGCGACGAGGTGATGGCGCCGTCGTACGGTCTGCTGGACCGGACCGTGTACGGCCGGCAGGAGTTCTGGGAGGACTCACCCGACGGCTGGCCGCAGCGTTGGGGTTCCCAGGGTGGCCAGTTCCGGCTGGACGGGCGTCCGGCGGCCCAGTGGTCGCGGATCCAGGCCGGGCGCGACGACGACCTGGGCCCGATACCGGACGGATGGACCGCGTGTTCCTGCTCAGCGCACGCCGGACCAGCGGCCGCGGCAACGAACTGACGCACCGGGCGTCAGACGACGGCGACGGCGTCGATCTCGACGAGAATGCCGGGGCCCGAGCCGGCGACGACATGGACGGTGATGGCGGGCGGCGGGTCGGCCGGGTTCCACACCTCCCGGAAGGCGGCCACACCCTCCTCGAAACCGTGGCCGTCCACCGTGGCGATGGTCCAATGAACGATGTTCGCCAGGCTCGCCCCCTCGCTCTTCAGGATGGTCTCAAGGTTGCGGAACGCCTGTCTGGCCTGTTCCCCGAGCGTGGGACCGACGACCTTGCCGTCGGCGTCGACGCCGTTCTGCCCGCCGATGTAGATCGTCTTCGCTGGCTGTTCGACCACGACGGCCTGGCTGAACGCGGGGCTGCGGTGGAGTCCTTCGGGGTTGATGTGCCTGACGCCCATGTGGTGCCTCCTCTGAACCTGACACCGGTTATAGCGGTGTCTCCATGACACCAGTTATAGTGGGTTCGTGCGAGCGAGCGCAACCGGAAGGACACTGCACGACCCGAAGGGGGGGTCATTCTGGTTCGACGCCGGCGCCGTCTGCCTGGACTTCGCCCACTCCGGCGGCGAGGGCCGGTACGCGAAGTTCGAGTCCCTCCACCGGCCGGCCGACCTCGCCGAATGGCTGGCCCAGCCGCCGCTGGCCGCGGTCCCGACGGTCCCCGTGACGGCCCGCGAGCTGACCGCGGCCAAGGCCCTCCGCCAGGCCATCTGGGACGCGGCGCACGCCCGGGCGGCGCGTCGCCCCCTGCCCATCGGGGCGGTCGCGACCATCAACCGGGCCGCCGCCGCGGCGCCGCTGGTCCCCGAACTCGCCGCCGACGCCACTACCGCGGGCTGGACCCCGCCGGTGCGGGCAACGCAAGCGCTGTCGACGTTGGCGCGGGAGATGATCGAGCTGCTGTCCGGGCCGCTCTCCGAACGCATCCGGGAATGCGCGAGCGACAACTGTCCCCTGGTGTTCGTCGACCTGTCCCGCCCCGGCGCCCGGCGCTGGTGCACAATGGAGCGCTGCGGCAACCGTCACAAGCTCCGCGCCCTGCGCGCCCGGCGCGCCACAGACCTGTGACCCCTGCGAGAATCCGGGTGTGAGGTTTGCCGGTCGATCGGCCCGGGCCGATCGGCTCCAGGCGGCTGAGGTGACCTACGGGGAGCACGGCGCGACGCGGGGGGCCCTTCCTCCCGGTTACCGGCACGTCGACCGGCGCGATCGCATCGGCGCGGGGCCCGAGGTCTTTCAGCGATCGGTTGATGCCCTCACCGGCTGGAGCGTGCACCGCGGCGCCGGCCTGGTTCTGGTGGCCGCACCACCGCGTGCGGCGGCCGGCGCCGTGGTGGTGCTCCGCCTGGGACCTCCCGTGGTCGGCCTCCTGGTGCCCTGCCGGGTCATGTACGTCATCGACCAGCCGGACAGGCGCGGATTCGCCTACGGGACCCTGCCCGGGCACCCGGAAAGCGGCGAGGAAGCGTTCATTCTCAGCCTCGACGGCAATGGACAGGTGGACCTGACCATCCGGGCCTTCTCGCGGCCGGCGAGCCGCCTCGTCAGGGCCGCCGGCCCACTCAACCGTGCGATGCAGGATCTGATCACCAATCGCTACGTGCGAGCCCTCCGGCGGCTGGTCGGACCGTGACACGCTCAGCGATGGCGAGGCTTGGACAGGGCGGCGTCGATCTCGTGGCGCCGTCGCGCCACCAGCGCGTCGAATGCCTTGTCGGGTAGGTGGCGTTCGTCGGTGAACTTGATGCCACCCTTGGTGGACTCGAAGGCCTCAAGCTCCGAGATCACGCTCTCGACGACCGCGGAACTGAACGGGAATACCGCGTATCCCTGCTTCGTCGAGATCACGCTGACCAGCGGCCGGCCCCGATAGCGCAGCACGGCCATGCCGTAGCTCGTGCCTTCCTCCGCCTCCGGCACGACGGCCATCGTGCGTGCCCGATACCGCTCGAGCACGGAGCGCGCGGGCTCCTCCAGGCCGGCGATGTAATCGGTCACCTCGCCCATGACGACATCGTGCCATTCCGGCGAGGGCCCGGTGGACCCCATGTCCCGAGCGGCGTTACGATGCCGCCTCTTCGGACGTGCGCCGCTCGAGGTGCGTGTCCGGCACGGCGCCCGGCGATTGTTCGCGTTCGTCGGACTCTTCGAGGATCGCCTCGGCCTGGGCATTCGGGTCGTCACTGCCGGCCTCCCGCTCCTCCGGCAGTAGATGATCGGCGCGGGCCTTGACGCGGTCGTCGCTCATGCCCTGATCCTGCCCCACGGGACTGTTGCTCGCCCGACGGACGTGCCGCAACGCCGTAACACCGACCGCCTAGATCTCGCCGGCGTACTGGCTTTCGACGTACTCCTGCTTGGCCCGCGCGTCGCGGCCGGACCGTAGGTAGCGCGTCCAGGCCAGATGCTCATGCGCGACGGCGCCGAACTCCCAGACGCAGATCGCGGCGCGGTGCGTGCCCTGGGGAGCGAGCCGGAACGGCCCACCGTCGCGGACGTCCTTGTAGTACACCGACTCCCACATCTCGTTGTTGCCTCGCCAGGTGAACACGAGGAGGAGGTGGACGTGCTCGCCGGAAAGATGGTCGATGACGAATCCGAGGTCGCCCGAGATGGCCAGCCGCCCGGCGGCGGCCTCGGCGCTCAGGAAGGCGCGCGCCTCCGCGTCGACGTCGGGGCGCACGTGCTGGTCCGGGCGATGAAGGTCGTACCACTTCAGGTAGGCGTCGGGCAGCACGAGGGCCGGCGCCGGGACGATCACCTTGGTCACGTGGTGATAGCCCTCATCAACAACATTGCCCACGGCCGCAAGGTTCTCGATCGTCACGGTCATACGTCCGACCCTAGCTCGACGGTGCGACACCAGGCGTTCAGCCGACGCTGGACAGGTGAAACCCCACGATCGTCGCGTCGTACACCTGGCCCTTGCCCGGGTCGAGCACCACCTTGTACGTACCGACGAGATGCCATCCGGCGCCGCCGCGAACCTGGAACGGCAAGGGGTTGGACTCCCAGAACAACTCCGCCCGGTTGCACCGGTCTCCCCCCGGTTCACCCTGGCCGTCACGGCAGTTGTAGAACACCGTCAGACCGTTGCTCGTCGCCCCGCCGGCCTGGCTGGGGGTGGCGACGAGGATGGCGTCCAGTTCGAGGCGCCGCCCTCCGGCCGCCTCGAAGAGCTGCCGGACCAGGGAATCGGCCGCCGCGCTGCCCTGCTCGATCGTCGCACCGGCCGTGATGGACGGTGTGTCCGCCGCCCGGTCGCGCCACCAGTTGATCGCCGCCTGGCCGACGGGTATCGCGGCCGCGACGCCACCGATCAGTGTGGCGACAACGACCAGCCACTTGACCGCGATCGACTCGGGGCGGAAGAAGCGCCGGCGTTGCGCCTTCTTCGGCGGAACCTCTACGGGCATACCTAGAAACGCTAAGCATAGTATTCCTAGGCGTCAAGTACCCGTGACCGCCGACGTCATGGCTGGTGGTGCGCCGGGGCCGGGCCGACGAACTCGTCGCCCGGCTGGCCGGGGCCGTCCTCAGCCGCTCGTGACGGGCGGCCGCTTCAGTCCGACAGCCGACACTGCAAGTCGTTGCGCCCGGCGAGGTCCGGCCCTCATGCCTTCGACCGCGGGCCTCGCCGGGAGGCCGCGGATCTCGGGAGGGCCGATGAGAACGAGGCGTCTGCTCAGGATCGGTGTCGTGATGGTGGTGGCGCTGGGCGGGGCGGTCGGGATGGCCGCACCGGCCGCCGCCGCCGGCATGGACCTGATCGAGGTCACGGCGCAGAGCGCGACCGACAGCTCCGACGAGAAGTCGGTGAGCGCCTACTGCCCGGCGGGCCGACGGGTCATCGGTGGCGGTGCCGTCATGGGCGGCAACGTAGACGTCCACATCACCGGCATGCGACCGGAACCCCTGACCAACTCGTTCACCGCGTACGCCAGTGAGCACGGACCCGGAAACTGGCCGTGGTACGTGACCGCCTACGCCGTCTGCGCGGCCAACGTGGGCGGCCTGGTCTACGTCTCGGACTTCACCGGTGGCGACTCGGCGGCCACGCACTCGGAGTACGCGTGGTGCCCCGGCGGCACGAAGGTGCTGGGTGTCGGCGGTCGGGTCACCGCGGCCGACCCGCGCAAGGTGCTTCTGACCTATGTCAAGCCGACCGGCACGGGCAACGGCGCCGAGGTCGGCGGGGTCGAGATCACGGGCGGCTACGCCGGCAACTGGTGGCTGTACACCTGGGCTGTATGCGCTCCGGAACCGGCCGGCTGGGATGTCGTCGCCGCCGCGAACGCACCCGGGCAGTCGTACGCCACCTTCCTGTGCCAGTACCCGAAGAAGCTGACCGGCGGCGGCGGGTACATCAGCCTCTCGCTCGGTGAGGTCTACCTGATCAAGATCAGGATCGACCAGTGGTCGACACCCGATGGGCGGGACACGTGGCCGGGCGGAGTCGCCGCCGAGGCATCGTGGGTCGGTGGCTCGGCCCGAGGCCCCGGACATGACTGGTACATCAAGGCGTACGGCGTCTGCGTGGACTAGGCGCGTGCTGAGGACATGGCGGCATGCGATCGTGGGCCGCCTTCGCTGGCATTGAGTCCGCGTCTCGGCGCGTGTGACGAAGGTCCCACTTCCCGGCAAGGCCCATCCATCCACTCGCTGGACGCGAACGAGTCGTGACCGGGACGTCCGGTCTATTTAGATGTTCAGAGGAGTGGATGATGCGCAGATCGCGCACCGCCCTGTTCTCCGCCGGCGTCCTCGCCGCCGGTCTGCTCTTCGCGTTGCCGGCCACAGCCGGCCAAGCGGACTTCCCAGGCCTGGTCAAGGTCCCCGGCCTGCGCGCCCCCGCGTCCGTGGTCCGTGACGACGACGGGGTCGCTCACATCAAGGCGCAGAACGCGCATGACCTGTTCTTCCTGCAGGGTTGGACGCACGCCGACGATCGACTGTTCCAGATGGACGTGCTCCGGCGGCGGGGGTCGGGCACGCTCGCCGAACTGCTCGGCGGCAGCGCGTTGCCCGGCGATGTTCAGCTGCGGACGTTCGGGCTGCGGCGCACCGCCGAGCGCAGCCTGTCGCTGCTGTCGCCCGAGACCCAGGCGGATCTGGGCGCGTACGCCGACGGCGTGAACGCGTGGACCGCACGGAACGAGCTGCCCTCGCAGTACGCCACGGTGCAGGTGACAACGGTCGCCCCGTGGACCGTGGTGGACAGCCTGGTCATCAACAAGACGCTCGCGTTCAGCCTGTCGTTCGACCTGGACATCGACCGGACCACGGCCGTACAGAGGTACAGCGCGGCCGGGCTCGACGGCCACACCGCGGTGTTCCAGGACGTGTTCCCGTTCGCGCCGTTCGACACCGCGTCGCCGGTGATCGACTCCACCGCGACTCCCGCCGACCCGGGCACGCGGAACCCGACATCCAGCGGCAGGATCGGTGTGTCGGAGGACGCCGAGCGTATGGCGGCTGACTACCTCAGGAAGGCCGAGCAGGTACCGCTGATTGTCGACGCGATGAACCGCGCCGCCGAGCGCGGGTCGAACTCGTGGGTCATCGGCGGGCAGCACACCGCGAACGGCAAGCCGATCCTGGCCAGCGACCCGCACCTGACCCTGGAGGCACCGTCGACGCTGCTACCCATCGACCTGCAGGGCGGCGGGTTCAACGCTCAGGGCGACAGCCTCCCGGGTACTCCGTACCTGATCCTCGGCCAGAACCAGGACGTCACGTACGGCGCGACCGCTCACTTCGTGGATGTGACGGACACATACATCGAGAAGATCCAGCCCGACCCGACGTCTCCGAGCGGACTGTCCACGATGTACCAGGGCAGGCTCGAGCCGGTCCTGGCCATCGACGAGAAGTACCGGGTCAATCCGCGCACACCGGGGCAGCAGGACGTGCTCAACGACGTGCCCCCGAGCCCGACGATCCCGGCGAAGACGTTGATCGTGCCGCGCCGCAACAACGGGCCGCTGATCACGGTGAACCTGGCGGCCGGTACCGCGCTCTCGGTGCAGTACACGGGGTGGTCGCCGACCGCGGAGCTGGAGGCGTTCCGGCGCTTCGGTCTCGCGCGCAACGTCGACGACTTCCGTGACGCGGTGCAGTACTTCGACATCGGCGGCCAGAACTTCATCTACGCTGACACCAAGGGCAACATCGCGTACTTCACCAACGCCGAGGTGCCGGTCCGGGAGGACCTGCAGGCCGGGGTGGTCCGGGGGAACCCGCCGTACCTGCTGCGCGACGGGACCGGCGGCAACGAGTGGCTCCCGGTCACCAACCCGCAGCCGAACCAGTCACTGCCGTACGAGATCGTGCCGTTCAGCGAGTTGCCCAAGGTGGTCAACCCGCCGGCCGGGTTCATCGTGTCGGCGAACAACGACCCGACCGCCAACTCTTTCGACAACAACGTCCTCAACCAGGTCCGGCCGGGTGGCGGCATCGCCTACCTCGGCGCCTTCCACAACGGATTCCGGGCCGGTCGCATCACCGCCATGGTGAGGGCCGCCATCGCCAAGGGTCGGATCACCACCGCCGACGTGGTGAAGATGCAGGCGGACGTGACCGCACTGGACGCTCAGTTCTTCACTCCGGTCATCACGAACGCACTCGACCGCGCCAGGCGCAGCTCCACACCGGAGCTGGCGGCGCTGGGCCGGGACCCGCGCATCGTCGAGGCGGTCGGTCGGCTCGCCCAGTGGAATTTCACCTACCCGACCGGCATCCCGGAGGGGTACGACAGCAGCGACGTCGACGGCAAGCTCAGCAAGCCGTCACAGCAGGAGATCGACAACAGCGCGGCGGCCACGATCTACGCTCTGTGGCGCAGCCGGTTCGCCGTCAACGTGATCGACCGGCACGTCCCGCAGACATCGCCGCCGCTGCCGACCGACACCCTCGACCTCCTTGGCTCGGTCAAGGCGATCCGGCAGCTACTGGTCGACTTCGACACCCGCGAGGGCGTCGGTCGGTCCGGGATCGACTTCTTCGCCGTGCCGGGGATCACCGACGCGGCCGACCGGCGTGACTTCCTGGTGCTCAGGAGCGTCGGTGACGCGCTCACACTGGCCGCCGGCGACACCTTCAAGGCGGCGTTCAACAACTCGACCAACCAGCGTGACTACCGGTGGGGCAAGCTGCACCGGATCACGATCCCCTCGGTGCTCGGCGCGCCGTTCACGATCCCGTCGCCGGGCAACAGGTTCACCTCGCCGCTGCCCGGCCTGCCCGGCATCCCGGTCGACGGTGGCGTCAACATGCCCGACACGGCCGGCCACATAGTGCGGGCCGACACGCCGGAAGAGTTCACCTCTACGTCCGTGCCGCACCGCCGGTTCGTCGCTCAGGCGACCTCGGGTGGCTGGCGGTCGGTGAGCTCTCAGTACACCGGCACCAGCGAGGACCTCGGCAGCAGGTTCGAGCAGAACCTGCTCTTCGGCTGGCTCACCAACGACACGTATCCGGTCCGCCGGTCCCCGCTGGATCTCATCGGGGCCATCGACTCGATCACGGTGTTCCTACCGGCCGGCAGCTAGCTCCATAGTGGATACTGGACCCCGCCGATCCGGGCGGGGTCCAGACCGCTGGTAGCGGGGTGTCGCTCGGCCGGGCCGGCTTCAGGCGCGGCTGCGACATGGCGCACTCGGCGGAGCGTCATGGAAAGAGGTACAGCTCCGGGGAGAGCGCGAGAGCGACCGCCTGATCGGCGGACAGCACCGGTTCGGGGCGCGTGGCCGCGGGTGGCGCCCCGTCGACGCCCCGCCGGTCGGAATTGGACACCCCCACGTGGACATAGGTGTGTTCGTGGTAGACCCAGACGTTGATGGCCTGGAAGCCGCCGACGGGATCGGGCTCGGGTTGGTCCAGCGAGATCGTCTCCCCCTGAGGTCCGGTCGATCCGGTGCAGGTGCTCGCGATCCGGCACTTCTCGGCCCCCTCGGCCGCGAAGGCGGGGCTGGCCACGCCGACGGAGACGGCCAGGTAGCCGGTGCCGGCGGCGTCGTGGACGAGCGCGACCGCGTCCACCCGGGTCTCCCCCGGTCCCTGCTCCAGCGAGTACGCGACGAGTGGTCCTTCGGGGGCTCCAGGCACCTGGGCGTAGGTGGCATCGGCCAGCAGGCTAGGCAGGGCGGTAGCGAGAAAGCACGTTAGTTGGGCTCGGGCCCACGCCATCTGTTCCTCCGTCGGCGATGGCGGCTCGCCGGCGGAACCGGTTGGCCTGGGCCCGGGCTCGGCCGCACAGGGCGGCAGGACCTGAAACTGTCCCGGGCGCGGACTGGCGCCGCGGCCGGCGACGGGCCAGCCCACCTGGGTGGCCACGGCCGCGACCACCAGCCCGCCAACGACCGCGGCCGAGACCAGCGCCGCCGCACGGGTCCGGCGGGCCCGCCGGGCCGCCACCCGTACCGTGACCAACGTGAGCCCCATCGGCGGCTCGCCGTGACGCACATGCGTCCGGAGAGCCTCGCGGATGTCCATGTCCAGCATCGTCTACTCCCGTGTCGGCGCGGGCTCACCGAGCGCCTCGCGCAAGGTTTGGAGGCCGCGGGCGCACTGGCTCTTGACCGTGCCCTCGGCCACTCCCAGCAGTTCGGCGACCTCCGTCACCGAAAGGTCCTCCAAGTACCGCAGCACCACGACAGCCCGTTGGCGGGGAGCCAGTGCCGCCAGCGCCCGCTGCACAGTCACGTGTTGGACAACGTCCACACCGTGGCCCGCGCGGTCGGGCGGCTGCGTCACGACCGACTCGCGCCGACGGCTGTGACGGTGGGAGAGGAACGCGTTGACCAGACTCCGTCGGGCGTAGGCGTCCACCGACTCGTGGTGGACGCGTTCCCACCGGTGATAGAGACGGACAAATATCGTCTGGGCGAGGTCCTCCGCGGTGTGCCAGTCACCGCAGAGCCCGTACGCGAGACGGCGCAGCCAGGCCGCCCGGGCCGTGAAGTACTCGGCGAACTGGACCTCGTGCTCGGCCTGGGTTGCCACGGCACCTCCTCCCTGCCCTACTTACTCATCCGGAGGGCCGGAGGTTGCATCGGAGGACCGCGCTATTGGAGGCCGGCGCGTACGGACGTGATGCGCTGGGTGTTGAAGCCGAGCCAGTGCATGCGGCCCACGTAGCGGGCGTGCTCGACCTTGAGGCAGCGGTCCATGACCACCGTCACGCCGCCGTCCCGCGCGATCCGCGCGCCCTCCTCGTTGATGACGCCGAACTGACACCAGAGGGCTCCGGCCTGGATCGCCACGGCCTCCCGCGCGATCGCCGGCAGCGCGTCCGGCGCGCGGAAGACGTTCACGATGTCTATCGGCCCGGGCACGTCGGTCAGGCTCGCGTAGCTGGTCTCGCCGAGGATCTTCGTCTCGCGGGGGTTGACCGGGATCACGTGGTAGCCGTGCCGCCGCAGGTAGTAGCCCACGAAGTGGCTGGCCCGCAGCTCGTTGGCGGACAGGCCGATGACCGCGATGGTCTTCGCGGTGTGGAGCAGGCGCTGGATCGTGGACGGATCCTGGTACTGCCGCAGATCGGTCATGCCGCCGCCACCTCCCGGCCGAGGCTCGCGGCGACGTACCCGAAGCCCTGCTCCAGGTCCCAGATCAGATCCTCGACCGACTCGGTGCCGACCGACAGCCGTACCGTGCCCGGCGCGACGCCGGCCGCCCGGAGCTCGTCGTCGCCCAACTGGCGGTGGGTCGTGCTGGCCGGGTGGATGATCAGGCTCTTGGCGTCGCCGACGTTGGCCAGATGGGACCAGAGCGTCACGCCGCGAATGAGGTCCTGCCCGCCCTCCCGCCCGCCGGCGCAGTCGAAGGAGAACACCGCGCCCGCACCGCGCGGCAGGTACTTCTCGACCAGTGGCCGGTAACGGCTGGCCGGCAGACCCGGGTAGGTCACGTTCGCCGCGAGCTCGTGCGACTCGAGGTAGGCGGCGACCACGCCCGCGTTGGCCACGTGGCGTTCCATGCGAAGGGACAGCGTCTCGAGTCCCTGCAGGAAGAGGAACGCGTTGAGCGGCGCGAGCGCCGCGCCCAGATCGCGCAGCGTCTCGGCCCGCAGCTTCATCAGGTAGCCGTAGGTGCCGAACGTCTCGTGGAACTGCAGGCCGTGATAGGCCGGCGACGGATCCGCGACCACCGGGAAACGCCCGTTGGACCAGTTGAACGTGCCGGCCTCGACGACCACGCCGCCGATGCTCGTGCCGTGGCCGCCGATGAACTTGGTGGCGGAGTGGATGACGATGTCGGCGCCCCATTCGATGGGACGGCACAGGTACGGCGTCGCGAACGTGTTGTCGACGATCAGCGGAAGCTCGTGTTCGTGGGCGATGGACGCCACGGTCTCGATGTCGAGCACGTTGCCGCCGGGGTTGCCGATGGTCTCGCCGAAGAAGGCCTTCGTATTGGCGCGCACCGCCTGCCGCCAGGCGTCGGGATCGTCGGGATCAACCCAGGTCAGCTCGACGTTCATCTTGCGCAGCAGGTGTTTGAACTGGTTCACCGTCCCGCCGTAGAGCGCCGACGATGAGACGACGTGGTCGCCCGGCTGCAGCAGGGTGAAGAGCGCGGCCGCCTGCGCGGCGATCCCGCTGGCGAAGGCCACCGCACCGCACCCGCCCTCGAGGTTGGCCACGCGCTCCTCGAACACCGCGACGGTCGGGTTCATGATGCGCGAGTACGTGTTGCCGTACTCCTGCAGGTTGAAGTACGCCGCCGCCGATTCCGGGTCCTCGAACACGTAGCTGGTCGTCTGGAAGATCGGCACGGCCCGGGCGCCGGTATTCGGGTCGGGCCGTTGCCCGGCATGCAGTTGTCGTGTCTCGAATCCGAACGCACGGGCCTCCTCGGCCCGGGGAGGCGTACCGGTCACGTCAGGCCTCTTTCCTCGACGTCCATTGTTGCCGCTACCCGGCCCTCGGCCAGGAAGCGACGGATAATGGGCGTCTGCCGTGCTTCCTCGAGGAGGAAGCAGTCATGGCCGTACGGCGCCTCGATCATATGGAACTCGACCGGCTTGCCGAGCGAGCGGAGCGCGTCGGAGATCTCGGCCGAGTCCGACGGCGGATAGAGCCAGTCGGAGCTGAACGCGATCAGCAGGGTACGGGCGGCAACGCCTTCCAGGGCCCGCGCGAGTGATCCGCCGCCGTGCTCGCGGGCCAGATCGAAGTACGTCAGCGCCCGCGACGTATACAGATACGTGTTGGCGTCGAACCGCTTGACGAAGGATTCGGCCTGGTGGCGCAGGTAGCTCTCGACCTGGTACTCCGGTTCGGTGATCGTGTAACGGATGTCGTCGGCGAACTGCAGCCGCCGACCGAACTTGTCGCTCAGCGACTGGGCCGACAGGTAGGTGATGTGGCCGACCATCCGGGCCACGCCCATGCCGGCGTCCGGCGTCTGGCCGGTGCCATGGTAGTGGCCGCCCTGCCAGGCCGGGTCGCGCATGATGCTCGCCCGGGCGATCGCGTTCCAGGCGACGCCCTGCGGCTGGAGAGCGTGGGTGCTGGCGATGGCCACGGCGGCGTCGACCTGATCGGGAAACAGGACCGCCCAGGCCAACGCCTGCATGCCACCGAGGGAACCGCCGGCCACCGCCGCGAGCCGCTCGATACCGAGTACATCGAGGAACGCCCGCTCGGTCCGCACCATGTCCGCGACCGTGATGACCGGGAAGTCGGACCCGTACGGCCGGCCGGAGTCCGGGTCGATCGACGACGGACCCGTCGTGCCACGGCAGCCGCCGAGCAGGTTCGTGGAGACGACGTAGTAGTGGTCGGTGTCGAACGCCTTGCCCGGGCCGATCATCCCGTCCCACCAACCGAGACCCTTGCCGGCCGTGCCATCGCGGTCCTCGGCCGCGAACCCGTCCCGGGTGCTCTCCGCGGGCGGCGTGCTGGCGAAGCCGGCGGCGTGGGCGTCGCCGCTGAGCGCGTGACACACCAGGATGACGTTGTCGCGGGCCGGTGAGAGATCGCCGTAGGTCTCGTAGGCCACCCGGATCGGGTGCAGCTCCCGTCCACAGTCAAGCCTCACCGGCGTCGGCAGGTCGAGGTACCGGGTTTCGACAACGCCGACCGAGCCGGGCGCGACCGTCGAGACTCGCCCCATGCGCGAGATCATAGCTCGTCACGTCCTGGCCAGTGTATTGTCAGCCATCCCGGCGGGTGTTCTGGGGGAAGCGAGCGAAAGGGGCATCACTCGACATGACGACGGTCGAAAACGGGGTCAACGTTGCGGCGCTGCTCGAGGCGCGCGAGGTGCTCAGGGGCGCGCCCGAGGCCGCTCAGTTCACCTGGCGGGCGTCGTCCAGGTGGGAGAACGGCGTGCACAGCACCACGAAGATTCAGAACTTCTTCGGTCTCGGCGCGGAGCAGAGCCACAAGGCGGAAGCGGTGTTCGACGCCGACCACCCGGAGGTCTTCGCGGCC
>Ga0307416_100000140_pt1 | contig 42549 bp, 71 predicted proteins | sample DK1Cmetagenome_2_FD_203821 | JGI IMG/M metagenome (GOLD analysis project Ga0307416, IMG submission 203821) | Maize rhizosphere microbial communities from greenhouse at UC Davis, California, United States - DK15-C-3 | ecosystem: Host-associated > Plants > Roots > Rhizosphere > Soil | place...
CCTACGAGGGGGGCAAGGCGGCCTTTCCGGCAACGTACAGGCGCTGCCTGCCTCTGATGCTTGCGATGCTCAGGGAAATTTATCGATTGCATGCCACCTCATCTAGTAGCGGCAAGAGAGAGCCTCTAAGTGAGCAGCGGATAGTTGATATAACCGAGCACATTGGCGCGAGGAACGGCTACTACATCGCGATTGCCCGCGCGGTCGAAGCAGCCCACGGGATCTGCCACAAGAAAAAGGCAGACCATGGCCTGTGATATTTGCGGCAAGACGGGGACGCCTCTTGCCGACCTGATGGAGTCCTATCAGACCGATGAGATCAAGGCGATCTGTCCCGCCTGCGAGAAGGTCGTCAACGACCAAAAGAACAAGTTGCAGAAATGGACTGGAACGCTGCTCTCCAGACTGGTTAAGAAGTTCATGCACGCTCGCCGGTGCGAGAGGGGGTGCAAGTGATGAGAGTCGAGACTATCGGCGGCGAAGCAACGCTCTATTTGGGGGATTGCATGGAAGTCCTGCCGACGCTAGGCAAAGTGGATGCTGTAGTCAGCGATCCGCCATACGGTATGCGATGGGATAGCCACTGCACGTCAGGAGGGAACTCGCCCGGGATCAAGTCGCGCCACTATCGCGAAACCTTTATCGGCGACGACCAACCGTTTGATCCATCTCCGTTCCTGAGTTTCGCAAAGGTGCTGCTATGGGGCGGAAATCACTTTGGCTCAAGATTGCCCGTGGGAACTACGCTCGTATGGATCAAACGGTTTGACGCCGGCTTCGGATCCTTCCTATCCGATGCAGAGATCGGATGGATGAAGGGCGGACACGGCGTCTACTGCCACAGGGACACATCCCTCAAGTCAACCACTCGCGAGCAGAACCACCCCACCGAAAAGCCGGTGGGACTGATGCGGTGGTGCATTCAAAAGGTTGGATCAGCAGACACGATCCTTGACCCCTTCATGGGCAGCGGGACGACCGGCGTTGCCGCTGCACAAGAGGGAAGAAAATTCATAGGGGTTGAGCGCGAGGAGCGCTACTTTGAAATCGCCTGCAAGCGGATCGAACGCGCCTATGCGCAGGGCACACTGTTCGACGGCACAGAGTCAAGGAAGAGCACATTCGAGCAGCTCGGACTCGACGAGTGCGCCTAGTCATATTCCAAAGTCTCTGTTTTGGAATTCCAGAAATCAAAAATGATAGCAAGGAACCCAATGAAACTGGCGGAGTGGACGGGACTCGAACCCGCGACCCCCGGCGTGACAGGCCCGCGTCTGGAGTGAGCATCCATGCGGGTTTCAGCTACTCCCAGCATTACAAGGTTCGGCTATATCGGGTACTAGCGCCCGAGAGAGAGCCTTGTGCCTGTTCCAACGATGGCGCGTTGATTACGCAGTTACAAATTCAACTGAAAAATAGCTTGACGGCCGTTGATTGCGCATATACATTTACTCCATCGACACACCAACCGGAGCAGTAGAGATGATCAACACCCAAGCAGCCAACCAAGCGTCGTTCGCATCCAAGACCATCTATCTAGTCAAGAACATCCGCACCGGCAAGATCGTTGCGAAGTACGACGACAAGAACAAGGCCCGCGACGCGGTTGATCGCAAGGACAACGCCTACGGCGCTTGCGTGCATGGCGTTTTCGAGGTGCAAGCATGAGAGAGCACTACACCGATGGCCGTCGCTGGTCGCACATCAGCAATGCGTGGATTCTGGTCGAGGGCTGGAACGACAAGGAAGAAATCGCTTCGCTGAAGGCGCAGCTTGCCTACGCTCTCGATCGGGTATGCCCGCACTGCGCCAGCAAAGACGACTCCACCTACGTTGTCGAGTGCTCTGGATGCGTGGCGCGGCACAGGGCACAACTCGCAGCAGAAGATGCGAGGCCGGTCGAACTGGAAGCCTACGACGCTGGCCTGTTGAACGATTTCGGCGGCGGCAACGTCGAATGGTGGCAGGACTACATCCGCGCAGAATTGGGCCGCGCGCACGACTTCTACCAGTCGCAACTCGGGAGCGCAGCATGACCGACGCGCGAGAAGTTCGCTTCGTGCATCTCGGCCTACCGGAGGCGCGGTACTACCTTGCTTGCCGTGGTCACATGCATGTGTTTCGGCGCGCGGGCTACCGCTCCGGGGCGTTCATTGAGGACGCCACAATTGGCGGATGACCAGACCCATGAATGACCGCGGACAAGGGCGCAAGCCACTATCCCCCACCGGCGAGCTGATGAAGTCGCGCCCCATCCGCATGCTCGATTCCGAATGGGCGGACGCGAAGCTGATCGGGATGGCTGAGGTACGCCGGCTGATCGTCAAGGCAGCCAAGAAGCTCAAGGCCATCGACCGTGCCAAGGAGCCCGCCCCTCCCCTTCCTGATACCAAGGAGAAGAAATGAGCCTTTTCAACGTTTACGCCGTGAGCCTCAAGGACTACAGCCGACGCCTGATCGCCGAGAACAAGACCGAGCGCAACGCCGAAGCCATCGTGCAGATGGCCGTCATGCGCCGCGGGGTCGAGGAAGAAATCTTCGTCACCGAGCCTGTTGTCTCCATTCCTGCCTCTCAAGGGGGAGAGGACCGATGACCGACGAACCGAACTTCGGTGATTTGCCCGATGGGGCGCTGTTCCGCTTCTTTGAAGGCGGCTCGATTCTGACCAAGACAGGAACGCACACATACTCGGCTCCGCAGTGGGGGCAGATCGGAATGAGGGCTGACCAGGCGCAAAAGGTCATTCCCTACGATGCCTCCATACAGGAGACAAAAAATGGAATGGATTGAGTTCGATCAGCAGAAATGGGCCGATCAGCCCTTGCCGCCAGCGCGAAAGCACCTGCTGGTGCAGATCGCTGCCCCCGAACATTTGGCTGTGGGTCAGTCCAGACTTGATGGCGTTGCAATACGCTGCCGCCATCTTCAATCAGGGCTTGAGGCGATAGTCAGTTTTCCCCGGCTGAGCGAGCGGCGCCGTTGCCTCCACGAGCTTCCCATGCCGATCCTGGCATATCCTGTAGTCCTTGACAGTCGCCAGGGCCCAGCGCAGCAGAGTGGCCCCAGTGCTATCGGGCAGGCTCTGCAGGTCGGGGCACGGCTGGCGCAGGCTCGCCTGAGGGCTCACGTCCTGCGATCGCTGCATTGAGCTCGCGCAGCCCGTCAGCATCCCAGCACTGAGCAGCATACACAGGACGCTCAACGATGCGGTCCACCCTCTTGATTCGGTCGACATAGACAATCTCCGTTTTGGCCTTGAAGCCTTCATGCGCTTGGGCGGCATCGTCGCCGCGTTCCATCTTCTTCAGCCGGTCGCGGGATTCGACTTTGGCGCGCTCCAGCTCCGCGGCATCCTGGCGCCAGTCCTGCACCTTCCAAGCGCCAGCGAAGCCGGTCAGCAGGCCGGCCGCCAGGATGGTTGCGTATAGGTACATCAGAGCACCCGCTGAGCTGCGGCCCAAAGGTCAGTACGGTCGACCCATCCATTCGGGAGCCCGGTCGACTTGTTCCGCCCATTGATCCCGATGCAGTAGCCCAGGAAGTCGCCGGCATCGGCCTTGGCGTTCAGGTTCCTCATCCCAACGTAATCGGCCGCCGAAAGAGCAGCCCACTCTGGGCGCTCGAGCATTTCGGGCGTTGCTTCGAAGTCTGGGATCTCGGCCTGAGGGAAGCGAGCGCGCAGCCTCTGGGTCAGCTTGGCGTAGTTTGCGCGCCCAGTGGTCTGCAGCATGCCGCGGCCCTTGAACCTGGGCCCGTCGCCTGGCTTGACGTTCCCCAGGTCCGCCCGGCCGTTGTACCGGCTCAGGTAGTCGTCGCCCCCGAGCTCGGCGAGGTACTTGAGGCCCATAGTCTCGTGCCCGACGTTGGCAAGAAACATGCCGATCCTCGCCGGATTGTTGATCTCATACATCCCCATCGCATTGTTGATGCCATCCAGCGCGCGCTCGGCTCGGTCCCGCCTGGCGCCCGTGCTGGCCATGAGTTGTTCAATGGTGATGTCCATCACTGATCTCCCAAGGGCGCAGGCCCTGTTGCCACATCCGGAGGAACATCGCCAGCCCATGCACGGCTACTGCAAAACAGGCCGATCAGCATCGCGCCGGCAATCGCAAGAGATCCAATCTGAGGCCATTCGCCCCACAGAGGCTGGAAGCCGGCGGCGACAGCGCCACCGACGTAGCATGCGTACTCGACACGAACCCGCCATAGGACCGTCTTCCACATGGCATTGAGCCGACAGAGCGCAATGAACCAGATCACCCCACAGATCAGCAGATTCGCAAAGGCATACAGATAGACCTGGTTCACGAAGAGCCCCCTTTCCCGCGAGCGAGATCGAGAGCAGCGAAGATCCCCCGCACAATCTTCGTGAGAGCCCAGGGCCAATCGATGAAGCCGATCAGCAGGGCGATGGGTGCGACCGTCACTCGAGGCGACAAGTCCGGCCGATAGGAGTTCAGAGCGACTGCCAGGGCAACCGTCAGGATCACGGCCATCCCGACCACCCGCATGAAGAACATAACGGCACTCATGCGCGTGCTCTTCTCCCTGCGTGCAACCTTGAAGCTGGCCCCTAGTGTTGCTGCGACAACGATCACCATATAGGGTCCGACGACAGCAGCAACCTCGCCGCTGAATATCATTGCTGCAATGAAGACAAACAGGCCGACGATGTCCATAACTGGCTGCTGGCTCACGGCTTGTCCATCCAGTTGACTGCCTTTTCGAACCATGAGCGGAGCTTCGGCCTCAGCCAAGACCAAATTGATGAGAGTGTCTTCATTGGTTTCTCCCTTATGGTGGATTGAGTAGGTTGAAAGACTTCAGTGTGTTGTCAGCCCAATCACTGATGATCAACCCAGAAACCGTGAGGAACGTGACCTCTTCACCGCCGAAAGTCCCGGTGTTACTGGCGGTGATGTTGAAGTCTTTGATGTAGTTCCCATTCGGAGGAACGTGTGCGCCGCCGTCCGGAGCGATCTCGGTGGTTGTCGGTCGAATTTCGCCACCTGCGCCAAGATCAATCTGCAGCCACTGGTCCGCGGACACTGCATCGGCACTGATCCATCTGTTTGAATCAGATAGGTTTCCGTCGAATGCCTTGTATGGTTCGAATCCGCTGCCAAGATCTGTCAGAGAAGATGCGACAAGCGGCGAAGGAGACGTGTTGTTCGTCATATTCGAGGTTGGGTATGCAGTGGCGCCGACATGCAGTTCCCACTCAGCAACACGAACCAAACTCCCGGCCGCCCCCTTCCCTGATGGACTCGTCCAATCAGTGACCGTTAGTCGCCAATACCGATACAGTGTGCCGCCTCCAAAACGGTAAGCATCGATCAGCATGCTCATACTGGCGTGTACTCAATGACAGCCTGCAGGCCTTTGGAACTCGTCCCTGCATCATCGATGTCGAAGGTGAATATGTCGCCTTTAGTGAATGCGTAGGGGCTGCTTGTGAACACAGCCGCACCACCAGTCAAGGACGTTGCCTCGTTGGCATCGATGTATGGGCGAGTGGTGAAGATCGTAGAACCGGCCTCGTTTACGTCGATACGGATGATCCCTGAAGTCGACTGCACGACACCGATGCCGAGCCATATGTCAACGAATTCACCGTCTTCCGGAGCGATCCAGAAGCCCTTCAGCGTTCCCGTGGTAAGCGCCGTTGTCAGATCGGACAGGGCGATATTCACCAACTTGTTTGGGATGCCAGCGCCACCACCAGCGCCGAGTTCCTGCAGTTGATCCTGGACCGTTGTGCCGGTGAAGTAGCCACCAGGGTCTGGCGCATCAATGTCGTCAGCATCCAGAACCACAGTTCCTGTTAGGCCGTTGACCGAATCAACCGCGCCGCCACCGCCACCTCCAGCAATTTCGACCCATCCGTTACTTCCGCCCGACCACTGCTCCTGCGATCCGTCGAAGTTGACTACAACTCCATCTGCTGGAGCGAAGGCGTACCAAGTGCCATCGCTGTAGATGACCAGATCATCTTCGTCGAACGTGGACCACTGCGCGCCAGTTGCAGAGCCAGGGATGATGTAGATGTCACCGTTGGAAGGGCTACCAGGCTGCGCGGTTACCGCCTTGCTGATAACCAGCCCATTTAGGATCTGGTGCCTGAGAGAATTGTCGTTGGCCGGAATACTGTTTTGGTTCGTGCCAGACAACCAGACAGCAAAGGGAAGAATCGGGGTGCTCATACAGCTCCAGAGGTTGCCGGGCCTACGCCCGTTATGCGATTGATGGCGGAGACGCTGACGGTCAACGGCGCGCCTAGCGCCGATGCGTCATATGTGAATCCCGCGGTTGTCGTATCGAAGGTGACTGCCGGTAGGACGCCGTCATCCAGCGTCACGCGGAAGCCTTGGAAGTTGATCGATGCTATCGGGGCGTCCTCGGTCCCGAAGCGGTGCCTCGGCGCCCAGGTTGCCGTTACCACGTCGGCCCCATCCCTGGCCAGAGATAGCGATGCAACCGGCCACTCAATCTGAGAACGGCCGATGTATGTGTCCATTTGCTCCGTCGCGTTCTCTGGCGAATCGCCAAGGCTTACCGGACGATGCGTGAGCGCCTGGCCGAGCCACGCGGACTCTGCAGCTATGTGATGCGTACTGGAAAGCATGACGAAGCGCGCGCCGGCCGAATGAGCCGAGGCGCCTGAGTTCAGCCGTCCTCGGTGCAGAACAGTTCCGGCGAACACATCATCGCCTTCGTCCTCCCAGTCCATCGCCTGCATGATCTCGTAGCTACCGTCTGCCTTCTCGAGCAAGAAGGCGCCGCCCTCGGATAGGAACTGCACGAGCGTGATGCTCTCAAGCTCTTGTCCAGTGCGCTGCAACTGCACGCGCACGGTGTTGGTGGTGTCCGTGTAGTGCTCTGATGCGGCAGGAACTGCATCCACCAGAGACCCGATAACGTCCGCGACGTTGAACTGCTCGACGGTCACATAGTTTGCGCCAGCGTCAAGGCTGCGTTGCAGTTGCCAGCCATACCATCCAGGCAACGATCCCACTCCCGCCACCAGGTAATGAAGGTCGTCCTCGGAATCTATGCGGCTCGACACGTCGGCGAACACAAACACCGTATCGCCCACGATCGTCGAAGGCGGCAGCATCGGCTCCGGTATCGGGATGCCAGTCAGCTTCGAGGTATAGGCACTCTGGCGATCTGTGCGCAGCGTCTGAGTTAGAACCCCATCAGCCCATTCGCATTCATCGATCCGAAGGCGACGAACCTGGCCGCGCAGGCTGAATCCGATGTTGTCGCTCGGGATCAGGGCGATTAGGCGATCCGGAATGTTAAGCTTGATCTCGCCCTGGGCATCGGCCGTCAGCACCTTGTGCTGCTTGTGAACCATCTGCTGCCCTTCGTCCATATCCAGAACGACAGGCACCTCGATAGTGGTCTCCACGATCGACTTCACATCGACCGTGCTGCGCTCGTAGGTTGCTTTTACAGGGGAATATCCGGCCCTTGAGTTTTGGAACAAAAGATGCACCTTCTTCGGAACCTCCGCCACCTGGCCGCGCTTTGACAGGTCCGGGATGTCGATCAGGTCGTCGAAGGTCAGCGTCGTAACGACTGGCTTCCCGCGTTTTGGATAGTAGAGCTTGTCACCAGGCTCGGCCTTGTCGAAGAAGTAGCAACTCCGCAGGGTATCGATTGCGCCCGCTGCGGTGTAGTCCCCGGTTAGCGTCAGTCCTTCCACGATGTCAGTCAGTTCCGAAACATCGAAGTCATCTGACGGTATCGCGCATCGATCATGAAGGTCAGAGACGATGGCATCAAGAGTCGTAAGCACGCCGACGCCCTGAATGATGCCGCTCGCATAGCTCGAAACGATGACCGGCGTGTCGACGTCTGGCGCTAATGTTCCAGCCGTGATAGCCGCGGCAGCCTCGTCTGCCCAAAAATCATCATCGTCATATCGCGGATCGTCTGGCAGAACCACAGGGCCAAGACCATTTTGATAGAGCTCTCCATCGCGATACTCAACAACCGCGAGTTGCTTAGCGGTCCCGACAATCTCCGTCGTTCCCTCTGGAGGAACAGGAACTCGCTTGACCCTGACGAATCCGTCGTACGTGTAAAAGCCCTCATAAGGGGCTATCACTTCGTTGGTGTAGACCTCGGTCGCGTGGTGTCGAAATGCCGATGTGTACTGCCCAGACCTGGAGTATGGGAGCGCTCTGTAGGCAACGCTCGCCAGAGGCGAGATGTTTCCGCCCCAGATGCCGCCGCTGAGAGGCCAATCGATGGTGGGGGTCTGAACGGTTGGCGTATCCGTGTATGAACTCGGAATTACTTCGTTGAAGTGCAGACGGAATGTTTCCTGCTCTGCCGCATCGATTGTGTCCATCGGAGACACGAGGACGCCGTCGTCATAGGCCACGAGATTCATGGTCCCGACAAATGGCGGTGAAGCCTGATTCGGGTCGGCTTCCCACCTCGCGGCCATTTCGGCCAGAGAGTCATCTAAATTGTCGTAGACAGTTCCTATTTGTGGCGCAATCTGCGGAGATCCGGAGTTTCCTGCGAATCCCACATATTCATAGGTGTGCTCGTTGAGCTCGTTCCTAGGATCGAGCGGGTCGGTCGCCCATGGATAAACGATCAAGGGGTTCGGCTCATAGAACCCCGCTCCGCTGACTTCCCATCGATACTGCGGGATCGCACCTAGCGAGTTGGTCAGGTCTTCAAGACCTACAACCATGTAAGCTGTTCCACGATAGGAAGGGGTTTCTCCGACTCCGCTGACGTTCAACTCAAGAAACACGTCCGGTAACTGATCCTCGGTTCCCATGTAGAACGCTTTGTTCTGCTTCCACTTCGCCGACTCAGCCAGCATCAGAGAACCAGGTCGGATGTCGTAGACGAGTTTGTCGTTCTCCCAGACCCTGGTAACTCCGTTGATTGGACCCTCGCAGATGGCAATCGCGTAGTTGCGATACACCACCTCCTGTTCGCTCTTGGGCGCGCCCTTCTCTCCGGTGATGGTCTCTTTAGTCTTGATCGTAGGTCCGAAATCGAGGATGTATCCCGTGCAGGTAGCGGTGCCGTAAACGATCGCGCGCGGCATGCCCTCGTTGGAGCGCTGGACGGCAAGCTCTCCGAGTTTGGGGCCCTGGTTGACCACAGGGTCAACGACTGCGCCGACCACTGAACCTATGGCAATGCCGAGCTGTGGAGCACCGAAGAACGCGCCGACGATTCCACCGACGATGGGAAGTACCTGGCGCGCCATCTACGCAGCCCCCCGAAAAACTGCGCAGATGCGCGACTGCCAGAGATCATCTAGGCCGTGCTCGACCACTCGGCGCACGCCGGGGCTACCGTCTGCATGGATCAAAGACAATCCCCGCAGGCGATCGGTTCCGATTACGCCCATGTGATGCGGCTCTTTGGCGAAACGCATCACCAGTACGTCGCCGACTTGGAGGACGTCGCGCGGAACCAGTTGGCCTGGACGTCCCTGCCATACTGGCTCTCCCGCCGCCTCAACGACGACCCGCATCATCCCGTCGCGGTGTGGCTCCCGACCATAGCGCTCGAGGTCAGGATGTATGACCCCAGCCTCGGCGCAGGCGCACCAGACCAGGCCGGCGCAATCCAATCCGCGTCGACTGCGGCCTCGATGCTTGAACGGAACGCCCAGGAAGGAGCGAGCGGCCTCAACCAGCCGGCTCATGGCAGCCCCTTTCCGAGCATCGCGCCAGGCGTGATTGCTTGATCAGAATCCTGCGGCTTCAGGTACGGTTCGCCTCGGAAGTGAAGAACCCAGTCGTCTCCGAAATGAGTCTTGCAGCCGTTCGGCTCTTCCTTCCACTTTGTGCAGTCCTTTCGGATTTCAAAGGTGTCGCCTGCTTCGATCGGGAACATGGCTTCGAAGGCAAGAGAGATGTCGCCATCTCCGTTCTGCTCCTCAACCTCGTATTGGCGCCCGGTGTTTGCACCAGTGAGCCAATGCACCATGCCAGGGACATAGAAGTCCTCATCCGCCGACCAACCTGCAGCAGTGAAGGTGCGGTTTGTCTCAAGACCGACCGCATCTACCGTGAAGGTCGTCCACATCCCTGAGATGTCTTTGCCGCATGGTTGTCGCTCAGTGAAGGCAGCGCCAACTGTTCCGATCGGTTGGCTCCCGAAGGTTGCCCGGCAACTGCGTGAGCTCTTCTTGACAACCGGCATCTTCAGTTGCTTCGCGAGGCTGGTGATTTCGCTCCAGAACGTCAGGCCGTCTTCCACTCGGATCTGCCCAAGCTCACCTCGGGTTATCGCGATGTGCCCCATGGACAAATCTTCGTAGTTCACCCAATAGATGCGGTACTTGGCGCCGTCGTACGCACCAGAGTTCAGCACCTCTTCTGAGATGCCCATGTCGCCCTCGGGTATCAGGTGCTGAAATTCGCCGTTGTCCACACCCATGCTCGAGGTAGAGGCAAGCGTCGACGGCGTCATCCCGATCGTGGCGTGATAGGTGAGTTCTCCTAGACCGTCGTCATAGACGATGTCCCTGTCGAGCATCGTGCAGCCGACCGAATCGAAGCCCGGCTGAACCGGGTCGATCCGCATGATGAAGGTCATCGTCGTCTCACCTGAGTCGAGATGCGCCTGAAGCGCAGCAGGAACAGTCCGGCTCATGGCGTAAAGGCCTCCACGAGTTGGACGGTCGTCCTGCCAACCGCGCGCGCCTCTCGCGTGAACGGCGCATAGTCCATTCCGAACCGAACGCGAACATCGAATTCGAAGTTCGCGCGGATGACTTGCCCGGTTGGCCATGGCGCAGAAGGCGTCACCAGGCCGGTCTCGTCGTCCGTAGTGACGGTGATCGGCGTTCCGTTGGCAGTGATAACCACAGTGCTCGCGATCGGCAGCAGGATCGTTCTGGTGTATGTCTCAGGGCCGAAGGTGTATGCCTTCGTCAGTTGCCGGGGCGTGCTGGTGCCATCTCCTGCCTCCATCGCCTGATCTTCGGCGACGTAGTCATTCCAGTCCTTGAACCGGAAGGAATGAACCTGACCTCGGCACGCTATGAACGCCGCGAGGATCTCGTTTTGCGCCTCTGGGTCTAGGATGCTGTAGTCGGCCGTGTACCGATGGTGCGGCATGGCCCAGTTGCCTCGGCGCATGCTGATCCCGTTCGCCAATTGGCGAACCAGCGTGTTCCATTCAGGACCGCCAGTGAAACCGAGGCCGACGCAATCGCTTAGACGTGTGTCAAGGAATGTCACACCAGCCTCCTTGCGCGGCGCTGCTGGAGCGATACCTGGTTGGCGACTTGCTGCGCGGTTTCCCGATCAATCCGGCCTGGCACTGTGATGTTGACGATGTTGTCGCCGCCCCCGAAGTTCCCGCTTTGGAGATTGCCGACACCAATCCGGCGCGTCTGCTCTTGGTTCAGAACGTACTCGCCTTTATGGACGATGCCGGCCGGGTCATTGGCCGCCCCCATGCCCGTGTATCCACCAGACTCGAATTTGTTCAGTTTTATGAAGTCGCCGAGGACATCGCCGCCGCCACCTCCTCCGCCGAAGAAGCTAGAGAGGATGCTTCCGAAGTTGAACCCAACACCCCCGGTTGCCTGACCTCCGCCGCCGAACAGCGACTTGGCCAGATCCTTCGCGGCCATGCGGGCAATCTCGCTGATCACCGTGTTCGCGAAGTCCTTGAACGCGTCCTTCGCGCTCTTGGTCCCGCTGATGAAATCCCCGAACGCATTCCCAGCCGCATCCGCGAAGAGTTGGTTGAACTTGTCGGCCAGCGGGTCGACGGTTGCCTTGAGGCCTTCCAGTTGAACCTTGAGGCGTTCGATCGCCTGGGCCTGCTCGGGAGTGCGCGCTGCAGCATCGATGGCCTGGAACTTCTCCAGTTGCTGCTGCATGATCGCCACGGCCTCACGCCTGGCCGCGCCGGAGGCTTGAAGCGCCTGGATCTCGCCCATGGTCCCGCGCTCGCGGGCTTGGGTGATCCGCTCTTCAGCGATCTGAAGATCTCCCTGCGCAAGCGAGAATTTCTGCTGCACTGCGTTCAGGTCCGCCTGCGCCTTGGTGTACTCCCGCAGACGATCGATCTGCGCGACCGATGCGAAATCGCCGGATGCCTCAGCCAGCGCGCGAAGCTGTCGGTTCTGCTGGTCGAAGCGAATCTCCGCAGCCTTGCTCAGGTTGCCGTCGAGCTCCAGAATCTTGGCGTTGACCTCGTTCAGGGAGTCTCGGTAGGCCTGCGTCGCCTGCTGCTGCTTGATCCCCATCTCGATCGCAGCATTCCCAGACTCTCGCTCGAGCTTCGCCTGTTGCACAAGGAGGTCGTTGATCTTCCCTTGTGCGTCTGCCTTGTCCGTAGCCTTCGGCGCCTTAGCTTGGAAGTCCTGCAGCGCCTTGATCTGGTCGTCGAGCGCCTTCCGTTGGGCCGCGGTCGCCTCTTCGGCATTTCCTCGCAGGGCTTCGTAATAGTCCTTGACCGAGATCAGGCCCTGCGAGTTGTAGAGGTCGAGGATCTTGTTCCGGTCTGCCAGCAGTTCCTTGGCTGCGTCGCCCTGCGCCTTGAATGCCTTCAGGTCGTTCTCGAGGAGCTTCTTCGTCGGGTCATCTTTCGATCCGCCGCCTGCGGCCTTGGTCGCCCCGCTGTATCTGAGCGGCGGCAACGCGGCCCCCGGTGGGGTTGCCTGCGCGGCTAGGCGCTTCTGCTCGGCGATGCGCTGATTCAGTTTCGTGCTGAAGAGGGGTCGGTCGAGGATTTCCTGAACGTCCTTAACGCCTTCTTTAGCGATGTTGTATGCGCCCTTCAGGTCAAGATGAAGCGCAGCATCGACTGTTGCGGCTTGCGCCGCGATACCTTTGCCCACTGCTTGGAACGCTCGGACGACGCCATCCGCAGCATCCACGATGAAGCCCAGAACGCGGACAGCACCCTCGGCGAAGTCCGCGACCGCTGTATTGTTCTTCAGGGCGTTGGTTGCATTGCTGACGCCCAGCAGTTCCTTGACGGTGTCCGTCAGCGCGCCGGTAAAGGCGGTGATCGCAGGCAGCGCCTGCGTCGCGAGTGCGCTGGCATAAAGGGACAGCTCCGCCTTGGCCTTGGCCTGCTTGTCGGCGAAGTCATCGGCCTGCCTGATCTGCTCCTCAGTGAGGATGACGTTCCGGCCGCCCTGCTCGGCCAGGGCCTTCATGAGCTTCAATTGCTCGGCTCCGGACTTTCCCCAGAGATCCAGCGCGACAGCAGTCTTTCCCGTGCCATCCGCGAACCCAGCGAACGCTTTAGTCAGGGTGTCAATCTGCTGCTCAGGGGCGAGCTTCTTGAATTCCTGAAGAGGAATGCCAAGTGCAGCGAGCGCCGCGCCCGCCGCCTTTGATTCGTCGTCGACGCCGGTCAGGTTCTTCGTCAGTTTGATCGAAGCTTGGGCGACGGAATCCATTTCCACGCCTGCCGTCTTCGCAGCAACGGCCATCGACGCGAGGCCTTCGGCGCTTCCCCCAGTCATCTCAGCCAGGTCTTGGAACTTCGCGGCTTCCTCGATCCCTTGGCTGATCGCAGCGAACGCGGCTGCGCCGGCAGTGGCGATCGCGCCGAAGGCGATCCCAACGCCAGCGGCAGCCGAATCGAAGGCGTTCTCAATCGCCTTCGCGCGCTTCTGGGCTTCCTTCTCGGCCTTATCGAGGCCAGCGGTATAGCCGCCGATGCGCGCGACAAGGTCGAGCGTGAGCGTGCCCAAACTCTTTGATGCCATGTTTAGACCTTGATCCCCAACATTCGGGCCATCTTTAGCGTCTGCGTGTCCTCGGCGGTTCTGGGCCTTGGCAGCCAGTCGGAGATTTCCGTCTTGCCACCATTGGCTCTATCGAGACGCCAGGTGAGAACCGCAAACGCACGCTCGGTCGCCTCCGACCCGAGCGCTGGCAAGCCATGCTTGTTAATGAAGGCGCGCCACGTTACGAACTCGTCGTAAGTCATACGCCTCTTAGCTTCAGCAATCGTCCAGCCGCCGATTCCCCGCAGTACCAATTGGCACCACAGTTCATCAGCGGCTGTCAGTTTTTTGCTTCTGCCTTGCCGAGGCCGTTGACCTCGTTGATGGCTTTCACGAAGAGGGTTCCGAGACCCGGATCGAGTTGCACGGCCTTGTCATAGGGGATCACTGCCTTCCCCTTCTCGTCGCATATGGACTCCGCGATGTACTTGGCCATCTTCGAACGATCGGATTCGCCGCCATAGATCACCTCGATCGCGCCGAAGGATTGACGACGGACGAAGATGTCGAACGTGTGCTCGACCTCCTTGCCGTCGACTTCGTGCTTCCAGGTGACTTGCTTCTTGACCGGCGTTTCGGAAACGAACGCGCCGGCCGCCATCAGGTCGGAGAACTGCATCTCAGACCTTGGCGATCAGGGCCTGCGCGCCTGACACTTGGATGCCGACGCTGGAAGCAACGACGCCATTCAGCGCGAAGCTGAACGGGAAGCTGTTCATGAACCCCTCGAAGGTGATCCACGAGCGCGAGGTCGGCAGGTTGAAGTCGCCGGCAGTGTCCACGGTTGGGGCCGCGGTGCCGTCCGACATGCCAACGGCCCACTTGAGCGTCAGGCCGAGCTGCTTGATCTCGTGCAGCAAGAGGTGGTTCGCATCTGCCGTGTCGATGTTCAGGCCGAACGTCGCGGTTCCGGGAGTGCCGAGGCCGGCGACATAGGTCCGCTCTGCGCTGTTCAGGCAGGTGGTTTCGATCTGGTCGATCGTGGAATCGATGCCGTCGAGGGAAGTTATACACCCGACGGTGATCAGCGATTCGTCGCGTGGGTCAATCGCGTAAAGGTCGGTGCCCTGGGTCTTCATCGTCATGGTTGCTAGCTCCTAGCTTTGCCTCTCGGCGGGTTAAAAAAACATCCCGGTCATCCCGGTCTTACGGAAACAAAAAGGCCCGCACTTGGCGGGCCTCTTGTCGCTGGGAAAACGTGATCTATCGCAGGACTATCCAGTCCACTTGGAAACTGAAGCGGTTGTTCTTTGTGTCGGGATCGATCGACTCACCTAGCCATGCCGTGATGTAGGCGGCCGGCTCGATTGCATCTCTCAAGGCGAGCGCCACCGACCTGGCGGAGTCCGCACTGCTGGCGTATATGTCCACCAGCAAGGTGAAGGAATCGGCGTCCGGCACATCTCCAAGGTAGTTCTCAGGAGCCCCGAAGGTCCGCTGCCAAACTGCATATGGCTTGGCTACGTTCTGCGGCGCCAGGCCGAACTGATAGAACCGAACCGGATTCGAGCCAATGAGGGCCTTCACCGCAGAACTTGCAGCGACCGTGGGGAAGATAGGTGGAAACATCAGCCGGCCTTCTTCAGAGCTCGGTCAATCGCACGTCCGAACTGGTCAATGAAAACGTCTGTCGCCTTCTGGGCATTCTCAGGAAGCGCCTTCCCAAAGAACGGGCGCGCGGCCATCTTCTCCGTGCCGAACTCGAGCAGACGCCAGTGCGGCGTTGGCCCCCCTGCGCCTTCGTCGACGTTGTCCTTAGGCAGCTTCGCGCCACCAGACACGCCGACGCGAAACCCGAGGTCGCCGGTCTGCTTGTTGAGCCGGCTACTCCACTTCTCCGTGATGTTCTTGGCGATGCTCCGGCCCGTTGCCGAGTTGTCCACAGCCTGGGCGTTCTGGCGTGCAGCGTCCCGGACCACTTGCGCGGCCTTGCGAAGCGCGAAACGGCCTCCCTTCTTCTGGACGTCGTACTTCAGGCCCTCGAGCTTCTTGTTCAGATCGTCGATGCCGTTCATCTTGACGGAGATGGTGTCAGCCATGCTGCATCGCTTTCGTCATGTGTTCGAACTCCCCGAACCAGTCCGAGGAGCCTCTGGCATTTCGGTAGTGCCGGAACGTGGGCAGACCTGCGGTCCAGTGAAGCAACTTCGCCCCTTCGTGCTTTTGGCCCTCATCGATCAACACGTTCCACTCGGGAGGAATCTCGCCGATCTCGCTGTCTTCCATGTACCGAAACTGGAGAAGATCAACCGGCTTGGCCAGCGAGATGAATTTCGGCGTCGCGGCGAACCAGGCCGCGTGCTCTGCGTTCACCAGCATTGCAGATGCCCAGTTTTTTCTCGGATAGTTGCTCTGCTCGCACTCCATCTCGGTCCCGATGTACTTCCGCGCGTGCTGACTCTTGTAGTCTGGATGCTTCACGACCTGCACCGCATACCGGCGATCGAACAGGGCGTCTAGTTCTGCGACGTCACCGAGCATCAGCATGTCGCATGCATCGACGAAGATCGCATGCCCTTTGAATCCCATAAGGTAGGCGACCAGGAACCGGGAAAGCGTGAACGTGTTGGTCCCTTCAGGAAGACCCATCGATGCCAGCGGCCTGAAGCTCACAGGCTTAGAAGCTCGCCGAAGGACGCTCGCGCAGAACGTGTGGTATCCGGCAGCTTCCCGCTCGTCATACCCACAAAACAACTGCACAGTCATCCGGGCATCCAATAAAATGACGAGGCCCGCGCGGTGCTACTAACACCCGCAGGCCTCTGACCAATCAGCAACAGGAGTGCTTCATGGCTACCGCCGATCTTACCGCGCAGCGCCTGCGCGAAATTCTTTCCTATGACCCGCAAACCGGAGTTTTCCACTGGCGCATGCGCGTCGGCAGATCCAGGACCACGGCTGGAGACGTCGCCGGGCACCTCTCTCCTCACGGCTACTGGCTGATCAAGATTGACCAAGTCAAATGGCCTGCTCATCGACTCGCGTACCTCTACATGACGGGTGAACACCCGCAGGCTCAGATTGATCACCGCAATAAGAATCGCCAAGACAATCGATGGGACAACCTTCGCCCTGCCACCAGTAAACAGAATCATGAAAACAGGGTGGTTCACGAGATGAGAGGAATTCGATGGGAACAGGACAGACAGAAATGGCTTGTTCGCATTAAGAGTTTTGGCATTACCCTGAATCTCGGCCGCTTCGAATGTCTTGACGAAGCCATTGCCGCTAGACGTGCTGCCGAGCGAGTTCACTTCACTCACTCACCGGCTTGCGACTGACTATTCGCATGTCTCGATTGGCGCGACCGCCTAGATGCCACTGCGTGACTTCTTCTCTTATTTCTACGAACCCCTGCTCTTTGAGGAACCGGCTTAGGGTTTCTGGCGACCAGCCATATTTGTGGATCATGTGCGGGTTCTTGTCGCGGTCATCGCCAAAAATGCCCCACATCCCGAACTGGTCCGGATGCTTGCCGGCCTTCTTGTAGCCGCTGAGGATGTTCGCGCAGCATTTCACCAAGTTCGGAAGCTCGAGGATCAGGATTCCGCCGGATTTCAATAGCCGCTTCCATTCCTGCGCCAGGCCGTCGACCTCCCACCGATAGAAGTGCTCGAAGCCATGAATGCACATGATTTCATCAGCGCACCCATCCTCCAAAGGAACCGAAAGCGCGTTGCACAGGATGTCCGGAACTGCATCGCCGGTCGGCACGATGTCGATATTCGTGTAACCCGTCAGGATCTTCCGGCCGCAACAGACGTTAAGTCGCATCAATGATTCCTGTTAGAAACTTCCATGCCTCTCTGGATTCCGAGGCCTTCCATTGCCAGTGAGCGCAGCGCCGCAAGAAATCCAGCCTGTTCTCCGGCGTGTACGGCTTTCCAACCAACCACTTCGCAGCGCCGTCCTCGCATTCAAAGGGCACACCAGCGATCACCGCGTCGATCGCCACATTGCTATGCCTGCAGACCACCAACGATGCCCCTTTTAGGAACTGGGCGATTGGCTTCTCGCAGTCGGTAGGGATGCCGATCTGAATCGGCGCAACCCGCTTTCCTGGCTTTGACCGGAAGACGATTTCACGGCCGGGGAATCTCGAGCGAAGTTCCTGCAACTTGCTTCGCTCCCAGTCGAAAAGGTTCAGATACCGCTTGGCCTTCGGACCCAGACCGACCAAGACGACCGGGCCGTCGCCGGCATCCTCTCGAATCTGGATTCCTACAGCCTTCCATCGCCTCGGATCGTTCGGCGTCAGATCCATGTACTTGTGCGGATGGTCGACGTCGATTGACACCTTGAAGAATCCGCCCGTCTTCTTCGGCCCGAAGTAGCCAAGATCGAACATCACGACCCGGCCGCCCCGCGCGATCTGCGCATTCCTGGCGGCGTTGTTGACCTCGGACCCAACGCCGTAGACCACCAAGACGGAACTGCGCCCCCGGTAGTTGTTGGTGACAGACACCTTCCAGAAGGCCGCTTGAGCCGCGGCGATGATCCCGTCCAGCGTTTCCTTCGAATGGCGCGAGTTGCTCGGAAGCCTCAGAACCTCAAGGCTTCGATCCATGACTTGTATTGCTCCGCGACCTTGTCGATTGAGATGGCCGCGGCCAGGAACCTCTCGCTCACCTGCTCTCGTGCGCTCTGCGATTCCAGCCAGTCCAGCGCCGTCCCGAGTTCGTCGCAGTTCGTCGCCCAGTACTCGCAGCCGGTCGCCGTCTCTTGGTAGCCTGGCTCCGGCAGTCCGATGAATGGCGTACCGCTCCCGTGAGCGTTCGCCAACTTGACATTTGACTTCCACATGCGCTGCGGGTAGCCGGCATGATTCTTGTCACGCAGCGCCAGCACCACATCGACGTCGGCCAGGTGCTGCGGGTTCAGCACGAACTCGGCACCGATCCTCTCGCATTGCCTCTTGATCGCCGGCATCCAGCCTTCGATGTAGCTGGGCGCTCCTTCATAGCCGATCCTCTTGATCTCCGACCTGACTGGGTTCCTGCGAATCTGCGGCCGATGGTGGTGGTAGATAACCGCACCGCCCCCGGAAGCGTCGGCCTTCATCCGATCGTTCGGCCAGATGATGAAGTCCGGCTTCAGCGCCGCGAGATGCTCCTTCAGCCAGGCCCTCGACTCCGACTCGCCCCAGATCCCGCACAGCGGCTGCGGGTAAGCGTCCACGATGTCATAGAGCCATGGCCGACCGCTCTGGCGGATGCGCTGCAGCAACTCCGGGTGAACCCTCTTCACCACCACGATCACATCGGCCCACCGGCAATCCTCGAGGCTGGCCATGGGGACAACTCGCGCCCCCATCGCCTGCCCGAGCTGCGCGCCTCTGATCGCCCACGATCCAGATGTCCCGCGGCCGGTAAAGAGAAACTTCACGCCTTCACCCCGAAACCGACCGTGTCAGTGCGCGCAAAGTATGGATGTCCCTCGACCTTGACCGCCTCGACCTTTGGGCCAGGGTAGAGATCCACGCCCGCCAGAAGCACACTCTCCCACTTGATTCCGGGGAACAGCGCCTTCAAACCCTCCGGCGTCACCCGGAAGTAGTCACCTGGATATGCGTGAATCCTCCACATGAACGGCACTGTGACGAAGACTGTTGCACCAGGAGCCATCAAGCGCTCGACGTTGGCTGCCAGCAGCCAGGGGCGTCTGCTGTGCTCCAGCACGCTCATGCACTCGACGTGGTCGAAGAGACCTAGGTCGCCCGGCAGTTCATCCTCCAAGTTCACAACTCGATCGACGCCGGCCCCATCCAGCATGTCCACGCCCACCGCATTCGCATGGCGAAGACGACGATCTTCCTTGTCGTGGTAGACGCGTGAACCCACGATCAGTGTCCGGCCCGCTTTGGGCTTGACATGCTCCCGCTCAAACCGCGCGAACGAGGAGGTGTCGGAAGGCCGTACCGTCTTCAATTTCATCAAGAGTCCATTGCGCCCATGCAAGACGGCGGAACATCTCCAGCCGGCCGGCATCTGTGTTGTCCTGTTCACCGATCCAGTTCGGCATGTGCGATTCGACGTGGATACCCCACGTCAGAGCCTTGACCGCGGCCCCGCTGCCCCATGTCACTACCTTCCCGGCCTTCGCCAGGTCTTCCTCGAGCGGCTTGCATGGCCTAGTTCCCGGATGGGACCGAACTCGGCCTTTCTGTCGGGATGTCCAATCACGCGGCATCGCCACGCCTGCTGGCCCGATCCCTCGTTGAGGAAGAATCACCGTCTCGCCGCTGGTTCTCCATGGAGCCAGTTCAACGCCCAGCGAATCCCACCTCTCGGCGCTGCCGATCGGGAAACGCCCCAAGGTGTTGTGCCAGTTCAGGGCCAGCGAGTACCACCGGGCGCCCGCGAAGTCGTTGCCCCAGGCTGCGTTTTCCGCAACGATGACCGGAAGGCCTCGCGCTTCGAACTCTTTGGATACCCGGTCGCCGTTCCCTATCCTGTTCCATGTGACGAAGATGTCACTTTGCTTCGGATCGGATGGCGAATCGCTCCGAACCTCATAACCCAACCTATCAAGTCCACCCACAAAGGCCGCCCGGCGCTCAGCAACCGTGTAGCGCAGGTTAAGAAACGCTCTCATGCACAGGGCTTAAGCCTCAGGCGGAGCGCTCTTGTAAGGGTGATCCACAGGCAAATCGCCTTCCAGTCCCCATTGCCATGCGAGGTAGCCTTCGATCTTCTGACGCGTGGTTAGATCGACCGCACCGCGGACCACCAGCACCTCCGCGAAGTCTCCATCCATCGGCGTCTCCACGACGTTCGATAAGTTTGTGTAGTGCCCGAGGGTCAGGAACTGCGAAGGCGTGTCACTCGTCAAGCCTGCGGTCTGGAAAGAATCCGACTGACCGATCAACCCGCCGTTTACGTACAGGCGAAGGGACGTGGCCTCATAGTTGATCACGCCAGAAACGATGCTCCAATCGCTGAGCGCAGAGTCCGTTCCTTCCGTAGACCCGTAGCTGTCGGCGTCCAATCGACGACCGTCCAGCACCAGAGAGTTCGCCCCACCTCCACGGTGCATGCCGGCACGCACAAAATAGCCGTTGCTGTTATCCAGAAGAACAACAATGCCTTCGCCGGCCGCGCGAAACACTGTGAACATCGAGCACCCGCCAACATTCCGCGCCAGGTCCGTGCTCCCCGAGCGCAGATAGCCTTTCGCAGTCGGCGAGTCCGGGTCCACCGTCCACACCGGGCGGCCATTCAGCGTATTGGTGAGCGCCGCCCGATTGGTTGAGACGCCCTGATTCGGCGAGGCCGGAAGCGCTGTGTTGCCCTTGTCAGCCAAGGTGTCCAGCAAACCGCCGACCGATGTGTTGCCGGCATCGTCCGAGACGTACCAAGCATGGTCGACCGTCAATTCGGCAGGAGTCCACAGACCTGGACCCTCCGATACTTCGATCTCCTGCGTCACCGGCTCAGACCAGCCGATGTGATTCTTTGCTCTGAACCCGACGATATAGGTTCCGGCCTCGGCGTATTCATGCGTCGCATTCAGCGTCGAACTGGTGCTGCCGTCGCCCCAGTCCCATTCGTACTGCGCGCCTACGGGCGAGCCGCCGGGGATCGCGGAGTAGTACCCCGTCGCCGTTGCGGTGCCGCTGGCCAGCAGGTCATCAGACGTCAGAGAGGAGATGGCCACAGTCGGCGCGGTTGAAATCCAGCCGCCGAAGATGTCGAGCAGCGTTTGCAACTGCAACGCCTGAAGTTTTGACATGCCACCGCCGCCGCCGCCGGAGAAGCTCTGACCGGGTCGGCCTTGCAGGTCAACATACTTTCCCCATGTGCCATCCGGTTCCTCGAATCGGATTCGCGTTCCATCCCACTGGTGATCAGGCATCGGACCCATCGGCCCCTCCGGGCCTCGTTCGCCTTGTCGACCTCGAGGCCCTTCATCGCCCTTCGGCCCGACGTCGCCCTTCTCGCCTGGCTGCCCTTTCGGACCCGTCAGATCAACGGGCTCCGGCTCTGGCTCCGGGAGGAAGTCCTTGGCATCAGCGAAAGGGTATGCCTTGAGCGCCGAATCTGGAGAGCAGTTCAGGATCTCCACCCCTTTCGGACGATAGCGGGCGAACTGCTTCTGAAAGACGTCAAACCTCTGAGGTGTCGGGTTCTTCAAGGGCGCCGGATGGTCGCCGAAGTAGTGTTTCCCGTTGAGGTCGACCCCGAACAATAGAACGCGCTCGGCCCCCTTGCTGACGGCGATCTGTAGCGCGAGCAATGCTGAGTTGCCACCCGAAATCGCTCCGGGAAACCTCTCCACGCCCTTGGGCGGTTCAATCGTCAATCCACAAAACTTCTCACCTTCAAAGTAGAAGGCCCCAGGATTGTTTGTCCACCAGGTGCGGTCACTAGACACGAGAACATCAGCCCATGGCGCGAGTTCGTAGGTGTTTGAGACGGCGACGACCTTGAGGCCTTTCACCGAATCGGCGATCTCCTGCGACATCGACGGCCCCGATGCAAGAATGGCCCAGGTCGTCACAGCCCGGCCTCACTCACGCCCGTTGACACCGGGATCGTCAGGTACTCCAGGCCTGACTCCTTGTCTGCGAGAAACCCGTGCGGGTTGTAGATCACGTCGGCTATGTCTCGGCGGACATGCACGAGCCGCATAGCCGCATTCAGCCCATCCCGGAATCTGATGATGATGCGCGCAGTGATCTGCGACTGGGTCGCCTGGCTCTGTATGAACTCGCGAGCGCTCAGAGGCTCGATCGCCGCCCAGACGGTCGCAACCTCGGCCCACTCCTGCGCGACTTGCCCGGTCTCTTCATCCTGAATCACTCCGCCGTTGCTGTCTAGCAAGTTCTCGAGTTGCTCAATCCTCACCCGATGGCGCAGGCGGCCGGCTTCGATGTTCATGCGACCGTCGACTTTCGAAGCGAAGCCAGAAGGCTTGTCGCGCCTGCACCTAGGACGTAGCCGTGCCCCCAATGGGAGGGAACCGAAGCGGCATCAGAGCCATCCCGGAATCGATACTGCTGAGCCAGTTCCACTAGGACTGCCGCCATGACTTTAGGCTTAACAGTTAGGCCGTTCGAATCCTCGAAAGGGATCGGGTCGCCGCTGCTGTCGACGATGACATCGCCCTCAGCGTCGGTTTCCGGCACGTATGCCCGCCAGTCCTCCTTGAGCCAGGAGAAGACAGCCCCGCTGATCGCAGGAATCATCATCTCGAGCCAGGCGTCGTCCGCATCCGAATCGGTCCTCAGATGGGACCGCGCCTGCTCGAGGGTGACAAGGTCGGCCATAGTCAGTTCAGCTTGATCGGGCCGTTGTCGATTGGCTTGGCGCTTGCCCCACGCTCACCATCCCGTCCCTTGCGAGCTGCGATGATCCAGCCGTCATCGTTGGTCGCCGGCTTGGATTGGCAATCCTTGACGGCAATCCACAGCGAGCCGTCATGAACCCACGCTTCACCAGCCTGCGCTTTAGTTCCTTCGCGCCAGTAGCCGGCCGGACGGATGCCGCCGGCTGGGTAGCGGAGTTCCTTCGTGCGACCACCGGCCGATGCCTTCACCGACATCTCGTGCGATTCGGGAAGGTATTCCATCTCGAAGGTGTCGAAGCTCACGCCGTCCGAACCGTCCCTGCCATCCTTGCCAACCACCGGCCCGAGACTCTTGACCTCACCGTTAGTCAGCGTGATCTGCAGGGCCCCGTCGCGGTCGATCATGGCGCCTGCCAATCCAAGGCCGTCTGCGCCCTTTTCACCCCGCGCTCCATCCTTGCCGTTTTCACCGTCCTTGCCATCCTCCGGGACGCGGATCTGTGCGAGCACTTCCTTGATCACTGCCGCAGTATCAATCGGTTCGGCGTCTTTCCCGTCCTTCGGCACTGGGAGTGCAGCAACCGCTGCGGCGACAGCGCGCTCTACGTCTGCGGAAACGTCGGGCACCTTCGCCAACTGCGATTCGAGCTCGCCGATGCGCTTCTGCAGCGGAGCCACAGCCTCGCGGATTGCGGCGCCCATGGCTTCGCCGAACTTCTCTGGGTCAAACATTCGTGGCCTCCGGTTGTGCGGCTCTGCGCATGGCCGCGATGGCCTTTTGAGTTGCAACGATGGCGCGGGCTTCTTCGATCAGGGCCTTGTCCTCTTCGCTGATTTCAGGGGCAGCGTCCTGGGGTTCTGGCGCTGGTGCTGGAGCCGGCGCCGGAGCAGGCGGCTGCATCGCAGGATCCCATTCCTTGCGGTCTGCCAGCATGCCGAGCGGATAGTCCTGGTTCTGACCCCAGAGGGTGTCGCCTCCGCCGGTGGGCGCAAGGTTAAACCGGATCCGGCCCTCGTCGGGCGTCTTGATCTTGCCGCCGACCAGCTTGGTCTCGACCTCGGCGCGCTTCGCCTCATCCATCCGCAAAAGCGGGGCCAGGTCGAGCTCGACGCCGAGAGGCTTGGAGATCTTCAGGCCTTCGTCCAGCAGCGCCTCCATGTGCTCGATGTGCGTCTGGAGCGCGTCTTGGTAATACATCTGGTTGACACCGTCGACACCAAGCCCCGAGGGGATGGTGCCGATGCCCACCTTGAAGGGAGGAACGCCGAATGGCTGACAAATCTGCTCGTCGGAGTAGCGCATTTGCTCGACCATCTGCGAATCGATGCTCTTCATCGCGAACGGCGTGAACTGCATGTCCGCGCCGATGATGGCCACTCGGCCTGAGTTGGAGCCGGTGAAGTTCGTGTTCCAGTATTCCTTGACCGCGTTTGCATCCGCCTCCGTCATGCCTGCGGGAGCGGTCAGAATGCCGCCAGGCTGCGCATTGTTCGCGAAGAACTCCGTCGCGCTGCGCATGATCTTCATGTTCTTCAGCGCCGGCCAATAGGCCGCGGCAAGCGGAGGAATGCCGATCAGCGGGTGATGCAGGGTCATGCACCGATCGTGGATGATCTCGCTCGCCGGCACGATCAGACCGCTCGCCGGGTAGTCCTTCGGCAGCGTGTTCAGAGGGTCGGTGTAGAGCTGGTAATAGACCTCTCCGGAATCCGTGACCAGCGGCATCACATGGCAGGAATCCAGGATGTAAAGGTCGATCACGACACCTCGAGCATCCCGGCGCTTCAGCACATAGACGTTGCCCTGCGTCAGCTTCGCGATCATCCAGTATTCGCGGAACTGGCCCTGCGTCTGGAAGCCGTTCGGCTTGTTCAGAACAGGCGAATAGGCGGGATTGGCGACCTCTGTCGAAACTCCGGACGGCATCTTTTGCTGCAGCGTGAACGGCAGTTTCGCGATGTCCGAAGAGATGCGGAATATGCACGCATACAGGGTCGGATACGTCAGCAGGTCGCCGCGCTTTTCTTCGACGTTCTGCTGCCAAGCTCCGCTAAATGGCTCCAAGATGGTACGCAAGCCATAACGCGCGAGGTTGCCCACGGCGTTGAATGCTTTCTCGCGCGTGATCGTGAAGCCAAAGAATTTCATCAGTCTTCGTCTCGCAGGGCCGCGCGCACCTTGTCGGCGCCGGCCATGTGGTGAACCTTGACGCCGCGCTCTTTCGCGAGGGCGTGCAGTTGCTCCTTATCCAGAGCGTCGAGGCCGTCGTCGACCTCTTCAACCGGCGCAGCCAGCATGGGCTTCGTGGCCATCGGTTGCGAGGCCATGTCTCGGGTCTTGTAAGTCCCGTGCCCCAACTTCCCAAGGATCTCCGCCTGGCGCTTCGCCATGATGCGGGTATGCCCGTTCTTAAAGGTGAAATCGACTCGTTCCATTGATTCTCCTTGGAAGAAAGGGGCCCCGAAGGGCCCCTCACCTCATCAGCAGGCGGTCGGGAAACCGTCGATCCACTGCGCTGCGCCAGAGCGGCGCGCACCCCACCAGATGAACCGCTCAGCGCGGAACGCGATGGAGTTGGTTTGCCACATCGACACCAGGTTCACGCTCGAAGCGGCAACCGTCGCCGACGAGGAGCCGGCCGGGGCATCCGACATTTCGATCGAAGCCACGTCGGAAGCGTCCAGCGTCACCGAGCCGTCGTCGGCCAGGTAGATCTCCGCTTCGTCCACGAGGATGAAGGGAGCGCCACCCGAGCCGCCGTTGTTGGCCAGGTACTGCGACACGCGCACCGGAACGCCATCCAGCGTTCCGCCCATGGGCGTCATGCCGGGGAACGCCGGAGTGCCGAGCGCCTCACGCGACAGCGCGAGTTGACGAGCAACTGCGGGAGTCGTGTAGTAGGCCGGACGCGCACCCAGGAAGGTGCTGTCCCACGGGGCCCACAGCAGCGCGATCGCGCAACGCACGGACGCGGGGTCCGAATAGTCGATGCCGGCCGCCGAGACAGGCGAAACGCCGTTCAGCAGGCCAGCCGGCGACACGTTGGCAACCGCGGCCAGGTCCGGATCGAACAGATCGGTGTCGATCCGAGCGATCACGGTGTCGGCCAGCGAGTCGCGCACCAGGGCTTCGGCCGACGGATCGGAGAAGCGCGCAAGTTCCTGCGTGATGACGGCAATCGCGGCAACCTTGGTGAACGGCACCGTGGTCGCGTTGAAGTCGAACTTCGTCACAGGCTTGGCTTTTCCCTGACCGACCCATCCAGCCGTACCACCGGAGGTCTGACCACCGATGCGGACGTTGAACGGAACCGGGCGGAACTGGGCTTGGCCGATCAGCGTGCGCGGACGCAGGTAGCTGATGAAGTCGCCCATGAACGTGCTGGCGTACACCAGCGGTGCGGCCCAGGTGCTGTCGAGGCTGGTGCCCGCGGCAACGGTCGCCTTCAGGTGCAGCATCTCCTGCAGGTTGGCGCCTTCCGCCTGAGCCTTCAGCGTCTTCACGACGGCTTCGGTGTTCGGGTAGTGACGCTCGGCGAGCTGCGCTGCCATCGCGTGATTGCCCTTGGCCTTGGTCAGGCACATGGCGTAGCGCGCGAAGGCGATGCCGGGCTCGAGCTTTTCGACCTTCTTCAGGTTGAGGGGCAGGAGGTCCGAGCCGCCGCGGGCGGCTTGGCCACGCTGCTCGTCGTCGCTCACGGCCTTCGCGGTCTGGACGTCGAGCGCGGCCATCCGCGAGAGGCGGGCGATGTCGGAGTCGAGCCGCTTGATCGTCGATTCGTGCGTGTCGAATTCCTCCGTTTCGGCGGTGTTCATCGAGCGGTTCTCGTCGACGGACTTCTGGGCGAGAGCCTTGAGCGTCTCGTGCGTGGTGTCACGGGTGGCCTTCAGATCGGCGATCTGTTCGGCGAAAGTCTTTGCCATTTCAATGCTCCTTAAAAGCAAAAAGGCTCCCGAAGGAGCCTTGTGTTTCGATTGCGCGTTCCCGCGCCGGGGTTTTGGCGTCAGCGGTTCGCTTTCAAGGGCAAACTGGCAAGACGAGAGGCGCTGATCAGAGGGACCGCGCCGTTCATGACGTCCAGCTTTTTCACTGCGGGACGCTCCATGAGACGTACAGCACCGGAATCCAGATGCGGCATTCCGAATGCTTTGATGTTGGTGATGGTGGCGGAGGCATTGGCCGGAATCGTGACAAGCGACAGCTCGTAGATCTCGGTCTCGGTGAACTTCAGACCGCCTTCGCTCATGATGTCGTACTTGATCGGCCGGAAGCCGATGGAGACGCCGCGAACTAGTTTGGCCTTGACCGCCTGCCAGGCCATGTCGACTAGTTGCTTCAGCGGGCCCTCCTCTTCGATCTTGGCAATGACCGCCTTGAAGGGGATGCCCTTCTTGGTGGGACGGCCGAACTCGGCGATTCCGACCGGACTGTCGTGCTTGTGCTGCCAGAGAAGCGAAATTTCCGGCGCGAACTTTGCGCCCATAGGGTCCACGATGTCGCCGACCCGATCGACCTCGGGCGTGCTCGCCATGCCGGAAATCATGCGCTGGTCGTCATCCAGGCTCTTGACCTCCAGCAAACTAAACGCTCTGTTCATTTTCTTTCGCCTCCATCTGCGCGAGCCGGGCCATCGCTCTCTTACAAAGAGCCGTAAGGCCGTTCTTACACAGCTTTTCCACAAGCCATTTCTGGCGTTTGATGCATCCGCAGGCCATTAGCGGGCCACCGCCAGGACGAGCTTTTTCACGGGTTCCGCCTCATGCGGCATGACACCGATCGCCATCGCGAGAGAGACCATGCCGTCAATCCGCCGCGTGTCTGTTGACTTGCCGAACTTCCTTGTTCCAGCAGTTGGGCCCTCGACCGCGACCGCATTTGCAGCGCACATGGTCAGAACCGGATGGGCGCCGTGCTTCAACTTCTTCCCAAGCAGGCGCTCTTCCAACTCCCGCAAGGCGGGCGACATCGACGCGAAGCCTTGGCCGAACTCGATGAACTTTTCAAGCTCAGCCTCCGTGAAGCCAGCCTTCTCGAGCCATGGCTTCAGATACCTCATGTTGTAGCGGTCGAAGGCGATCGCCTGCACCTTGCATCGGTCGAACACACCGCGCAGGTGCTCTGCGACGTATTCGTATTCGATTGCACGACCAGGAGTCAGGGCCAAGTAACCTTCTTTCGCCCACTGTGCGTATGGGACGCGATCGGTGCGGCTCTTTTCCTCGATGCCGTCACCAGGCAGCCAGAAGGTCGGTTGCACGCTCCCATCCTTACCAACCATGACAAGCGCCGTCAGGTCGGAGACACTGGATAGGTCCAAGCCGCCCCACACTTCTTCGCCGTCAAGATCGATCGGCTCGGCGCCGTTCTCCAGCCAGATTGTGCGGTTGATGAACGGGCTGCGCGCCTCGACACGCTGATTCAAGATCAGGTTTCGATACCCGGCTTCCATGCTTGGGAGCCTCTTGGCATCGCTCGCCTGCTTGCGAACCTCTTCCTTATTCATGAACACATCAAAGTGCGGGTTCGCTGCTTTGATCGCTTCGTCGCTGAACGGGTCCAGTTCCAGCGGTGCCGTATGCAAGGCAACCTTGATCCGCGGGTCGGTGCCCGTCAGAGCATCGTCAATCAGGAGGCTCAGCAGATCCGAATCTGTCGGAGCCTGCGTGCTGATCACGATCGACAACGGCCTCTCATGGGCCGCCGAAGCCGTCTCGATGGCCTCGTACAACTGCGACCGCGGTCCCTTGACCTGGCCGAGCTCGTCATGAACCGAGAACACAGGGCTCAGGCCGTAGGCGGTCGACGCATCGGCCGAAAGCGCTCGATACACCGTGCCGAGTTCAGGACAGACCAGAGTCTTGGCCGACTCCTTCGGAAACACGTACTCGCTCAGATCCGGCGACATCCGCACCACCTTGGATGCGTAGCCGTACAGGATTGCCGCCTGCTCCCTCGACTGCGCCGCGCTGTAGAGCTGACTGTTCGGTCGAGCTTCCGGGCCGCACAGGTGCAGCAGGAGCAGGAAGGCACTCGTCGCGGTCTTGGCATTCTTCCGCGCCATGCTCAGGATGAAGGTCCGCGTCGGCGTGTCGTAGATCTGCTTGATCCAACCCTTCTGAGCAGGGGTCAACTTGACCTTTTGACCTACCAGCTTCCCATCAGGGATGCGGCACATGGATTCAATCCATGCGATGTTCCGCGCGCCTCTAGTCTGCTTCAACGGTCAACTCCCAGGGCTTTTTCGAGCGGCCCATGTTGGAGTTAGCTCGGCCTACGGTCTTCGGATCGGCCGTGGCCTGGCGCGTGATCCGCAGCCGGGTAGCCAGCGAAGACGCCGACCTGACCTCACGCTCACGCATACCGAGGAGCCGGTCATACCTCTTCAACCCGTCGTCATCCGCCAGCCAAGCCCGGTCGAATGCCTGTATCTCGTCGGCCAGAACCTGAGCCTGGGTGACGTGCTGGCAATACAGGTCCAGCAAATCCCGATGGGTCTCCGTGAACGCGTTCGCCGGATGGTCGTTCACCATTCGGGCCCAGACCATCTGCTCGGCGTTGCTCAAATGCGCGGATGGCGCCAGCCTGCTATGGGAAACAACAGGCGCAACTTGGGCCGCCACAGCTAGGCTTGCTGCGGACTTCCGGCCTCGTTGTGCCATTTCGTTTTACCTTTAATCTGGACGTTTAGAAAAAGAAGGCTGAGGGCGCGGTTTCCTGAGGGCGACCCTCAAAAATGGCCGACCTCCCCCCGCACCATACTGGTGCGTTGCGCCCATGCGACGTTGCATCGATGCGACATGTTGCGTTTTCGATACACATGGATGATCGAAATGAGAACCTCTCTCATTCTGGCCACCCGTCGACACCGATCTTCACCGTGGTCCGATGCCCCATGTCCGATGCCGTCTTCGTGTCATGGCATGGGATGCAGAGCACTTGGGTCTGGTCCTCAGTGTCATCGCCTCCATTGACCAAGGCTTTGATGTGGTCCAACTGGAACCCATGGGGATAGTCAGTCAGGGCGCCGCACTTGGCACACAGCCCTTGCGCCTTGGTCCACTTCCTTAGCCTGCGGGCCTGTAGGGCTCTGCCCCTTAGACGTCCGTCAGTGTTGTCGAAGCGAGCGGACATGCCTACCTGGCACGCTGCCCCAGGCTGGTATAGCCACCCGTGTCGTCCGAGTCAGCATCCTCAGCCTCTGCCATCGCCTTGACTATGGCCTCGTTGCTCTGTGCCAGCCTGTTGGTTGCTGCTGTCTGCAGCCTCATCTCCTCGATCAGTGCCAACATCGTTGACAGGAGACGGATCTGGAAGTCGCCTAGCCCTGGCCCAGGCAATTGCGGCCCACTTGGCGACCCACGCTCTACGCTGGGCACAGGATTGACAGGCCATGTGTTTGTGACTGGAGGGAATACGGTGGTCATGGATTGGTGCGCCTGAGCGTCTTGGCCAACTGGTCGATGTCCCGCTGTAGGCCCTCTAGGTTGTCCAGAAGGCGGATCTGGTTGGCGAACTCGGCCAGCATCTCGGGGCTCTCGGCGATGACTTCCTCCCACCGCTGCATCTCATAGATGAAGGTGTCGGCATTCATGACCCACCCCAAATAGAAAAGCCGCCGAGGTCGGAACCAGGGCGGCGAACTAGAGGCAACTGCGAAGGAGCCCTAGAGGAGACAAGTGGCGCGGTGGCCGGGATCGAAACCGGCGGCCTCGGGCTTACCAGGTCCCGTGCTCTCCAACTGAGCTACACCGCAGAAATAAAAAAGCCCACCTAGTAGTGGGCTCTGTCTTAGCTACCGGCACCGCCGCCACCGCAAGGTAGGCCGCTCCTGTGCTGATGCTAAGCGATTGCGCGCGATTATACCGATGGTTTAGGAATGTCAACACCTTTCTTCACTCTCACGATCAGGGCATCGGCGATGAATCGGACCGGGAGCGCTTCCCTCTGGCCTGGAGATGCTTCCAAGGTTGTCGCATCAATGTACTGCGCCTCGTATTCGGCAGAAAGCTCTCCGACCCACTGGACGCGCTCCTGCTCCAGAAGATCGGCAATGCTCCGAAGCACCTTGATCACCTTCTCGTTCTTGGTCATTAGATCTTCCTGTTTATCAGCATGATCCTACCTTCCCGCACGTACTCGGCCAACCCTTCTAGGCTCAGACCGAGCTTCCTGGCTATCTTGACCGGGTTCACGGGTCGGACGTAGAACCAGTTCAGGGCGACGCGGTGCTTCTGCGGGAATGACGGATGTGAGACACCCTTCTGAATGCGCTGGGCGTCCGTACCGTCCACGGGCATGGAGATCGGGCCTCGCTCATAGTTGTCGGGCCGGTAGAGGCGGAACATGGGCGCAACACCACCAGAGCCGCCGCCTCCATGCTGCCATCGGGCCCAGTTGTCGAGCCTCTTGTGGATGGCCTCGTGGGCTTCGTCGACGATGTCGAAGTTGACCGGCTCGATTCTTGTTTTCATCAGCATTAGGCCTCCTCGAAGACGAATGGGCCACGGACACCCGCACTGAAGTGCGCGGCGGTTTGCAGGGCAGAATGCAGGCGGTCGCGAGCGCCCATGTCTGGTGGCAGGCATGCCAGCGCTCCGAGCGCGTATGAGTCTCCGCATCCAATGGCGTCAAAGCCGTCGGCCCGTTCACCTACCTGAAAATCGCTGTCCACCCTGAACAAGCGTCCAGCGCAGCCGACAAGGAAGGTTCCTCCTGTTTCGACATCGGCGTTTCTGGTCATGAACCCGCCGTTCCGGAAGCAGGTACGCACGGCTTCCACGAAGTCGGCGACCATGTAGCGCATCACGTCGGTGTCAGGGTGGCGCTTTGGCGGGCTGAGCTGATACTGCAGCAACTGGATCATGCGAAATGAAGTAGTGCAGCCGATCACAAGATCCTGGTTTCTGAACACTTTCACGTCCTTCCGGTTGGCGATGTCAAGGCCACCGACGCCAGCCGAATCAGCCCCTATAACCACCTGTGCGCCGTTTACTAAGCCCACAATGCACGTCATTCAGTTCCTCTCAGTCGCTGGAATCGATGGAATAGCTGTCCGAGCAGCGCTCGCAGGTGTATTTCGTCAGGCAGCGGCCGGCGTTCCTGCCTTGGTAGGCGTGAAGGCAGCCAAGACCTGTTGCGGGGTCGATCCTCGTCATACCGGTCGCCCTGAGACTCATGGTCTGCCCGCCGCAGTTGTCGCAGGCCAGGGTGTCGGTCTCCTGGTCGTAGCTGAACATGACGTGCTTGTGAGGGCCTTTGGCTGGGATTCGGGTCGTGCCGTTGCACTTGGGGCAGGTTGCGAGGGTCATTCGGCCTCTTTCTTGAGTTGCTTCGTCCTGGCCAGCGCATCAGCGCGAATGGCCTTTAGGTCGTCGATGGAGTTGTGCCGGGCGGCGTTGTCGGCCTCAAGGGCTTCGACGAAACCCAGACCAAAGCGCTCGACGAGCCTGATCCGGTACTCGACGGCGTTGCTGTGCTTGTGGAAATTGCACTGCACGCACTGGCCGTGGATGTTGCGGAAGTCGAGCGCGAGGTTCTTGGCTGCGCCGCGGCTGCGGTAGTGCCCAGCCTGGAAGTCCGGTTGCCACGGCGTTCCGCACGAGATGCAGGGCAATCCTTGGTCTCTGGCGCGGATGAAGGCGTTCACTGCCTTTTGCGCGTCCTCGTGGTGATCGGACCAATTCTTGTCTGCCTCCTTGCGGCGGCGGATCTCGGCCCGCTCGAGCCTGGCTTCGGCTAGTTCCTTACGCTTCTGGGCTGCCGCCCTCTTGACTGCCTGGGCGTCTATCCAGGGTTGAATGCAATCTTCGTGAAGGACGTGGCGGGGCTTGTCCTCGGGGAGGCGCTGTTTGCAGAATTTGCAACGGTTTGGCTTCGTGTTGCGCAGGGTCACGCGGCCTCCCGATAATGCAGGTCCACCCCGCGCGCGGCTGCCGTGGCATGCAGGAACTCAAGGAAGTCGCTCATCTCCCGAACTGAGAATTTGCTGGTTCGGGAGCCGAGCATCACCATCCCGCCGTCTAGCCCCATGGCGACGCGGACGGTTTCCCGGCGAAAGGCGGCGCTGAGCACGTCCTTCCACTCATCCGGGGTCATGCTGACCATGGAGCCGTTGACCGGCCATTGCAGTTGATCGGAAAAGGCTTGCAGGATGGGCCACATGGCGGCGTTCTGCTCTAGATTCCGAGTCGGCTCCTGCACCGTGACTGCCCAGCCCTCGGGCGCGTGGCTGACGCACTCCAGGGCGCGCCGGCGGGCCTCGGCGTGGACAAGGCGGAAGACGCGCTTCACCGAATTAACCCGCCAGCGAGGACGTAGGCGGCTGTCCAGTGCTCGCCAGCTGGGCTGTCATACTGGTATCGGCAGGCCTCCGTTCTGGTTCGCCCGTCCCAAGCTGCTCGCCGGGCTTCTCGCTCGATGTGGAGTTTTGCCGTTGGGCTGAGCTTGCCAGCCTCTCCGGAAGGCTCGAGAACTCCGGATCCTGCTCCGCCAGCCTCTTCGCCTTGTCCCATACGAAGGCTCGCCACCCCTGGGAAAAAGGCGGAGAGATCAGATTCAGCAGATGCTGGAGCTCCGTTTCCAGGCGATCCATCGGTCATGCCATTCCCCATACGGTTTCAAGCGCCGGCCGCGTCATAAGCGCCGACATCAGGACGTCTAGCTTTCCATCCACCCCGAGAACCGATTCCCTCGCGACCGCGGGAACGCCGATCAACTGTCGCCCCTCGTTCGTGATTCGGAAGTAGGCAGCACGGGCGACGTTCAGCTTTGTCAGCAGGTGGTACTTGCAGGCAGCACGGGCCGCATTCCTAACCTGTATCACGTCTCGCCCTATCTCCGAGGCGACGTCGTTGATTCGGCGTGTCTGACCGTCAGCGCAGGCCCGCAGCACGGCTTTGGTAATCGTCTCGCCCTTGGTGTGGGCTCCCGGCTTGCGCCCGCTTCTGCCCGGCTTGCCACTCATGCGTGCTCCGGGAGTGCGTAGCGAATCAGGCCGTCGCCTTGCAACTTCCTGACCTTGCCGTGGTCAACGTCCCACTGCAAAAGGCCCCTGACATGCCTGGATGTCAGGCCCATCAACTCACCAAGCTCACGGCTGTCCTTCGGGCCGTCCTTGAGCGCTCCTCGAATCCGTGCCGACATACTCTCGCCCTGCGGCTTGCCACGGGGTCGCGCACGGGTGAACGCGCCACCGTGCCGCACCATCTCGTCTGACTTCTTGCTGATCCCGTAGAACGCGCCGGGGTCGACGCCTCGCTCGTTACGGCTCTTCTCGACGTTGGCTGTGCATTTGGCAGCGGCGCTAGCGCTTGCCATTTCCTTAGCCCAATCGATGCCGCCGAGGCCGAGCGTAAAGCCGTTGTTGCGCGACTTCACGATGTTGGTGCCAGGCCAATAGATGCTGAAGTCTTCTCCCATCACACCACCCGGTACATGCGCGTGAAGTTGAGGTTCCACGTCGTCACTCTCTTCGCCCTGACCAACGCCTTCAAGGCGCCTTCGACCTCTTCCATCGGCCAGCCGCAGATTGCGAACATCTCGCCCTTGTTCAGGGCGCCGAGGCGCAGCAGCTTTTCCAACGCATCTTCCTTGCTCATCAATGCACTCCTCGTTGTGCCGCCATCGCGGCGAGTTGATCTAGGCCTAGGCCGTTGGGCTGCCTGCCTCGGACGCGGGCCTTGTAGACGTGCCACTGTTCGGCGATCTCGTTCCACTTGCCGATGCCCATGGCGACCCCTTCGGCCTCGATGGCGCTGCGGGAATCGGGATCGGCGGCCTGGACGGCGGCTGCTGGCCCACCAGAGATCGCGGCAGCCTCGGCAAGCTGGCGCTTCACGATCGCCAGCAGGTAGCCCAGACCCTTCGGCGGGTTGGACTTGGCGCAGACCTCAGCCGCGGCCTCGAAGGTCTCCACCGGAACGCCCTTCTCAATCAGCGCCAGAAGTTCGGGATTCGATGTGTTCAGGCCATGCACACCCTTGGCCTTGATTGCTCGGCAGATGGCTCCCGCCTTTGTTGGGCTTGGCACCTCACGCCCAGCATTGGGGGTATCAGCAGTCAGCAATCCGGAATCCGGAATCCGGAATCCGGAATCAGCCGGAGCGCTTCCGAAAAAATCGGGAGTGCTCCCGATTTCCTCGGGCTCAGGGTAATGGCTATCCGGTTCGTTCTTGTGCGGGTTCTGATGTTTCGTGAAGTTCAAAATCTGGATCAGGGCCAGTCCGTCTCGCTGGTAGCGCCGGACAAAGCCAGCGCGCTCCAGCCAATCCAACATGGCCCCTAGGTCGATCCCTTCGCGGTACGGGAAAACCTCCGCCTTGATCCTCAAGGGACGATCTTCAAGCCTGCCCTCACGATCTGACAGGAGCCACAGGCCCTCGAACAGAAGCGTATAGAGAGGGTCAGCCACGCCAAGAATCTCGTTCTTGAAGAGGCCTGGCTTGATGTTCCGAGCTCTAGCCATTCGCGTCCTCGACAGCCCCGTCAAGCCAGGTCTGGAAGCGCGTCCAACTGGACGCATGCTTGGCCTCTAGCTTCATGTCATCAACAGTCACCCCGGCTTCGAGGGCGCGCTTGAGATCCTTGAAGGCGTCGTAGGGTACGTAGCTGAGCCGGTTCCTCAGAATCCCCTTGATGTAATGCAGTTGACGCTCGTCCTCCGGCATATTGGCCATCGCCAGGACTCCGCCGAGCTTTTGCCACGCCTTGCCGACCGATTCTGCAGTTGCCTTGTTTGTCTCCGGATCGACGGCGATGTACTGAGTGATTGCGACCTCGATCCCGTCAAGGACTGCATTCAGGCCGTACTTCTTGACGTGAGCCTTCATCTCCTTTTTGCCCTTGTCGTTGAGACTCCAGCCCACGGCGCCTGATCGCCACGCCTCGGTAGCCTCGTCGAGTTGAAGGTCGCCGATCTCCCTGAGACCAGTGCGCCACTGCATCATCATTTCCAGCTGCTCGCGGCGCTCGTTCAATTCGTCGAGTTGCGCCTTTTGCTTCTGCAGCGTGGTCGAATCGTCCAGTTTCCGGTCGCTCTTGCCCGAATTGCATGCATGGCAGGCGGTGATGTAGTTCACCATCTCATCGGCGCCGTCCTTGCTCAAGGGGTCGATGTGGTCGACCACCAGCACCACCTCGGGCGCGCTGCAGCCGCAGTACTGGCACTTGAAAGAATCGCGCTTGAACACCTCGAAGCGCGTCTTCTTTGAAAGGGATTTCCTCTTGGTTGCCACTTTTGTTCTTCCGTCAGAACGCCGGCATAGAACACGACGGCAGAGCGGGCCGGAAGACCGCCTCTTCGGTAGCTAACCTAGCCGTGTGAAAAATCATCCCGCGTGCCCCGCCGCGTACAAGCGGCCCCCGGCCGTCCCGTTGCCACGAACCCGGGGGACGTATCCGACAACATGGATCAGGCCCATACGGATCGCCTTGGCGTAGATGGAGCCAGTAGCCCGGTCGTCGTGAGCACGGATGCCCGCGGCCTTCATGGCATAGGTGCAGTTCTCGCCAGAGAAGCGCGCGTTCTGCTTGGCGTACTCGGCGATGAAGTTCAAGGCGCGCTCACCGAAGCCAGGGCAGACCTCGTCAGCCTTGCTGCGGCATCGGTTGGCACGCTCCTCGCCGATCTTGCGGGCTGCACGGACCCGAGGAGCGAAGTCGATTGCGAGTTGTTGGTTCACTTGAGCGCATCCCACATTGAATCGGCACCATCCATCTCGTCGTCTGTGGGCGCGCGTACCGGCGCGGCTGGTGTAGGGGAAGCCATCACGCCACCTTCAGATAGGAAGGCTTGCACGCGGAGTTATTGGCCTTGGCACCGCGCAGCAGGGATTGAAGCTTCTCGAAGACGTCGCCGACCTCGCGCTCGAGGGTCTGTAGCTCGTTGTCGCTGATTGCCTCGTCGGCCAGGGCCACGGTCAGCGCTTGCAGGACATCTGTCCCCTCCTTCAGCAGGGCCGCGGCGTCTTGACGCAGATCCTGCTTACCAACCATCTCGCGTACCGGCAGCGCAATGAAGGCACCAGTCAGCGCAGCCAAGCCATTGGCGAAAGCGCTGGCGTGCTGAGACTGGGCATCTGCACACATCTCCGCAATCATGGTGGCGTCGACGACGCCCAGCTTGTGGGAGGCCGCGCCGGACAGTTCCTTGCGCAGCACTTCATCGGTCTTGCCGAGGCGTGCCGCCACAGTCGCGCGACCACCGGGATAGTGGTCGACCATCTTGCGCAGTGCGTCGAGTGAGTTCATTTGTCCGTCTCCGTTAGTTTTGGACGTTGAAAACAAAGGTTTGCGGCGTTGCAATAGAGGCATGCAACAAATCGACACACACCAAGCAGCGAACGACGCAGCGTTCTTTGAAGCCGTTGAGGCCGCGCTGCTCATGGCCGCGCTTCTGCTGGCGATCGAAGAAGGAGAGGCTCATGCGAGGTCGCCCCAATCCGTCGTGGGCGCGGAGGACTCCGACAGCAACGGATTGCCCTTGGCAGCCCGATTTAAGACATTAGTTCTATGAGCCTCCATCTGAGCCCACTGACCAAGAACCTTGTTGATCAACTTGGCGCGCTCCATGTTGCGAGCGAGGGCGCAGGCGTCGAGGAAGTCAAGGAGGTGGGCGTTGGAGAGCTGGCGGAGCTCTTTTTGTTCGGCGGCCATGGTTCAGGTCTCCTGTCTGTTCTGGATCCGGAAGACCGCTTAGGCGGCCTTGGCCGCGCTGGTAGAAACGAGGCGCAAAAGCTCGCGCTTGTTGGCCCCGTGCAGGGTCTTCAGAGACTGGCCGATCTCGTACCGTGGTTGGGCACCGGGGGTGCTCGACAGGTAGCTGATCATTGGTTGCTTGCACCCGCAGAAAGCCGCGAGTTGCTGCTGCGTAACGCCGCGCTCTTTGAGGTCGGCGATGAGTGAAATCCAATCCATGCCCGATAGCCTATCGAACAATCGATATGCGGTCAACAGATTTTTGGATTCACTCAAGAACTACCCTCCGCCCATGCGAAATAGCGCACGCTCGGAGTTCGGCGCCCGCCTGGTAGCGGCGAGGACCCGCGCCGGCCTTTCTCAGACGGCCGCGGCGAAGGCCGTGGGAATGTCGCAAGCGGCATACGGGGCCGCGGAGACCACTGGGCAGGGATCAACGAAAACGGCGCAGCTCGCGGCGCTCTACGGCGTGAACGCGGATTGGCTAGCGACCGGCACTGGGGAGATGCTCGGGCCGGCCGGGACTTCAACTCCGCAGCAACCAGACGAACTCGAGCACGCGCTGCGGGTTCTCGCACGTCTGTTGTCGACCACCGACAAGGTAACTCGTTCGGCTATAGCCTCTTCGTTCTCACTTTTGGCGACAGAACCAGACCAACTTAAAAACGTTGTCGCAACTGTGAGGAAATTGCTGCCGGCCAGATCGTTGGCACGCACTTCGCAGGATGATCAGTCCACAGGTCTTGTGTTCAAAGACCTGGGTTCTGGAGATCTAAACCCCGATGGGAAAAGTACTACTGTTCAAGGGACGCGGCGACGCGCGAAGTGATGCGGGCCGCGAAATGATCGCGACCTCGCATGAGAAGGGAGCGATTCGGTTCGTCGTCAATGACACTGGCGACACCGACATGCATGTGACCGGCATCTTTGAAAAGAGCCTTCAGTTCGCTGGATTCACAGCGCTAAAGGGTGCTGTTCGGATATTCGACACGATCGTCAAATGTGGCGGAGCGGGTCAGTTCAGCGCGGGCCCGCTACACGAACAACTAATGCAGGGAACCAAAAGGAAAAAGCCGAAGCGTCTACGCGAATGGACTAGCTTCGGCAACCTTGAGTGATTAAAGAAAAGCCGCCTTTGGGCGGCTTTTTCACGATCGCCGTCTTAATCGCGGCAGGAGCCAGGCAGATACTTGACTGGCATCGGGTTGGACCCGGCGGCTGCAGGTCCACATTTCCAAGCAGCAATGTTTTTCGCGCCGTCTGTGGTGCCGACCAGGGCGGTCGTGGCAGCCGCATCGGTGAACGGCGCCAGACGGATGGTGTTGGCAGTGGCCAGCGTGTCGCCGCCCAGGTTTGTGTGGTTGCCGACTACAGTGATGATGCCGTTGGCATCGACAGCCATAGAAGTGACGTACTTGCTGGTGGTCGAAGAACAAGCGGTCGGCAGTTTTGCACTCACATCGACCGATGTGGCAGCTTGGACGGTTTCGGTTACCGAGGTGCGGCAAGACGACGCGGCCAGCACCATCTCGGAAACCTTGGCGCGCACGGTGTAGTCCTGATATGCAGGCAGCGCCACGGCGGCGAGAATACCGATGATGGCCACCACAATCATCAGCTCGATGAGGGTAAAGCCGCGTTGAGCGGAACGAATTGCGCGATTCATGTTCGAAAACTCCTGGTTAGTTAGGCCGAGGAAAATCCTCGGACGGCGGCATAACCGCAGCAAGCGTGCCAACGTAGGACTGGCGCCGACAGGGTTTGCCCCTTAGGTGCAAAGTGCCAATTTGTCCCTATTTAAGCCGTGAGTCATGACGAAAAGCGACAAGGTAAAGCGACACAACATGCCAAGTTATGACAAACCTTGTCACAAGTTCGTGGCGCTCGCCTTTGCATTCATCACATCATTCTCGAGCGCACACCCGCTCGAGGACGCAGCCGAAAGGGCTACAGCCCTGTGCATGAAATTCGACGACGTTGAGTCTGTTGAGCAGTGCGGCATGGGCATGCAGGGCCGATCACCAGAGCGCACCGCGGCGCGCATGGCGGTGAAGAGCGTGTTCATGGAGCGCACCGCCTTCATGCGTGAATGCCAGGCCAAGCAGCCCTTCATGGCCTGCGCGGATCAAGCCGAGTGGCTCATCGGATCAGGGATGTCGCGCATCCTGGTGGGGCCAGTGCAGCACACAGGCGCTACGCCTTCTCCTCTTCCCCGATCAGATAAGCAACGCTGACGCCGAAGTAAGCGGCGATCTTCTTCAGATCGCCGAGCACCGGATCGCTCTGCCCGTTCTCGTAGCGGCCGATGCTTCGTTCGGTAAGGCCTAGCGCCTCGCCTAGCTGCGCCCTAGTCATGCCGCGCGCCATTCTTAGATGCGCCAGGTTGGGTAGGTTGGACTTCCGCATGCGCGGAGGATAGCGCGGCATTTCTTCACGGTTCTCACCGCCTGCGGAAAAAATATCGACGCCTCTATCCAAATACCTGTTGACACTTCTATCGATAAGTCGATAATTCATCTCACACGCAAACCACCAAGGAGAGCGAGAGATGGCAAGTACGAAACCTAGGGCCCCGCGCGCAGTGTCGAAGGATCTGCCCATCGAAGCCTGGCTGGCTCACGAGCACAGCATGGCTGTCCTCCGTAGCACCGCGACGGTCGAGATCCTCGAGGAAGACGGCAACAACACCGACCGCCTCATCTATCTCGGCAAGGAGTACGCGACCAAGTTCCTGGTGGCTCATGGGGTGAGCCAGTGAGCTCGGCCTCTGCGGCCCTGACAGCCGAGATTGCTCTTATGCGCAAGCTGGTCTCGGCGAACGTCCCACTTCAGTCCATGTGGCTGAGCCCTATCGGTCAGGCCTGGACCGTGATCGAGAAGACGGAAGACGGGATCGTCGTTCTCAAGCGCCGCAACGTGACCAAGTACGGCAGCGCCGGTCGCCTCCTGACCAGCGGCTATCGACGGATTTAACGGCAACGCGGCAGGGCCGTTTTGCCTGCCGCATTCAACCTTCTGGAATATCAATAATGAAACGCACGTTCTTGGCTCTGGCACTCTTCACTGCATTCGCCGCGAATGCGACGCCCGGTGGCGAGGGCAACAACACTGGATGCAACGGCGTGGGCAATGCCAACTCGCCTTGCGCTGGTTCGCCAACTGGCGGTCAAGGTGGACAGGGCGGAGCCGGCGGCAGTGCGGCAGCCCGAGCCGAAGCCCGCGCCACGGCCATCGCCGCTCAGCAACAGCGTCAAGCGCAACGCCAGTCGCAGCGACAAGTCGCAACCGGTGGTTCGGCCAGTGTCACGAACAACGTCAGCGTCTCGCTGCCGGCCACGGCTACCAGCGACACCAAGGCGGCAGCGCCATCCGAGACGGTCAAGGAATCTGCAGCGGCGAAGACCGAGGCGGTTGTGGTTCCCGATGTCGATCGACGGCCGGTCAATACCGCCTACGCCGCGCCGCTGACCAGCTCGCCTGAAACGTGCATGGGCTCCAGTTCTGGCGGCGTCCAGGGTGCGTCGTTCGGCGTCAGCATTGCCAGCACCTGGGAGAGCGTGAAGTGCGATCGCCGCATGTTCGCCCGCTCGCTGGAATCGCTCGGCAAGCGCGCCGCGGCCGTCGCGATGCTCTGCCTCGATGACGACGTCCGGAAGGCCATGGCTGCTGCTGGTGAGCCGTGCCCCGGCACCGACGGCAAGCGCGCCGAGGACATTCTGAATGGTCGCCCCGTGGCTGCCGCTGACGTCCGGTTGCTGCCATGACCGAAGCATTCGAAACGATGGCTGATTACGCGGTGGCCGTCCTGATCGCAGCCGGGATGGTCTGGGTCTTCGATCGGATGGTCTTCGGACTCGACGCACCGGGCCTCTTCTCATGATCTTCGCACCGACCAAACCCGAAAAGATTCTGGAAATCCAGATCTACGAAGCCAAGCGACTGCACCTCGAGCACGCCGCGGCCGCCGAGTACCACCAGGCCATTTCCAAGATGGCCGAGCAGCGCCTCATCCGCCTCAACGAATTGAAGGAGTCACAGAAATGAACGCTATCCACCGCACCGGCTTTGGTCACTGGTCTGATTCCGCCCGTCTTCACTCCGACAGCAAGGAAGGGCCGACCGAGCGCTTCCTGGAACTGGACGATGAGCACACCCGCTCGAGCCATGGCAACGTGCCTATGGGCTTTGTCTGCGCCGCAGTCGTGTTCTTCCCTCTCCTGCTGGTCGGCATCGGATCGCTGGCGATCCTGCTGATTCAGCGCTGAAAGGCCCCAATGAGCAGCAACGCACTCGCAACCCTTACGAGCAAACTGGCCGCCCGCCTCGACATCGGCGACGGCTCCGGGATGATCGACACCTTGAAGGCCACGGCTTTCAAGGGTCAGGTCTCCGACGAGCAGATGATGGCCCTGCTGATCGTCGCCAATCAATACTCGCTGAACCCCTGGACTAAGGAGGTTTACGCCTTCCCGGATCGGAATAACGGCATTGTCCCGGTGGTCGGCGTGGACGGCTGGAGCCGGATCATCAACAGCCACGCCCAGTTTGATGGCATGGACTTCGAACAGGACGGCGAAAGTTGTACCTGCATCATCTACCGCAAGGACCGCAGCCACCCAATCAAGGTTAGCGAATACATGGTGGAGTGCCGGCGCGATGTCGCGCCCTGGAAGTCGCACCCGCGCCGCATGCTGCGCCACAAGGCCATGATTCAATGCGCGCGCCTGGCGTTTGGGTTCGCCGGCATCTATGACCAAGACGAGGCCGAGCGCATCGCCGAAGTGCCGGGCGCTGGCCGGCAAGCGTCGGAGATCA
>Ga0307416_100000141_pt1 | contig 42486 bp, 50 predicted proteins | sample DK1Cmetagenome_2_FD_203821 | JGI IMG/M metagenome (GOLD analysis project Ga0307416, IMG submission 203821) | Maize rhizosphere microbial communities from greenhouse at UC Davis, California, United States - DK15-C-3 | ecosystem: Host-associated > Plants > Roots > Rhizosphere > Soil | place...
TCGACCGACTCGCGCGAGGAAAGGGAACCTGACTGTCCGGCGCTGACCGATGCGCGTGCGAAGCATCGCTCTGCGACGGCCCTCAGGCCCGGCTGAACATGGCCCTCGAAGCCCGAACTTCTTCGTCCCGAAGCACGGTCCTTGAGGCGTCGAGGTCGCGAACTGAGCGTGAACTGAGTCCGTGGAGGTATGCCTGAATGTAGGCGTCGACCCGGTAGCCACTCAGCGCCGTGGTCCCGGAATCTCCACAAAACCAACCGGGCGCCCCCGCGAAACACCAAGGTCATACCTGCACCTTCTTAACCTTCTTAACCATCCGGGATTGTGCCACGAGGGCGGTTGGCGGAGGCGTAAGGGCGTGGTCATCAAGGCCTCGCGAAGCCTGCATTGAACCGAAAAATTCCGGGTGCTTAGAAGAGCCCGAGCGTGGGAAGTAGCCGGCTGGCCGCGTCGTAAAGCCGCTGGGCGTACGCGATGGCCTCGTGGGCTTCCTTGGGCGTGGTGGTTTCGCCGGGCCCGCTGGGGTATTCGAGTTCGTGGCGGCGGCGGCGCATCGCGCCGAATGGGCGGAACTCCTTGCCGAATTGGGACCGCAGCGCAAGCTCGACGGCCTAGTGGCCGCCGCTGGTTGTGGGTCGCAGGCCTTGCTGGGCGAGCAGGGCGGTGCCGGCATAGCGCGCCGCATCGTAGGCCAAGATGTATGCGCTGTCTGGGTCGTCGTCGACGATGTCGGACGCGGTCGTCAGTGTGCGGGCTGCGCGCCCGAGGAGGTGCTCGCCGTTGGCTTGGGCACCGGTGACTTGTTGTAGCTGGCGCTCGGCCAGCAGCTTCTCGATCTCGGCCTCGCCCATGGTCCACCGGCTCACTGGCTGCACTCCCCGGGCGTGACGTCGACGACGTCGGAGGCCTTGATCTGGGCGATGAGTGGGTCGGCGTCTTCGGCCCACTCTTGGCTCGTGCGGATGACGGGGTTGACCTGCAGGCCGAGTCGCTCGGCGGCCCGGTCAGCGGCGTCATAGACGTCGGCCCGGGAGGGGCCGCCGATGACAAGGACGTCAACGTCGTTGGGTTGCACGCCTGGTTTCCCGTGGTAGCGCTCGGCCCAGGATCCGAAGATGAGAATCCGCTCGGCACCCGGGATAACGAATTCCTCCCCGATCACTGTCTCGGGTCCGAAGGTGAGTTCCAGCAGCTGGGTGAGTGGCGCCGCAGCCCGGTTATCGGTGTTGGCCTGCAGCAGTCGGGCCCGCCCGACCGTGCGGTCCCGAAGTAGGCCTGCCTGGACGAGGCGTTGGGCTTCACGCTGAAGCGTGGTGAGCGGGACGTCGAGTCGGCGTGCGAGATCGGTCAGGGTGTATTCCTGTTGTGGATGGAGCAGCAGCCAGGCCAGCAGTGATGCCTGGTGCTGGGACCGGAATATTGGCATCAGCGGCGGCGCAGGACTACGCATAGATGGAATATATCATCCACTTATAGGCAATTAGGAGTTCCCGGCACGGGTCGCCGGGTCGGCCGCGCTGGCGTGGAACCGCTGAGACCCTGACCGCGGCACCGCGGTTTCACTCCTTATGGCGAGCGGGACAGGCTCGTCCTGGAAATCGCGACGACCAGGTTATCCACAGGTCGGCACCAGCTGTGGCGGCAAATCGCTGAAGGTGAATAGATGTCTTTGCGCAGAGTCCAAGGAGCAGTTGATCATGAAGGTGGCCGATCAACTCGAGGCCTCTCAACCGGCTCACTGTCCGGAGCGAGGAAGAACTCCACGGCGTTTACGCGTTTCCACCCGGAGTCAGCTTGGGAGCTCCTCGGTCCGCCGCTCACGCCTGGGAACGGCGTGTCGCTGTATTCGCAGCCGGAGATAGGAGGCGATCATGCCAGCACGAACCTACGCGTCTGACGTCTATCTGACATGTCCGTGCCCCGAGTGTGAAGGCCGCGGGGTCCGCATCACGTTGCGCAAGTTCCGCAATCTCTCCCGGCTCCCCTCGCCAGCCTGTGACCAAGCCGTGCACCAGCTCGTGTCAGGAGCCGACAACAAGACCAGGTAGCAAGGCCAAGTGGCGTGACCAATGGCAAAGACGGCCGGGCCTGAGATCCCACCGATCGAACCTGAATCGTCTGCACTCGCCTGCGGCGTTCTTGCTGGCGGGCAGCGCCTGAGCATCCAGCTACTCAGGGACATCGAGAGCCCCATGAAGGAGCACGACATTGTGTTCATGTGTCGACCAGCACCGCGCGTGATACAGCCGGCAGGGCTAGCAACAGTCAGTAGCAGCATTGTTGCTGGGCCTCCCTGAGCGCAGGCGGTCCTGTACTCGCATCGAGCCTTTTCTGCGGATCTATCCAGCGGGTGCCGGCGTTTACCGTGGCCCGGGCGGGACACTCCGACGAACAGTGCGTGTTGGAGGCTTGCGATGTCGATCTTCGCGTTGGCGATCTTGAGAGGGCCCAGCAACCTGGGTTTTCGCCGGATCTGCGCCAACGGGGCGGCTGCACATGGCAACGGCTCGGTCGAGGTTTTGTTGCCACAGGGCGGACGCCGCTTGTGGTTGTGCTGCTCCGGTTGCTCGGCGGTCGTGGGGGTCGACGTCGATGGCGGCTCGCCAGACGGCGACTTCCCCAAGGAGGGCGAGGCTCGGGTGGCTGCCCGGCGATGCCCATACGGGCAATTCGCGGCGATGGCAGGCGCCGTCTCGGACCTGTTCTGCGAGGTCTGTTACGAGCTCCGACCGCTTCGCCAGGTACTCACCCCAAATGTGATGATCATGAACCGTTGACGGTATGCCGGGGAGCCAGGGCAGCGGTCCTGGGTTAATGGATGCGGCCTCCGGGAGGCTCCAGTCGAGTACAGCGGCCCTGTCTTCGGCCGTGCTGAGATCCCACTGCGGTGCGGCTTCATGGACGTGAATGAGTGGGTGCTCACCGGTTTCAGCCGCCAACGCGAGCAGGTGTGCTCGAAGGGACGGCCACGACGGCTCGCTGGTGAGGTCAGGAATGACCTGGTCCGCCAAGCCGTCAAGCGTGCGAACGATCTTAGGTCCGAGGAGCTGCTCGACTGCCATCTTGAGCCCGTCGGCGTAGCGCTGGACCGCATCATGCAGCCGCGCGGCTGGGTTGCTCAGTCGGCGGAGAAGCGTCGTGGCTGAAGCGGGGGAGTCGTCGCGGCCAAGGATTTGTTCGAGCAGCTCGGTCGGGGTGCTAGGGCTGACGGTGTCGGGTCGGATGAGGGTGTGCGGGTCGCCATCGCCGACCACCTGCAGGTACAAATGATTCGCGGCCCGGCCACGGGTAAGCATCGTGTACAGCTGCTGCCGGGATTCCTGTCCGGTGACCAGGCCGTGCATCGTGTCGGCGGTGACGCCTTGGGAGCCGTGGATGGTGGTGGCGTAACCCAGCCCGGTGGAGGCTTGAACGTAGTCAGCGGGGAGCCGCGTGATGAGGTGGCTGCGGTTGTGTCGGACGATCAGATCGCCTCGGCCGCCTACTCCAGTGATGGTCCAGCGGTCACCGTTTTTCACCCAGTCATTGGCCGCGAGCCGGAGTCGGCGGTCGTTCGTACGGGTGATGATCACATCGCCGACACTGGCCTGGTTCCCATCCGCTAACCGCACTTCGCGGGCCGGCGGGTGACTACTTAGGAGATGATCACGGGCTTGTCGGTTGAGTTCGGCGATAAGCTTTCGGGTGGGGGCGAGCATGATCGCGTCGAGTCCGGCAGCACGGTCGGAAACCCAAGCCGCGAACGCATCCTTCACGGTGGTGGCGAGGTCCCCGACGTGAACCCGGCCGTGTTCAAGGTAGAAGTCGAGTGCCTCTGGTTTGCCTTCCCGGAGGGCAAGTGTTGCCGCTGCTTCAGTCGGGTCGGTGAAGCGATGCAGCTCGCTCAAGCGGAGGGCGCCGTAACTTTGTTGGATGTCGCGGAGGACGCCGCCGGCGCCGATCGCCGCGAGTTGCTGATCATCACCGATCAGGCGGACACTCGCACCACGATTGATCGCGAACTGGACCGCGGTGTCGAGGGACAGAGTGTCGGCCATACCCGCTTCGTCGATGATCACCAACGTTGACGGGCCGACCCTGGCCGCCCAGTCGGGAAGCTCATCATGATCAAGTGACCAGGTGACTTTGGCGAGCGTGTCGGTGCGGATGCCGGTCTGCTCACCGAGCACGGCAGCCGCTGCGGCCGAGGGCGCGAGGCCGAGCACCTGACCGCCGTCTTGGCTCCAGGCCAGGGCGAGGGCGTGCATGGCAGTTGTCTTGCCGGCCCCGGCGGGGGCGATCGCGAGCTGCAAACGAGCCCCCGAGGTGCACATCTGCCATACCAGGGACGCCTGCCCGGGATCGAGGGCACTGCCGTTCGCCGCCATCTCCAGCAAGGCCAGATCCACTGCCGTCTCGTGCACGGCTGCCCCGTCCCGTCGCCCAGCGAGCGTAAGGAGGCGCTGTTCGGCGTCGAGGATCCGCTGCGAGGTGTAAAGGGCGGCGCCCGCGACGGTGTAGACCGACGACCCGTCGATCCGCCGCAACACCTCCGGTTCCTCAATGCCGTCGTGCGGCGGGACCAGGGCAACCGATCGATGATCAAGCACCTCCTCGACCAACAGGTCCACCAGTGCCGCGGCATGTTCCGAGGGCACGTCAATGGTGCGCACCTGTCGTTGCGCTTCGGCGCGTACATGCCACATCTGCCAAGTCGAGCGGCTCGACTCCACAACGCTAAGGATGTGGTTGGCCATGTTTGCGACCCAGTGTGAGTCGGCGATTGGAGCGGTCTCGGGGTGCGGTGCCAGTACCGTCCGCACCATCGACGCGACGGCTTCCGGGCTGCCTAGCACCGCTGAGGCTTCGCTGAGCCAGGTCGCGCGTTGCTCAGCCAGGGATCGGGGTTCGTGCTTAGCGTCGCGGGTTTCCAGCGTCGCCTGCTGAGCCAAGTGCAGCGCTTCGACCGGGGTTGGCGGCCGGCCATGATCATCCTGGAATTGGATGGCCAGCTCACCGCGGCGGGTATTGATGTGGGCACGGCGGGTCGACCAGCGTTGGTTCAGTCGGGGGTCGACACCGACGATCTCCCGGATTGCCCGCTTCCCCGGGTCGGTGCCGGGCCGTTCGGCGAACCGCACCCCTAACGTCTCACGAAGATGCTGCTCGAGCGCGGTGTTGTAGGTTTCCGACGCGGCGACGTTGGCCTTGAACAGCACACGGCCGTCGATGGACAGCCAGCGTCCGTCGACGGTCTGCACCTTGTTTGCGACCGCCACATGGGTGTGCAGGTCCGGGTCGCCCGCTCGGCTGTCCCGATGGGTGAACGCGGCGGCGACGAGGCCTCGCACGTTGACCTGCCGGATCCCTTGCGGTCCGGTCCGGGTGAACAGAGCATGCTTCTCGACGAACGCCAAAGCCTCCTTCACAGCAGACTGGTGGGCGCGTTCGATGACGGCGGCCACCTTCGGATCAGCGACCGCCCACAAGGTCGAGACTGACTTCACCGGGGAGAACGTCAAGTCATACCCGGCAACTGTCTGGGTTCGCGGCCGCGAGTCTTTTGCGATTTGCCCAGCCAGTTCCCGGGCATCCATCGGCTCCCGACCATGCGCAGCCAGAAAAAACTCGCGGGCCACCTCCGTCCGCACGTGGGCCCGATCAGGAGCCGAGAGCGGAGCGCCGGCGGGAAGTCCGGCCGCCGTTCGGATCGCCGCGAAGCGTCTTGCCACTTCGAGCCGGAAGGGGCTGACCTCACCATCAATGATCTTGAACGGCGCCCCCAGCCTGGCCGCATCCTGGTAGTCCCGCAGGGTGAGGTCGGGTCCTTCCAGCTGCTGCTGTCGCAGTTCGGCCAACGGGTGTAGGCCGCAGCCGAACAACGCTCGCATCTGCTCGGCGGTCACCGGGTCTCCGGCGGTCAGGCCGTCGATCCCGTCTAAGCCCGAGCCGATCCACATCCCGGGCGTTTCACCGCGTTCGGTGTAGTAGGACGCCAGTCCGATGTGACCTTTCTCGGTCGAATCCAAAGCGGCGACCTGCCGGGTGAGGTAGTCATATCCTGCTCCGGCTGTGAGCTTGTGCATGCTCATCGTCACACCCACCCGAAGGGGGTACATGCCGCCTGTGCGGTCAGATCGACCCGGGCGACTTACTCTGTGCATCAGGTGTAATCGGTTGCGCTCTTCGAGTCGCTGCACTTCGACTCGGAGCTTTGAGAGTTCGAGGGGTACGTCGGACGGAAGTGCGGCGGTCTAATACATCACAGGATTTAGAGGCGGTGTAGACGAGGCCGAGTAGACGGCGGGTGATGAGTCAGCAGTCGATCTGGCAAGCGCGGCGGTAAAGATGAGTCTCTCAGCAGGAAGGGCCGAACGTGCGCCGCCGACCGTAAGCCGACCGCTCATCGGGACAGGACGAAATAGGTCCCGCGCTTTGCTGTTGGGCGCTGATTCAGCGCGGTCGCGGCGATAGGCCAGGATGTATGCGTGGTCACGGTCGACGACGTCCAGCGGTGCTCGCGCGGTTGCCGCGCAGCAGCGAGGTGCTGGTGCGCGATCGTGTGAAGTTCCGTGTCGGTCAGATCGTGTACGTTGCGTTCAGCCAGGACGAGACCGAGATCGGGTTCGCCTTCCCGAAGGAGGAACGCGCCGCACTGGTGGCGGCGCGGCCCGGTTCGTCACCTTGCTGCTCTCAGCCTGGCTCGATAACGAGCCGGTTGGTGTCGGACTGGTGGCAGGTGGCCTTCTGATCCTGGCCGGCGTATATGTCGGAGTGCTCCGCCCCGCCCGAATCACTCCAGCGGCTGCGAATGCGAAGTCTGACATGGGTGAATCCACAGGCCGCTAGATAAGGATCACAACAGTCAATGCAATCGGGCTGGTGTCATTCACCAATCTGCTGCTGGCCGGCGAGCCGCAAGGTAGGAGATCTTGGCAGGATGCGCTACCGGAGGGGTTGGTAGCGCTGTGTAACCATGCGGAATGCGGCAGATCAGTGCGCGTTGCTCGTGCCCATGGATACGACGACGATGATCGGCGGTACCGATCATCAGAGCCATAGGCACAAGGTGTGAAGTTGCCGGTAAGTGCGCCGTCAGTGTGCTCGTCGCGACCCCAACACCAGCGCGACGGTTACCGCCAGGATGATCGTGCCGATGGACTCCACCACCAGCGTGGTTGGCACCAGCTTGAAGCTTAATACCTCGTGAATGCCGAACAGCCCCACGGTCAGCGCGAGCACCAGCGCAAGCAGCGTGCCCACCATGAACAGCAGGCTCAGCACCGTTGCCAGCGTCAGGAGCCGGCCGCGCAGCACGATGACCGCGATTGCCAGCACGAGCGCGCCAACCGTGTTGAGCACGAACAGCGCGCCAAGCAAACCGCCTACTCCGTAGAACACGAGGTAGAGATGGATCCCGCCCATCACAAGCAGCATGATCGCACTAAGTAGTCGCCAGGCCATCAGCGTGCGGTGGCTGACACCGGACCAACGGAGTGAACCGGTTGCGGGAGGCTGCGATGACATGTCCTGACCTGCCTTACATCTGTGTGCCCCGTGCAAGCCGAGGCCTCAACAGATGAACACGGACGATCCGCCCGAATAGTTCAGCCTGATGATCCGAGCTGAACGGCCGCTGGCCGTATCGCCGATGAACGTTCTGCCGTCTGCCCACCAACTCGTCGAACACGCGATCCCGCGTCCGATCGACCGCCCCAGAAGAGTATGCGTCTGCCGTTCGAGGATCTCGGCTTGTTACGGAAGGTCATGCGACTGGACTTGTCGCCCTCCCGCACCTCCGTGACGGTGGCCTTACAAGATCATTCGTCACGGATCGGCCAGTGTCCAACGGCTTCCCGGCTCGATCGTGGCGTTCCGCAGGCGGACCGGTGAGCGGGACGCTCAGGCGTACCTCACTCCAAAGAGGTTAGGCATTTGCCGCTTGTGTCACGCGCCCGAAGACCGCCATTAATACCCGTTGTATGTGCCGTACACGGTGAGGGAGTTTTAGTGCCATGACGAATGTGCTGGCGCGGTCCTCGGCAAAGCAGGGCTCGACAACGCGTCTGAAAGGCATCGCCATGTTGCCAGTTGATGGTGTCAAGCTGCGCGAACCGCTCGGACCAGATAAGGCACGGCTCGCCGCCATCGAACGAGACGCTGATCGTGGCTTGCCCGAGTGCTCGCAGCAGCGGCGGATCCGCTCAACGCCCGCCTCGAAGACCCGGTCGGGCATGAGGGCGGGCCGGCCAAGGCTGCCGGGCCAAACCACCAGGAACCTCGAGCGGGAGACCAGGTAGACGACCAAGGTCAGCAGCGGGATCTGGGCGAGCTAAGCGACGCGTTTCCGAAGATCAGCACTGAGACCGCACTCGCGAGAAAGGCACCGGCCAACTACCAGTTCGCGCCGCGGTGCACCCCACTCCACGCTCCCGCTGCAGGGACGCCGAAGGATGGCGCAGATGGGGTCGGCGCATGTAAAGGTGGCCGGCTAGCTATGACTGTTCTGCATTAGAAAGGAAGGAGGGTCTGATGGCAAGGTTGACTCGTCGAGCCACGGTGCTGCTTGGGTGTTCGCTAATTCTCGCCTTCGTGACCGCTTGTGGGATCGGTTCGGATCCGAAGCCGACCGAAAGCACCGCGTCCGCCTCCGCTACAACAACACGGGGGCCGCCGCACCGAGTGATTCGCTTCTCCCGGAGGGCACATACCGAACCCCGGAGTTGACCCGCAACAGCTGATCGCCACGGCGGTGAAGGCCGGCTTCACCCGGGCGGAAGCCGAGCAATCGTTGGCGCGGGAACGCATTAACCAGACCGCGACCTTTACCCCACGCTTGAGCGCGGGCAGTGGACCCAGTCCTTCAACTATGACCGGATCCGTGAGGGTCGGTTTCGAGGCAACGTACAAGGTCATCGACCAGAACACAGTCGTGGTTACCAAACCGGAGGGCGATGAGACTGTCTTCGAGTACGCGCTGGAGGGAGACGCCATCCGGATCAGTTTCAAGAACGTCGATCCACAGCAGCTGTGCCAGCACGACGCCAAGTGGGCGGGGGGCGTCATCGTATGGCAACGCGCGCCGTTCAGCCGCGTCTAGCTGTCACAGAGCCTGCTGGAGCCAGGCCGAGTACTAAAACTGAACGCCGGACGAACGAGGGGACGAGGTGGATAGCGTCGACGAGTACCCGTGAACGCGTAGTTAGCGGATGTGTCTAACGGCAAACAACAGAAGTGCCCGCCACGAGTTGCAGCTCCCGACGGGCGGAAACCCCACTAATGAGGAGTGGAATCCCATGTCCCACGTTACCGAGCTGGCAACAGGTCAGCTCACCGCTAACGAGTCCATCACCGTGGAGCTCACGAAACCGACCAGACACCGGCGGCAGTCATCGTCAGGTGGCCGAGCAAGCCCAGCGTGTTCCATCCCCACCGGTTCCCTGACACCGCAGCCACGGCCGCGAGAGTGTTCGCCCAGGCCGCAACCGAACTCGCCTCAATCAAGGCCAGGAGGCGGCTGTGAGCACCGTCGCTGTACGGGCCACGCCGTGGAGATTGCCCTGCCGCCCGGAGAGCAGCGATTCCCATAGGCTCCCGCCTATGCCAGATGATCCTCGTAAGCGCGCATTCGTGTCCTATGTAAGCGAGGACTCCGACAAGATTGACGCTCTCTGCGAGGTGCTCGCGGGGGCGGAAATTCCATATTGGAGGGATAGGGAATCACTCGGGCCGGGAGATGCCTGGAAGTCGAGGATCCGTGAGGCGATTCGATCTGAGTCACTTGTTTTTCTCGCTTGCTTTTCCGACCAATCTCGTGCCCGGGAGAAGTCATACATGAACGAGGAGCTCACTATTGCCACGGAGGAGTTTCGACAGATGCCTCCGGGCCGTAAGTGGCTGATTCCGGTTCGGCTCGATGACGGCGAGGTGCCTGAATGGGATCTTGGCGCCGGACGTACACTCCGCGACCTGAACTATGGCGACTTGTTTGGCAGCCGCTATGCGAACAGGCTGAAGCTCTCGTCACCACGATTAGCGACCTCATGGGCCACAAAGTTCCCAATCCGTCAACGATAGGGGCAGCAGCGGACCGCAGCCGCCTACGCGTCGTCATTGAACGTGCCGACTGGAGCAACTTCAGGCACGAAGCACTGATCTTGGAAATGCGCGTGAGTGTGACGAACCGTACAGACACGCGGAAACAGCTCACAGGATTTCAGCTCTACTTGGCCGGCCAAGTCACCAAGGAATTTGACGATCCCGAGGTGTGGCGGAAGGTTGAACATTGCAAACAGCAACACAACTTGCTCAACCGGATATCGGTGCTGGAGCCTGGGGAGACCGTCACCGGGTGGATGGTCTACGCCCTTCCTGGAAGACGACCCCCGGCGAGCCTGAGTACACGTTCAGCGTGATCGACGAGCTGAAGAACCAGTACGAGGCGGCGAAGACGTACGCCGGCTCGGAAGTGGGTGGCCGCCGTCCTGACGGTACCGTCGCTGTGTGATCAGTCGCGAGCAAAGACTGCGCTCCGCGATCGACAGCGCGAGCGCCAGACTATCTACGGCTGCCGGCGCAGACGACGAGCAGAAGATGTTTGATGCTTTGGGTGAATGCGTTGGCTGGGCGTGCGCACTCGACGCGCTGTTAGAAGGCACGCCCGGCTACAAGGGCCAACGCAACAACGACAATGAAGGTCAACTTCTGCGAGGACTACGCTACGTCCGCAATCAGATTGTTCATGGGGACACCGTCGTTGACGTCACCGAATCGGCTGTAGCTCCGACCCCGCGAGTCATCATCGCCGGTGCAAGCTCACACTCGCAGATCATCCTCCCGCCCACACGGATTATCTGGACCTTCAAGGTTGCGCTGTCGCCATTACCGGCCAACAGCCCTTCGGCAACACTAGAGCCGCACTATGCAGACATCGCCGGCAAGGAAGCGATCGATGTAATTCGAAGGGCTGTCAGCTGGCTCGATCGGACTTTGTAGGACGCCCGTGGGGCGTCGACCGAGATGATCAGCGACGGTCGCGGCCTCCGGAAGGAGTTGCCAGGAACCGGACGCTGCGTAATGATGCTGGATTCGCCGCGATCAAATCGTAACCACTTGCGTTGTCTCGCCGAAATTTAGTAACAGTTCTGCCCAATGCGGATTGTCGGCTCAGCGTTTTAATAAGCTGCCTTTCCTTAATCGCATCGCCGTCTCGGTCTGATTAGACAGTCAAACTCGGGGGTTCGTAAAATGCGCATTCGCGCCCTTCTCGTCGCCTGCCTCGTGGCGGCGTCGAGCCTTCTGATCGCTACACCGGCTCAAGCAGAACCCGCCACCGTCTACATCTACAAGGTGTATTACAACTCGCCAGGCTCCGACACCGGCAGCAACACGAGCCTCAACGCCGAATATGTGGTGATCAGAAACGGCGATGACGTGTCTCACTCCGTCTCTGGATGGACCGTGCGGGATGCAGCCGGGCACGTCTACACATTCGGCACGCTTCGGCTGGGAGCTGGCAAGCAGGCCATCATCCACACCGGCAAGGGAACCAGCTACACCACCACTGCCAGTACACACCTGTATTGGGGTCGAAGCTGGTATGTCTGGAACAACACCGGCGACAAGGTGATCCTGCGACGCGCGGACGGCTCACTGAAAGACACCTGTTCGTACAGCGGCGGCGACAGCAAGAAGTACTGCTAGGGCCAGGACCGAGGGGATGGCCTCAAGTAGCAGCATTCGGCCCGCCACGTTGACGGGTCCGTCAGCACCAGCCGGCTCGGCGCGGTGGCCAGATGGTGGCGTGCGCAGAAAGGGGAGCTGGCCAAAGACGCCATCATCGGTTTCGTTGTTGGTGTCGTGCTCTTTCTTGGCGCCTGTTGGTGGGATGCCAAGCTGCAGGCGCGGCAGGACGAATTGGCGAGCACAATCGCAAACCGCCAGGATGGCCTGGCCCGCGACTTGGCCAATCAGGCTGAGGTGCTCGAAAACACCCGGTTCGTCCGACAGCTCGCCACATCGGATGGAGGGGCGCCGAAGCCATTCGCCAGCATCAATCTGCACGGCGCGGAGCTTGGTGGACTCAACCTTGAGTGTGCCGACACGACGCACCACCGCGGCTGCGCCGACTTCTCTCAGGCTGATCTGGGAGAGGCCAACCTCAGGTCGACTCGGCTCGGCGGCGCCGACTTCATAGAAGCAGATCTGCATCAGGCCACCCTGGATATGGCTGAGTTCAGCGGCGCCATCCTCTACAGCGCCAATCTCAACGGGGTCACTACCGGGACGAGTGCCAGCGCCGAATTCTCTCGGGCTCAAATGCACATGGTCACCTTGGTCGGAGCCCAACTTGACCACAATAACTTCGCACGTGCCGACTTCACTTCAGGCAACGCAGACAATGCCGCCTTGTCGTGGGCGGACTTCCACCGCGCAGACCTCCGCGGGAGCAGTTTCAAACATGCTGACCTGAGGCATGCGAGGTTCAGCCGCGCCAACATGGCCCACGTTGATTTGACGTCAGCCGACCTTCGAGGCGCAAACTTCACACGCGCTGACCTGCGCAAAGCGATCTTCACCGATATCTGCTTCGATGCCACGACGAAATGGGGCTCCAATACACCCCAGCGAGTTCCTCCTGCTAACAGAGCTGGCCATACTCTCAGCGGTTCCTGGCCATCCTCAGCCGCTGATGCTCCCGGCATTCCCTACACACGCACCCTGCGACGTACGCCGCATTAGTCCCATGCTCAAGATCGTCTCTACGGGCAGCCATCAGTGCAACCTCCAACGCTTCCGACCATTCCTCGTCGGTCTTGGTAAGCCCCCACACTTGGTTGGAAGTCAGGCCGAGGTCACTAAGCACAGTGCGGAAAGGTTGGCCACTGTGGATCGCGTCGAGGAGCTGTTGCGGAAGCTCAACCGGCAGCCGCTTTTGCGCTCGCGCTCGCCCGCGGATCCTCTGGTCGACGGCGTGCGCCTGACGGCATAGATCGCACGAGCACCCGTTATTCCACCGGGCCGTTGTGCCGTGCGCCGCCCGTGGTCTCACCCGCGTGAGGGTAGCGAATGCCTCGGATCGGCCGCGCGGGCCGACAGGGCTATCAGGACTTTGTGCCGCCTCCCCCTGGTCGGCCCACCTTTCCGAACTTACGAGCGGTAGCGCCCAGGCGTCCACAGGCAATGGTCGAACAAACAGGGTCGAAGGCGGCATAGCGTCAGGAGTGGCGAGGGATGATCGGGAGGGCCTGACCAACGCATGGTGATCCCGGCCTGACATAGCTGATCGACTGTGGTCACCGAGGCCCAGCTCGGCACTGATCGGGCGCAGGTTCCACCCCTGGGTGTACAAGTCGGCTGCTCGCTTAACGTCCACTGCGCCACCGTAACGAGTCTCAGCCGGATCGTGAGTGGCCTTAGTCCACGGATCAGCCGGCCGCGGCTGCGGATATCAAGGCTCAGCCTCCTCCCATGCTTGCCGAGGGATCAGAGAGGCGGTTCGGCCCTAGCGGTCGGCGGGTTGCTTGCCTAGGCCACGCCTGACGAGGAACATGCGAGCCGTGACCAGCCATGGAGCCTCCGCTTACCTCCTAAGCGATGCCACTGCCTTAGCAACGCGATTCAGGGAGACAGTCGACTTCGTCGAACCTTGTGCGGCCAACCGCTCGACCTTCTCAAGGCGCTATGCCGACTTGCTCCGCAGTGCTGGAGCGGTCTTCTCATCATTTATGTCGTCGATCTCCAGCGCTCAGACACCAAACATCAGCCACTTTCGCACCGCCCTGCTGAGCCAAGATCCCAGGCTGCCCGAGCGGTCCGTCAAGTACCGTTGGAGGACTGACGCGGCGAATCTCTGGCCTTTCGCGGAGATGACAGCAGAAAGATCTCCAACATGGTGGCCTGCCTACAACAATGTTAAGCACGATGAAATTGATTCGGGTGCTGATGCAAACCTTGAGAATGTCTTGAACGCGTTGGGAAGCATTGAACTGACTCTGTACGGATTTGGCGACGGCTCACGGAGCGGTCTATTCCAGAACGTAGGCATCATCTATCCTGCTGGCGATCCCTCCCTCAAGGACCTGATGTTCCCAGTACGGTCGGGGTGACACGCGCGTGTTTGGCGGAAACGCAGTTGCTCACAGCCGATCACCGGCCTTGATCTGCGCCAGCTCCATGGATGGGGCGGCGGGTTTCCAGTTACGGCGATAAGTGACAAATGAGAGCGATACCTCATTGCTGCGAGCCGCTCACCGGACGAAGATCAACAGCCTTGATCCACCGTTGACGCCCGTCCCGACCTCGTACGCGTCCGAACCATTCCCGCCGCTCTCTCACCCACCAAACGAGCTGGCCAGCTTTCGACCACATCGCCGTCTCCACCCGGATCGGCGGATCGACTTCTCGGCGATCCGCTTCGGCACGCTGCTGCACGGCGGATGGCCCAGACGAGCCTGGCCGTGTAGTCACGGCGTCGCAAGAAGGACAAGGGCGAACCCAAACGCCAGGGCTGGTCGTTCAGATAGCAACAAGCACGAAGAGGGTCGGGCCTAGGACCCACTCGTGAGGAGTGAGTCCGTGAACAAAGTTTCCGATTCGGCTTAGCAGCAGATCGCCGATAAGTACGGACTCACCGCTCAAGAACTTACGGAGGCTACCTCGGCGTGACCATGTAGTAGGTGACGAAGCCTGGCTCGCTAGCCGTGGTGAGCGACTGCCAACCCGCCGGTCCGGAGGTACCCGTTGGCACGGTTCGCAGGTGGATGACCGTCGTGCTCGTCATGCAGACGCCGGCGCGCAGCAAATCGCTGTTGCTCTTACCAACGCTGGGAAGAAACACCTTGTCGGCGGCGTTCGGGCAACGCGCGGGATCCTCCAGATAAGCGTCCGGGGTGAGGCCTAGGATCGTCGGGAAGAAGGATATCGCCTTGTGCTGCGGCCCAAGCGCGAGCTGGCCATCGTGAATATGCCAGGTCGGCGGCAGCACCGCCGCACTGGAATCGGCCAGCGCGACGCCCTGCCCGCTCATCGCCGCCAACGCAACCGCCACACCGCCGACAAACCACTTCCTCATCTGATCCTCCCCCTCGGACGGACTACCTACACGTATGAAACTCCTTAGCCGGGCGCGACATTTAGCACCGCAGTGCTGGAGCTAGCGACCGCAGGCTATCCCATTGAGAGCCCGGTTACGCAGCAAGCGGCGAAAGACACGAAGGATGCAGAAAGGGTCCCGGGGAACCCTTCGGGAGATCGGCTCAGAGCACGGACCATCGGGACGAGCATCAACGCAGGCGCAGGAAGAGGAGAGCCAAACGGGCACGCAAGAGGAGCTGGCGGCTGTTTCGGTAGCGTGGCACTGAACAAACCACGTGACAATCGGTCAGGTGGCGGGTCTCTAACTGGTCGTTGACCAGGCGAAACATGGGCCGTTTCACAGCGATTTCACACGAGCGAAGAGCACGAGAGCCCCGGGTTGTTTCATCGGGCCACAGTGCCGTGCCTCGCCCCCTCCCTCACTGACCTCCGCTCGCGGGACGCAGATCAGCAGCCCTGATCCACCGCTGCTTACCATCGGCACCGCGTACCCGGCCGAACCATTCCAGCTTGATCATGGCGACACGGCGCGTTCCGCCTTCCACCCCGACGCCGGGTGAACTCACCCGATTCAATCCCAGCGAATGGGCGGCGCCCGGCGAGACGTCCTGGCAGCTGGGATTCAGCCGCTGGAAGGCCGCTCGACGGGCGTGGATCGATCAGCATCCGGACTCGACCCTCGGCGACCTCATCGACGTGCTCCGCGTCAACCTTCTGACCCTGCAAGAGCTGGAACGGTGGCGGCCGTCGCCGCCGCAGGGCGCTGTGATGTTAGTCCCCCAGCCCTACCCGCCAGCTGATACCAGGTCCTGAAATCGGCAATGGCCTTGCCGATTTCGGCCTCAGTTTTGACGTTGGGGATTTGACCTCGAGCAATGCTCAGAAGTACGCGCCCGGATTGCTCTCCGCGCCGCTTCTCGGCTTTGCGATCGCGATTTTTCCCGGCGGAATCCGGTGGCGGCGCTAGACGAGGACGGCTCCGACGTTTAGTGGCCGGGCTCGCTGGTGCCCTTTGGTGGAGTCGGCTACCACCAGGCGGGAGCTCCGGGCGGTGTGGCGGGGGGCCGGCGGCCGACGTTGGGAGGCTCCGGCGCTTTAGTAACCGCCAGCATCCGGCGGGCGTGGAGTCCGCAGGTGCCAGACGCCCGCCTTCTTCACCGTTGGCCAGCTGCGGATGATCTTCAGCGTCGTATTGGTGTAGCCCGACGGCGCGTAAGGGTTCATGATCATCAAGTCGCCGCTGCGAAACACACCCAAGGCGTAGCGCTGCCAGGCTTCGTTGGCGAAGCGCGATTCTCCGGTCCAGAGCTCACCGTGGTATGCGGCGCCCGACACGTCGACGACGAACGGACAGCCGCGTGAGAGGTTTCGGTTGAGCACATTGAGCAGGACGAGCGTCGTGGGGTCGTTGCTAGTCACACATTTCCCCATCAGCGCGGCTGTCCGCAGCGTAGCTGAGGGGAACTTGATCCCGTACATCCCGGGTGCGTACTTGAACTCCGGTTTGTAGCTTAGAGCAGGCACCGCCCGCACGAACAATCCGGCCACGAGCAACGACGCAGCCACCAGTGCTGGCGTGACGCGTGACCACCTCGCGTCAGCCAACCTCCACGCGCCGCCGCCCACGACGATTGCGGCAGGCACAGCGACCAGCGCCCCGTAGTGCATGTGCGGGGACGGAGTCACCAAGACCACGACTGCGAACACGACCAACAGCGCCGCCACAAGCCGCAGCCGACGAACTGTAAACGCGGCGCACAGCAATACCCCCAGCGCCACGACGGCGACCGCTACTACAGCCGTGAAGCCCGAGCCAGGCGACCACAAGGAGACTCCCGTGATCGTTGCCAGCCTCTGCCAGATTGTCCCGAACCACACCCGACGAACCTGGTCAATCACCACCATCTCCCACATCAATCCCTGCGCGGCCAGAAAAAAAGGAAGCCCGACCATGACGCCACCAGCGGCAACGCCGCAGGCGAATATCCCGGCCCGGCGCCAGCCCACAGTCATACCCAGGAAGACGGCGACGACTAGCACCGCAGTAATCGCCCAGATCTTCACCATCGTGGCAACACCAAGCAGTCCACCGGCGACCAGCAGCCAGCGAGCCCGGCCGTCCGCGGCTAGGGCAATCGCCAGCAGCGCGGCAGCGAACAGCAGGTTCTGCAGTCCCTCCTGCAACAGAAGGTGATCAACAATCACTGCCGGTGGAAAGGTCGCATACGCGAGCCCAGCAATCGCGGCAGCGGCCAAGCCGAGCGGCAGCACGAACCGCGCCACCAGCACGCATGTCAGCGAACCAAGCCCCATCCACAGCAACCGGCCGGCGGCGAAGGCATCTGGCTCGCCTAATAGCTGGCTCATCCCCACAACGGGAACCGCAGCCAGCACAATCCCAGGAGGGTTCAGGAACAGGTAGTCGCGGTAAGGCAGGTGCCCATGCAAAAGGGCCGCCGCGGCCGCATAATGCACCCCGTCGTCGTAGTCACCAAGCCCCCACGGCCCGCCTCCCACCAGAAGAGGTACAAGCCGCACCGCGAACGCCACCAGGAACAAACCGGCAGCCAAGAGGGCCCAGGAGCGAGAGCGCGGCACGCCAAAGAACGCTACAGCCTCGGACTTGCGACGGAGGCAGCCTGTTTGACCGTCTACGGGCCGACAACAAGGCGACGCGCGGCCTCGGCTCGTGGGGCGGCCCGAGGATCGGGCTAACCCATCTCGCCAACTTGCCGAGATGAGGTCTCGGCTCATCGTGAGCCGAAAATGGTCGAGGAGCCCATACCCCCTTAATGAACCACCGTCGGGGCCAGGTTATACAGCGGCATTATGAGAACTCCGTCACTCTCGCCGCACCGGTAGCCGACGCCCAAATACCGGTGATTAACCCGAGATAGCCGTGAGGCACCTCGAAATAGCTGCCGGCACCCAGCTGCACCGAATACGAGCTCGATGAGGCCGTACCGCCGGTCAGATCCAGATACAGAACCGCGGTCGAATCGTTGAAGATGACCGCACCCAACCGGCCAGTATTCGCGGCCAAGATCGTGGTCGAGCTAGCCGAACCGGACACATTCGACTTAGTGCCGGTGTTGGGCAGTCCCCCGAGAGCCATAAAACGTCCATTCCTGCCCCCACAGCTTGCGAATCAATCGTATCGACATATCGACAACTAGCTGCCGTCCATCGGCACTGCGTACCCAGGCGAGCCGTCCCTCCGTTCTTTGAGGAACATGGCTGTGATCACTTTCAGCGACACCAAAGAGCTAACCGCGACAGGCAGGCGATCTTGCTCTAATTTTGGATCTGACACTCGCGGCAGTTGACGCAAATTGGGGGACTAGATGCCTGATATAGGGCCTGATTACATACGAAAAGCGAAGAGTACCGAAAAGGTCCCGGCTCTCAAGTCGAACGGCAATGTCGTATTCACGAAAGGGTTTACCGGGCACACCTGGTTTTCGAAGAAGAAATACCCGCAAGGGACGACTGGTATCGTTACGAGACTCCATACCGGCCTATTCGGTGAAATCAGGCGTGTGGACGTCCGCTTAGACGACGGCAATTTCGTACGTAATGTGCCCCGTCGATTTCTTCAAGCCCTAGTCTTGCAAGCATTCGTCATTTGTGCTTCAGATCAGGCCCATAGCAAGTAGCCATCAGCGGTTGCGCCGATCATCTAGGATGGCTTGGATGCTATGAGCCGCTCGCAGGACGCAGATCAGCCGCCCTAATCCACCGCTGCTTACCGTCGGCACCACGTACCCGTCCGAACCATTCCAGCCGTGGCCGGTGCTCTCTCACCCACCAATCCAGTTGGCCGGCATGCGCCCACGTGGCCACCTCCACGGGGATTGGAGAATCAACCACGCGGCGGTCCGCCTCGCTGTACTGGTCGGGATCAAGCTCCATATCTGATTAGAACACGCTAACGATTCTGGGTGGAAGAGGACACAACACGAAGCCCCGGAACATGCTGTAGACATGAACCAGGGCCTCGCTATTTCCGGCCTTGCCTGAAAGGAGCGAACTACAGACCGGAAGTCTTGATCACTCGTTATGAATCCGGGGCGGAACATAGATACCGGGCAGCGGCCGATCCTCGTCCCACTGATCTTGCCGGGGCCGCTTCAGCCGGCCGATCCACTCAAGATGCTGAATCGCAGCATCCAAGTCCTCGGGGCTGCAAGAGATCAGATCCTCATCCAGCCACTCACGCAGCTCATCGCCGGATTCGAAGCTTTCACCGTGATCTTTGATGGTGGCGCAGATATCCGCCGCCAACGCATCGATGCGGTCAAAAGGATGGGAGCCAGCCAAGACAATCTGAACGGGATGGCCCTGTCGTTGCGCCCGCACCACCTGACCAACATCCTCGAGCCGCACCAAGACTCGATCCAGTTCACGCTGCTCAGTAGAAGTGACACCTACATCGGCCAACCGCTCGATGAGCTCCTGCGGGAGCTTCAACGTGCGAAACGGGATCGCCGTCCGCCAGCCCCAGGAGCCGTTACCTGCCGCACAGTGAAATTTTGGCCGCCCATCCACGCTCGCCTTCCCACGATCTCATCCGCTGGGTCAATCGCCAGGGCGTCTTGAGGCGCTGGCAGGTGCTGACCGATATCAGAACTCCAGCGGCGCGGAGCTCGACTGGCGCTTACGTTCGTTGGGGCGTGGTCGCTCTCGTTGCCCCATCACACGATGGCTGCATTGCAACTGCGCCACTTGACGGATAGGTGAAGTCGAACTTGTTAGTGCGTATCTACGCCGGCTGTGCAGGCTCGATGTTCACGTTACGGTGGAAGATATTCTGCGGGTCGTACTTTGCTTTGATCGTGGCGAGGCGCTGGTACTTGTGTCCGTAAGTCTCGCGAACTCTGTCCCCTTCTTGTCCCTCCAAAGCGTTAACATAAGCCGTGGTCCCGATCATGTGGGGCTTTAGGTCATCCCACATCGAGCGCACCCACTCCCGCTCTGGCGGAAGCAGGTCCGGTTTGGGGCAGAGGCCGATGAAGAAGCCCATGTAGCGAGGGCTCCGTCCGCCACCGAACGCAGTCTCGTCATCATTAATCTCGCTGTAGGCCTCGTCGAGTCTGTAGAAGAGCACTACCGATAGAGGAGATGTCCGTCTCGGCACATGTTCAGTAAAGACGTCGATCATCGCATCGCTTAGATCTTCGAAGTATGCGCCCCTGTCATAGCCGTAGAAGCCCCAGGCGTTGGCTTCATCCAGCAGCTGCTGGAGAGTCACGTAAGGCATCGGGGTGACGTACTCAAATAATGGCGGCAACGAGCTGCGGACACGGTCGAGCACTTGCTGGTGTCCCGCCCCATCAGCAAACCCCACTAAGAGCAAGGCGTAGCCCAGCTTGTGGTGGTGCTCCGGGGGGACGAACGGTGCCGGCGGCGCCGTGAGCGCGGCCGGGATTGCGTTCAAGGACCGAGGCAGCTCAGCGACCACCTCACGCATCAGCCGCAGAGCCTGTTTGCCTTGGCCAGCGTCCCAGAACACCAGGCCGAACTGCACCAGCGGATCAACGTCGTGCAGCCGGAACTCTAGCTCAGTCACCACACCGAAATTGCCGCCTCCTCCACGGATCGCCCAGAACAGGTCAGGGTTTTCATCCTCGGCTGCACGCAGAATCGTTCCATCGGCGACGACCACCTCTGCAGAGACCAGGTTGTCGATCGACAGCCCCGCCTGCCTGGTCAGCCAACCCATCCCGCCTCCCAGCGTCAGGCCTGTGACACCGGTGTGACCCACGAGTCCGGCCGGAACCGCAAGCCCATATCCCTGGGTGGCGGCGTCGAGATCACGGAGCAAGGCGCCGCCCTGCACCCGAGCCCGCTTGGCCTCCGGGTCCACGGTCACTTGATTCATTCGGCTCACGTCGATGACCAATCCATTTTCAACGGAGGAATAGCCGGGCATGCTGTGTGCGCCGCTGCGAACTGCCAGCTCCAGCCCTTGGTCTTGGGCGAAGCGAATTGCTTCAGCAACGTCCTGCGCCGTCGCACATTGCACGACGACTGCGGGATGGTGGTCGATGTCGGCGTTCCACACCTTACGCGCTTGGTCGTAGTCCGGATCGTTTGGCGTGACGACGGCGCCTGTCATCGCAGTTCTGAGCGCCTCAATGCCGCCGATTGTCTGGGTCATGACTCCTCGATTCAATTCGGACTCAGGCTTCAACACCTTGATCGAGTACGCCGCCGACGGCACGCGCACCCTTCGGAGCCACTGCGCTCTCGATTAAGCGCCTACTGGATTCCATTTCGCACGTTGTTTCTTCGGCATACCAGCCCATGCGTGAACGCGTCAAGACGTTGAGTGGCATGGCTACACATTTCGGCTGGAGGAGGTGAGATCTCAATCCCCCTTGATTCACCCGTCAGATTCAACCGCATCCGGTCGAATCAATAAGGGCCGTTTCAGAACAATTCCAGGCCGCTCACACCCCTCAGCAGCGTGCAACATAGCCCGGAGCGCACCAATCCCTACAAGCACGAAAGCCCAGGAGCACCCTCCCGGGCTTCCGCTTCCCCAAGCAGGCGTCACTCGCCCGCTGGACGTAGATCAGCGGCCTTGATCCACCGCTGCTTACCGTCAGCACCGCGAACGCGTCCGAGCCACTGCTGACGTTCCTTGACCCACCAATCGAGCGTGCCGGCTTGTGACCACGTCGCCACATCTACCGGCACCGGAGTATCGACAACGCGACGATCAGGTTCCGGGATTCGCTCCAGGTCAGCGTCGCTCAAGCAGGGGGAGAAACAGCGTGCCTGGCTGGTCCTGAGTTTGCGCCGCTCTAAAAGGAGGGTGGCCCCGGGAATGGGTCCCGAGGCCACACACAATGCTTCAGTACTCCTGCTCCTACTTGCAGCCAGGCGTGTCCGTCGTCTGGCCCGGAGGATGGCATTTGTTATTGCCTGTACCCCCACCGTTGCCTGGCCCGAACGACGGATCGGCGTAGGCCATTGGAGCAGCCACCCCGAGACTTAGCACTGCAGCCGTGACCGCCACGAGGATTCTGCGCTTCACGGCATTTCTCCTTTCCCAGGCTGCCCGCTACAGCCCGTATCACAGCGGGATATACCTCTGTGGCTCAGGGCGGCAATACACATTTTGGTAAGTCTCGAAATATTTATGGCCTCCGCCCCTGGTCTACGGCTGAAATCTTTCCCGCCCCAGACGCCGAACCGTTCGCCTCGGAGTTGTGCTGTCCGCCGGCACTCGGTGAGGACTGGGCAGTGATCACACAACGTGGCAGACCGGAAGTCTTGATCACTCGTTATGAATCCGGGGCGGGACATAGATACCGGGCAGCGGCCGATCCTCGTCCCACTGATCTTGCCGGGGCCGCTTCAGCCGGCCGATCCACTCAAGATGCTGAATCGCAGTGACCCCCAAACCGCTCGCACTGCGCTCACATCAGCCCCAAAACCATGTTCTGGCCAGGCGCAATACTCAGGCCGCTTGATCCAATATCAAGTGCTCCCGTACGCCGACAAAGTCGGCTATATATCGGGGACCTAGTCCCCGGATAACCAGCGTCGATACGCCCGATCCTCGGGACTCCCCGGCAGATTATCGACCGGTGTTTCAAGCTTCGGTTTCGGCTCGTTCTCAGTAACCGGCTCCGGCGCAGGTTCGGGCTTCGGCGCATCGCCACCGAACCTGTGCAGTAGGCGGAAGATCACCTTCCCACCTGGCACATGTCTTGGGGCGAAGTCCCAAACATCTCAGCGTCTCTGACGCTGCAGATCTCAAGCTCAGTCATCGACTCTGGGTCAAACTCCAACGCCAACGTGCCACGCATTGCGACTGCCACCGAGGCCACGAACGGTGACGGTTCAGGTACCGTCTCATCCCGCACCTGTGCGGTAACAGACGGTTCAGGCACTGGCTCGAGCGAAGCACCCAACTCGTCATTGGCCAACTCGTCACTGGCCTCGTACTCGGCCTCATCCGCATACCGCTGCTCAATCCGTTGCAGAACCTCCTGCACCCCAGGATCTGTAGCCATCCAGTCCTGCATGATGCCCTGCCGGCGAGCCTTAAGCTGCCGCCTCATGGCCTGCAGTTGGGCTTCACGCTCCCGCTCCGCCTCAGCCTCCTCGGCCCGCTCAGCCTCCTTAGCCTTCCGCCTAGCCTCCAATACCTCAGCAGACGGCGGATCGGTATGCCTCAACATCACCCACTGATTCAATGACTTATCCATCCGACCAGGACGCCGACCACGCAACTCATGAGCAGCCATGACGGCCTGATTCCACATGTCAGCAAACGTCTTCATATTCGCCACATCGGTGCGGCTCATCCGGACAGAAACCGTCTGGCCAGTCTCCGGGTCATAGACACGAGAAGCCGCATCCAGCTCCATGTATCGGCGCAACGCAGTCTGAGCGATGTGGTCATAACCCGCCATCACCGGTGCCTCTTTCATGATGAACAGGTCAGAGAACTTCTCATGCTTCAGGATCTGCAGCGTTTCCTTCTCAGCCTGCACAATTTGCTGAAAACGGCCCCAATTCTCCGACTTTAAGTTATAGATCCGCTGCAGACTCAGCCCGTGCTTCTCAGCCAAATCCGGCGCCGGTACGCCCCGTGCCAGGTCAACGAGGATCTCCTCATCCCGGACCGAAAGCACCCTAGAACCGGGACTCGGAATGATCTTGGCACCGTTGGTTTCGGCCATGTCAGCGGAACCCCTTCAGCTAAACCGATCGGTTGAACATCCCCGTATTCAACCGGATGGTTGGATTATTTCACCTACCGCCAGTTACCAGGGTTCTCAATGCATCTACCGGCTCATGGAGCCTGATACGGCACAGGAACGCACCTTGTCAGAGGCCCGTTAGTTGACGCGTAGTCAAGGGGTTCAAGCCCGATCGGCGGTAGAAACACGCGGTTTCGGCGGCCAGCCCAGCGCCGAGCGGATCTGTCGGGCGCCAAACCGCGTTTCGCGAACGCCGCGCTAACTCAGCCAATCCAAATCCCGCCGATCATGACGGCGGCCGGCGTCAGGGTGGAGTCGAGCACCGCCGGGTCGCCGGTGGAGATTCTGGTCGCCCAGGCCCAGGACACGAGCGGGCGTCGGCGAGGTTTGGGCTCCAGCCGAGATGGCAGCGTGCGTCTGGTCGCAGCCGGCATCGGCGCTGCGACTCCGGCGACCACTCCATGATCAACAGCGATCTTGATCACCTCTGGCCCTGGCCGTAGTCGGTGAGGTCCGTTCGTATGAAGTGGGCTGGCTGTCCGGCGAGGGTACGCGATCGGAGTTCACCACGGTCCATCCCTCCTCGATGAGCGCTGCCACCACGGCACGGCCGAGCTTGCCACCGGTCACTGCCACTGTTCGATCCATCTGCGTCTCCTCAGGTTTGCTGCTGCCGCTCGGGTCGTCTTCCCGCATCACTGAAACAACAAAGGGCTCGTAGGCGGCCACCGCTGCCACAGAGTCACTGCGGGCGGTCGCACCGAGTACCCACGCGCCGCTGCCAGACCAGCCCACAAGGCAGACCGGCTCGCCGACGCTGTCGACGATTGCACTGCCAGTCCACGTTACGGAGAGTCGCGGCGGTCTTTTATGCGGTTCCTGAACAGCTGAAAACACCGTTTCCCCTAGTCGGGGCAACAGTGTGTGACGGGTCACCAAAGTATAGGTCGTGCGAATTTTTCACCGAGGGCGGCGAGTTGGGCCGCCGTAGCTCAGACTGCCGTCTTCGCCGAGCGCGTAGCGGGACCCGCCCCGTCGGCGAAATTCGTGGTGAACGCATAACGTCCATCGCTTGTTGCAACGGCCCAACAGATCTCGCTGCGCCCGTTCCCGACCGAACCGGACACCGGCGTGATTCCGCCGTTTCTAACTAAATATGACGAAGCAGCCGCCTTGCCTTTTGTGCCCCGAACGCCTCGGTCACCACGAGGGTGCCATCGTTTCGGAAGGCGAAGCCATAAGGCTGTCCCAAGAGAGTCTCAAAAGCGATTGAGCCGCTGATCACGCGGATCGGATGAACTCGAGTGCCTCACCGCCGATGCGTGCCGCCTCGATTGAGCCGCTGATCACGCGGATCGGATGAACTCGAGTGCCTCACCGCCGATGCGTGCCGCCTCCTGGACATCTAAAACCGGGTAGACGGTCATGTCGAAGAATGTGCTGAAAATGGCAGTGTCCCGGGCGAGCAGTGCAGGATCGTCGGTCTCTACGACGGCGAAACCACCAGGACCGTCTATTCGCCCCAAAAACTGCAAGAAGTTCGTGCCCTCGGCGGGCGACCATTTCTCGAAGACCTGTAGGGATCGCGCCTGCATTTCCTCCGTCATGTTCGAACGTGGTTGCCAAGAAACGACGTACTTCATGCTGAACCTCCGATCGAGATTGGGCGGATCCCGTCCGCCCTGCGGTCCCTCCGCAGTCTCACGCAAGCACCAACCCGGCCCATCGTCAATGGCGTCGCATGCGGCGAAGCCACCTATGACAGCCTGCGCTTGAACATCCGCGGCTTTGGCGCCCCACCGCACCTCCTGAGACTGTGTTGATTCCGTTCTGTTGTGCGTCCGCGCCTTTGGACGGGCGCTGGTCCGTTGATCTGACATCCGTTTAACGCGTGATTCATGCCCTCCCGCGCACAGCCTCCTCGGCCTGAGTGGAGAACTCGACCTCAGCATGCTCCCCTACGAGGGGCTGAATGGCAGCCCGAAGGCGTCAGAGCGACCGGTGGAGTACCGATCCGGTATTCCGGAGCGAACCCGTATGCGGCGTTTTTCACCGTCGTTGGCTGGCCGTCTACGCCTCGGTGTGTCATCGACTCGGCGTAGTGCCGATAGGTGTTGACCCTGCAACACCTAACCGCCGAAGTCAGGCTGGTGGGATGTAGACCTGGAAACGAGGCGCCAGTCCGGGGACGGGTACCTGCTGCCATGTGGCCATGTAGCTGCCGGGCGGAGGAGGCGCAGACAGGAGCGCAAGCACGAACACCCCTTCTGCTCTGGCTTGAGTGACACGTCTGGGCTGACGCCTCGAGGTTCCCGGTTTCTGGGCATCGCAGCCGAGATAGAAAGCCAAGGGGCCCGGCGGGTTGGCGATGACCAGACACGGTCGCTCGGTGACGAGAGGCTGGAGGGCCGCCGCCGCCTGGATCTGAGCTGACCGCCACCGCCAGATTGCATCCATTTGACGCTCAGCTAGGAAGAGCATCGGGGCGACATGGCCGACAAGTGCCGCCCCGATGATAACGGCCGCGGTCTTGCGCCACCGTCTCATTGTGTAAACGAGCGCAAAGGCTACAGGCAGGGAGAGCAGAGCGAACGCTGGCAATAGGAAGCGCAGGCCCGTGAAGCCCGGGAGCAGCAGATAGAAGGCGGCAAGCACGCCAGCTGGTAGACACACGAGCATCATCTCGGCCAGCTGACGCTGTGACACGGACCAAATGACGCCGAGCGCTGCAATCACGAGTACGGCGACAAGCCAGGTGGTCAGGGCTAGGGGCAGTGGACCAGCGTCGGCAGGGGTGCCTCCGCTGCAGCAGTACATCGGTGTGCCGTCAAGGAGGCGAGGGAAGATCAGCAGGTTTGAGGGCCTCAAATTCAGCCCATGGGTCCCGCTGGTCTCCGCGGCGCGAAGTCTTTCGACTGGGCCACCGAAGCGCAGGTATCCCTCAATGATCCATGGAAGCCAGCCGATAAGGTCGCCGACCGCCACGGCGGCCAGCACCCTAAGGCGGCGCAGACGCGTCACAACTAGCGCAACTGCAAAGAGCGGAGCCACCACCAGCACGCTGTCAGTAGGTCGAACCAGCGCAACGAAGCCGGCGGCTGCAGCGGTCAAAGCCAGACGCCACCACACGGGATCATGGACGGCGCACAGAAACAGGCCCGTTACAGCTACAGCCCCCAGGCCCACGTACAGGTTGGGCATGACGAGCGACCCGAACGCAGCCGTGAACCAGATAGTGGAGAAGAACAGCGCCGCCGCCGGCGCAACGGTCGGACGGAGCACCCGCAGCCAGGGCCAGAAGGCAGCAATCAGACCTGCACTTGACAGGAAACCAAAGTAAAGTCGATAGATCGTCAAGCTCGGTGAGAACACCGCAACGGGAGCCGCGAGCACCGGCATTCCCCACGCCCTCGGCTGTGTCCAGTACAGCTCTGGCACTCCCGGGTCCACCTTGGCGAGATAGTTTGACTCGTCCTGAGAAAGACCGAGCGGATGCCGCACGATAACAAGCTGCACGATCAGGAACATCAGCCCGACAAGCAGCAGTGCAATTTGGCCTTGGCGGAGTGAGAACTCAACAGGCGGGCGCATCTGTGGCTCGGTTGAGTCTTGTGTCACTGCTATAGGCACAACGGCTCCGGTCGTTCGTCGACTTGGCCGCCTCCCCCGCGGTAGCCGGGATACTTCGGAGCGACGGTACCAAAAATCAAACCGACATCCTGGGCATTGAGATGCGGTGGCCGGCATTTCCTCGCCGTGCCGGAAGATCACGGAGGTGCCTGGACAACGTCGTTGTCTTCGCCAGGCTGGAGGCGGTCCGGGCCTGGTGGCTAACAACCAGACCCAGTCAGTCCTTGATCACTAGCACAAAGGCTTTGGACGTCACGCCGGAGTGGGGGTCCAGCATGCGAAGCCGGTAAGGCCCCGGCTGCCCCAACTCGACATAGGTGGTGAACTGGCCTGATTGGGCGGTCTTGGTGGGTATGGGAAAGTCCAGCCACTTACCTTTCTCCCAGCGCTGCACCCGCAGAAAGGTGTTTGCTCCACCGCGGTACGTACCTTGGATTCGAACGGGTTGGAAGGGCCTGGCGGAGTCGGCTACATCTACCACCTGAATGGTCTTCTCCTCCGCCGAGTCGTTCCTAGGGTCGGAGGCTTGTGAGGGACCGGCGCTCGACCACACTCCGCCAGGGTTCTCGCTCTGACTGGAGGTGGACTCCGCCGCCCGCTCATGGCGCGCTCGGGACAACAACAGCCCTAACCAGACCACGTTGAGAATGATGAGCATCGCTAGAACTAGCAGGATCAGCTGAAGCCTTCGGTTGCGGCCGGGCAGGGCACCACTTGGCGAAAACCGACGGTACGCTGCGTCCAGTTGAAGCATCTTGGGGCGTCTGATGGCAAGTGCTGCGATCAGAAGCAGACAGGTCACGAGTAGGGCGACAGGGATGCCGATCAACACCTCAAGCCCCTGATAACCGGTCATGGTTGGTCCTTGGCGGTCCTCAATTCTGAGTTAGCTACGCCACCGGACTTCCGCGTAGGTGGCCCGACCTCGTGCTGTTTTCATCTCGATTTCGGCCACTAACTGGGGAACGCGCTCGACGACTGGTGGCGCCGCTGGTCCCCAATCAACGACTATTTATGATACGGACCGGAATTAGGCGAGTTCGACCATGAGGTCACGTACCGGACAGGATAGGCCGGGCGTCGAGGCCATCGACCCCTGAGCGCGTCCGCGCCGGAAGATCGCAGAGGTGCCTGGACAACGTCGTTGTCAGGCTCGAGGCGGTCCGGACCTGGTGGCTAACACTCAGACCTGGTCAGCCTGCGCTAGCTCAACTGGAAGGCATGCATCGCTTGGATGATCAGCATGAGAGGGACCGCAGTAGGTTGGACAGATGGCGGCCGAAGGGTGGACCCCTGAGCGCGTCCGCTCCGTACTCGTAGGGGAGAGTCCCGGACTGGCCAGCCAGCGGCGGGTGTTTCGCCGCATCCCGTCCCCGCCACGGTGCAAGTTATGCGCAGCGCCGTTCGCTGCCTGGGCGGCCTCGTCTTCAGGCATGCCGGGTACCGGCAATCCGCCGGCAACCCAGCTCTCTGCACAAGATGCATAGCCGCGCTTCGCAAGCGTCAGATGACCGGAGTAGAGATCCCAGTCAGCCTGTTGTTCTCCGATGTCCGCGGCTCGACGGCGTTGGGCGAACGAATGAGCCCCGCCGATTTCCACGCCTTCCTCGACCGTTTCTATCGACTGGCCTCCGATTCGATCGTTGAGCATGACGGCATCGTCGACAAAGTTGTGGGTGATGAGGTGATTGGGCTCTTCTTCGGAGGAATCACCGGGCCGCAGCATGCCGCCGCGGCGGTAGCAGCCGCAATCGAGCTGGCCGAGCGGGCGGCACACGCCAGCACCGCGCCATCGGGTTCAATCCCGGTCGGAACCGCTGTCCACACTGGCGACGCCTTTGTGGGGGCCACCCGGCCTGGCATCACCGTCGAGGACTTCACGGCCCTCGGTGATGCCGTCAATATCACCGCACGACTTGCATCGGCTGCAGTTGCGGGGGAGGTGATCCTCAGTGCGGCAGCCGCTGAGGCCGCCGACATGGCGACCGACAGCCTCGAGCGACTCACCTTGGCAATCCGTGGACGTACGGAGCCGATCGAGGTGATCGTAATCCGCGCGGCTAGACAGAACACGGGCCCCAGTTCGTAGGGCTCAACCATCGGCTGCGGCCACAAATGCCGAGTCCCGGCCGGCGGCATCACCTGCATAGTCGAAAGCAAAAAAGCGCGCTCCAGGGCTGATCAGGCGAGGTCCCCCTGAACGGCGCCGCTCGCGTTGTCGACGGTATGCACGTTGATGTAGTACCGCTCGGGATACAGCAGGATATCGGCGAGGGCCCGCCGATTCGCGGTGACGCAGTCGGTGGCTTGGTCGTAACTCGAAGCTCTATTGCTTGGCCATTCGTGCAGCGAGCCTATTCGCTTAGCTTAGCTATGGGTCTGACCGTCATCTTGACCACCATTAGCCTTATCCGCCGAAATGCGCCTAGCTCCAGAACCCTTATCTCTAAGGAAAGTCGGACGTCCGAGGACGTTCGTGGCCACGCTGCCGATGTCTGGGGGTCAAGGGGTTGCCGTGGTCGATCGACTTCGGCTCGCTGAAATCGGGTCCGACCTGAGGTTTCGCAATGGTGCTGACAGTCACGAAGCGGCGGCCAAGGAGTCAACGTACGCCTGAAGGTCACGGGCGCGGACCAAGCGGCTTCGGTCGATGTGAACTGAGCGGAGTTCGCCCGACTTGAGGAGTTCGTAGACCTTCGAGCGGCTGATGCTTAGATGCTCAGCGACCTCCGGGATGCGATAGAGCAGCTTGTCGTTCATGATCTTCCTCTGCATGGACCAGGCCTCTACCTACATAAGGACCTGACGAGGTTTCGGGCGATCACGACCATCCAGACTTCGTTGCACACCTCCGTCTCGACTGAGTATTGAAGGTCAACACCGCGATGGCTGTAGGTCTTGTGCCCGCGCATCGGGCGGACCACCTCTTCTCTGGCCCTGACTCCGAGCGACAGTTCGGTCCGCGGTGCAGCGAAGTCCATGTTCATCCAGCGCGATCGACCTTCGCGATTGGCAGACCGGACGGCAAGGGCTGCCTACAAATTGCCCACAGCCGCTCTAGGCAAAACGAGAGGCAGCTTCCGAAAATCTTTGGAAACCGCCTCTGACTAGGCCACTTACTCGTAGCGGGGACAGGATTTGAACCTGTGACCTCTGGGTTATGAGCCCAGCGAGCTACCGAGCTGCTCCACCCCGCGTCGGCAGTGAACTACCTTACGTCAGCTCTGTAACCTAGCCAAATCAGTCACCCGGACTCAATCCATGTCGGGAATGAGCTCCCGCGCCTCCACATACTCCATGCCCGTGAGCTCCATCAGATCGGCCACCATGGAGCGGATCTGAGCCAAGATCACGATGGCTGAGATGGAGTGAGTGAGCTGAAGATGCGGAGTGGCTTCGGCGATCTCTCGCAATGGATCCTTCGCGGTCTTGGGAAGCCGGTGTTCTGAAAACTCATGAGCGATGAATCTGCACGCTTTGGCGAGTCGTTGGACCAGATCTTGGTAGGCGACAGGTACCTCTTCACCCCGCCATATTGCGACAACACACCTTCGGACCAGTACCCGAAGGTTGCGGACAGCAGAATCGAGGGGCTGGTGTAGGCCGGACAGTGCGACTGCCAGGCCCAACTCTCGTCGGCGAAATGGGGAGTAGCGGACCACATCCAGGCCCTCGGCGGCAGCGACGTCGAAAGTAGCCAGATCCTTTTCTGTTGCCTGCACCCGATCCAGCACCGCGCTAGCAGCATGCTCATCCTTCGCTGCGAGCGCATCGGCGGCCGCCTCGAGTGTGTCAGCGATCCCAGCGACAACTCTGCCCGCGACTTCACCTGGTTTGCGGAGCGGCGCACTTGGTGCCACGGTCGCCACCAGCAACGCGAGCGTGGAGCCTATTGCCGCATCGACCCAGCGATCAAATCCGTAAATTGGACCGGGTGCCATGACTAGCACTGCGATTGAGTTGGTGCCGGCCTGGGTCGTGATCAGCGGGCCTGCTCCAACCAAGGTCGCGATTGACATGGCGATTGCGCAGACCAGCACAACTTGCCACACTCCGGCGCCGAACAAGACCAACCAGAGATCGCCAAGCAATACGCCGAGCGTCACACCGATCGCCACATCCACACCACGACGGAGGCGCTGCCCGTACGCCATACCGAGGACGAGGATGGCCGCCGCCGCAGCGAAATAGGGCACTTCATGACCGAGCAGCAGGCTCGCGATCAGCCACGCGACACCTGCCGTCACTGAGCACTGAGCGATCAGAAAGGCACGCTGTCGCCATCGCTCGATACGGCGAACCGCGGATGCTTCACCGCGTCGGATCGTTCGCTCACTGAGGTCAAATGCCCGCAGTTCCAGTTGCCGCATCGAGAAGGCCTCGGAGTCCATGCCTCATGATTCACCCGGCAGGTGATCACGTACCAGAGTGTCTGCCGCCCGGGAGCGTTCGTGTCCCTTCGGGCACACTAAGCAAACGTGACTTCACCGATCCGCGTCACTGTATGGGGCGAGAACTTCCACGAACAATCTGAACGAGATCGCGCTGGCATGGCCGAGCGCTATCCAAGCGGCATGCACGGCGCGATCGCTAGTGCGCTCAGTGAGCTGCTTGGCGATGGGGTGACGGTAAGGACCGCCACTCAAGATCAGCCAGAGAACGGCCTCACTGACGACGTGCTCAATCGCACCGACGTGCTCACCTGGTGGGGCCACGCGACGCACGCCAGTGTCGAGGATGCCGTAGTCGATCGAGTGCAGCAGCGCGTCCTCGGCGGCATGGGCCTGGTGGTACTGCACTCGGCCCACTTCTCAAAGATCTTCCGCCGACTCATGGGCACCACCTGCTCGTTGGCGTGGCGCAATTCCGGCGACACCGAGTTGATCTGGAACGTCAATCCCTCCCATCCGATCACCGCTGGCGTTCCGCAGCCGATCATGATCAACGACCATGAGATGTACGGTGAGTTCTTCGACATTCCAGCGCCGGAAGAGTTGATCTTCATTTCCACGTTCAGTGGTGGTGAGGTCTTCCGGTCAGGCTGCTGCTGGCGACGCGGCATGGGAAAGGTGTTCTACTTCTCACCCGGTGATCAGGAGTATCCGATCTACCACCAGCCAGAGATCAAGCAGGTGCTCGCCAACGCCGTCTTGTGGGCCCAGCCGGAAAATGTCGCGGAGTTCAACCCGCCGTCAGTAGACAACAGCCCAGCGCCAATCTTCAACGATCGAATCAGTGTCCATGGGATGCGTTCATGAACGCACACGATCGGCTGCGTGCTGGTGTCATCGGTCTCGGCTGGGCCGGACAGCAGCACATGGCCGCGTACGACGAAGCGGCCGATGTTGATCTTGTTGCATTGGCTGGAATGGAGCCGGATGCCTTACACAGGTTAGGAGATCAATACGGCATTCGTCAGGAAGGCCGCTACGCAAACTGGCAGGATCTGGTTGATCATGGTCAGATCGATCTGCTCAGCGTTGCCGCACCGACCACCCTCCACGCGCCGATAGCAGTAGCTGCGCTCAATGCCGGCATGCACGTACTTTCAGAGAAGCCGATGGCCGAGAATGCCGACACGGCGCGGCTCATGGTTGAGGCGGCGGAACGCAACGACCGAGTCCTCGATGTCTCGTTCAACCACCGACAGCGTGGTCACGTCAAAGTCCTGAAGAAGATCATCGACGCTGGGCTGCTAGGCCGGATCTACTACGCCAAGGTCGGCTGGCTGCGGCGGGAAGGCATTCCGGGCCTGGGCAGCTGGTTCACAAGACGCGCGACGGCGGGCGGCGGTCCGCTGATGGATCTCGGTGTGCACATGCTCGACATCGCTCTCTATCTCATGGGCGAACCGGCTGTGAGAGCGGTCACAGCCGCGACGTACGCGGAGTTCGGGCCTCGCGGCAAGGGCAGTTCTGACTCGGAGGTCGTCCCCAAGACCGGGGTTGAGCCGGGCGCCTTCGATGTCGAGGATCTCTCAACCGCCTTTCTGCGGCTGCAAGCTGGCGCGACGCTGCTCCTGGAGTCGAGTTGGGCGCAGTGGATTCCCAAGGATCGGTGCTATGTGACGATGTACGGCTCCGACGGAGGTGCGAGCATCGCATGGGGAGCTCCAGACGATCCGGATCGCAGCCTGAGCATATGGACCGAGATGGAGGGCGTGCCCGCAACATTGCATCCGAGTATTCCGCCTGACGGGCGGCACGCCGAGAGTGTCAAGGATTTCATCGCGACAGTCCGATCCGGCGATTACAGCAACCATCGCGGTAAGCAAGCGCTGTCGAGGGCAGTCGTGATCGATGCTTGCTATGCCTCCGCAGAAAAGGCCAGTGAAATCACGCTGGAGCTCTAAAACCGACGACTCAGCAGCCACATCCGTCACACAAATTAATTCTATTCACTTGCGTGTCGCCGTTGACATGCATCAGGCTAGGGCCACTTCCCCACGATTGGACCCGGCCATGTTTCGTTTCCACGTACTTGCCGCGATTTCGCATGCAAGCTTGATCAGGCGACTCCGGGAAGCTTCGCTAGCCTTTGCCATGATCACGGCGTCCGTCATTTTGACGACCATGCCGGCTCATGCCGATTCCGCAGTCTCGGCCAAGTCAGGAAGCTTCACGATCCGCGGTGCCGGCTGGGGCCACGGCTGGGGAATGTCCCAATATGGCGTGTACGGCGCCGCTCAGAAGGGCTTGTCCTGGAGGCAAATCCTTGCTTTCTACTATCGAGGCACTGAGCTCGAAACGATGCCCAGCGGAACCAAGATCAAAGTCTGGATCACCGCCGACAATGACAACAGCTTGCGAGTACTGCCTGCCACTGGCCTGACAGTGAGCGACACATCCGGGCATCACTACGTCGTACCCGCCGGCGCAAAGTACGCAGCCTGGCGGATCAGTCGCTCAGGGGAGGGCTACCGACTGAGCTACCGGACTAGCAACGGTAGCTATGTTACGAAGTCAACCGGGCTGTCTACCGGCACTTGGTCGTTCTCAACTCCTTCCAAGATCGTCAAGGTCGTGCTGCCGCACGGGACGGTGCGGCCGTATCGGGGGAGCCTGGCATTGATCAAGTGGGGATCCGGCGGCGGCCGAACGATCAACAAAGTGTTGCTGGAGGACTACGTCAAAGGCGTCATCCAAGCCGAGATGCCTACGTCGTGGGCGGTCGATGCGGTACGGGCGCAGGCCGTGGCAGCACGCTCCTACGCCTTGCGGCTCAAGGATTTCGGCCGCTACACCAGATTCGATATCTGTGACACCACAGCGTGTCAGGTTTATGGGGGTGTGCGTCTCGAGACCGCTGCCGGCAACGCTGCAGTGAAAGCGACGGCCGGCAAGGTCGTCACCTATCGTGGCGCGGTCGCGCTTACCCAGTACAGCTCCTCCAACGGTGGTTGGAGTGCCCAAGGCGACTATCCCTACCTCGCCGCCCACCGCGATCCCTATGACGGAGTGATCAAGTCACAAGCCTGGACGCGGATGATCAGCACGAGCAGCATCAGCCGGGTCTGGCCCTCGGTGGGCACGGTAAAGCAGCTCCAGATCACCAGTCGCGACGGCGCTGGCGCCTGGGGCGGCCGGGTAAAGACCATCAAGATCATCGGAAGTGTGCGGAGCACCACCGTCTCCGGAACGACCTTCCAGCACATGTTCGGGATGCGGTCCTCGCTCTACATGATCGCCACCCCCGATGCCACCTAACACCGACTTGTCAGCGTCTCAAAGTGCTCTAGCACTTTGAGACGCTGACAAGTCGGTGAGAATGAGCGGGTGATCGAGGGGTTTGAGGTCGGCCACCACACCGCCGATGAAGACGGCTGGCTCACCGGAACGACCGTTGTGGTAGCGCGCGAGGGCGCGGTCGGGGGAGTCGATGTACGCGGCGGGGGCCCGGGAACTCGAGAGACAGACCTCCTGCATCCCACGACAAGGATCGATCGAGTCCACGCAGTCGTACTCACCGGCGGCAGCGCGTACGGATTGGCGGCCGCGAATGGCGTCATGGACGGTCTAGAAGCGGCTGGCATCGGCTGGCCAGTGGGGCTGGAACCTCACGAGCTTGTGCCTATCGTGCCGGCGGCAGTGATCTTCGACCTGGGACGGGGCGGTGTTTTCAGCAACCGGCCGACACACGAGTTCGGACTCTTGGCGCTTGCCGCCGCTACCAGGGAGCAACCCGCGACTGGATCGGTGGGTGCAGGCAGTGGCGCGGTGTGCGGAGGCATTAAGGGAGGCTTTGGCTACGCCGAAAGCCAGCTCGCCTCAGGCATCTCTGTTGCTGCGGCGGTCGTCGTCAATGCGGCTGGATCTGCAGTTGACCCGGAGACCGGCCGGCTATGGAGTGATCGCATGCGGCGCGTGCCGACACCGACTGATCAGGAGCGAGAGGCGCTTGCTGCGGCTCTCGCGGAGGCTCAGTCTTCGTTGAGGGGGCGGTCGCACGCGACGACGATCGGTGTTGTCATGACAGATGCCATCCTTGGCAAGGCCCATGCCAGCAAGATCGCAGCAGTGGCTCACGACGGTATGGCACGCGCTATCCGCCCGGTCCACACGATGTTTGATGGGGACACAGTCTTCTGCCTCGCTTCCTTGCACAAACCCGTCGGTGAAAACCAGCTGGGTGCGCTGCTCGGCTTCAACGAACTGCTCGCTGCGGCAGCCGATGTCTTTGCCGACGCGTGCCTCGACGGGATCTTGTCTGCGACGACACGTGGGGCTTGGCAGGCCTACATCGACCTCGCCCCCTCAATCACCGGCTAAGAAATCGGTTTCGGTCCGCGCGCCTCGGATTCCTACACTGGTGGCTGCATTCGGCCCATTCAGCAACGAGGAACCTATGAAGGCGTTACTGCTGGAAAACATCCATCCCGAGGGCGTCCGGCTGCTCACCGAGCGCGGAATCGAGGTGGAAACCGGTAAGGGAGCACTCGACGAGGCCGAATTGATCGACGCCCTCCACGGAGTGCAGCTGCTCGGCATCCGCTCCAAGACGAATGTCACCCCTAGCGTCCTGTACGCCGCTCCGGACTTGCACGCGATCGGTGCCTTCTGCATCGGCACCAACCAGATCGACCTTCCTGCCGCGGCCGACCGGGGCATCCCGGTATTCAATGCGCCCTTCTCGAACACCCGCAGCGTCGTAGAGCTCGTGATCGCCGAGATCATTGCGCTGGCGCGGCACCTGACCGACAAGAACGCCAAGATGCACGCCGGCATCTGGGACAAGTCGGCCAAGGGCGCGCATGAGGTACGGGGGCGAACCCTCGGCATCGTCGGTTACGGCAACATCGGCAGCCAGTTGTCCGTGGTCGCGGAGTCGATTGGCATGCAGGTCTATTTCTACGACGTCGCTGACAAGCTGGCATTGGGTAATGCTCGGCGCTGCCAGACCCTGGACGAGTTGCTGAAAGTAGCTGAGACCGTGACGCTTCATGTGGACGGGCGGCCTGGGAATGCCGGCCTCTTCGGTGCTGAGCAGTTCGCCAAGATGCGACGCCGGAGCCTGTTTCTCAATCTGTGCCGGGGCTTCGTCGTTGATCATGAGGCGCTGCGTGACCAGCTGCTGAGCGGTCACATCGCAGGGGCCGCGCTGGACGTGTTTGCCGATGAACCTAAGAACACCGGCGATCAATTCACTAATAGTCTGCAAGGCATTCCGAACGTGATCTTGACGCCGCACATCGGCGGTTCTACCGAGGAGGCGCAGACCGATATTGGCCGTTTTGTGGCAGGCAAGCTACGGGACTTCGTAGACAGTGGACACACCACGATGTCGGTCAATCTGCCCCAGGTGCAAACCGACGGTCGAGCAGCCGGGCGTAGCCGTCTGCTGCATGTCCATCAAAACGTCCCAGGCGTACTCGCCACGGTCAACGGGTTACTGGCGAATGCCCACGTCAATATCGAGGGCCAAGTGCTGTCCACCCGCGGAGAGCTGGGTTATGTGATCACTGACGTCGCGGGCGGGCTGACCGCCGAGGTGATCGACAAGCTGGCGAGCATGCCGGAGACCGTACGGCTGCGAGTCATCGCCTGAAGCTATTGCGAGGCGAGGGCAGCTCGGCGAATCAGTGCCGGCAGCCAGGACGGGCAGCGGGGATCGGCTTCAAGATCATGGAGCGTCCACCAGCCCACGTCAATTAGCTCATCTGCGGCATTGACATATGGCTCGATTGCTGCTTGCGCCTGAGCCGTGAAGGTCACCGTGATCTGCCGCTCGCCCCCATCGGTAATGAAGAACTCCGACTCCAGGTACCGCAGCGCTACGTCGGAAAGATCAACTCCGACCTCCTCAAACACCTCGCGTCGCGCGGTGATTTCGAGCGCATTGGCGACGGGATCCCTGAGGTCCACGTGGCCACCGATCAGGCCGATCATGTTCGGCGCGTACGCCACGCCGGGCGCCCGGACCACCAGCAGCCAGCGGTCGCCGCGCTGTATCAGCACGCAAACAGTAACCGCATAGAGCTCAGCGTCCACGTTATTGATCAAGACTTACGTCGCAGGATCTTGATCACGACAAAAAGCAGCAGGGCGAACACCGCCAGAGCCGGACCGTACCGTCTCAGAACTACCGGTCCAACGGTACGGAGCACGTCGAGGGTGCTGTCGCCGCCGCGTCCCTGGGGCACGGGGGCGGCCGGCGGTTCGGGAGTTCGCGGCGCGGTCGAGGAGGCAGTTGCCGATGTTGCGGGCCGGGCCGCGGTGGCCGGGACGGCCTCCAGCTCAATGGTCTGCTCGGTGTCCGCCTGATCGAATCCGGCAGTGTCGCCTGATTGTTCCAATCCAGCAAACATGTCGGCCTGGTCGACTCTCGCGCCCGGTGTCACTCCGGATTCTGCCGAGAGTGCTTCGGCTTCGCCAAGGCCCTCACCGAACCGCCTGGACATGCAGTCCACGAACTGGTCGAGTAGCCGTACGCTGACATCGAAGATCACCTCATCACCGAACTGAGCCGGCTTGCCGGTGATCGCCAGATTGGTCAGGACTTCCACGTCAGTCTGAGTACCGTTCGGAATGAACGAGGCCGCCACCGTGACCGCGGCCGTGCCATTACGTCGCGGGTCATTCCCGCTGGCCTCGATCAGCACCCGATGCTCAGTCTCATCTCGCTCGACATATCGCCCAGACCCGTTGTAAACCAGCGTGGCCGGGCCCAACTTGATCTTTAGCTTGCCGTTGAATTCATCGCCTTGCACGCTGGTAATCGTCGCGCCAGGAAAGCACGGTGCCAGCTTCACCACATTGTTGAAGACATTCCATGCTGCGTGCACGTCGGCGGGCACGCTGAAGCGATGCGTCAGATCCATGGGCGCCATTCTGTCCTAGTGTCGTTTCCATGGACACAGTCAGCTACATCAATCCGCCACAGCTGCATGCCAACCCGGCCTATACCCAGGCGATACGCATTCCAGCGGGACATGATCTTGTGGTGATCGGCGGCCAGAATGGCGTCGATCAGTCCGGGCGAGTGGTCTCCGACGATCTCGCCGGTCAGACCCGTCAGGCGCTCCGCAACCTGCAAGCCTGTCTCAATGCGGCTGGCGCTGGAGTCGATAACGTCGTTCGATGGCTGATTCTGGTCAAGGATGGAGCGCCCCTCCAGGAAGGTTTCGCTGCTTTTCTTGAGGTTTGGGGCCAACGCCCGAACCCACCGGTCATCACCGCAGCCATCGTCAGCAACCTTGGTGTTCCGGGTGCCTTGTGCGAGATCGAGGCGCTTGCTGCCGTGCCCGGTTCCTAATGCAGCCAGCGTTCCTCAAGCTTCGAGACGAGAGCTGATCACTAGCGATCTTGATCATCATCGCCGTCATGATCGTCGCCGTGATCATCGAGCGCAAGCTGCCTCAGGACAGCATCATGCAGCAGACCATTGGTGGCATACCCGCCCGTTCCGTGCGGCCCAGGCCGCCCATCAAGATCAGTGAACATACCTCCCGCCTCAGTAACGATGATCGAGCAGGCCGCCATGTCGTGCAGCGCCAAATCCGGCTCGCAGGCGATGTCGACGCCGCCCTCAGCAAGCAGCATGTACGACCAGAAGTCGCCGTAGCCACGGGTCCGCCAGCACCGCCTCAGCAGGTCGACGAACTGCTGGCCTTGGCCCGACTCAACCCATGCCGAGATCGAGGCATAGCTCAGCGAGGCATCCTCGATGCTGGCGATGTCGGAGACGTGGATCGGGGTCGCTGACATCAAAGATTTGCCGGCGTACGCGCCGCCATGCAAGCTCGCCCACCAACGCCGGCCCAGCGCCGGTGCGCTGACCACTCCGATGGCCGGTTGATCGTTGATCATCAAAGCAATCAATGTGCCCCAGACCGGCACACCACGAACGAAGTTCTTGGTGCCGTCAATCGGATCGATGACCCAGCGACGTGGTCCCCAGCCGGTGTCGCCCATCTCTTCTCCGTGCACGGCATCGCGCGGTCGAGCGCGGCCGAGCGTGCGGCGGATTGCTTGCTCGGCCGTTGTGTCGGCGTCCGTGACCGGCGTCAGGTCCGGCTTTGAGCTGATACAGAGGTCGAGCGATCGGAAGCGGCTCATCGTAATGGAGTCGGCGTCATCGGCGAGCAGGTGGGCCAGTCGCAGGTCGTCGGTGAGACCTCGCAGGAGCGCAGTATCGGGCCCTGTTCGCGCGGTGTCGGGGACGGGCATGTGCCTACGCTACTGGCCGGAGCCGAGCATCCGGCGAAAAGACTCGACCCGATTGGATGCGAGCTGGCCACTCGCCACGGCAGCGTCCAGCGCACACTCAGGTGCGGTGTCATCATGACGGCAGCCGCGCGGGCAGTTCTCGGCAATTGCCCGAAGGTCATCGAAGGCGGCGATGATGCGGTTTCGGCTAACGTGGCTCAGCCCGAACGACCGAACGCCGGGCGTATCGATGACCCAGCTGGTGTCCGACGGGTCGGGCAGTCGGAGGGCCACTGCCGACGACGATATATGCCGACCGCGTCCGGTTGCCGTGCTGACGTCACCGATCGCCCGACGAGCTCCCGGAATCAAGGCGTTGACCAGCGTGGATTTCCCGACACCGGAGTGACCGACGAAGACACTACGGTGTCCCCGCAGCCAGTTCCGCAGCGGATCGAGGTCGGCGCCAGGGTAGGTGACTTGCACCGGTACGCCGAGCGGCTCGTACTGTGCAATGAATTCGTCTGGTGCGGCAAGATCAGATTTGGTCAGACAGAGCAGCGGTTGAATTCCGGCGTCGTAACCAGCGACGAGCAGCCGGTCGATCATCCCGATCCTCGGCGGCGGATCCGCAAGCGCGGTGACAATGACCAGTTGGTCTGCGTTGGCAACAATGGGCCGCTCATACGAGTCGTCATCATCGGCTGTACGCCGCAACACCGTCTCTCGCTCGGCAACCTCGACGATGCGAGCCAGCGTCCCTTCCGCCGCAGAGGTGTCGCCGACCACGCGAACTCGATCACCCACGATGACGCCTTTGCGGCCCAGCTGGCGCGACTTGGTCGCAGTGACTTCCCGATCAGAGATCAGAACTCGATACCGACCCCGATCGACGGTGATCACCGTGCCGGTTTCTGCGTCGGCGTAGTTGGGTCGATCCTTGGTACGCGGCCGGCTGCTTCGACGCCCGGGACGGTCGAACGCCTCGTATTCGTCGCCTCGCCGGCCGGCGTCGGTCACCACTGAATCGCCTCGCCTGCGGCGGCCTGCACGGAGTCGTTGATCATTTTCGTCCAGAGCTGTTCGAACCCCGGCATCGTCTTGCTGGTGCAGCTAATGTCGTCCAGAACCACCTCAGGGACCAGCAGGCCAAGCAGCGCTCCGGCTTGGGCCATTCGATGATCAGCGTAGGTGTGCCAAAGGTCACCACCAAGAATCTTCGGGTGGATGGTCAGCCCGTCGTGGGTCTGTCTGACATGAGAACCCAGGCGATCCAGTTCAGTCTCGAGTGCAGCCAGTCGATTGGTTTCGTGACCTCGGATGTGGGCAATGCCACGGAGATGGCTGGTGTCATCGGCGAGGGCTGCCACCGCCGCCACGACAGGTGTCAGTTCCGCGGAAGCACTCAAATCTAGATCAACTGCGTGAATGTGATTGGTGCCGTGCACCCTGAGCTCGCTACCCTTCAGCTCCACACGCGCGCCGAAGTCCTGCAAAATCTCACGGATTGCATCGCCGGGCTGGAGCGTGGTGGCGGGCCAGTTCGGCACAGTTACCGTGCCTCCCGTTATGGCCGCCGCCGCGAGAAACGGTGCCGCGTTGGAAAGATCTGGCTCAATCGTCACGTCCAGTGGCTGAATGGCGCCTGGAGCGACGATCCAGCGATCCGGCGTGGTGTCATCGATGTCGACGCCGCGGTCGCGCAGCATCGCCAGAGTCATCTGGACATGCGGCCGGGAGGGAATCTCGCCGCCGATGTGCTGGACGTCGATTCCTTCTGCGTACCGAGCGCCGGCAAGGAGGAGACCGCTGAGGAATTGGCTGGAGGCGGACGCGTCCACGGTGATATCGCCGCCTGGCAGCCGGGGATTGCCGGTGAGACTGAACGGAAGCGAGTAACCGTTTCCGTCGACCCTTGCCCCAAGAAGTTTGAGCGCCCCCAGCAGTGGTGCCATCGGTCGCGCGTACGCCTGCTGGTCACCGTCGAATCGCACCGTTCCGTTGGCCAAAGCGGCGACTGGCGGAACAAAGCGCATGACTGTACCAGCCAGACCGCAGTCAATGGTGCCGCCGGCGACGAATGACTCCGGTGGGGTGACCTCCCATTGCTCGCCGTTTTCTTCGATGCGTACGCCGAGGGTCCGCAATGCGTCTCGCATGAGTTGGGTGTCGCGGGCCTCCAAGCCACCCGTGATCACCGACGGCCCACTGGCCAGAGCAGCCAAGATCAACGCGCGATTCGTCTCGGATTTGGAGGACGGGAGAACGACTATTGCCGTAATTGGTGCGGTCGCCTCGGGCGCCGCCCATTGTCGAAGTCCAGACACCCCTCAGATCCTAGGCGCCAGCCTCCACCACATTGCTTCCACGACCACCGACTTGTCAGAATCTCAGCACCAACTATGGTGCTGAGATTC
>Ga0307416_100000143_pt1 | contig 42041 bp, 70 predicted proteins | sample DK1Cmetagenome_2_FD_203821 | JGI IMG/M metagenome (GOLD analysis project Ga0307416, IMG submission 203821) | Maize rhizosphere microbial communities from greenhouse at UC Davis, California, United States - DK15-C-3 | ecosystem: Host-associated > Plants > Roots > Rhizosphere > Soil | place...
GCCGGCGGGGGCTGATGGGGTTGATGGATCGATGGGGGCGACGGGCCCGGCCGGGCCGGCGGGCCCGCCGGGGGCCGATGGCGCGCCGGGCGAGATCCCCGAGGCGCCTATCGACGGCACGAGCTACGTGCGCAAGGATGCGGCCTGGGTCGCGGCGGCGGCCGCCTACACCGGATATGACGTGCCGCTCTACATTCCCGACAAGCCGACCGCGAGCATGATCGCTGCGCGCGTCGTGGCGGTGCGCGCCTTCACGCTGCCGACGGGTTTCGCCGGGTCGAGGGCGAGTGCCGGAACGGCATCGACCGGAACGGCGACCTTCGACGTGCAGAAGGGCACGACCTCTGTCGGCTCGGTCACGTTCACGGCGTCGGCTACCGGCACGTTCACGAGTGCGGCGGGGGCGAGTTTCGCGGCGGGCGATGTCTTGAGGGTGGTTTCGCCGGGAACGGCGGACGCGACGCTGGCTGACATTTCCATCAGCTTTTTAGGGAGCCGGCAGTAGTGGCGACTTTCGGAAGAACAACTTTCGAGCTACAGGCGGTCAGTTATCCCGCCGATACTAAAATCGGCTCTCGGTTCGCCCTTGTCGAGGCGGGGGACGTGACGAAACTGACGGCGCATTTCCGCCTTGCCCACGCAACGGCAAAGGTTCGGGGCCTGATCTATGCCGCCAGCGGCACGGAACCGGCGGCACTGGTGGCCGTCACCAACGAAAAAATCGGCATCCCCTCTAATAATATCTGGGTTGACCTGCCGTTGGCGGCACCCGTTAGCCTGTCAGCAGGAAATTATTTCCTGTGCCTGCACGGCAATACTGCACTGGAGGGTCTGGGCAGTAATTCGGGCGTTGGCGTCAATCGCTTCAACACCGACACCTATGCGGACGGTGCCACCAATCCGTTTGGTGCGGCCACATCGTCCAGCTACGAAAGGGCGATTTACGCGACCTATACGGCAACGGTCGCCGTGACGCGCCGCCGCCCGCTCGTGGCGTTCTGCGGCTGATTAAGCGGGATTTTACCTATTCGGCGCATGCTCTCGTCGGCTGATGTAGCGGGGGCGGGGCATGGTCCGGTTTTGGGTATGGGTCGCGGCGTGCGCCGTCGGCGCCCTGGCAGCGGCAATGCTGCTGTTCATTCTCGCATCGCTCGTCACGGGCGCGCCGGCGTATGGCGCTGGGCGGGGCGCCTGCGACCTGACGCTCGACACCGGCGCGCGCCCGGCGTTCCGGCTTGCGGCCGGCGATCTCGCCGACCTGAGCCGCACCGTTTGGGCCGAAGGGCGCGGCGAGCCGCTCTGCGGGCAGGTCGCAATCGCCTATGTCGCAATCAACCGGGCGGTCACAAATCCCGACGCCTGGGGCTCGACGGTCAGCGGCGTCGTCAGACGCCGGCATCAGTTTAGCGTCTGGAATACGCCTAAGCAGCGGGCCCGGCTCGAGCGCATCGACGAGACCGATGCCGGCTACCTGCAGGCGCAGCTCGCGACGTCTCTGGCGCTGTCGGGCGCCGTCGCCGACCCGACCGGGGGTGCAACCTACTTCGTCAGCGCCCGCATCGCGCCGCCCCGTTGGGCGCGCCGGATGACCGCGCTGCGCATTGGCGGGCACGTCTTCTATCGCAACAAGGATTAATAACCATGGCGCGGCGCATCCTGCCAGATGGCAAGCGGCTGATTAGGCATTTCGAGGGATTTGCTCTAAAGAGTTACCTCTGTCCGGCGGGACGGTGGACAATTTCATACGGTTTAACGGGCCCTGACATCGGGCCCGACACGGTATGGACCGTCGAGCAGTGCGAGCGCCAGTTCGAGGCGCGGCTGCGCATCGTCGAGGCCGAGGTCGAGCGCCTGCTGATGAGCACGCGCGTCTCTGACGCCATGTTCTCGGCGCTCGTGTCGTGGGTCTGGAACATCGGCGCCGGGCAGGCCGGCAAATCGACGCTGATACGCAAGCTGCGCGCCGGCGACGCGCTCGGCGCGTGGTCGGAACTACCGCGCTGGGCGCATTCCAACGGGCAACTGCTGCCGGGTTTGATCCGGCGCCGCCGGGCCGAGCAGGTGCTGTGGAGTACGGGTCAGTTCAAGCCGTAGGCTGTGGCGCCCGACGAGCAGCAGCGCCGCATCTACCGGGCCCTGATACAGAACATCGAGCAGTGGCAGGTGCAGCTCGCCGAGATCGAGAGCCATGCCGCACCGGGCGCCAAACACAAAATCTTGCACCTGATGGCGAACGTCGAGCAGGCGCGCCGGGCGCTCGCGCGCATGGTCGCCGCCATCGACGAGCCGTGACCGGCTTTCAGCGTTCCTTTACCACTTTCGCGTAAAATGTTCACGGTCAGCACCCAAAGGCAGGACCATGGACAAGCGACCCGCGCCGGATGACCCGGCACACACAGGCAAGCCGACTAAGCGCGTCGTCAGCATCGGCGACTATCTCGGCACCTTTGCGGGCTACGCTGCGCGCCTGCGCCGCCGGCGGGTGCTGACCCGCACCGGCAAGACCATCGACGCCGATACCCTGCGCCGGGCGCCCGAGCCGCAGCCGCGCCGGGGCGAAGACGTGCGCCGGGCGCTCTACCTCGTCACCGAGGGCGGGCTCGTCGCGACGCCGGCGCCGACGCCGCCGCTGCCATCGCGCAAGGCGACCGCGCTGTGCTGGCTGATTGCCCGGCTCGGCGAGAGCAGCACCTACAGGGGGTTGTTCCTGCTCGCCGGCGTCGCCGGTTGGGCGCTGACCGAAGAGCAGAGCGAGAGCCTCATGGCGCTCGGGCTTGCGATGGCGGGCGCCATTGGCGTGTTCTTCGGCGACAAGCCCGGCGCCGAGTGATGGGCACGCTGCGGCCGACCGGCATGAGCAATGGGGAGATAGCTACCCGCTATCTAGCCGGCACCAGCCTGACCGAGCTCGCCCTGCGGTGCAAATCGACGACCGACACCATCAAGCGCATCCTGCACGCCTATGACGTGCCGCTGAGATCCCAACGCGAGGCGCAGGCGCTCGCCATGATCGACCGGCGGCAGCGCACCGAGCGCCGGCGTCAGCACATGGTCGCGCTCGGGCTGCGGCAGGACGATTGACGCGAGCCCGCCCGGCGCGGCACTGTGCCGGCGCCCGGCAGGGCATACCGTCAACAGAGTGCACGAAAGGCGGCTCTAAAAGTCCGGCGGGGCGGTTGATGTGGTGTCGCCGCCCCGTTGCCTGTTTTTGGAGCCGTTCTAAAAACTGGTAATACCACTTGGGCCAAAGTAAAGGCGCAGTATTAAAAGCCCCGCAGAACACCGGTTTTCGAGTGTTCGCGGCGCTTTTGAGCCCGCAGCAGCGCGCCGCTTTGTATTCGTTCGCAAGACCGTCAGTGTTCGCCAAGACTAGCCGCGAGCCCCGAAAACGGCCGGGCCGAATAGTTGCACATGAAACATCGACGCTAGGGCACCTGGGAGGGCTGCCAGATGGCAGCAAAAAAACACCACTCCGATGTAGCGGGCAATTTAGGCCGCGCCTAGATGCCGTTTCTCGGGCTTGGCGGGGCATATGCTAAACTTGAGCATAACTGCCATCTGGCAGCCCTTCACCCCGCCTTTTCGACCCTCTTTCCGGCCGACAGGGCGCCGAGCACGAACGGCGCGTCGGCTGCGGCGGCGAGCTTATCAACGGTCAGGGTCGAGGGCAGCGCCCGGTCTGGATGGCGCAGGAAGCGCGTTATCGTTGTCGGGTCAACGCCGGCGGCGCGGGCCCATTGCTCGGCCGTCATGCCGCGCGCAGCCATGGTCGAGAGCATCCAGCCGCGCAGGCGATGGGAGAGGGCTGCATCGTCGTCGAGGGTCGTCGCCGTCATCGTTCATCCTCCCGGCTTTTGCTCATGTGCTCGACCGCGACAGGGTGACGCCGGCGTAGGTGATTAAGCGCAGCCCGAGCCATGACGTGCCGCCCGTCCACGGCGTCGGCGATCATCTCGAGCGCCAGTATGGCGACGCCGAGCGCCGAGTGCAGGCGGAAAACTTCGGGCTCGTCGTCGGGTAGCTCGAGGTCGGCGTCGGACATGGCGGGTTCCTGGCTGTAAGTGAACGGCACGCCGGCGGCTGCGGCGAGCTTTTCGACGGTCGCCGAGGTCGGCCGGCGGCGCGGGCCGGCGTCAGGGTCGGTTGCGTTAAGGTAGCGCGTTATCGTGGTGCCGGCGACGCCGGCGGTGCGCGCCCAATGTTCCGCCGACCATTGCCGCTCGCGCATGACCCGGCGCATCCAGCCGCGCAGGTTATCGTCGAGGTGCCGATAGGGCGACGCCGGGGCCGCAATGTCAGGCATTTAGCCCACCTTATATATATGCGCTGCGCGGTTGACCCGCCGGCGCGATGTCGCCATAAACGCGACGGGCGCGATGCCCGCCCTGATGACCAGGGCGCAAAACGTTGGCGTAGGCCGGTTGGCGCTGTTTTACGTCGTCGGGCCCGGCAGGCAGCGCGAGCCGTCTGCCGGCGTTCGATCAATCCCGCCATTGCCCGATACCATGCCAGTTCATCTCGAGCCCGCGCGCGAGGTGCCCGGCTTCGGCGCCATAGAGCTGCGTCAGGTAGCCGCGCACGGCATCGCAGGCGAGCACCATCAGCTCAAAGCCGCCGAGCCGGTCGAGCTCGACGCCGATCTCGTGCGCCCGGTCGCGGGTCTGCCGCAGGTAACAGTCGGCGTGGACGGTATCGCGCAGCGGGTCATTGGCGGCCATGTTGACGAGCTCGGCGACCAGTTGGCCGGCGAGCTCGATGTCGTCGGGCGACATCGCTGCGGCGGCGTCGGGCTTCATGCCGGCACAACCCGCGCGACGATGATATGCCGTTCCTCGTCGTGAATGATGCCGGCAAATTCGCACTCGAGCTGCGCGCCCTGCTCGACGATCATCTCGGCGAGAGCCTGCATGACAATCATGACCCGGTGCCGTTTGCGGTCATCGGACGGGTCGATGCCGAGCAGCGCCGCCACGACGGCGAAATGGTAATCGATGGCGTCGGGGCTGCCGAAGGCGTCGAGGTCGAGCTCGGGCATCGGCTCGCCGGCGGCGTCGCACCTGACGCACCGGTACAGGTGCCGGGCGAGCAGGGCGCCGGCGGCGGCGGCTCTGACTTCGTACGGCGCGTCGGTCATCGCGGCTCGTTCCCGGCACGCCTGTACTCGGCGAGCGCCCGGTCGAGCCGGTCGCACATGATGACGAGCGATTTGTCGGGCTGCCGGCCGGCGCTGCGCTCGGTGTCCAGCTTGGCTTTTGTCTCGCGTACGCGCGCGGCGAGCTGGTCAACGTGCAGCTCGAAATCATCGTCGGTCACGGCGTTAATCTCCTGTTCATGCGGTCGGGCTATGGTCGAGGGGTTCATGCCCTGACAAGCCCTGCCCGTTTTCGTTTGTGCCTCTGCCGCCCGGTCGCCATGCCGGGCGGTTATTTTTTAGCGCACGGCATGCGCACGCACGAGCTCGACGATCTCGCCGGCGACATCGGGCGGCAGCTCGGCGCACAGCGTCAGACGGATGCGCCCGGTCGCGCCGATCTCGTACCAAAACCCATTGCGGCCGAGCCGGTGCAGCAGGTCATGCAGCTCGAGCGCGGCCTGCTCCTGGGTCAGCGCCGGCGGCTCGTCCGTCAATGACTGCATAGATCGATCTCGGCCGGCAGCACGAGCCGGCACGGCACGCCGAGCTCGCTCAAGAGCTGCGCCGCCGCTTGCGCCTGCGACAGAAGCGTCAGGATCTCCTGCACGTGCCCCATGTCGGCTTGAGCCTTCGCGATGACTGCCGCCGCATCGGGCGCCGCGAGGTCGCGCGGCAGGTCGATGGTTACCCTGCTGACGGCATCGTCGGCAGCGATCTCGGGCTCGGCAGCAACGGACGGCTCTGGTGCGGGCTCTGGTGCGGGCTCTGGTGCGGGCTCTGGTGCGGGCTCTGGCTTTCGTACTGGCGGCGCCGGCTCCTGCTGTGCCGGCGGCAGCTTGGGCGACAGCTCGGCAAAGGCGCGGTCGAGCAGCTCGCTCGCCGACGGCTGCCCGTTGGTGTCCTTCGTCGCTCTGGCCGCTGCGGCTGCCTGCATGGCTTGGCTCATCGCCGTGTCCGTCTTGTCAGCCTGCTCGCGCACCTTGTCAGCGCGCGCCTGTCCGTTGAGACCCGCTGCATCCATGGCTCCTGTCTTGGCTTCTCTGAGCGTCCAGTACCGCCGGGGCAGCGGCTTGCGCTCGACGATGGCGATGTAGGGGCGCTTGTCGTCGCTGTCCTGGTCGGGCGAGTACATCACCTGCAACGGCTGGCCGTTGGCATTCAGGGCGTAGCGACCATGGCCGATTTTTTCCCAGATGGTTTGCATCAGCGCGCCCCCGTCGCGGGGGCTGATAGGACAGGGCTCATGACGTCATCGCTTGCTAGTTGTGGACATGTCACCGAGCAGCGGGCATAACGAGCGGGAGAACGCGGTCGCGTTTCCTCCCAAACTGTGCCGGGCGGCGAGCTGATGACGCCGACCCGGCTCCTTTAGCCGTTCTGGCTGAGCCATTCCTCCCGACGCAGCGCGGCAAGCTCGTAAACCTCGGCCGCAGCACCCGGCGGCAGCCTGACGGAGACGTACTGCCAGCCCTGCGCACGGCTGCGCCGTCGCTCATTGCGTTTACGTTCGGCAATAGCTGCCGCATCCTCTACCCGTTTCGTCATATCCGCTCTCCTTCGCAACCTATCGTGACAAGTCACCAGCCGCAACCGTTAATCATCCCTATGTCGGGCGGCGTCCAGGGCAGCCAAGTGCCGCAGGCAGGTCACTGCTGTCTGCATGCTGGCGAGCGCGTGCGCAACAGTGGCCTCGTACTGCCCTGTACGCCGGGCCTGCTCGAGCTCGGCGATCCACGTTTCGACCGACGCGATAAAGGCGCCCGTCATGTCGGTACTGCTCATTCGTGGGCTTTCGGTAGCTGGCGGGCGGCGTCGCATAGTGCGTCAATCAGCGCGCGGTCGCGGTCGGGGGCGTTGAGTACCTTGGCGCAGTGCGCGAGCTCGTCGAAATCGACCGTTGCCAGAAAGCCGGCGACCTGCCGGCAGCTTTTCATGACTGCCGCATAACTGCCGTTATCCATCGTCGCTCGCCTTTCGCTGCTGCCGGGTTTTGCGCGCGGCGACGGCGCTCGGGCGGCGCGACACGTTATGATGGTCGAGAATGCGATAGATGCGGCCGACCGCGCAGCCGGCGGCGGCGGCAATCAGCGGCGCCGACTGCCCGGCACGATAGCGCCTGACAACTTCGTCGGCGGGCATGCCGGCATCGGCGATCCGGCCGAGCGTCGCGCTGCCGGGCCGTTTTACCAGGTGACCGAGCCCGCACCGGCGTACCGCGGCGAGCACGGTTGCAGTACACACGCCGCCCCGCATCGCCGTCGCAACGGTGTCGAGACACGCCGCATAGTCGGCGGCGAGCTGCTCGTCGGTCATGACCCTTTTTATGCGCGTGTAACTCGCCATCGCCGCCCCCGTGCCGCGCCGATCTATAACAGATGCAACAGGTTAACGCGATGGCTGCGGCTCGTCGTCCTATGACCTTGGGATAATTAGCCTATCGAGCAAGGCTGACGCAAATGGGCGAGCGCAAGCAGCGACCTGGCCGTTATTGAGGCTCCGGCAGTCAGCAGGGGGGCAGGAAATGGCGCGATGCACAGAAAGGGCAAGCGTGCAACGTCGTAAATTGCCGCCGTGACTATCGATCAGCAAGATTTGTACTTGCGCCGGTACGGGGCTCATTGTTACGTCTGACCTGTCGGTTACGATTGATAGCGTACAAACGGCGGGCCGGTTGCCCTGCGGTTTTAAGCTATTGGGCGGCGTCGGCGGTGCGTCTGTCCTGAGAGCCCTGCCAAGGTATCACGGATAAACGACGCACCGCCCCCCCAACGCCGCGTTAGCCGACACCAAAAAACCGCAACGGCATAACGCCGCTGTGGAACATGGCCCGAAGCTAAGCTTTGGGTCAAAAAAAGGACCGCCGAGCCCACACGACCCGCCGCCTTTTTTCTAAACACGCCAGCCGTCAACTCTCGGGGAGGCAACGAATGTCGCGTCTGTTTTTACCCTGCCTAATTCCGCTAGCTCCGCGCAAGGTAACTTTTGACGCTCCTTCACATTTTATCTGCACTGTCGGCATCTACGGTTTAACTCTTCGCAGCGCGATGCACGCATGCCGCGTGACCGGTCACTTTAGGCCACCTGACGCTGTGGCCTGCAACTAATGGGCGGGACATTTGCCTGCCCCGGCTGCCGCGAGCAGTTCGTCGTCGCGAGCCCTGACGGCGGCGAGCTCGAGCTTCATTGCCCGATCAGCGAGTGCCGGCGCCCGATCTGGCTGCGCGACGCGCCCGACGGCGGTTTCGAGCTGAGTACGGCGAGCGCACCCGATCTCGGCGCCGCGCGCTTCGTGCTCGACCAAATGCGCCTGCTCGACGCCGGCGTGCTGCTGCTGACAGGGCCGAGCGACAAGCTGCGCGAGCTCGCCGAGATGCTCAACGCGCTCGACCCTGCCGACATTGAGCTGCCCGATCTCGTGCGCGAATGGATGCAGGCGCACGGGCGCGGCTGCACGTTTCTGCCCGGCAAGGCGCTCGTGCTCGCCGGCCTCGCGCGTAACGCCGACATGACCAAGAGGGGCGCCCATGACTGACGAGCCTGCCCGGTTCCGCTGTTTCCGCTGCCGGGTCAATTACCGCATCGAAGAGCCGCAGCCGCGCGCCGAGCGGCGGCGCTGCCCCGAGTGCCGGCTCGCGTTCTGGTCCCTACAAATCCGCAACAGCCGCTGCGCCGTCGGCATCTACCCGACCGAGCTCGCCGGATGACCGAGTTTATCCGCACCACCCTGCGCCGGCTGTGCTCGGCATGGCGCCGCCGTTGCCGCAACCTGCACCGGCGCGACCGTGGCTATGACTGAGCGCCACACTCCGACCCGGCGCCCCGCCTGCTACTCGACCGACTGGCCGCTGCCTGCTCGGGCGCCGAAGTTTTGGGACGCCGGCCGCTCATGCGGTAACGCCGGCAGTGTGGCGCTCTGGCTTGTCGCGCTCGAGCACACACCGACCTGCCGGGGCTGCCGCCGGGGCTTGCGCGGCCTGCTCCTGGCTGCCGGCGACAATCCAGCCAAACAGCGCGAGGCATTCGCGCTCGCCGGCGTGCCGCCTTTCCGTTATGACCTGAGCATTGAGGTTGACCAATGACCTGCCTGCCGGATGACAGCCGACCCGACCGGGGCCGACGCCTGGAGCTCAACCGCTACGCCGCAGCGGCGCGCAACGCCGACAGCAAACGCTATTTCTGGCTCGCCGATTGCCTCAAGATCGCCGGGCAGAACCGGGCAGCCGCTCGGGCCCGCGAATGGGCAATCGAGCACGAGCGCGTCGCCTATGACCTGCTCGGGCTCAAGGGGCGCCAGCGGTGACCGGGCCGTACCGCGAGCAGCTCGAGACGATGCCCTGCCCGTCGTGCAACGGCACCGGCAGCGTGCTCGTCAATGTGCCGCGCGGGCTCGACAAGTGGACGTGCGGCGAGTGCTTCGGCACCGGCACCCTGCCGGCGCCGCCGAAAAAGGACGGTGGCGCATGATTGTGGTTCCTGCCGAAGTGCACCGTGCGGCATTCGCGCACGGCGTCATGCGCGATCTCGGCGCCGTCAGGGTCGCATCGACCCGCGCCCTGCCGCAGCCGGCCGGCTTTACCAGCATTTCGCCGGATGCCGCGGAAATTGACGAGTGGGCCGTCGGCGCCGAGGTCGTTGCCCGCAAGGTCGTCGCCTGCGGTCACCGCATGCACTGGCTGCGGCACGACATCGCCACGCTGGCCGAGGCGGCCCTCGAGCGCGAGCACGCCGAGATGGAGCGCGTGCGCGATGGCGTCGTTCAGAGCATCATGCAGGACCGTCAACGCCGCGGCGCCGCCCCGCCGGCGCCGCTGCCGAGCCCGCAGCTCATCCATGCCGCCATGAAGCACAGCGCCCGCATCGGGCGGCTGCACGACCAGAACAGCCGGGGCGATGCCGAGCGCGCCAAGTTCGCGCACCTGCTCGCGCGCCTGGAAACCGAAAAGGAGCCATCATGACCGCACTGACGACACTGCCGCCGGCGCCGCCGGGCACCGCCCTGACCGCCATGCCGTCGCGGCCGGGACCGCTGCTGCCCGCCAACATGGGCGAGGCGATGCGGCTCGCCGAGATCATGGCGCAGGGGCGGCTCGTGCCGGCGCACCTGCAGAAAAGCCCGGCCGACTGCCTCGCCGTCATCCTACAATCTATCAGATGGCAAACCGACCCGTTCGCGACGGCGCAGTGCACGTCGGTCATCAGCGGCAAACTGATGTTCGAGGGCAAGCTGACAACGGCGGTCATCAACACGTCGGGCCGCATCCGGGGACGGCTGCATTTCGAGTACGACGGTGTGGGCGACGAGCGGCAGGTGACCTGCTCGGGGCAGCTCGTCGGCGAGCCGGCGCCGGTTAGCGTGACCGTGCGGCTGCGCGACGCCAGGACCGGCAACAAGATCTGGCTGTCGCAGCCCGACCAGCAGCTCGCGTACCACTCGGCGCGGGTTTGGGCCCGGCGCTACATGCCCGAAACGATGCTCGGCATCTACGCGCCCGAAGAGATGCCAGCCCCCGATGCCCGGCACGAGCCGGCCGGCGGCTCGCTGCCGACCCTGGCGCCGCCGGCACCCGAGCCTGACCCGAGCCGGCGCACGCCGCTGCTCGAGCTGCGCACGCCGGGCGGCGGGCACGTCAATTTCCCGAAGACCGGGCACGGCATTGCCGAGCTGCTCAAGTATGCCGCCGCAGCCGAGCCCGGCGTCGTGCTGCTCAACCTCGCACTGCTCGACACCGTAGCCGAGAAAATGCCGGCGCACGCCGATGCGGTCGCCGAAATCCGCGCCAAGGCGGCTGCCGATCTGGCGCCGGCTTGGGCGAGCGAGCCCGATCAGGATGACGACGACACCGACCAGGGCGACGACGCCGGCGCCCGTCATGCCGTGGCGCAGGGGGCCCGACCGCCGGAAATGACCGAGGCCGAAGCGTCCAACCTGCCGGAATAACCTGCCCGCGAGCCCTGCCAGAATGACACTCAATGACATGGACGACACCTATGCCGACGCGCTCGAGCACGTGCGCTATCTGCGCGGCACCGGCGTCAGCGCCGGCGACGCTGCGGCGTCCGTCGGGTGGTATCCGACCTGCCCGATAGGGTGGGATGACGTGGTTTTCCGCATGGCGCGCGCCCTGCATCTTTTGCGATGGGGGGGTATGTCGGCATGATGGGGCTTGTCAGCGCGCAGACTTTGGTTTCTGCTAGTCCAGCGAGTGCAGGGGGCACCACCCCCCTGCACGCCGGTTCTGCCCGTAGGGCGGGGCCGAACAACACACCGGAGAGGGCCCGGCATGCGAAGCACCGTGCTTTGCATGATGGTTACCGGCTTGCCGATAGTCAACCAAACGCCAGCATTGGCGCGGCTATCTTTCGAGCAGGGTTATACCGGGCGCATCCGACCTTTGAGGGGGGTGCCCGATGAAAAGAGAAAAAGGCTACGTTTACGCCTATCGCCGCGCGTGGAATGATCCGCATTTTATGGATTTCCTCGACGCCGCTGTCTGGAATTACATTTATCAAAATGCTGTGCATGAGCCGGAAGGGCGATCCGTGCGCTTTAACGGCATGACAATCCATGTCCAACGGGGGCAGCTTTTTACATCCCTGAGTTTCCTTGCAACGGGGTTTCGTACAACCGTTAAGGTTATCCGTGGCATTTTAAATAGGGCACACGAAGGGCACATGTTGGGCATGAGCGGGGGCAAGCACGGCACCCTGCTAACTGTTTGCAATTACGACGTTTATCAGCCTATCGAGGCGGTCGAGGGCAAACGCCGGGCACACGTCGGGCAGCATCAGGGCAACAATACAAAGGAAGAAAGTAAGAAAGAAGATAGAGAGCCTTACGGCTCTCTTGTCGCCGGCGATGCCGACGATGGGCGGAAGGGGCGCAAGCCCGACCCGGCTGCCGAGCGGCAATGGCTCGGCACCGACGACGCGCTGCCCGGTCAGGTGCCGCTGCCGGGCATGGCCGAGCTGCCCGTCGCCCGCGAGCCGGTCACCGTGCCCGAGCCCGAGCCGACCGAGCAGCCGGCGCCGGAAATCCAGCATCCCGAGCCCGCGCCGCCCGACCCGACCGTGATGCAGGCGCCGGCGCCGCGAGCCGAGCAGGTGCCGGCGGTCGCCACCCTGGCCGGCGAAGTGGTGACCATGCCGACAGGCGGGCGTAAACCGCGCGCGACCGATTTCGAGGAATTTTACCGGGCCTACCCGCGCAAGGGGGCGAAAGACCGGGCCGCTCGAGAATACGACCGGGCGCGTCGCGCCGGCGTCAGTCATGCCGAGCTAATGCACGCGCTCGGGCAGCTTCTCGCCGGGCTCGAGGCCGGCATCATCAACCCGCAGTATCGATACCTTGCCTGCAACTGGATCAAAGACGGTCACTGGCGCGACATCGCTGACCAGTTGACCGACCGAGCCCTGCCAAATGGATACAACCATGACAACCCGAGAGCTTTCGCCGAGCGCCGATACACCGCCAACGGCAAACCGCCGTCAGGAGCAAACGCACTGGCTCTTATCCGCGCCGAGCTCGCTGCTCGACGCGCTTGAGCCGCCGAAGCGTCTCGCGTTCGATGACGCGACGGTCAGCGCCGGCGTCGAGGTGCGAGAGCTTCCATGGCAGCCGCCGACAGTCATCACCGAGGAAATGCTCGCCGCCGGGCGCGACGCCATGAAGCGTTTCGCCGCCGGCGACACGCCGGTTGACCCGGATTTTTTGGCCGACTGGCTGCTGCAATTGCTCGAGGGCAAGGCGAACGGCATGGAATACGCCGCATTGGTCGGGCGCTGCCGGGCGCTTGCCGAGGGCGTCGAAGACTACCCGGCGCGCTGTTTCACGAAAGCGACGCGAAAGGAAATGCGCCGCCGTTTTCAGTTCGTCCCGACAGACAAAGAGCTGATTGATGCCGTCGATGAGATCGACCGGCGCGAGCGCGGCAAGGCTGCCAACGTCATGAAGATGTTGGACATCGGCGCCCGCGCACCGAAGCGCCACGACGACGGCGAGCCGGCGCACCAGCGGTCAGACTGGACATGGAGCAAGGCCGAGGCCGAGGCGCACGGCGAGCGGCTGCGCGAGCGCAAGCGCCGCGAGAACGCCGAGCTCGCCGCGAAAATCGCGGCCGACACCGGGCAGCCGCCCGTGCCGACGCGCGCGCCCGGCGAGAGCGACGCGCTGTTCATGGCCCGGCTCAAGCAGCACCGCGACGGCGTGCTCGACGCCGCCACGGCCGATTTCAAGCGCGGCAGGTTCGGGGGCTTGCGACCGCTCGGGCAGTTCGCCGGTCAGCGGCGGTCGGGTGACCCGGCGCTGCAGGCTCGGGCCGAGGCGATGACGGCGCGGGCACGGGCCGAGGCCGACGAGCTCGCCGACCGGATCGAGGGGGCGGCATCGTGAGGCCGGGCAGGGCGACCGACGCCGATGCCCGCGCCGTCGTGCTGCAGGCGTTGCGGCTGTTCGATACGGCGGCTTTCCGGGTCGATCCCAAGGGCCCGCGCTTTGCGGCGCTCAAGGCTGCCGAGCGGCGCGGGTGGGTCTGGTTTCGCGAAGCCGACCGGGCTGCCGTGACGGTTGACGGACAACGAGCCGTTGCTGATTACCTGCCCGATAGGGCATGAAGAGAGTGCCGGCGGTCACTGGACTGACCGCCGGCGATAACGACACAAACACACGCGAGAGAGGGCGATTATAGTGGAAAACCGCATCACAGCAAAGGTCGTGTACGTCACGCCGGAAGAGGCGCGCAGGCTGCGGCAGACATGCCACTTCGAGCGGCAGCGGGCTATCAGCGACCAAAACCTGACCCGGCTCGCGCTCGAAATGCGAAACGGCAATTTCGTGCCCGGCACGACGGTTTATTTCGCCGTCCTGCCCGACGGCTCAATGCTGATTTTGAACGGCAATCACACGCTCGAGGCCGTCGCGGCGTCAGGCGTGCCGCAAACACTGGTTTTCATATTCAACGAAGTTGCGGACATCGAGGAAGCCGGGCGCCTTTACGGATGCTTCGACATTCACAAGGCGCGCACCTGGGTCGATGCCTTGCGCGCCATCGGCGCCGAGCACAAAATCGCAATGCCGATGAAAGTGCTGCCGGCAGTCGGGCTCATCATGCAGGGTTTTGAATACAGCACGGATAAGGCTGAGGCCGCGAAATCGCGACAAGCCCGGTTTGAGAAGATGGTTCCGTACACCGAGCCGGCGGCGATGCTGCAAGCAGCTCTAGCCGGCAGCCCGCGCCCGCATCAGAACTATGTTACGCGCATGGGCGTCATGGCGGTCGCGCTGGAAACCCTGCGCTATCAGCCGAGCCTTGCGCTCGAGTTCTGGCAGGCAATGGCGCATGACGACGGGCTGCGGCTCGGCGACCCGCGGAAAACTCTGCTGCGGTATCTGAGCAGCACCAGGGCGAGCGGGTCGCGCGCGGCTTTCGTGATGGCCCGAGCGGGCATGCAGGCATGGAACGCCTTTTTCAAGGGTAAGGATCTGGCGCACTGCCGCCCGAACGTCATGACGCACATCGTCATCCTGGGCACGCCATGGACCGCAAAAGAGGGCGTGGTCGAGGAAGAGGCGAAGCTCGCCGAGATCCGGCATCAGGCAAGCCAGATGGATGACCTGTTCGACACGGGCCTGCGCGTGACCGAGGGCGGCACCGAGACGGTTGTGCTTTACAGGCAGAGCGAGGGCCCGAAATGAAAACCGCAATGGTCCCGATTGAGCGCATCGAGGTCGGCGCCCGGCTGCGCGCGACGAACGAACAGCATATCCGGCATCTCATGGGCAGCATCAGCGACGTGGGCCTGCTGCATGCAATCGTCGTCGGCGAGCCGCAGGCCGGGCGGTATCCGCTCGTCGGCGGCAGGCACCGGCTCGAGGCATGCAGGCGGCTCGGGCATGAAACCATCGCGGCGCACATCGCGCCGATGTCCGAGTTGCAGCGGCAGCTCGCCGAGTGCGACGAAAACCTCGTCAGCACGAAACTGTCGTCGGCTGATTGGGCCCGGTTTATGGCGAAGCGCAAGGCGGTATGGGTCGCGATGCACCCGAATGGGCCCGGCGCCGGGCGCGAAAAACAGGTCGGTCCCATAATGGGACAGTCGTTTATCGGCGAAGTGATGGCGAAGACGGGCCGGTCGCGGACTGTTGTTGCCAGGGATTTGAATTTTGGCACGATTATACTCGACGAGGTTCTCGAAACGATCCGACTGACGGACTTCGACCGCAAGACCGAGCTCGACCGCATCAAGCGAATGACGCCTGACGAGCAGCGGCACTTTGCCGCTCTTGTTCGCGACCGGCAGTTGATTGAGGCGCGGCAGATGGTTGACCACTGGCGGTATTCGGTCGTCGTCCAGCTTCCCGGCAACTGCGACGCCGAAGTGCGCAAGCAGCTCAACCGGCTCGACGATGCCTGGAAAGCGGCGAGCGATGAGGCTCGGGCGCGGTTTCTGCGCCGGCTCGAGAAGAGAGGCGTAAAAGTGGCGACGTAGCAACCCGACCAACCGAAAGAGCCCTGCCAAAATGAAAATCCCACAAGTGCGCGCCCGGCTGCGCGAGCTCGGCACCGAGCACGGCATCGAAGAGCTGCGCGATCTCGCCGAAGAGCTGCGCCGCCGGTCACCAACCCGCCGGGCAGCCGTGCAGAGTGCCGAGCTGACCGACGAGCTCGCCGCAGCCGTGGCAGCCTACGCGACGGCCTATCCCGACCATTCCTTCGCCAGCATCGCCGGCGTGTTCAAAATCAATCCGGGTCGCGTCAGCGAGATCATCAGCGGCAAGCGCCGATAGGGGGCAACCATGAAATACATCACCGAGCCTCCATGGCGGGTCGCGCACGCGCTCGACCTCGACCCTGACGAGCGGCATGTCGCCGGGCTCATCGTCATCTCGGGCCCGCCGCGCGCCGGCACGCTCGTCGCCGACTGCCGCAGCGAGGGCATGCCGCTGCACGAGCAGCGCGCCAACGCCGTGCTCTGCGCCAAAGCGCCGGCACTGGCGCAAGCGCTCGTCGATCTCGAGGACCAGCTCGGCGACCTGCCGGCGGGCAGGGCTGCCGATGCCCTGTACTCGCTCGTCGTCAAGGCGCTGCGGTCGCTCTCCGTGCAGCCGCGCCGCGACAGCGAGGACGCATGATGGGGCTCGCCTTAACCGGACACAAACCGCTGGTGCGGTACTGGTTGCGGCCGGCATTTCCGCCGGCGTCACCGGAGATCCGCATGCCCCGCTCGACCTACCGCCACGCGCTGCGCCAGACGCACGCGCCCGAGGTTATCGCCGCCATCATCGAGCGATACGACGCCGGCGCCAGTCTCGACGACATCGGGCTCGAGCTCGGCGTCAGCGGATGGTGCGTCGGCAACCGGCTGCGCGCCGCCGGCGTCACGATCCGGGGCAAGGGCGGACTGAGCGATTGCCTGCGCTTCGTGCCGCAGCGCGACCGCAAATGGCGCCCCGACGGTGACGGTGCGGCGGCATGAGAAATCTTCACACGCTCATGCTGCTCGGCGCCCTGGTCTGGCTCGCCGGCGCCGTCGTTGTTGTCGCCGTGCGTGCGGCGGGGGCGGGCTGATGCGGGCGCGGGACATCGCCCGGCTCGGCGCCGGCGCCCGGCGGCAGATTGCGCTCGAGCAGCTCGAGCAGGCGCGACGCGAGGCGCTCAAGCTGCAGGCGCCGGCTAAGCCGGTCACGAAGCGTCGCTCGAAGTTCGGCAACGTGCCCGTGACGCTGCACGGTCACCGGTTCGCGAGCCAAGCCGAGGGGCGCTATTACCTGCGCCTGCGCGAGCGCGAGGCGCGGGGCGAGATCCGTGAGCTCGTTTGCCAGCCAAAATATCCGATGGTAATTGGAGGCATATGCATAGGGCATTACATAGCCGACTTCGAATACTATCAAAAAGGAGAGAGAGTAGTAGTAGACGTAAAAGGCATATCAACTCCTGTTTTCCGGCTTAAAAAACGGATAATTGAAGCATTATACGACTTCAAAATTACCGTGGTGAAAGTATGAAAACTTGTAGTGCATGCCAAAAAGCCAAGCAAAATGACGAGTTTTATTCCGATAAGCGCGGGAAAGATGGCTACACATCTTCATGCAAGGCTTGCACAAAAGAGCGCGCAAGGCTTTGGAAGGCGGCTAATCCTGACCGGGCTAAGGCGACATTGCGCGCGATCTATGAGCGCCGGCGGCAGGACTACATTGACCGGGCTGCCGCATGGGCCGAAGCCAATCGAGGGCGTCGGCGCGAGATCGTTAACGCTTGGAGCGGTCGAAACGCCGACAAGCGTGCAGCATACGCCATCACCCGGCGCGAGCGTATGAAGGAGGAAGACGCCGACGCTTTGCGGGCAGTATGGCGGGGAAATTCTGCGCGTTTCAGGCTGCGCCGGCCGGGCAGGGTTGCAGAGATTTTGGCGGAAACCAGACGGCGCGCTTATGCGGAAAAGCCCGACGTTATGCGAATGAAGGCGCGCATGGCAGGTGCTATTCGCCGCGCCAGAAAGCGCGCGGCTACGGTCGAGCCCGTCGATTTTATCACCGTCATCGAGCGGCACGGTATGCGCTGCCATCTGTGCGGCGACGAAATCAAGCGCGGCGACTTGCATTTCGATCATGTGGTGCCGTTGTCCAAGGGCGGTTCGCATAGCACAGACAACATCAAGCCGAGCCATTCCCGTTGTAATCTGGTCAAGGGGGCGAAGCTACTACCGGAGATTATCGAGGCATGACGATGACACGCGATGACATCGAGCAGGAGCGGGCATCTCTCGCCGAGCTGCATGAGAAGATTTTGGCCTACAGCGCCGAGGTCGGCGTCGGGCATTCCGTCGGCACGATCATTCTCGCGATGTGCGGCGCATCGAGCTGCATCGCGCAGCATGCCGACCTGCCGCGCGAGACATGGCTGCACTTGATTGCCGAGGTCAGCGAGGCGGTCGCGAAGACATGGCCGCAGGCGACGGCGAATGACCGCTGACGCGCTGCGGCGCTCGCTGGCGGGCGACGACCGGCTGCACCACGATGACGAGCGGCTCGAGGTCGAGCCGGCAAGCGTCGCGGCCGGCGGGCTGGTCGGCAGCTATCGCGTCAAGGCGCGGCCGGCGGTCGAGTTGCTCGAGCGGCGCGGGCTGCTGACGTGGCGGCAGGCGCGTGCGGCTCGGCGCTTGTACCGCTCCTACAGTCTCGGCATCTGCGGCGCCCGCGAGGCCGACAAGGGCACCGGCTCATGGTCGCCGGCCGGCTATTCCGACCTACAGCTCGGCGCCGCGACCGACTACCGGCTCGGCCGGGCTGCCGTCGGCGGCGCTGACTGGCCCGTCGTGTTCAATGTCGCCGTGCTCGACCAGACGGTGCGCGCCTATGCGCAGGAACACTACGCCAGCGCCAGCGGCCGGCTCATCGGGCTCGTCATGAACCGGCTGCGCGGCGGGCTCGACCGGCTCGCCGACTACCATGAGCAGGCCGACGATGCCGACGGCGTTTAGCCTCGCCGGCTGCCGCGCGACCGGTAAAATTTGTGGCGAACAGGGATTACGCCTACGATAACGGCTGGTATTGTTACCGGTAACGTATATATATGGGCTCGACACCACAAACGAGAGCCCTGCCAAATGACGAAGATCAAGACCTACCGCTCGCACCGTGCAGCCAAAGCCGCAGCCCGCAAGGCGCTCGGGCCCGCAGCCATCGAAGGCACCGACTACAAGCTGACGCCGGTTTCCTTGACCGAAGACCCTGACGATAGATGGAATGTCGGCTACGTCTGGACAGCGGTGCAGGCTCGCCCCGCCGTGCGTCGCGGCATCATGGCGACGGAGGGCTGAGCGATGGCAAAGCGCATCAGGACCAACCCGGAACACAAGGCGCATTTCAGTCTCGGCGTGCGCTGCACCTGCTCTTGCGGCTGGCAGTCGGCCATGTGGCTCAACAAGGGCGCCAAGCAGAACGCCGCCGCCGAGTGGCGCAATCACCGTGAAAAATGCGAAGCCGAGATCGAGGGCTCGCAGGTCAGCAACGCCAAGCGGGGGGCATAACCATGACACTCGAGCAAATCTGCGTTGGCGTCGCCATGCTCAACGAGCGCCAGAAAGCCGTCCTGCGCGCCCTTGGGCTCAACCGCTTCAATGCCGGCGACAAGTTCACGGTCGAGCACGTCGGCAGCGATGTGCGTGTCTTCGCCAAGCGCGCCGGCTTCTGCCACAAGGTACGTCTCGGGCCCGGCGGGCGCGTCATCAGCCGCGACGTTTGGGAGGGCTGAGCGATGACGCGCCTGCTGCTCATCTCGTGCAGCGTGACGAAGCGGGGGGCAGCCTTCGGGTTGCCCACATCCTTAACCAAAAGAGGGGAGTGCATCACCATGAAACGCGATTGGACGAACGCACAGCGGCAGGAACGGCACCGCCAGCGTGTCGCCGGCGCCGGGCTCAAGCGGGTCGAGGTCAAGGTGCCGGCCGAGCGCGCCGACGAGCTGCGCGAGATTGCTGAGCGCATGCGGCTCGAGGCTCTCGAGATCGAGGGGGCGCAGGCATGAGCCGTTACATTCCATTGCGCCCGACCCGCCGCGACCCGGTTTATCGCCCGTCGCCGCTGCGCCCTTTCCTCATCGCCGGCGGCATTTGCGCCTGCGCGCTCGTCGCTGGCATCGGCGTTGCGCACGGGCTCGGCGTCGCCCTGGCGCCGCTCATGGCGATGGTTGAGCGCTTCGCGGGGGCGCTGTCATGACCGACCGCATCAACCTGTTTGCGGCAAGCGTGCAATGCCCGTTCTGCAAGCGCTGGCACACCGTCGAGCTGCGGCGTTGGAGCGTCGTGCCCGTCGTCGCCTTCTGCGACGCCGGCGACGGCGGCTGCGATCAGGCTTTCGGCGTCAGCGGCGAGGTCATCGTCAAAACGCGCATTCATCGCATCGAGGGTTTCGACGGGCCGAGGGGCGATGACGTGCGCTGCCCGAAGTGTGACAGCGACTTTATCGACGAGCTGCCGCTCGACCCTGACCATGCGTATCTGTGCGGCGCCTGCGGGCACCGGTTTGATACCGAGGGCGAAGGGGAGGGCGAGCCATGAGAACGTATCGCTTCATTGCCGACCTTCGCTGCCATCTGGCGAACGGCGAGTTGCAGATTGTGCGCGGCTACAAGGTCGCGGTCTACGCCGGCAGCCTGCGCCAAGCAGCCCGCATGGTCGAGGCGACGGCAACCGAGATGGTTCACGACGCCGGCGGCGAGCTGCTCGACGCACCGCTCGAGCATCTCGTCGTTATCGCCGTCAAAGAGGATGAGCCATGAGCGCGCCCGTCTGCCGCTCGTGCGGCAAGCCGCTGCGCAAGTATGTCGAGAGCCTGAATTTCGGCGGGCGCCTGGGCAACAATCGCGGCCGACCCTACTGCTCGTCGCGCGAAGAGGCGCAGCGCTACGTCAATGGGCAAATCATTTCGGTCAAGTGGGGCCTGCGCCCTGTCCACAACGAGGCCGGCGTCATCGTCGGGCAGGGCACTGACCGCGTGATTTATCACGCCGGCGTTTGGGACGGCGAGAGCTACGGCGTTCACGGCGAAGGGTTCTTCTGCTCGCAGAGCTGCGGCTACCAGCTCGGCCGCGCAGCCGCTCGGCAGGGCATGCAGCTCAGGCGCCGGGAGCCGGCCGACGCCGAGCCCTGACGCTTTTTGCGGCGGCATGCGGTATGGTGCCGTCTGATGTCACTCAGTCGCGATACTCGAAGCCCTGCCGCTACGCGCCGGCGGGGCTTTTTTTGGGCCGAAGGAACCGCCATGATCGACCATCTGCTGCCCGGCGTCGCCGATCTGTCTAACCGCATCGCCAATCTCGAGCGCCAGTGTCATTTGCTGCTCTACCTGAGCGGCGTTAACGTGGTGTTCAACGCCTTGACGATCTTCGTCGCCGTCATGGTTGCGACGTAGCCGGCGCTCTCGGTCGCGGCAACACCAGGGCGACGGCGACTGTGCCCGCAGCGCAAAAAGCACCCTTCGGTAGTACGAGCCTATTGCCAATCGGAACGAGAGTGTATATGCAGGGATAGTCTCGCGGGTTTCGCCTCTGGCGCTGCCGCATGACGCTTCGCTGAGCCGCTGCCGTTCTGGTCAGCGGCTTTTGTTTTGGGGAATGGATGCACACCGACACTGACGGAACCGCCGGGCCTGATGTCGACGGTTCCGCTCTTTCTTTCGCCACCGTTCCCCTCCCGACGATGCCGCCGCCGACCGAGCCCGGCTGGTATGTCATCAACCGCGCGCGCGGTACGGTGCAGCTCGTCGAGGTCGTTCTGTATCCTGGCACAAATCACCTGATGGCGTTCTCGACCGAGATGGGCTGGTGCGAAATGCGCAACCCGTTCCTGGCGTGGCGCAGCAAGGTTGAGCTGCCGGCCGGCGCCGCCGGCTGGTCCGGTATTTCATCATCAACGGAGGACGCCATGCCGAAGCCTAAGCCTCAAGAGATCCCGCCCGAAGAGATCGAGGTCGAGCAGGAAGAGCCCGGCGCCGTCGAGCCCGACGCGCCCGAGCCGGCACCGGCCGAGCCTGCGACCAACGAGCCCGGCGCCTAAGCGCGTGTCCAGCCCGTTCTACCGCTCGTCGCTGTGGCGGGCGCTTCGCGATGCGGCTCTTGAACGTGACGGCTACGCCTGCACGGTCAAGGGCTGCCCGCACACGCGCGCGACGAGCCGGCTGTATGTCGATCACATTGTCGAGCGCCCCTATGCCGCGTACCTGACGAGCGCCGACGTGCTGACCAACCTGCGCACGCTCTGTACCGCGCACGACCAGCAGGTCAGGCAGGACAGGCAGGGCAAGCGCCGCAACGGCGGGCGCTTCGTCGTCGCGGGCTGCGATGCCAACGGCGTGCCGCTGGACCCCGGACATCACTGGCGGGCCCGATGACTATGCTCAACACGCTCGCCTTCATCGTCGGCTCGGTGCTCGCGGTGTTCGTCGTCTTTGCCGTCGCACTGGTGGTCTGGCCGTGAGTGGCTACTCCTTTGGCGCCGACCGCGGCGTCTCGCTCGGCTTATCCGATGGCGCCCCGCAGCGCGTCGAAGGGGGTAGGGGTGGGGCGAAAGTCTACACGCAGGGGTTTAGAACCGCGGTGGGCCTTCGTGTGCAGCGCCGCGATATGAACCTTGGGGGTACTCTTTAAAGTGGCTAAGCCCGAAATAGCGCCCGCATGGCCCGCAGATGCGGTCGAGCGGCGCTCTGTTGGCGACCTTGTCCCCTATGCCCGCAATGCCAGAACGCACAGCGAGGCGCAGGTCGCGCAGATCGCCGCGAGCATCCGCGAGTGGGGCTGGACGATCCCGGTATTGATCGACGAGGACGGCATGCTGATCGCCGGGCACGGCCGGGTCATGGCTGCCCGCACGCTCGGCATCACCGAGGTGCCGGTCATGGTCGCGCGCGGCTGGACCGAGGCGCAGAAGCGCGCCTACATCCTGGCCGACAACAAGCTCGCGCTGAATGCCGGGTGGGATGTCGAGATGCTGCGCGTCGAATTGACCGACCTGCGCGACATGGGCGCCGATCTCGAGCTCGTCGGGTTCGACGACGATGAGCTCGGCGTCATCCTGAGTGAAGCGACCGAAGGGCTGACCGACCCGGACGAAACGCCGGAGCCGCCGGTCAACCCGGTTGCCGTGCTCGGCGACGTGTGGATCATGGGCAAGCACCGCATCGTCTGCGGCTCCAGCACCGACGCCGACACAGTCGCCAAGGTGCTCAACGGCGTGTCGCCGCACCTGATGGTCACAGACCCGCCCTATGGCGTCGAGTACGATGCGACATGGCGCGGCAAGGCCGGGCACGCGAGTATGGGTAAGATCCGCACAGGCGTTGTTCTAGCCGACGACAGACCGGATTGGCGCGAAGCGTGGGCGCTTTTCCCTGGCAACATCGCCTATGTGTGGCATGGCGGATTGCATTCTGCCGTTGTGGCTGAAAGCCTGACCGCTTCGGGCTTTACGCTTCGCGCGCAGATCATCTGGAACAAGTCGGTTATGGCTATCAGCCGGGGCGACTATCACTGGAAACACGAGCCCTGCTGGTATGCCGTCAAGGGCACCGGGCACTGGGCAGGGGACCGCAAGCAGACGACCGTTTGGGATCTTAAAAGCCCAATCCACATCATGTCGGGAAGTAAGGAAGAAAAGTCAGCGCACCCGACGCAGAAGCCTGTCGAGTGCATGAAACGGCCGATTGAGAACAACAGCAGCCCTGGGCAAGCGGTCTACGAGCCGTTCAGCGGCAGCGGCACCACGATCATTGCCTGCGAGATGACCGGCCGCGCCTGTCACGCCATCGAGCTAAACCCGGCATACGTCGATGTGGCGGTCAAGCGATGGCAGGATTTCACGGGGCAAGCCGCCACGTTGGAGGCGACCGGGCAGAGCTTCGCCGACGTGTGCGAGCAGCGCTACGCCGGCGCCGGGTGGGCAGCCAACTGCGCGGGCAGTTATGACGATGCAGTCGCCTCTGCGCGCGCCAGTCTCGAGGCTGCCGAGTGATGGCTACCGTTGGCAGAAAACCGAAGACGGTCGCCGAGAAAATGCTGCTCGGCAATCCCGGCAAGCGCCCCCTTAAGACGCTGGTGCCGGCGCCCCGGCGCGGGACGCTCATCTGCCCCGTGTCGGTAGCGAACAACGAGCGGGCGCAGGTTTATTGGGAGATGTACCTCGACAATGCCGCGCCGGGGCACCTGGCGCCGATTGACGCGCCGCTGCTCGCCCGTCTGTGCCTGGCTCTCGCCTATGCCGACGAGGCGACCGACAAGATGCACTCGAGCGGCATGCTCGTGAAAGCGCCCAACACCGGCTTGCCCATTCAGAGCCCGTACATGGCTATCATCAACCGCCAGACCGAGATCGCGCGCAAGGTCGCTGCCGAGCTCGCCCTGCCGCCGGCGCAGCGCAACCGGCTCGGCGAACACTCGGCCGATGAGGCTGACCCGGTGGAGCATTTCTTTCAATGACCATTGCGGCGGTCGAAATCCTGATGAACCGGGTGCACGAGCTCGAGACGACGCTCGCCATGATGGAAAGCCGCATGACGGTCATTGCGACCGGCGGCACCCTGCCCGCTGGGAGCCTGCTGCGTGCCGTCGCCGAAGCGCGCCGCGTGCTTGAGAGCCGGCCGGCGGTCTGATGGCTGCGAAGCGCAAACCCGCCGTGCAGGCAGACGCCGGCGCGGCGCCGCCGGCTGCCCTCGCCGACCCCGTGACCGACTACGCGCGCAGCGTCGTGTCAGGGGCCATCGTGGCGGGCCCGATGGTGCGCAACGCCTGCAAGCGGCACCTGCGCGACATGGAGACGGCGCACGAGCGCGGCTTGCGCCTGGATCTCGAGCGCGTTCACCGGGTCATCGACTTCTTCGCCAAGGTGCTGCGCCTCGTCGGCGGCGAGCACGAGGGGCAGCCGTTCGCATTGGCGCCCTGGCAACAGTTCGTCGTCGGCAGCCTGTTCGGGTGGGTGACCGCCGAGGGCTACCGCCGGTTTCGCGTGGCGTTCATCGAGGCGGGCAAGGGCAGTGGCAAGAGCCCGCTCGCCGCCGGCATCGGGTTGTATATGCTCGTCGCCGACGGCGAGCCGCGCGCCGAGGTCTTTGCGGCAGCCGCGAAGAAAGACCAGTCGCAAATCCTGTTTCGCGATGCCGTCGCCATGGTGCGGCAGTCGCCGGCGCTCAAGCAACGGCTGACGTTCAGCGGCGGGCCCGGTCGCGAGTGGAATATCGCGTATCTGGCGACGGGCAGTTTCTTTCGGGCAATTTCGAGCGACAGCAGCCAGTCGGGCCCGCGCCCGCACTGCGCATTGATTGACGAGATACACGAGCACAAAGATAGTAATGTCGTCGAGATGATGCGCGCCGGCACCAAAGGTCGCCGCCAAGCGCTCATATTCATGATAACAAACAGCGGCGTTGACCGCACTTCTGTTTGCTATCAGTACCACGAATACAGCGACAAAGTGAGTAAAGGCGAATTAGTTGACGACAGTTTCTTCGGTTACGTCTGTTCGCTGGATGATGAGGATGACCCGTTTGAAAGCGAAGACTGCTGGACGAAGAGCAATCCGACATTAGGGCAGACCATCCAGCGGAGCTACCTGCGCGAGCAGGTGACGGAGGCGCGCGGGATGCCATCCAAGCAATCGCTCGTCTTGAGGCTCAATTTCTCCCGTTGGGTCGATGCCTACAGCCCGTGGGTCAGCGGCGACCTGTGGCGCGCCTGCGAGGTCGATTTCGACCTGTCGGAGCTCGAGGGCGAGCCGTGCTTCGGCGGGCTTGATCTCGGCGGCGCGCGCGACCTGTGCGCGCTGGTGCTGGCGTTCCCGCGCGACGGCGCGATATGGGCGGCAACGTGGTTTTGGACACCGGGCGACACCTTGCTCGAGCGGGCCCGCACCGACCGGGTGCCTTATGACGTTTGGCGCGACGGCGGCTACCTCGAGGCGCCGCCGGGCAAGGTGGTCGACTACGGGCACATCGCCCGCGAGATCGGCGAGCTGACGACGCGCTTCGACGTGCGGTCGATTGCCTTCGATCCGTACCGCATCGGCTACCTGCAGCAGGATCTCGACGACCATGGCGTCAGCGTCGATCTCTCGGCGCACGGTCAGGGCTTTTACCGCTCGGCCGATACGGGGCTGTGGATGCCGCGCAGCGTGGACACGCTCGAGAAGCACGTCCTGGGTGGCACCCTGCGGGTCAAGCCCAATCCCGTCATGACGTGGAATAGCGCGTCAGCGCAGCTCGAGGCCGACGCCAAGGGTAACAGGATTTTCAGCAAGCGCCGCAGCACGGGGCGCATCGACGGCATCGTGTCGCTCGCCATGGCGTGCGGCATGGCCGACAGCGACGACCAGGGCGCCGACCTGTCGGAATTTTTCAGGGATGCTTTCGCATGACGATGCTCGACAGCCTGCGGCACAAGATGACGGACTGGTTTATCCGCAACCTGCCGCTCGACCATCCCGTCATCATGCGGCATTTCGGCAGTTACGACAGCGCCAGCGGGCAGACGGTCAGCCAGACGACGGCGCTGCAGCTCGCGACCGTATGGGCGTGTGTGCGCCTCATCAGCGGCACCGTCGGCACCCTGCCGCTGCCGGTCTACCGCACCGACGCGCGCGGCTACCCCGTGGTGGCGCGCGATCACTGGCTCTATAGCCTGCTGCACGAGCGCCCCAACGCCGACATGACGCCGTGCGAGTTTTGGGAGAGCATGACGGCGTGCCTGCTGCTGTGGGGTAACTGCTACGCGCACAAGGATCTCGAGGGCTTTCGCACGCGGGCCCTGACGCCGCTGCGCCCCGATCACATGCAGGTCAAGCGCGACGACGTGGACGGGTTTCTCGAGTACCACTACCACGACCCGCGCACCGGCGCCCTGCGCGTTTATCCCGAAGAGCAGATCTTGCACGTCAAGGGCTTCGGGCTCGACGGGCTGACCGGGCTAAGCCCGATTGCCGCTGCCCGTCATTCGCTCGGCAACGCGATGAGTGTCGAACAGACGGTCGGGCACACCTTCCGTAACGGACTTCGACCGAGTGGCGTCGTCAGTACCAAGCAGCTCTTGCGCAAGGATCAGCGGGTCGAGGCGCGCGAGTGGATCGAGAAGCAGGTCGCCGGGCTAAGCAACGCCGGTAAGTTGCTTTTTCTCGAAGCCGGCATGGAATACAGCGCTTTGAGCATCCCGCCGGCCGACGCGCAGATGCTCGAGACTAGAGGCTATCAGGTCGAGGAAATCTGCCGCATCTTCGGCGTGCCGCCGCACATGGTCGGCCACATGAGCAAATCGACATCCTGGGGCACCGGGCTCGAAAGTCAGGTCATGGGCTTTCACACCTTCGGACTGCGGCCGACGCTGGCGCGCATCGAGCAGGCGTGCAACCGGGCCCTGGTGCCGCCGGGCGAGCGCAACAGCCTTTGGTGCGAGTTCAAAATCGACGGGCTGATGCGGGCCGACAGCGCCGGCCGCGCCGCGCTCTACTCGGCTTACAGCCAGAACGGCATCATGACGCGCAACGAGATCCGCGCATTGGAAAACCTGCCGCCCATAGTCGGCGGCGATGACCTGACCATTCAATCCAACCTCATCCCGGCGCGACTGCTCGGGCAGGTGACATCGACCGCGCGACAGCAGGAAACCGCACCATGACGCAAATCAAGCAGCTCTCGCCCGTTCTCGAGCTCAAGGGCATCGACGACAGCGGCACCTTCGCCGGCTACGCCTCCGTGTTCGCTGTGACCGACAGCCACAAAGAGCGGACCGTGCCGGGCAGCTTCGGCATGTCGCTCGCCGATCACAAGCGGCGCGGCTCTCGCCCGAAAATGTTTTGGCAGCACGACCCGCGCGAGCCGATCGGCAAGTGGGTCGATCTCGCCGAGGATGGGCGCGGCTTGTACGTCGAGGGCAAGCTCAACATGGGCGTGCAGCGGGCGCGCGAGGCTTACGAGCTGCTCAAAGAGGGCGACATCGACGGGCTTTCGATCGGCTACTACGCCGAGGATACCGAGCCCGATCCGAAGCGCGCCGGCGTGACGCTGCTGAAGCGCATCAATCTCGTCGAGGTCAGCATCGTCAGCATGGGCAGCAACAGCGCCGCGCTGATTGATAGCGTCAAGTCAGAATACTACGCGCAGTTGCGCGAGAAATTGTTGGCGGGGGAGCCGCCGACAGAACGCGAGCTCGAGCGTGGATTGCGGGATGCTTTCCAACTGAGCCGCGCCGAAGCCGAGAGAGCCGTGCGCTCGTGCTTCGCGACTAGCCGAGGGGAGCTCGGGCATGCACCGGACACAGACGCTCTACAGGCGATTGCGGCACTCCGCGACGCACTCAAGAGCTTCGCCTAACACCTAAATTCAGGGGCAAAAAATGCCGGATGGTTCTTTCGATACGTCGGCGCTGGCCGACGTAAAGCAGCTTGCCGTCGAGCTCAAAGCGGCGAGCGATGCGGTGCTCAAGGCACGCGACGTGACGCAGAACGAAATGCGCAACTTGGGGCTCGTCACGGGCGAAACCAAGCAGCGCGTCGATGAGGCGTTGCTCAAGCAGAACGAGCTGCAGGCGCGCATCGACGACGTTGAGCAGAAGATGGCGCGCCGCAACGGTGCTGCCGAGCCTGCCGCCGCCAAGAGCATCGGGCAGCAGGTCGTCGAGGCCGAAGCGGTCAAGGCGTACATGTCGAGCAAGCCGCGCGGCTCGGTCAAGGTGGCGCTGAAGGCGATCACCAGCGTTACGACCGACACTGACGGCAACGGCGGCGTGCTCATCCGCCCGGACCGCCGGCCGGGCCTGCTCGAGCTGCCGCAACTGCGCATGACCATCCGCGATCTCATCATGCCGGGGCAGACCGACAGCAACAACGTCGAGTACCTGCGCGAAACGGCGTTTACCAACAGCGCAGCATCCGTGCCCGAGCTCGAGCTCAAGCCCGAGAGCACGATGCGGTTCGATATGGTCAATACACCTGTTACGACCATAGCGCACTGGGTACGCGCGTCTAGGCAGGTGCTCGACGACGCCGCACAACTGCGCAGCATCATCGACGAGCGCCTGCGCTATGGGCTGCGGCTCGAGGAAGAGGCGCAGATTTTGGCGGGCACCGGCACCGGCGGCGACCTGCAGGGCATCCTGCCGCTCGCGACTGCGTACTCGGCGCCGATCACCATCACCGGGGCGACCGGGCTCGACCGGCTGCGGCTGGCTATCCTGCAGGTGCAGAATACCGAATATCCGGCGACCGGCATCGTCATGCACCCGAATGACTGGGCCGGCATCGAGTTGTCGAAAACCGACGACGGCGCGTATCTGTTCGCCAATATCCAGGGCACGGTGACACCGCGCCTGTGGGGGCTGCCGGTCGTCACGACCAGCCGCATCACGGCGGGCACGTTCCTCGTCGGCGCCTTCCGCCCCGGCGCGCAGCTCTTCGACCGTCAGGATGCGGCAGTCGAGGTTTCAACCGAGGATAGAGATAACTTTATCCGTAACGCTGTAACCGTATTAGCCGAGGAAAGGTTGGCACTCGCCGTGTATTTACCGCAAGCGTTTGTAACCGGCACGGTTACGGGCGCGTAAGGCGACGGGGGCGGCTCTCGGGCTGCCCCCAACTGATGAGGGGCATGACATGGCTGACGTGACCATGACGGCGAAGGTCGTCTTCTACAGCAAAGCCAGCGGCACGGTGCAGCCGGGGCAGACGTTTGAGGCGTCGGAAGCGCGCGCGGCCGAGCTCGAGGCGCGCGGCTTTGCCGAGCGGCGGGGCGGCGCGAAGGCCGAGCCGGCACCGCTCAACAAGGCCGAGCCGGCACCGCCCAACAAGACTGACGAGGGGCCGAAGCGCCGGCGCAGGGTCAAGGCCGAAGACGACGGCGACAGCGTTTAACCGGGCTCGAGGGGGCGCCACATGTTGACCGTACTGACACCGGCGCCGAGCCAAGCGTTAGCATCGCTCGAGACGGTCAAGGCCGAGCTCGGCATTGCCGACGCATCCTCCGACGCCACGCTGACCCGGCTCATCGAGCAGGCCTCCGACGAGATGGCGAGCTTCTGCGACCGGCAGTTCATGCTCGAGACGGTGCGCGAGGTGTTCGCGCTCGAGTGCTTCGCCTTCGGCGACGGGCTGTGGCGCATGGCGGGCGAGCCGCTGCTCGTCGCGCGCCGGCCGGTCGTCGAGCTCATCGGCATCACCGACGACGACGGCAGTCTCGCGCCGACGGACTACGAGATAGACCTGCCGCGTGGCCGTATCTGGCGCCGCGCCGGCGGCATGCGCACCGGCTGGTATGCGCGCCGGCTGACGGTCGAGTATCGGGGCGGCTACGCGCCCGGCGAGGTGCCGCCGGCGCTCGAGCGCATCTGCATCGATCTGGTCAAGCGCTCTTACTTCACGCGCGGGCGCGACCCGGCGCTGCGCAGCGAAGAGGTGCCCGGCATCATCAGCCAGACATTCACGGCGTCATCATCGGAAGTGACGGCCGGCGGCGTGCCGCAGGACATCGCCGACCGGCTGTGGCGCTTCCGGGATCTCGCCTGATGCCGACGACGACGGCTGCCCGCATCATCGACATGCTCGAGCGGCGCGGGCGCTTCATGAGCCTGCGCCGGCGTGTCGGCACGACGGCGACGTTTACCGAGGTGGCGGTGCGCGGCGTGGCGCGCGGCTATCGACCCGAAGAGCTCGTCGGCTCCATTGCGCAGGGCGACCGCGAAGTCATCATCAGCAATGCCGAGATCGAGGCTGCCGGCTTTCCCGGACCGCCGCGCCGGGGCGACATCATCGTCATCGACGGGGTTACGACGACGGTGCAGGCGCCCGACACGCGCCGGCTGCTCGCCGAGACGGTCGGTCACATTCTGCAGGTGCGCGGCTAGTGGCGCGCGGCAGCTCAGCAAAGGCGTTCGAGCTCGTGCTCGACGTGGCGGCGACCGATCTCAAGCCGCCCGAGTTTCAGAAATACGTCGCGAAGTTCGCCCGGCGCACACTCGCCGAGTACGTCGCGGCGAGATCCGACGTGCCGCAGGTCGTGACCTATGTTGACGGCCGGCTCGGCGCTTCGGAAGAAACCGTCAAGTATGGCGGCGTCATCCGGTACGAGTTCGGCGCCGGCTCGCTCATCGTCGTCGCGGCGCTGCAATGGCTGCAGGCTGAAGCGCGCAAGGTCGGCACCGAGTACGCCGAGGGGTTTTTCGTCGGCGTGCTCAAGACGACGACGAAAGGGCGCAGCGGCGGTCGCCAAACGACGGCGCACGAGGCCGAGGGGCGGCTGATACCGGCGTCGAGCTTCGCGGCGCAGAGCCGGGCGCTGCCGTCGGACAGCAACTACATCATCGGCAACCGGCTGCCCTACAACCGCAAGGTCGATGTGCAGATGATGGGCGGGCGGTCGATGAGCTTCGCCATCGACGACAAAATCTTCGACCGCTGCGCCGCCGCGATGCGCGGGCGCTTTCCCGGTTTCGACGTGCGGCGGGTCTACACCCTGACTTTCAGCGGGCAGTACGAGCTCGTAAACGGGCCGCGCGCGGGGCGCCCTGTCCATTCGCCCGGTCTGGTCATCAGTAGGATTTAAAATGGGTTGGCATCAGGTTCTAGCAGCCGTGCGGGCCCTGCTCGCGGCAGACTTTCCCGGCGTGCCTATAGCCTACCAGAACGAGAGTTTTGCGGCGCCTGACGGGCTGTCGTGGGCATACCTCGAGCTGCTGCCGGTTGGCGGCGATACGACCCTTTTCGGCTCGACGGGCTTGCGCGTGCGCGCCGCCGACGGGCTGATAGCCGCGCATGTCTTCGTACCGACCGGCACGGGTGCCGATGTCGGCTTTCAGCTTGCCGAGCAGCTCGGCGAGATCCTTCAGCTTCGCACACTCGCCGCCGGCGTCGAAACAGGGGGCTACGAGCTCTCGGGCGCGGGCAGCGGCGATGATGAGGGCAACTACTTCCGCACGGGCCTGACCGTGCCGGTTTCGATCCACTCCACAACCTAAACTGAGGGCCCTGCCATGCCGACAGGCGTAGTTACTTCCGCGAAAACCAAACTCTATGTAGCCGGCATCCACGCCGCCGCGACCGACAGCGCGACCGAGTTCGCCGCCCTGACATGGGTTGAAATCGGCGACGTGGTTTCGTTCGGCGAGTTCGGCGCATCCTATGAGGAAATCGTTCATCAGCCGATCAATGACGGCAATACGTACCGCTTCAAGGGCACGCGCAACGATGGCTCTCTCGCGCTCAATCTCGGCCGCGCGCCGTCTGACGCCGGGCAGGCAGTTCTCGTCACGGCATCCGGCAGTTACAAAGACTATGACTTTCGCGTCGTGCTGAATGACGCCGGCGAGGGTGGCGGCGCCACGGGCACGACGATGTATTTCGCCGGCAAGGTCATGAGCTACACAACGGCTATCCCGAGCAGCAACAGCATCGTCGGCAGCACGGCGACCATCGGCATCAACGGCGCCATTATCGAGGTTGCTGCGACGGCGGGCACCTGATGAGCGATCTGATGGCGGGGCACATTGAAATCGCCATTGCGGAGGGACAGGCGGAGCTCGTGCCGAGCCTGTTCGCCGCGACCCGGATAAGCCGCCACTTCGGCGGCTTTCAGGCGGCGTTAAACAAGGTCGCGGCCGGCGATCTCGACGCGATTACCGCTGTCATCAGGTACGGGCTCGGCTTTAAAACCGAGCTCGAGGCAGCCGGGCTCGACGAGAAAGTCTATGCCGCCGGCGTGCTGCGGCTGACGGCGCCGGCGACCGAGTTTCTGTTGGTCCTGGCAAATGGCGGGCGCCCGATTGGGGACGGCGACGGGGCGCCCGATACCCAAAAAAAGGCCGAAGACTGACGCATGACGAGTATCATGCGTATTTGTTCGAAGTCGGCACCGGCTATTTATTGTGGTCGCCGCAAGTGACCATGATGACGCCGATGCCGCAGATTGAGCTTGCCCTGGCGGGTCACGTCAATTACCTGCGGCTCATCAACGGACAATCCGACGACGACGAAACACCGGCGGCAGCCGCAGCGTCGCGCCCGGCTGACGAGCTCGGCGACTACCTGCGCACGCGCATGAAGGGCTGACCATGGTTGATAGAACAGCGGTCACGGCAGTCGTTATCGACAGCTCGGCGGCGACGCGCGGCGCTGCCGAATTCGACCGGGCGGCCGACCGTATCAAACAAGCAAATCAGGGTGCCGTCGCCGGCTCCGAGCGCGTCACGAAAGCGCTCGAGGCGGTCGCCAAAGCCACCGAGCGCGCGGCGAAAGCGCAAGCTCTGGCGGCTGCGGCTGCCGAGCGGGCCCGCAAGGTCAGCGAGACGAGCGGGGCGACCGCCGAGCGCGTCGCCCGCGCGCAGGCTGCCGCTGCCGCCGCTGCGGCGCGGGCACAGAAGGCGAGCGAGGGGTTGGCGACCGCCAATGACCGGGCGGCGAAGGCGCAAGCCGGCACACTCCGCGAGGGTGAGCGGCTCAACGCCATCGTCGGCGATCAGACGCGCAAGGTTGACGCACTGCGCCGGCAGCTCGACCCGGCTGCCGCCGCGACCCAAGCGCTCGCTGACAAGACGGCGCTGCTCGACCGGGCCCTGAGCAACGGGCGTATCAGCGCCGAAGAGCACGCGACCCTGCTCGGCAAGCTGAGAGAGAAATACGATGACGCCGGCGACGGTGCCGACGACGCTGCCAAGAAAGCGAACCAGTCGGCGCGCCGGCTTGGGCAGCTCTCGCCGCAAATCAGCGACATCGTGACGCAAGCGGGCATGGGCACGTCGCCGCTTCAGATTTTGATACAGCAGGGCCCGCAAATCGCCGACATCTTCGGCGGCATACCCGAGCTCATCCGCAAGATACCGGGCCCGGTCAAGGTCGCCGCCGGCGCGCTCGGCGTGTTCGCCGCTGCCGCTGCCATCGTCGGCACGCGCATGGCAACCATCGCCAGTCAGGCGCGCCGGCTCGAGACAGTCGCGGGCTCGCTCAACCCGAGCTTACGCGCCTCGTCGCAGCAACTGCGCGAGATGACCAACGCCATCTCTGAGCGCGGCGCCAGCAACGCCGACGCCGCAGCCGTGACCGAGCAGCTCGTGCGCATTCGCGGCTTGCGGCTCGAGATGGCGCGGGCGATTGGCGAAGTCAGCGTCGATGTCGGGGCAACGCTCGGCGTCGAGCCGCAGCAGGCGGCAGCCAAGCTCGCGGCGGCGTTCAAGGGCGGTGCGGCTGGCATCGCAGAGCTCGACCGCGAGCTCGGATTTCTGAGCCCGGCGCAGCTCGCGAATATCGAGCTGCTCGACAAGCAGGGCAAGCGCGCCGAGGCTCTGGCGCTCGCGATGTCGGCGCTCAATGCCCGGTTTGGCGGCGACGCCAAGGAAATGCAGTCGGCATGGGGCGGCGCGCTGACCGAGATGGGCAATGCCTGGGACCGGCTGCTCGAGAAGCTCGCTAACAACGGTCCGCTGCTCGGCATCATGGAGCAGACCGCCAGAGAGATCGACTGGATTGGCGGGCTGTTCGGCGGCACCGGCGATCAGGCTGCGGCCGGCACCGATGAGCTGACCGGCAAGATTGCGGCGCTTAAAACCGAGCTGGCGGCGGCGAAGGTCGAGGCTGACCGGCTCGCGGCGGCGGCGGCGAGTGGCGTCGGCATGGTCGGCGATCCGGCCGGCGAAGCGGTGCAGCGCGTCATCGACCTGCAGGACCAACTCAACGCGCTGACCAGACAGCAGACGAGCGCCGCGACGACGCCGCCGGCGACGACGCCGGCCGGCGATGCCGGCGGGCAGAGCGACGACGAGGCGAAGCGCATCGAGCGGGCAAACCGACTGTACCGCGAAGAGACGGGCGCCCTGCGCGCCAATGCGGTGCAGCGGCAGGTCAACGTCGCCGTGCTCGAGGCCGAGCGCGCCGCACTCGAGCGCGGCGCCGGGCCCGCCGAGGTCGCCAACGAGAAACGTCTCGCCGAGCTGCGCGTGCGCCGCGACCTGGGCGCGGCGATTGCCGACGAGAATGCCGCGCTCGACATCAACACCCGCAAGACGCTCGAGATAGCCGCAGCCTACGGCGTCAGCACCGAGGCGGGGCTGCGCGCCGAGGCAGCCCGGCAGGCGGCGCTCGAGGCGCAGCAGAGCGGCGTCGATGCGGCACAGCGGGCCCGCGACATCCTGCGGCAGTCGGGCGCCGACGCGCTGCTCGGCGGGGCGCAGGATCTCGACCGCATGCGCGGCGACATCGGCGGGCTCGGCCGCATGGCGGGCGCTCGGGGGCCCGCAGCCATGCAGGAAGCACAGCGCGCGGCCGAGGCCGAGGCGGCGTACCGCGAGCGCATCGCTGCCGCCAGTGCGGCCGGCGACGAGAAAATCATCGCCGGGCTGATTGCGCAGCGCACCGAGTACGAGACGCTGCTGCGGCAGCGCGACGAGTACAACCGCAAAATCGCCATGGCCGGCACCGCGCAGCAGATGCAGGACGAGCTTGCGATGTTTGAGCTCGAGGGTACGCTCGTCGGCGCCACCAACGAGCAGCGCGAGCGCGAGATCGAGCTGCTGCGGCTGCGGCAGGATCTCATCAATGCCGGCTACACCGGCGCCGAGCTCGACGCCGAATATGCCCGGCTCGGCAAGATTGTCGAGGCGCGGGCCCGGTTGACCGAGGCGACCCGGCGCAGCACCGAGGAATTCGAGCGCAACCGTCAGGCGGCATTCGACGGGCTCGCCATCATGCGCGACGGCTTCGAGGATCTCGTGCTCAACGGCGAGAAATTTACCGACGTGCTCAAAAACATGTCCCGCGCCTTCCTGCAGCTCGGCATGGATCTCCTCGTCATGGAGCCGCTTAAGCGCTCGATTACCGATATGATGCAGGGCGGCGGCGGCATGACGCCGGGCACGTCGTCGGGCGGCGGCTCGAGCGGCGGTTTTTGGGGCATGCTCTCGGGGCTCGCGCAAACCGGCATCAGCCTATGGTCTGGCAACGTCGCCGGCGCCGTCGCGGGGGCGAGCCATGTCGCCGGCGCGGCCGGGCCCGTGACCGGCGTCACGACGGCGACGAGCGGCGGCTATGGCGGGGCGCCGGTCATGCCTGTGGAAGTGGTGCAGCTCCACAAGGGCGGCATCGTCGGGCAGGACGGCGAGCCGCGACAGGTGCCGGCGAGCGTGTTCGTGCAGGCGCCGCGCCTGCACAGCGGCGGCATGCGGCCGGGCGAGCGGGCGGTCATCATGGAAGACGGCGAAGAGGTTCTGACGGCGAACAGCCCCCGACATCGGCGCAACTACCGGGGCGGCGGGGCGCCGACCGTGGTCATGAACATCACGACCCCCGACGCGCAGAGCTTTCGCTCGTCGCAGGGGCAGCTCTCGGCGTCGGCCGGCAGGGCAATGGCAATCGCATCGAGGCGGAATGGCTGATGGCAGGCTTTCACGATGTCACCTTTCCGCTCGGTATCAGCCGGGGCTCGCGGGGCGGGCCGCAGTGGTCAACGCGGGTCAACACGACGGGCAGCGGGCACGAGAGCCGCAATGCCGAGTGGTCGTACTCGCGCGGGCGCTGGAATGTTGCTTTCGGCGTGCGGGATGACGCCGATCTCGACGAGCTGCTCGCGTTCTTCATGGCGCGGCAGGGCAAGGCGTACTCGTTTCGGTTCCGCGACCCGCTCGACAACCAAGTGACCCTGCAGGCACTCCAGACCAACCCGGCGACCGGGCTCGTGCAGACCGCGAAGCTCTACACGTCAGGGCCCGCGACGCACGTGCGATGGATCACCTTGCCCGTGCCCGGCACGGTGACCGGCCTGCCCGGCGGCGCGTCGGTCAACTACCTGACCGGCGTTGTGACCGGGGCGCCGGCCGGCACCGTCGTCACGTTCAAATTCGATTGCAAGTGCCGGTTCGACACCGATTTTCTCGACGGGCAGGGGTTCCGCGAGGGTATGGCCGGCTTTGATGACATCGCCGTCATCGAGGTTCGCTGACGCATGAAAACAGTATCGGCAGGGCTGCTCTCGCATCTCGGCGGCGAGACGACGACGCTTGCGACACTCTGGCGCCTGACCCGCCGCGACGGTGCGGTCATGGGCTTCACCGACCACGACACCGACTTGACGCTCAATGGCATCGCGCACAGCGCTGCGACCGGCTACACGCGCACGGCGCTGACCGGCGATGCGCAGTTGAGCGTCGATAACATGGACCTCGAGGGCATTCTCGCCGCCGGCGGGCTGACCGCCGACGACATACGCGCCGGGCTGTACGATTGGGCCGAGCTGCGCGTCAGCATGGTCAACTATGCCGACCTGACGCAAGGCGAGATCCTGCTGCGGCGCGGCCGGCTCGGCGAGTTCACGTTGCGCTCGGGTGTGTTCGTGACTGAGCTGCGCGGGCTGTCACAGGCGCTGACGCGCAATTTCATTCGGACATACACAGCCGACTGCGGCGCCGACCTGGGCGACGAGCGTTGCAAGGTCGATTTGTCGCTCTACCGCGAAACGGGCACCGTGACGAGCCTGACCGAGCAGCGGCGTTTGTTCGGCGCGACCGTCACCGGCGCACGGGCCGACGGCTTCTTCGGCGGCGGGCTGCTGACATGGCTTACCGGGCTCAATGCCGGCGCGAAAATCGAGGTTCACACGGCGAGCGCCGGCACGATCCGGCTGTACCTGCCGACCGGCGAAGACATCACCGTCGGCGATACCTTCGAGCTGCGGGCAGGCTGCGACAAGTCGGTAACGATGTGCAAAAACGTCTACGACAACATCGTCAACAATCGCTCTTTCCCCTTCATTCCCGGCGCCGACGCCGTGACCAGGACACCCGATGCCAAACCGCCGCAGTGATGTCGTGACGGCTGCGCGGTCATTCCTGGCTGTGCCGTGGCGTCATCAGGGGCGCGACCGCGACGGGCTTGATTGCGTCGGGCTCGTCATCATGGTCGCCCGCGCTATCGGCGAGGGTGCCGACTGGCTCGAGCAGCCCTATGCGACCTTCCCGAGCGAGCGGCACGTGCGCGCGGTGCTCGACGCGCACCTGACGCCGCTGCGCGGGGCGCCCGAGCCGGGCGACATCGCGCTCATCAGGTGGCGCAGGACGGCGAACCATCTAGCATTCGTCACCGACGGCGGGCAGCCGTTCGGGCTGCTGCACAGCTATAGGGCAATGGGCAAGGTCAGCGAGCACCGGGCCGACAGCTACTGGCGCGACCGCATAGCGGCAACTTATTCGTTTCGGAGTGTCGAGGCATGAGCGGCGGGCCCGGTCAGTTACTAACCGGCATCGCCGGCGCTGTCGTCGGCTTTGTCGCGTCGGGCTTTAACCCGTACGGCGCTGCGGTTGGTTTCTCGCTCGGAACGACGGCCGGCGGCATCATCTGGCCGATGGACGGCGGGACGCAGCACGGGCCGCGCCTTGCCGACAAAGAGGTGCAGAGCTCGACCTATGGCGCCAGCATCCCCGTGATTTACGGCAGTTACCGCACGGCGGGCAATGTCATATGGGCAAAGGACATAGAAGAACGGGCAGACTTCAAAAGGGTAGGGAAAACCCTATTCTCAAAAGGTACCAAGGTCTGGTCATATACCTATTATGGTCATTTCGCGATAGGCGTCTGCGAGGGGCCGGTTACTGCCATCGGGCGGATTTGGGCTGACGGCAAGCTGCTGCACGACCCTGACGCCGAGGGCAAATACGACAAATACGTGCGCAAATATCTCGGCACCGAAGATCAGATGCCCGATCCTGACATACAGGCTGACAAGGGCATCGACCAGACGCCGGCATTCCGGGGGCTCGCGTATGTCGTGCTGACCGGGCTGCCGCTCGCTGACTGGGGCAACCGGCTGCCAAGCATCAGCATCGAGGTCGGCGGAGTGGCGCGCGCCGCCGAGTGGCATGACGGCAGTGTCACCAACGTCGCCGGCGACTGGTCATACACGCAGGCGCAGCCCTACCGGGTTGCGAACACATGGTCCAATTACGTCACCGTCGTCGATACCCGGACGCTGGTGCCGTGGCAGTTCGTGCCGGTTGATTACCGCCGGCAATGGCTGACCGGCGGCAACACGGAAGGCGCTGCCGCCGAGCCGCCCGAGGGCTACATCGACCCTATCGGCTACGCCACAACCGAGCTGTTTGGCGACATCTACGGGCCCGGCGTCGATAGCACGAACTATACATGGCCGGCGATTGACCCGGCGAGCGGCGATGTCATCGTATTCCTGCAGGGCGTCACGTCGCGCAGCGCCGTCACCCGCTGGCGCGTCACCGGCGGCTATCCGATGCTGGTCTATGTGCGGGCGTTTTACACGGACACGGCCGTCGGCGCCAATTGGGTGTTCGGCAACCGGGTGTGGATGGTTGACCAGTTCCAGAGCGTGACCTACTGCATCGACATCGCGACCGGCGCCGAGGTATGGCGGCACGATCACGGCGCCGAGCTGACGCCGAGCCCGAGCATCTATGACAGCATCCTTGCCGCGACCTACCGGGCCGGCGACGGCAGTGTCTACTTTGTCCATGTCGGCGAGGCGTCGCACAGCGGCGGGGCTTCACTCGCCGGCGGGCGCATCGTGCGGCAGTCGCTGGCGACCGGCGCGATACTCGGGCAGGCGGGGCTCTCGCTGCCGGCCGACGCGCCCTTCAGCGCGGTCTATGACGCCGCGACTGATCGCGTCATCATCATCCATGACGGCGGTTTTCTGAAAGTGGACCCGGTTTCGCTCGCGGTCGTCGAGAGCGTCACGATGGCGACGCCATGGGTCAGCAGCGGCACGCAGATGCGCGTGCAGGGCATCGACAACGCGGTCAGCGGCTCGCTCTGGCTGACCGACGGCAACGCCTCTTTCTGGCAGGTCAGCACGACCGATTTCGGCACCATCTGGACCGGCACGACCGACCCTGCGGTGCGTACGCAGGGCGGCGGCATGGGTCATCCGTTCCATATCGTCAGCAGCCGCCCGATGGTTTTTGGCTACGCCGGCGGCACACAAACTTACCGGTTTGCGACGGAGACGAGAGGCACCAACCTCGCCGCCATCATCACCGACATCTGCGACCGCTGCGAGCTCGAGGCCGGCGACATCGATGTCAGCGAGCTCGTCAGCCAGTCGGTTGACGGCTATGGCGTCCTGCGCGAGAGCACCGGCCGGGCAGCCCTCGAGCCGCTGCTGTCGGCGTACGCCGTCGATGCGCCCGAGCGCGACGGGCTGCTGCGCTTTCCATTCCGCAAGACGGCGACGCTCGGGGCGATCCCGTTTGACGACCTCGGCGCCAGCGGCGACGGCTCGCCGGCCGTGCGCGTCACCGAGCGCCGCCGGCAGGAGGTCGAACTGCCGAGCGGCGTCGTCGTGACCTACTCGAGCATGGCACTCGACTACGCCAGCAACACGCAGTCGGCGAAGCGCATCGACGACACCCACGAGGCCGGCGACCCGCGCAGTCAGGAGTTCCCGCTCGTGCTGTCGGATGCCGACGCGAACACGCTCGCGAGCCGGCTGCTCTATCTGGCGTGGATCGAGCGCACCAGTTACAGCGTCAGCCTACCGCCGAAATGGCTCGTGTACGACGCCGGCGACGTGCTCGACCTGCCGCTCGAGAGCAGCAGCGTCCGCATGCTGGTGACGCGCGCCGAGCTCGGCGGCGACGGCATCGTCAGGCTCGAGGGGCTCGCGACTGACGCCTATGCCTATCTGCCGCCCCCTGACGCCGCTGTCGTGCCGATCTTCAGCGGGCAGACGGTGCCGGGCGTGCAGGTCATGCGGCTCGTGGCGCTCGACGCGCCGCTGCTGTCCGATGACGACGACACGCCGGGCTTTTACGCCGGCGGCGACGGCACGGCGCCCGATTGGGCGGGCGGCGCGGTCTACGCCAGTCAGAACGATGTCGATTATGAGCAGGCGGCGAGCGTCGCCGAGCCGTCGCCGATTGGCGTCGCCGGCACTGCCCTTGCGGCGCACACGTCGGCGCTGCTCGACCGCTCGAGCGTGTTGCGCGTTTTCTTCGACTACGATGTCACGCTGTCGTCAATCACCGAGCTCGAGCTGCTCGCCGGCGGCAATTTGGCGATGCTCGGCAGCGAGCTCATCGGGTTCGCGACCGCGACCCGCATCGGCGCCGGCGTCTATGACCTGAGCCTGCTGCGGCGGGGCGTGCAGGGCACCGAATGGGCGGCATCGCATACCGGCGGCGACCGCTTCGTGCTGCTCGACAATGTGCAGAGCGTTGACCTGCCGCTGACCGAATTGGGGCAGGTCGAGTACCTCAAGGCGGTCAGCCTGGGCGACACGCTCGACGACGTGAGCGCCGAGACGTTCACGCCGGCCGGCGTCAGGCTCAAACCGCTGTCGCCTGTTCATATCACCGGCAGCCGCGCCGGCGACGATCTCGCGGTGACGTGGGTTCGCCGGGCCCGTGTCGATGCCGACTGGCGCGACCTGCTCGAGACGCCGCTCGACGAGCCAGCCGAAGCCTACGAGCTCGACGTGCTCGACGGCTCGACCGTCGTGCGCACCATCAGCACCAGCTCGCCGAATGCTACCTACGATGCAGCCGCGCAAACGGCCGATTTCGGCGCGCCGCAGGCGTCGGTCAGCGTAAAAGTCTATCAACTGTCATCGCGCGTCGGGCGCGGCTATCCAGGGAGCGCGACGCTATAGTGAACAATCCGTCCCGTAAACGAGACGGCTTCTGTAGCAACGCACAGACCACTGTCTCACGTTGGCGCTACAAGGCCCGCTCCTGGCCCCTGGGCAAAAAGCCCGTGTGTTTCTCTCTTGGTCGCATTGAGTTTTACGAGCGGCGCTTTGCCGCCCAACCGGCTGAACTCCCACGATGTCAAAGACCCAAGAGCCGCACCGGCCTTAACGTCCAAGAGCAATTTCAGCTTCAGAGGACTGAGCCGGTCGTATGCCTCAAGTTTAACCTAAATCACAGGGGGCCGCGCTTCCTCTGTCGGCTTAAGCCGACAGTCCCCGCGCGGGTAATCTGATGGCACAGACGACTAACCTTCTCGTCACCCTCATCGAGCCTAATCAGAGCAACAAGCATCTGACCGCCAATGAGGGGCTCGAGACATTCGACAAGATTTTCGCCGACACGCTGACGCTCGACTGCACGGCGCTGACATCGCCCTATGTTCTGGCGTCGCCGAGCCCGGCGCTGCGCTTTATCAAGCTGCGCCTGACCGGCACGCCGGCCGGCGCCCTGACCATTCATCACCCCGCCAAGCGGCACCTGTTTTTCGCCGAGAATGAGACGGCGCAGACAGTCACGGTCATGGTCGCCGGGCAAACCGGCATCGCCCTGACGCCGGGCGACGTGCGCCTGCTCTACTGCACCGGCACAGACATCGAGCGCGTGCTGCTGTCGGGCAGCGGCGAGACGGGCCCGGCCGGGCCGGCGGGGGCTGATGGGGTTGATGGATCAATGGGGGCGACGGGCCCGGC
>Ga0307416_100000144_pt1 | contig 41697 bp, 42 predicted proteins | sample DK1Cmetagenome_2_FD_203821 | JGI IMG/M metagenome (GOLD analysis project Ga0307416, IMG submission 203821) | Maize rhizosphere microbial communities from greenhouse at UC Davis, California, United States - DK15-C-3 | ecosystem: Host-associated > Plants > Roots > Rhizosphere > Soil | place...
TGTCGGAAGTCGAACACACCTGCAGCCATGTTGTGGTGATGGACAAGGGCAAGGTCGTGCTGACCGGATCAGTCGAAGAACTTACGGCCAGTGACACCGTCACCGTGATCGGACTGGCCAGCGCCGCCGAGGTTGGTGCTGCCGGTGAGACACTGCAGGCTCGAGGCCTCCGGGCTGAGCCGGAGGGCAAGCTACTCCGAGTGACGGGCGAGCTACCCCGTCAGGCAATCGTGGCGGAACTGGTGGCAGCCGGTTACGGAGTCGAGTCGGTGGACGGGCATCGGCAGTTGGAGGAGGTCTTCATGAGCCTCGTGGGCTCGGGAGACTCCGGTGAAGGTGCGACATGAGCGTTACCGCGATTACCCGTCCGCCGCTGCCGTTGTCGGCCGAGATAACCCGCCAACTACGGCGCCGACGCACTGTCGGCATCCTCATAGTGCTCACGGTCCTGCCGCTGGTGTTGTTGCTGGCCTTCTGGCTCGGTAGTGATGGCAGCAATTCCGGCGAACGGGGTTTCGTCGACCTCGCGCAGGAGAGTGGCGCCAACCTGGTGATCTTCACGCTGTTCGCCTCGACGAGCTTTCTCCTTATCGTCATCGTGGCTCTGTTCGCCGGCGACACTGTCCCGTCGGAGGCGAGTTGGGCAAGCCTCCGATACCTGCTGGCCGCGCCCATACGCCGCGAGCGTTTGTTGCGGCAGAAGCTGGTGGTGGCAGCGCTCTCGTCAGCCGTCGCGTTCCTCTTCCTGCCGGTCTGGACACTTATCGTTGGGGGCATCGCATACGGCTGGGGCCCGTACGTCGGTCCTACCGGGATCCAGATCGGCTGGCCAGAATTCCTCTGGCGACTGCTGATCATCGTTGGCTACCTGTTGCTCGAAATGTCGGTCGTTGGCGCGTTTGCTTTCATGTTGGGAGTCCTGACCGATGCCCCGCTGGCCGCGGTCGGCGGCGCAGTGCTGTTGATGATCTTGTGCGCGATCCTGGACTCGATTACTGCGTTAGGCAAGATCCGCGATGGTTTGCCCGGCCATTATGCGTACGCATGGCGCGACGCCCTGGCGCCGACGATTAACTATTCCGACATGATCACGGGCGCGCTCTGGTCGATCGGCTATGCGATCATCGCGGTCTGGTTTGCCTTCTGGTATTTCCTGCGGAAGGACATCACCAGCTGAATGGCCCATCCATGCGAAACTCCTCCTCATGGATGTCTTGCAGATCGCGCAGCATGCCGACGACCTGGCTAGGGCCCAGGCTTTCTATCAGCGCCTGCTCAACACAGAGCCCGCCGGCGTCTTCGATCCGCCTGGGTTGCTGTTCTTTCACGCCGGTTCCGTGCGCCTGCTGTTGGAGCAAGGGGCGACGAGCGCCCTGATCTACTTCAAAGTCGATGACGTGCGAGCGACGCTGGAATCACTGCGCGGAGACGGCATCGAGATTGTCGCAGAGCCGCAACTCATCTTCAGTCATACTGATGACAGTCTCGGACCGGCCGGCATGGACGAATGGATGGCCTTCGTGAAAGATTCCGAAGGCAACACGGTCGGCTTAGTCAGTCACCACAAGCCAGACCATTCTTGATTTGATTGCTGCTTCTGGCAGAATGCATGCCGCATCTGTTGTCGTGCGGCGCCCTCTCACCCCGTACGATGCGGAGCCATTGAGATCATCGCGTGCGCGCCCCACCGCGTGGGATGGGATCACACCCAAGCGCGGCCGGCCCACGGGCCCGGTCGCATTATCACCACAGGAGTAACCACACACGTGGCTGTCAAGATACGTCTGAAGCGATTCGGCAAGATCCGGTCGCCGCACTATCGCATTGTCGTTGCCGACTCGCGGACCAAGCGAGATGGACGTGCCATCGAAGAGATCGGCAAGTATCACCCGAAGAACGACCCATCGCTTATCGAGGTGAACTCAGAGCGTGCCCAGTACTGGCTCTCGGTCGGTGCGCAGCCGACGGAGGCTGTCATCGCCTTACTGAAGCGCACGGGTGATTGGCAGCGGTATTCCGGTGACACTTCACCGTCAGGAGTGCTGTCGCAACCCGAGAAGCCCAACAAGACCGATGCGTTCAACGCCGCGCTCGCCGAAGCTGGTCAAGAACCGAAGTCGGCCGCGATCAAGACAACGAAGAAGGCTGCATCTAAGCCGGAGCGCACCGAGCTTGAGGAGACCTCGGTCGAGGGCACTCCAGAAGAGGCCCGGCAGGCTGCCAATGCCGGTGTTGCCGACGCGGAGCCTAGCGAGTCCTAATGCTGGCCGACGCACTTGAGCACTTGATCCGGGGCATCGTCGCGCATCCCGATGAGGTCACGGTCAAGGACAAGGAGCTGCGTCGCGGGCGGATGCTGGAGGTACGCGTCAGCCCCGGCGATGTCGGCAAGGTCATCGGCCGCTCAGGCCGTACCGCGACCGCGCTACGAACAGTGATCGGCGCGCTCGCCGGAGCGCAGGACGTCCGCATCGACTTCGTCGATGTCGACAAGATCGCTCGTCGCGGCGGCGGTGGCCGGCGCCGGTAGCCGAGGCGGAGCTGCCAGCGAGCGGAGCGAGCAATTGAACATCGGATCGTGCGCCGCCGTGCTGAGGAGGAGTGAGCGGACACGCTTTTCGTCTGCGAACGACGATGAAGTAGGCGGACTCCGAGCGCGATCCGCAGCGAGCGGAGCGAGCAATTGAACATCGGATCGTGCGCCGCCGTGCTGAGGAGGAGTGAGCGGACACGCTTTTCGTCTGCGAACGACGACGAAGTAGGCGGACTCCGAGCGCGATCCGCAGCGAGCGGAGCGAGCAATTGAACATCGGATCGTGCGCCGCCGTGCTGAGGAGGAGTGAGCGGACACGCTTTTCGTCTGCGAACGACGACGAAGTAGGCGGACTCCGAGCGCGATCCGCAGCGAGCGGAGCGAGCAATTGAACACTGCCATCATTGTGGGAGTCATCGGCCGCGCCCACGGCGTACGCGGTGAAGTGGCAGTCGAACTGCGAACTGATGAGCCCGAGCGGCGCTTCGCGCCCGGCCAAGTCCTGGGCGACGAGGGCGGCTCGCGGGTCTTCACGGTGCGGTCGGTTCGTGATCATTCGGGTCGGCTCTTGGTCCAGTTTGCTGAGGTGGCCGACCGAGCAACCGCCGAAGCCGTACGCGGCACGCTGCTCGTAGCGACCGTCGATCCGGACGAGCGACCTGCCGAGCCCGGCGAGTTCTATGACCGGCATCTCATCGGCCTGACAGCGGCGACGCCCGATGGTGTAGAGGTGGGCATCGTGGGATCTGTGCTGCATCTGCCGGCTCAAGACGTGCTCGAGATCGAGACGACTACCGGGACTCGGCTAGTCCCATTTGTGACGGCACTGGTGCCTGAAGTCGATCTTGACACTGGCCGTCTAATCGTGATCGATGTCGCGGGTTTGCTGCATGATCGGGATGCGGCCGATGAAGATTGACATCGTCTCCATCTTCGTGGACTACTTTGACCCATTGCACCTATCGCTGGTCGGCAAGGCCATCGACAACGGAATCGTAGATCTTCACGTTCACGATCTTCGCAACTGGACCTCTGACCGGCATCGGACGGTCGACGATACGCCGTACGGGGGAGGGGCGGGCATGGTGATGCGCGCCGAGCCTTGGGGCTTGGCGCTGGACGCCTTAACGGCTGGGCAGGACGACCCGCGACTGTTGGTGCTTTCCCCATCTGGTCGGACCTTCAACCAGTCGCTTGCTCACGAGCTTGCGGATGAACGGCATTTGATCTTCGCATGCGGTCGCTATGAAGGGATCGACGCCCGCGTCGTCGCGGACGCCGCTCGACGCATTCGCGTCGATGAACTAAGCATTGGCGACTATGTGCTCAGTGGCGGGGAAGTGGCGGCGATGGTGGTGATCGAAGCTGTGGTCCGGCTGCTGCCAGGAGTGATCGGCAATCCGGAGTCCTTGGTCGAGGAGTCCTACGGTCTGGAGAACCAAGGACTGCTCGAAGGCCCGCTCTACACCAAGCCGCCCAGCTGGCGGGGCTTAGACGTCCCTGAGGTGCTGCTGAGTGGCCACCACCAGAAGATCGCTAGATGGCGCCGGGAGCAATCCCTGAAGACCACTGAGGCACGCCGCCCGGATCTGCTGCGGTGACCAGTTTGCCTTGGATAGCGCGATCGATCGATGCGCTACTCCGCGGGGCAACAGAGCGCGTAGCCGTGCACTCGACCGACGCGAAGTCCGGTGCCTCATTTGAAAAGTTGATCATCGACGGGCGGCCCTGTTTTCTCAAAGTGGTCTCCGCCGACGACGACTGGATCATGCGCATCACCGGCAACAGGGTGTGGGAGTTCCGGGTCTGGCAGGCCGGTCTCTACCAGCGCGTACCCACCATTATTGATCATGCGATGATCGGCATGGCGCTCGAAGACACCGGCGCTGCACCACGAATGGCGATGCTGATGCATGATCGCTCCCGGGACCTCGTACCGCCTGGCGATGAGCCCATTTCGGCGTCACAGCATGCTGTCTTCATTCGTCACTTGGCATTGATGCATGCGGCGAATCTGGGCTGGCGGGACGATCTTGGCCTGTATCCGCTCGACCGCCGGCCACTGTTCTTCGCACCCGACACCATCGCCCCAGAGCTGACACGAGACGACGTGCCGTTGACGCTCCAAGTAGCCAGGCGTGGCTGGGCTCTGCTTGCCGAGCGAGATACAGCACTTTTCAATCTGGTCAGCGCGGTGCATCGGGATGCCAGCACCTTGGCCGGGCTGCTAACAGAGACGCCGCAGACGTTCATCGCAGGCGACTGGAAGATGGGCAATCTCGGCAGCCGACCGACCGGCGAGACGGTGGTGCTGGATTGGGCCTATCCCGGAGAGGCGCCGCCCGCCTGGGAACTGGTCTGGTATTTGGCCCTCAATCGAGCACGGATACCGGAAAGCAAGACCGACACCATTGCGCGCTACCGGCACGCCCTGGAAGGCGCTGGAGTGGCAACCGGTCCTTGGTGGGATCGCCAACTAGATCTTTGCCTGCTAGCTATGGCAGCCACGATGGGCTGGGAGAAGGCGGTGGGTGATGCCGACGAATTGGCTTGGTGGTCCGAGTGTGCTCAAGAGGCCGCAGCCCGCTGGCTGACCTAGCGAGTCGGAGTCGCACCTGTGGACTTGTGCGGAGTTACGAGATCGGAATCGTCGGATCAGAATCCCATTCGTGGCCCTGTGCGGAGAGACGGACATCCCCGACGCATCCGCGTGTGGCCAAAAACACCAGTCGCCACAGAGGTCTGAAGTCGCGCGGAGTTCTAGTGTGGCTGCGTGGTAACAATCTCCTTGACCCCGGCGCAGCAGGCGACCAGGTCAACGGTTGCGCTCAAGGCCCTGATGGCTGTCACCGGCCTTATCTTGATCGGCTATTTGCTAGCTCACATGTATGGCAACCTGATGGCTTTTGCCGGCGCCGACGCATTCAACACCTACGCCCATCACCTGCGGACGCTTGGTGAGCCGATTCTTCCTTACAGCGGTGCGCTCTGGATCATTCGCGTGATCTTGATCGTCAGCCTCGCTGGCCATATGTATGCGGCCTTCACCCTGTGGTCGCGGGCCCATATAGCGCGTGGCGGGGTGAGGCGTTACCACAGCAACAAGGCTCGCCTAGGGGTGCAGCGGAGTTACGCATCGTTCACGCTGCGATGGGGCGGGGTCGTCATCGTGCTTTTCGTGATCTACCACCTGTTGCATCTGACATGGAACATCATCCATCCCGGCGGCGCGGCGGCTGAGCCGTACGACCGTTTGGTCAACGGCTTCCAGATCTGGTCGGTGGTTCTGGCGTACACAATCGCGGTGATCGCCGTAGGGCTCCATGTGCGGCACGGCACCTGGAGTGCGCTGACAACGCTCGGCGCCAACACCTCCGGCCTCGCCCGCCGCCGCTTGAACGCCCTCGCGTACGCCGTGGCAGGCCTGCTCACCATTGGCTTTCTGCTTCCGCCCTTCGCGATCTTGTTCGGGTTCGTGAGCTGAATGAGCGATGGCAATCGGAGCATCAAGAGGTGAACGTGAGCAACTCTGAGCCGTTTAACTCGCTCGACTCCGATTCCTTCTATGTCGAAGGTGCCGACATCTCCGACGCCAAGGCGCCGGATGTGCCAATCGACGGACGCTGGGAGGAACGCCGGTTCCGTGCCAGACTCATCAATCCCGCCAATCGGCGGAAGCTGAGCGTGATCATTGTTGGCAGCGGGCTGGCTGGCGCCTCAGCGGCGGCAACCCTTGGCGAGGCGGGTTACAACATCGCCTGCTTCTGCTACCAAGACTCACCGCGGCGCGCGCATTCCATCGCCGCCCAGGGCGGTATCAATGCCGCGAAGAACTATCGCAACGACGGGGACTCGGTCTATCGGCTGTTCTACGACACCGTCAAGGGTGGCGACTTCCGAGCCCGCGAATCCAACGTCTACCGATTGGCCGAGCTCAGCGTTCAGATCATCGATCAATGTGTTGCGCAAGGAGTGCCGTTCGCGCGCGAGTACGGCGGGCTTCTCGATAACCGCTCCTTCGGCGGTGTCCAGGTGTCGCGAACTTTCTATGCCCGTGGCCAGACCGGCCAGCAGCTGCTGCTTGGCGCGTATCAGGCATTGGAGCGCCAAATCGCTGCCGGCACGGTCGACATGCATACGCGGCACGAGATGCTCGAGCTGATTGTCGTCGAGGGCAGGGCACGCGGTGTGGTTATCCGCGACATGGTGACGGGAGCGATCGAGACTCACCTTGCCGACGCTGTGGTGCTTGCCACCGGCGGATACAGCAACGTTTTCTTCCTCTCCACCAACGCCAAGGGATGCAACGTCACGGCCACCTGGCGGGCCTATCGCAAAGGCGCCTACTTCGCCAATCCCTGTTTCACCCAAATCCACCCGACCTGCATTCCGGTGAGCGGGGACTACCAATCCAAACTCACCTTGATGAGCGAGTCGTTGCGCAACGACGGCAGGATCTGGGTGCCCAAAAGCGGGGAGGACAAGCGCGATCCGCGAAAGATCCCCGAGGGGGATCGCGACTATTACCTAGAGCGCCTCTACCCCTCATTTGGCAACCTTGTGCCGCGTGACATCGCCTCCCGGGCTGCCAAGAACGTCTGCGACGAGGGCCGCGGCGTCGGGCCAGGCGGGCTGGGTGTTTACCTGGACTTCGCCGATGCGATAGCCCGACTCGGCCGGCCGGCCGTCGAAGCCAAGTACGGCAATCTCTTTCAGATGTACGCCCAGATCACCGGCGACGATCCGTATCAGACGCCGATGCGGATTTACCCAGCGGTGCATTACACCATGGGTGGGCTATGGGTCGACTACGACCTGCAGGCCAGCATTCCTGGCTTGTACGTCACCGGTGAAGCCAACTTCTCTGACCACGGAGCGAACCGGCTTGGCGCTAGCGCCTTGATGCAAGGGCTTGCCGACGGCTACTTTGTGCTTCCGAACACGATCAACGACTATCTCGCGGACGGACCCTACTCCGCGATTGATGGATCCCATCCCGCAGTGGCGCAGGCGGTCAACGCCGTACGGACACGAATCGACAAGCTGTTGTCGGTGGATGGAAGCCGCACCGTGGACTCTTTCCACAAAGAGCTCGGACGCCTGATGTGGGACTACTGCGGGATGGAGCGCAGCGAGGAGGGCCTGCGCAAGGCGCTTACCCGGATTCGTGAGCTCCGGAAGGAGTTTTGGTCCGACGTACGGGTGCTCGGCACAAATGAGGAGCTCAATCAAGCGCTGGAGCGTGCCGGTCGGGTTGCCGACTTCTTGGAGCTCGGAGAGTTGATGTGCATTGACGCGTTGGCGAGGCGCGAGTCATGTGGTGGCCATTTCCGGGTCGAGAGCCAGACTCCAGATGGCGAAGCCATGCGTAATGACGAGGAGTTTGCGTACGTGGCGGCCTGGGAATTTGCAGGCGATAACGCGCGTCCCATCTTGCACAAAGAGCCGCTGATTTATCTGAACGTGGAAATGAAACAGCGGAGCTACAAGTGAAGATCACGTTGCGAGTCTGGCGTCAGGCGAACCCGCGCGCTAAAGGCAAGATGGCTGTTTATCGGGTCGAGGACATCTCCGAGGACATGTCTTTCCTGGAGATGTTGGACGTGCTCAATGAGCGGCTGACGATGCAGGGCGTCGATCCCATTGCGTTCGACAGTGACTGCCGAGAAGGTATCTGCGGCATGTGCGGCCTAGTGATCAATGGTGTGGCGCACGGTCCACAGCAGACGACGACCTGCCAGCTCCACATGCGCTCCTTCAAGGATGGCGACGTGATCGACGTGGAACCATGGCGAGCCGGCCCGTTCCCTGTGATCAAGGACCTGGTAGTCGATCGCAGGGCCTTCGATCGGATCATTCAGGCTGGTGGCTACATTTCGGCGCCGACTGGCACCGCTCCCGACGCCCACGCCACCCCGGTGCCCAAGCGGGATGCCGACCGTGCGTTCGACGCAGCGACATGCATAGGCTGTGGGGCCTGTGTCGCGGCCTGCCCCAATGGCTCGGCGATGCTCTTCACCGCCGCGAAGATCACTCATCTCGGCCTGCTGCCCCAAGGCCAGCCGGAACGCTATTCGAGGGTTGTCGGCATGGTCGCTCAACATGACGCCGAGGGTTTTGGCGGCTGCACGAATATCGGTGAATGCACAGCCGTCTGTCCCAAGGACATTCCCTTCGAAACGATCTCCCGGCTTAACCGGGATCTGATGAGCGCCCTGACCCACGGCGGCTCCCATTGGCCTAGAGCGGCTCCAAAAGGAGAGACCGAGGTCGAAGAAGAGGATTGACCCTGTTTGATTGCCTCGCTCGTCAAGCTCGCTCGGCGCGGATCGCGCTGGGTAGCCGCCCGCGTCGTCGTCGCTCGCGGAGGAAAGAACGCCTCCGCTCGCTCCTCCTCCGACCGGCGGCGCGCGATCCTGTTTGATTGCCTCGCTCGTCAAGCTCGCTGTGTTCAATCGCTCGCTCCGCTCGCTGCGATGTTCGCCGGGTAGCCGCCGACTTCGTCGAATCCGACGAACGATCGAGTTGGTCAGTCCGCTCTGTTCTTGTGAGTTTCGTCTGCTTCTCCTGCAGATCGGCGGCGCGAACATCGCAGATGCGGATCGCGCTGGGTAGCCACCGGCGTCGTCGTCGCTCGCGGAGGAAAGAACGCCTCCGCTCCCTCCTCCTCGAGCGGCGGCGCCCGATCCGTGGGCGGCCCGTCCTAGTTCAGATTGTCAGCACGATCAGCAGCGCTGCGAGGGAGCCGACCAGCGCACCGCCGTAGCAGAGGACCGCGATCGGTGCCTCCAACCGCCTGAGCTGAAGGCCGTCCTGAAGAGTAAACCTGAACCGATGTGCCGCGTGAAACAGCATCAGGACGAAAAGGCCAAGCAGGACCAGCCGGGTGAGCCAATGGCTGACGACAGCGTACAGATGGTTGTAGTTCGGCTGCAGCAAGCCCAGGGGAATCGCGAGTCCGAACAGTATGACGAGGATGGGCAAAAAGACCGCCGAAACCACTCCGCCGCCGCTGAACAAAAGCCACAGCAGCGGCTCGATACGCCGCTTGGTCATCAGAGAACCAACCAGATGACGAACGCCGATACGACGGCGAGTGCCGCGTACTGCGACGCGATCACTAGGCCAGAAGGCACCCTGTTACCGACACGAATGACCGTCGCCGCTGGCACGGTCCTACCGGCGACGCGGACCTCTTTCATGGCTGGCACCTGCCGACCTCGGCCCGGGGCGCGAACGACCATCGCCTGTGGGGTCAGCACGAACCAGGTCGCCGTGTGCAACACGAGGAAGGCAAGTGCCACAATGTTGATCACAATGACGACGGGGGATGCGGCCCAGTTCACGAAATTCTGGTATGAGGCTTCGCCGCGTCCGATGGCATAGACCATGATCATCAGGAAAACGGCAAACCAGGCAACGAAAACGCTGCTGAGTTCTCGCAATACGAAGAGCAGGTAGGTGCGTTTCTTGAGCCACCACAACCTGGAAACTGGTTGCCGGTACGTGGTTGGGGCACTCATCGCGCACCCCGCGGAAGCAAGAACGCCATCAGATTCTCCTGGGCAGCCTTCAGTTTGTATCGCTGGATGGCACCGGCCGGATCGACGTGTTTGGGGCATACCCGGGTGCATTCACCGACGAATGTGCAACCCCACACGCCTTCCTTCTCGATCAGCACATCCAGGCGTTCTCGCTGTCCTCGGTCCCGAGTGTCGAGGTCGTACCGCTCCGCGAGCGCGATAGCGGCCGGGCCAATGAACTCTGGTTCCAGCCCATAGATCGGACAGGCGGCGTAGCAGAGCATGCAGTTGATGCAGTTGCTGAACTGTTTGTACTCGTCCAGCTCCTCGGGGGTTTGGATGTATTCCCCGTCGATCACTGTTACGTCGTCGCGGACGATCCATGGCTTGACCCGCGGTAGCTTCTCCATGAAGTCGTCGATATCGACGATGAGATCACGAACGATAGGAAAATTCGTGAGCGGCTCGACCTTCACCGGTCCGGGCGCGTAATCGCTGAGGAAGGTCGCACACGTCAACCTGGGCTCGCCTTCGACGTTCATTCCGCAGCTGCCGCAGATGCCCATGCGGCACGACCAGCGATACGAGAGGCTGCCGTCGACATGGTCCTTGACATAGTTGAGCCCGTCGAGGACCGCCCAATCCTTCCTTAGCGGCACCTCATACGTGGTCGCAGTCGGCGCGGAGTCCCGGTCAGGGTCATATCGCGTCACCTGCATCTGGATGCTATCGGCCATCTATCGGTTACCTCCCGTACACCCGCTCGCCGGGTGGCCATCGTGTGATCGTCACGGGCAATCGCTCGATCCTTGGTGATCCATCCTCCTCGCGATAAGCCAGCGCGTGGTTGAGGAAGCGCGTGTCGTCGCGAGTGGTGAAGTCGGTCCGCTGATGGGCGCCGCGCGATTCCTCGCGTTGCAGCGCGGACTGCAGCATGGTTTCGGCGATGTCGAGCATGTTGGCCAACTCGAGGGCCGCCACGAACTCGGTGTTGAAGACTCGCGTTTCGTCAGTCAACTGGACGTGGTTGAGGCGCTGCTGCAAGTCAGCCAGCTGATCGACTCCCTTGGTCAGCGAGTCGCCGGACCGGAAGATACCGGCACTATCCTCCATCGTTGCCTGCATGGCTTCACGAATGTCGGCAATCCGCTCGGTGCCCCGGTCGACAGACCGCAGCTGATCGATGCGGCGCACCTCGTCGTCGGCCTGGTGCATCACCACTGCTGGCGGCTGTTCGGCACTGGTGGCGTATTCGGCGGCAGCCTTGCCGGCGCGGGCGCCGAACACCAAGCATTCCGGCAGCGAATTGGAGCCCAGCCGATTTGCCCCGTTGATGGTGACGCACGCCGTCTCCCCAGCGGCGAACAGGCCCTCAACGGGCGTCGCGCCGTTGATATCGGTGTGTACGCCGCCCATCATGTAGTGCACGACCGGGCGCACCGGAATCAGCTCCTTAACCGGATCGATGCGCTCGTACTGGAGACACAGTTCGCGCACCATCGGAAGCTTTGCCTCGATCAGCTTTTCGCCGAGGTGCCGCAAATCGAGATTGACGATCGGGCCGTACGGCGACTCAATGGTCCGGCCCTTCGCCACCTCGTGCTCGAACGCTTGCGATAGCCGGTCCCGCGGCCCGAGCTCCATGCTCCGCAACACCGGCGTGGGCTCGGGCTTGCCTAGGTCGTAGTCCTGCAGATAGCGATAGCCGTCCTTGTTGAGCAGCCAGCCGCCCTCGGCGCGGGCAGCCTCCGTGATGAGGATTCCGGTGAAGGGAAGCCCTGTCGGATGGTATTGGACGAACTCCATGTCCTTGAGCGGCGCACCCGCGCGGTAGGCCAGTGCCATCCCGTCGCCTGTACATATGTTGGCGTTGGTCGTGTAGGGAAAGACCTTTCCCGAACCTCCGTTGCATAAGACGACCGATTTCGCGGTGATGACTTCGATTCGGCCGGTCCTTAGCTCGAGCGCCACGACCCCGTGGACACGTCCGTCGTCGACCAGAAGCCGCGTAACAAACCATTCGTCGTATCGCTTGATGTCTCCGTATTTCAGGGATGTTTGGAACAGCGTGTGCAGCATGTGGAAGCCGGTCTTGTCCGCAGCAAACCAGGTGCGCATGTTCTTCATGCCGCCGAATGCGCGTACGGCGATCCGTCCGTTTGGTTGACGGCTCCAGGGGCAGCCCCAGTGTTCGAGCTGAAGTAGCTCCCGTGGGGCCTCTTGTACGAAGGCCTCCACCGCGTCCTGATCACAGAGCCAGTCGCTACCCGAGACTGTGTCGTAGGCGTGCTCATCGAGAGTGTCGTTCTCTGCGATCGCACCGGCTGCGCCGCCCTCAGCTGAGACAGTGTGGCTGCGCATTGGATAGACCTTTGATACCACCGCCACGCTGAGACTGGGACTGGTCTCCGCGATAGCGATCGCTGCTCGAAGCCCAGCGGCACCGCCGCCCACCAGCAATACGTCGTGGCCTGCAGCCACGCCCTGATTCACCACGTAACTCCTCGCAAATCCGACCATCGTGGAGCCTGCCGTGGGGGTGCGCAATACGTCTCGAATGTCGTCCTCCTCGACGTCATCGCGCACCTCCTCGGCAATCCTGCACCTCAGCGCCCACAGTATTGCGCTATTCCGACAACCTCTTGGCGGCGGCCTGAACCAGGCCAAGCTGCGGATGAGCGAAGCCCGCCTCATCATCATCGACGTTTAACGAATACACAGATTCGTCGGTGTAGAACAGATGGACGGTGATCATCATCCGATCCTCCAGAACTGTCAGCCCGACGCTCTCATAGAACGCGTATCGGTTTGAGCCGTCTCGCTGATAGGCAACCTCGGAGACCTCCGCTTGGGAAGGGTCAGCAGCTACCGAAGTCCAGTTGAAGCTGGGGCGTAGCGTACGAATGCCCTTCGGGAGATCGTTGCGACTTTCGCAGCTGGTCACCCAACTCTCGTAGAGGGTTCTGGCCCGCTGAGCAGCCGCCGGGTCAGGAAACTGCAGCACCACGGCGTAGGTGTCCGGCTTCTTATCCAGCGACGAATGCGGGAATGGTCGATTTCCTGGGGAATAGCGGACGCGGAAGCTCCGGCTTTTGACCATTGACGCACCCAGCGTCGTCAACTGCTCCGGCTGACAGACAGTCAGCTCATCCAGCGAGCGGGCATTGCGGTCATATTGGACCATCTTGCCGCCGCCAATCGGTGACGGCAGATCCGACGCCTTGATCAAGTTGGCATCAGTGACGGTGCGTGCGTGCGGTGAGGACGCGCTGCTATTTGGCGCGTCGGTCGGTGGTGAAGATGGCGCCAGGGAGCATTGCGCGAGAACCAGACAGCAGGCAATCGTGCCAGCCGCGGCGCCCACCCGACGGAGCTTCAACACAGGCAGCCATCGAGCGTTCCGGGACACGTCCACATCGGCCATCAAACACGATGGGTGGGGGATTCGACCGCTGCCTCTGCGGATTTCGTGCTCCGACGTCCGATGTGGCAGACTTGGCGGCTGCCGTCCTGCTGTACGACACCTGCCACAGGGGGAACGCTCTTGAGCGGGCGGCGATTCAACCCCGATGTACGACCGTGGTGACCTGTGGCACCGGCGAGGAACGTTTCATGAGCAAGCTCATTCACGAGCTGGACCAGGCCTCTCTCCGCAAGGACATCCCGGCTTTTCGACCAGGCGATACCGTCAAGGTTCACGTCAAGGTCGTCGAGGGCAGCCGCTCAAGAATCCAGGTCTTCACCGGTGTCGTCATTTCTCGAGCAGGCGACGGCGTCCGCGAAAGCTTCACCGTACGCAAGGTGAGTTTCGGCGTCGGCGTGGAACGTACTTTCCCGCTGCACAGCCCGATTATCGACAAGATTGAGGTAGAGCGCCGGGGCGACGTACGCCGTGCCAAGCTGTACTACTTGCGCGGCCTACGTGGCAAGGCAGCCAAGATCAAGGAAAAGCGCGACGCCAGCTGATCACCGCCGGTAATCCGAGATGGCGAGCCGGTGGAAAGAGACGGCGCCACGGCGCGCCTTGCAGCCGGCAATTGCGTCCGGGCCTGATCAATCAGAGCTCTCCGACCCAGAGCAGCTGACCTTCGGCCAGCATGCGCTGGCCTTCGTCAAAGAACTCACCGTTGTCGTCGTTGGCGCCGTCATCGTTGCCTCGCTACTGCGCGGATTTGTCGGCCAGATGTTCTTGATTCCGTCCGTGTCCATGGAGAACACGCTCCAAGTGGATGATCGCGTCGTCGTAGAGAAGCTCAGCAGCATCAAACGAGGACAAGTCGTCGTCTTCTCCGATCCCGGCGGGTGGCTTACGGGCAGCACCGCCCGCGAGCGAGGTCCGATCGGGAAGGCGTTCCAGTTTGTCGGCGTACTGCCTGACACCAGCACCGAGCACTTGATCAAACGCGTGATCGGCATGCCCGGCGATCACGTCATGTGCTGTGATGGAGCCAGTCGCCTCACCGTCAACGGCAGGGCGCTCGATGAAAGCTCCTACTTGACGATTGAACTCGACGGAACCCAGATCGAATCTTCGTCCATCAGGTTCGATGTGGTCGTGCCCAACGGCCATCTTTTTGTGCTGGGAGACAATCGCGAGCACAGCCGCGACTCGCGATGCCACCTCAATGACCTGCAAGCCGGGGCTGCGAAGGGTCAGAATGCATTTGTGTCGCAGGATCTGGTCGTCGGCCGTGCAGTCGCCGTAGTTTGGCCCTTTGATCGCCGACACCGCTTGGGCATCCCAGATACTTTGGAAGCCGTCCCGTCCGGCATAGCGCCGGCGCCAGACGTCGCAACGATCACCGCCGGACCTGAGGCCAGCTGTTGACCACCCAGAAAAGTCCTGCCGCGCCCCCTAGCCAGGCGACTAACCGAAGTACCCGCGGACACGATCAACCGCCATCGATCGGTCGGCGGGCGTGGGCCTTTACTCGCGAAATGCTTATCGTGGTTGTCGGTGCAGTGGTGGTGTCATCGCTGCTTCGGGCGTTCGTTGGGCAGATGTTCATCATCCCTTCGCAGTCGATGGAGAACACGCTCTTGGTAGGTGACCGCGTGGTAGTTGAAAAGCTTACCGACTTTCAGCGGGGCGACGTCGTGGTCTTCTCCGACCCGGGCGGCTGGTTACAGGAGGAACCTGCCGACAATCCGGCACCTTGGGACAAAGTCTTTGAGTTCATCGGGATTCCCACCAAGAGCACGCCTGGCCATCTGATCAAGCGCGTGATCGGGATGCCAGGAGACCGAGTCATCTGTTGCGACAGCAAAGGCCGGATCAAAGTCAACGGCGAGCCCGTTAACGAAAGCAGCTATCTCTACTCCGATCCCGACGGGGTTCAGGTGCATTCCTCCGACGTCAAATTCGAGGTCGTCGTGCCAAAGGATCGCATTTTCGTGATGGGCGACCATCGCGATCTGAGTGCCGACTCGCGCTGCCACCTCTCTGATCTTTCGACGAACCAGGGGACCGGGCAGGTGGCGTTTGTCCCAATTTCTTTGGTGGTTGGACCAGCTTTCGCAATCGCTGCGCCCTTTGACCGAGCTGGCCGGCTGCGGCGGCCGAGCACCTTCGCCAAGGTTCCCGATCCGACCGAACCGGCACCCAAGAAAGCGGTGATCAAACCTGCGGGGGTGAGCTGTTGATGCCAGGGAGTAGGACCACGCCGGTGCTCGTCAAGCGCAACAGTGGCATCTATGGCTATGAACGCGCCTTGCAGAAAATGGGTCTCCATCCCGTCGCTGGTGCCGATGAGGCCGGCCGCGGAGCATGCGCCGGGCCGCTAGTGGCGGCAGCGACAATCCTCAGCGATGTCAAGTCTCGGCAAATCGCCGGATTGAAGGATTCCAAGCTGCTCACCGCGTTGCAGCGTGAGCGGCTGTACGCCGAAATTACCGAGAAGGCGGTCGCCTGGTCTGTGGTGTGCATCGAGCCTGGGGAGTGCGACGCGCTGGGAATGCATGTCGCTAACGTCATGGCACTGCGAATGGCCTTGTCGCGACTCGACGTCGCGCCGACCTACGTGTTGACCGACGGATTCAGCGTCGATGGGCTCGGCATCCCAGGACTCGCCGTCTGGAAGGGCGATCAAGTGGTGGCCTGTGTGGCGGCTGCATCGATCATCGCCAAGGTGACTCGCGACCGGATCATGTGTGAGCTCGATCAGCTTTATCCGGAGTACGAATTCGCTGAGCATAAGGGCTATTGCACCCCGCTGCATCAAGAGAAGCTCGACGCGTACGGGCCTTCTGCCACCCATCGGATGCGCTTCGTCAACGTTTCCCGAACGGCTAGAGTCGAAATGCCATGAAACACAGCAGGAGCGGAGCGACTTCCGGCCCTCGCGGCGAGCGATGTCCATGAGCGCGGAGGATCTCGAGCAGTATGAGAGCGAGCTGGAGCTTCAGCTCTACCGCGAGTACAAGGATGTCGTCGGCATCTTCACCTATGCCGTGGAGACTGAGCGGCGTTTTTACCTCTGCAACGCCGTTGACCTGAAGGTCCGAACCGAGGGCGGCGACGTCTATTACGAGGTCTCAATGGGGGACGCATGGGTCTGGGACATGTATCGTCCCGCTCGGTTTGTGAAGAGCGCCAAGGTTCTTACTTTTCGTGACGTGTCCATCGAAGAGATCGCGCACAGTGATCTTGAGGTGCCGAAACCGTCGTAGGTGCCAGATCCTTGGCCTGGCGTTCGAGCTCTTCTAGCCACTCGGCGAACCCCAGCAAGTGGTCAACAACGACATTGGTTGCGCTAAGACAGTTGTCGTTCTTGGCCAATTGCGCACTTCAGGTTGGATTCCTCGCCCGAAGGCCCGACGAAGCATCGAGGCGTTGGCCAGTCAAACCTCCGGTTTCCACAGCGCCCTAATCCGCGGTTTCCACAGATTTCAGCGACCCCGCACGATTTCGGCCAGCGTCCGCATGCTTCTAGACGGAGGTGGGCGATGGTGGCAACGGAGTCCAAGAAGCAGATTGGCGTACGCGGCGAGGACTTGGCCTGCGCGGAGTTGGAGCGACAGGGCATGCAGGTGCTGGAGCGGAATTGGCGGTGCCGGCTTGGAGAAATCGACATCGTTGCTGCGGAAGCTGCTCCGACCGGGCTGACACTTGTCTTCTGCGAGGTCAAGTGCCGCGGACTTGGTTTCGGCCATCCACTCGAGGCGATCACCTACACCAAGATGCGTACGCTGCGACAGCTGGCGGCGCTCTGGATGCGTGAGCATCGGATGAGGGCGTCCAGTATCCGACTGGATGCGATCGGCGTCGTCCTGCAGCCTGGCCGAGAGCCGTCGCTGACCCACGTGCGGGCGGTGGGGTGAATGGCGTCAGCCTGTGCATGGTCGGTAGCGCTGGTCGGGCTGGAGGGCCGGATCGTTGAGGTGGAGGCCGACATCGGCGCCGGTCTGCCACGCACGGTGCTGGTAGGCCTGCCCGACTCGGCTCTCTATCAGTCGCGTGATCGATGCAAAGCCGCGGTCAGCAACTCCGGGCACGAGTGGCCGATCTCGCTGCTGACCATCAACCTCAGCCCTGCGACGCTGCCGAAGGCCGGGAGCCACTACGACTTGGCGATCGTCGCGGCGGTGCTCGCGGCACAGCGAGTCTTCGGTGCCGAGCAACTGCGCCGAACAGTTCTGTTAGGTGAACTCGGGCTGGATGGCCGGCTCCGGCCCGTACGCGGCATCCTCCCAGCCACTCTGGCGGCGCAGCAGGCAGGCTTCCCGCGGGTGATCGTGCCGCTGCGGCAAGCCGGAGAAGCCAAGCTCGTCGAAGGAATCGACGTCTTCGGGATCGCGTCGATCACCCAATTGGTCGCTTTCCTGCAGGGAGTCCCACTGCCACCGATTGAGCCCGTGGAGGTGATGGGCGAACGGGTCGGCCAACACGCCAACCGTCGCCTTGACCTGGCAGATGTCGTCGGACAGGTTGAAGCCAAGTGGGCGTGTGAAGTGGCCGCAGCCGGGCGGCACCACATGCTCTTTCACGGTCCGCCTGGCGTTGGCAAGACGATGCTTGCTGAGCGGGTCCCGGGTCTGCTTCCTGACCTCGAAGTGCGCGATGCCCTCGAAGTTTCGGCGGTGCACTCGTTAGCCGGCTTCAATCTCGCTGACGAGTTGATCACTAGGCCGCCCTACAGCGACCCGCATCACTCGGCATCGGTCGCCAGCATCGTCGGTGGCGGGCAACGAATGGCCCGGCCAGGCGCGATTTCGTGTGCTCACAAGGGCGTTCTTTTCCTAGACGAAGCCCCGGAGTTTCAGCCAGCTGTCATCGAGGCGCTGCGTACGCCGCTGGAATCGGGCATGATCACACTCGGCCGCAGCGAGGTACACGCTCGCTTTCCGGCACGCTTTCAGCTGATCTTGGCCGCCAATCCATGCCCTTGCGGTCAGGCTGCGACGCCGGGCGGTCATTGTCAGTGCTCACCCATGGTGGTGCGCCGGTACGCGGAGAAGATCTCGGGGCCCATACGCGATCGTATCGATATCAATCAGGCGTTCCTGCCGTTGCGCAAGGCCTATCTGAAGGCGGCGCTGCAGCGAGCCGAGTCCTCAGCTGTGGTTGCCGAGCGCGTACGGGAGGCTCGTGATCGGCAGGATCGGCGTCTTGCCGGCAGCGGTTGGCAGACCAACGGCGAGGTATCTGGAACCTATCTGCGGCGTCATCTGCCGCTGCCGGACGGTCTGCAGGCCGTCGACGAGGCCGTGGACCGGGGCCGGTTGAGTGCTCGAGGCGTGGACAAAGTGTTGCGGTTGGCCTGGACGATTGCCGATTTGGCGGGTCGGGACGTGCCCGGTCGGGATGAGCTGGCGATCGCATTGGCAATGCGACGTGGTGAGCAGCCGGGCGCGGTGAAACGGGAGGCGATTGGACCATGATCAGCTCCGATCAGAGAGCGCGCATGATGCTCTGTTGTGCCATGGATGGTGGTGATCCCGCGGTCGCCGAACTCGTACAGAACCTAGGCGCCGAAGGGGCCTGGGCCAAGATCACAGAAGGTGCGCTAGGGGAGCCGGCAGCCGAACGCGCTGCACGAATTTCGATCGACCTGGTTGAGCGAGCACTCAAAGCCGCAGAAATGCGCTTCATCGTTCCTGGAGACGAGGAGTGGCCGGAAGGGCTAGATGATCTTCGACATGCCGAAACGATTCAGCGGCGCGGCGGGGAACCGTTCGGCCTGTGGCTACGCGGCCCGGGACATTTGGCTCACCTGATGGAGCGGTCCGTGGCAATCGTCGGCTCGCGAGCATCGACGGCGTACGGGAACGGCATTGCAACAGATCTGGCCGCCGATCTCGTGGAGCAAGGCGTGACGGTCCTTTCCGGCGGCGCCTTCGGGATCGATGTTGCTGCGCATCGCGGCGCGGTCGCCGCCGGCGGACCTACCGTGTGCATCCTCGCCAATGGTGTCGATGTGGCCTATCCACCAGCACACGCCACACTCTTTGAGACTTTGGCTAAGGACCAGCTGCTCGTTTCGGAGCTCCCGCCGGGGGCTCATCCCACCCGAGTCCGGTTTTTAGCCCGTAACCGGCTGATCGCTGCAATGTCGCGAGGCGCCGTGGTGGTTGAAGCGGCATTACGCTCCGGCGCGCGGAACACCGCAAGCTGGGCGCTTGCTTGCGGCCGGCCGCTGATGGCCGTTCCTGGGTCGGTGTATTCCCGCGCCTCCACGGCCACCCATCTGATGATCCGCAACGGACAAGCGGTTCTGGTTACCAGCGCAGCAGAGGTTCTTGAGCTGACTTCAGACATCGGTCAGGCGATGCTGCCGCTCGCCCACGGAAGGAGCCGTGCGACCGATGCGCTCAGCGAGACCCAGCTTGCGGTGTTCGAAGCGATCCCCGCTCGCCGCCGCGCATCCGTCGGCGACATCGCGCTCGCCGCCGGAGTCAGCGTTCCGTTATGCCTCAGCGCGCTGACAGCGCTGGAGTCTGCTGGACTAGTAGAAGGCGACAAGCGCGGATGGCTCGTGGCGGTCGGAGGACCGCGACCATGACCGTCAAGGGCCCTGAGCCCGTCGCAGGTCGCAGGTCTCGGTGGCCAGCCTCTTTAGCGAGCCTTGGCGAGGAATGCTCGCAGCAACGGACCGGCCGTGGCCGAGCCTGACTTGCCATCGTTCACGAATACCGCGACGGCAAGATCGTCTTGTGCGGCGATCATCCAGGCGTGCGTCTTGAGCGGAGCAGCCGAGCCGTACTCCGCAGTTCCGGTCTTAGCCATCACCGGCGGACCAGCGAGGTTGCCAAGCACCCGGCCGCTGCCGTCGGCCACCACAGCGCGCATCATCTGACGCAATTGGCGAGCCTCCTTGTCCGTCAATGGCTTACCCTTCGGCGCAACCTGCGTCCCGTCGATGAGGTGTGGTACCACCGTTTCACCGGCAGCCACAGAAGCTGCCACAGCCGCCATCGCCATCGGGGAAGCCTCGACTTTGCCTTGGCCGATCATCGCTGCTGCCTGCCCTGTCGGTGTCGGATCATTCGGCACCGAGCCGAAGAATGACGGAAAGCCCACGTCGTAGTCGGTGCCGAAGCCCAGCGAGACCGCTGCATCCCGCAGCGCGAACTTGTCAAGCTTGCCGCGTTGGCCGATGAACGCGGTATTGCAGGACTGTGCGACGGCCGTGCGGAACGTAATGGTGCCCATATGGTTGCGGGGATAGTCGCTGTAGTTGCTGAATTTCCGCCCGTTTACCGAAACCGTCGGCGAGCACTTCACCGATGATTGTGGACTGAGCCCCGCTCGCAGCAACGCCAATGCGGAAACCACCTTGAAGGTCGATCCGGGAGCCGCCCGGCCCACCGTCGCGAGGGACTGTCCGCGATTGCCCTCACCGTTGGCAGCAGCCACAATCGCGCCTGTTGATGGACGGATGGCCACGAGGGCACTCGCCGGTTTTGTTGACACCAAGGTCTTCTCGGCAAGCTTTTGCAGCCCCACATTGAGCGTTGTGGTGAGCGGCTTGCCAGCTACCGGCTTGGCCTCGAAGAGCACGATCGGCTCGTCTTCAGCAGCAGGGGAGGGACTCGGTGACGGGCTGTCTGAGGCGTCGCTCGGTTTGGCGGCTACAAGGCGGACCCGTACGCCTGGAGTGCCTCGCATTTGGGGGTCGTAGCGCTTCTGTAGTCCCGATACTCCCACCTGGTCTCCGCCGACCACAGTCCCGCCCGACTTATCGACGTCCTCCTTGGTCGCCTCGCCAACGGTTCCAATGATGGGCCGGGCAAAGTCGTGGGTCGGCGCGAGCATCTGTGTAGTCCGGATCGAGACCGCTCCGGGAATGGCACGAATCTTGGAGCCACGTGGCAGATCAGGTGCATCCATCCGGAACGTGATGGCCGACACGAAAGCGCTGTTGCCAGCAGCAGCCACCTTCGTCGCGTACGCCTTCGGCTTGATGTTGACTACCTTGGCCAGCCGGACCGCCGATGACTTCGCCTTGTTCTCATCCACCTTCGCCTTGTCGATCCCGATCCGAAATACGGCTCGGTCCTGAACGATCGGGTCGCCATCCTCGCCGAGCAGCTCACCGCGCTCGGGATAGAGACGCCTCTGAGACAGTTGGTTCGTGCCATCGAGCTGGGATTGCACGATGTTCGGTTGCCAGCCAATCTTCCACTGTCCCGACTCTCGAATCAGCTTCGCTTCGGTCTCGTAAGCCCATCGCTCCGGAACGCCGGGAAATGCCCAACTGAAAGACAATCTGGCGGTTGCTGAGGATCCATCTCGCGAAACCGACGCCACGGTCACACTCGGCTTCAGCGGGCCCATACCGGCAATGAGCGGCTGGAAAACCTCGTTGACCGCAGTGCCAGTGGAACCCGAGAACGGTACTGGTGACAGATCTTTGGCGCTTAGTCCTGCGGCCAGCGCAGCGGCAGTCCGCTCTGGTGTGGCTCCGTCCTTGTCCTGAATTGGGTTCGGAAGGGAGATCCCGCATGCTGGCGTCGCCATCAGAACGATCAACAAAAGACACGCGAGTCGAGCCGATGCAGCCGAAAGTCGTCGAAGGTCGGTACTCAGCGACATCGGGCCATCCTGCCATCTATCTCTGCCATGGGTAGTGTCGCGGCCATGGGCATCTACGCTAAGCGTCCGGCGAGGATGATCGGCCAGCTGTTCGGGGATGGTTTCGTTCTTCTCTGGACGGCGGGTTGGGCAATTGTCGGAATCTTTGTCCACCGTGTGATCGAAGTATTGGCGATACCGGCGCGGGAAACAGCACGGACCGCGACACGACTGGCCGAGAACTTTCATGAGGCCGCGACCGAAGCGGCGAAGGTGCCAGTCGCTGGTGAACAGCTACGACGCCCCTTCGACGCTGCCTCGGGGACGCTCGGCAACTTGATCACCTCTGCCAACGAACAGGTTGCCAGCATCGAACGGCTGGCGTTGCTTGTCGGCTGGCTGGTCTTTCTCATACCGGTAACGATCGTGCTGGCGTTCTGGCTGCCACGCCGAATCCGGTTCTATCGGCAGGCGCGGGCATCCCAGGTGTTCTTGGACGAGCTTGCTGACCTCGACCTGTTTGCACTGCGGGCCATGGCCGCTCAGCCCCTTTATGTGCTGGCCGAGATCAGCGGTGATCCTGTCAAGGCCTGGCGGTCTGGTGATCGCGAAGTAATCAACAAGCTGGCCGAACTAGAGCTGAAACGTGATGGACTCCGCCTTCCCGACACCTTGCGGGCGGTATCTAGCGAGGCCAGTATCGGGTAACAGGGAGATGGCCAGTTAACGACCATCAAGGAGGTTGCCAGTGTCTGTGAATCACCACCTAGTTGGGCTATTGCTGGGCGCCGAGGAGGACTGGCCGCAGGCCTTTGAGGCGATCTCACGTCGCCTCGGCGTTTTCCAGTACGCCGGCGCTGATCATGTTCTGGACACAGAGCGGGTGCGCATCCATCCCTTCAACTTGCGAGACAAGGCCAGACACCAAGTGGTGATCGATCGCTTGGCGTACTGGTACTACCACCCACGTGAGTGGCTGAAGAAGGTGGCGTTGATGGACGACGTCTATCTGATGAACTCGCCATTCACCTTCCAATCAATGGAGAAGCACTCCGCATACTGTGCACTGATTCGGCTGGGCATGAACGTCCCAGACACTGTGCTTGTGCCCTACAAGAACCCTATTGACAACGTGCGCTGGGCCTACACATCGCGTAGCTACAACGATCCCTTCGATCTCGCTGCGCTCGGCGATGAGATGGGTTACCCGCTGTTCATGAAGCCTTTCGATGGAGGGGGTTGGCGCGGAGTCTCCAAGGTCCGTGATCAGGCCCAACTCATGGCGGCATACGACGACTCCGGCGAAATGCTGATGCATCTCCAGAAATCCGTCGAGCCGTACGACGTGTTCGCCCGGGCGCTGACAATCGGTCCGGAGACCATGGTGATGCACTTCCGCCCCGACCTGCCGATGCACGAGCGGTATGCCGTTGATCATGAATTCCTCTCGGCCAAGGTCGGCCAGGAGGCAACGACCATCACTCAGACTGTGAATGCCTTCTTCCGTTGGGAGTTCAACTCCTGCGAGATGTTGGTCCAGGGCGACACGGTGATACCCATCGACTATGCCAATGCCTGCCCGGATGTGGCGGTGACGTCGCTGCACTATTACTTCCCGTGGGCGATGAAGTCCTTGATCAAGTGGACCGCCTTCTGTGCAGCGTCCGGACGTCGTGCGAAGTTGCACGTTGACACCGATCCATGGTTCGAGGTAGCCGACGATCCAGATCTTGACTACGACGCCAAGCTCGTTCGGTATCAGCAGCTGGCTGACCAGCATTTTGAGAAGGAGCGGTATCTGGACTTCTGTGCCACTGCGCTGCCTGACATCGACGACCTCGTGTTCGACTGGGTGTCATCGCCAGATTTCGACCGCGTGCTTACAGAAACGGTCAACATGACCTACCCAGAGCACGAGCGTGAGCGGTTCATGGCCCACTTCCGGGGCTTAGTCGGGCTATGGATCGATGATCAAAAGCAGGTCGCTGTCTAAACCGTGGGTTGCTAGCCAATCCGGTGAGCCACGACGAAAATGCGACGGAAGCGCAGGACGGTCCCATAAGGCCGGCTCGGGTAGGCCTCATTGAGCAGCTGCTGATATTCGGCGACGAAGTCCGCCCGCTGATCATCGGGCAGCGCTTGCAGCACTGGTCGGGCTCCCGTGCCTGAGATCCAGCGAAAGACCGGATTGGGGCCTCTCAGCACATGCAGATAGGTCGTCTGCCAGGCGTCTACTGAACAGCCCAGCTCAGCAAGATCGGGAAGATATGTCGCCGCATCCGCCGAATCCGGCCAAGCGAGGCCTTCCAGCATTGCGGCATAGCGGGAATCCGCAGCCAGCTGGCGGAGCAGCCGATGACTTGGCTCGTCGAAGTTTCCGGGCACCTGAAACGCCAGCCACCCGTCCGGCCTCAGCGCAGAGATTAGCGACGGTAGTAGCCCGCGGTGGCCTGGAACCCACTGCAACGTGGCATTGCTGATGATCACATCCACAGGATCCTTCGGGCGCCACTCGCTAAGATCCTGCAGTTCGAACCTCACCCGGACGTTCGCAAAATGCGCAGCTTGCTTGATCATCTCCGGCGAGGAGTCGAGACCGAGAATCTCCGCTCTCGGCCAGCGGTCGGCTAATGAGGCGGTCAACTGGCCGGGCCCACATCCCAGATCGACGACCACCCGCGGGTCGGCGGCCTGGACTCGGCTTAGAAGATCGACGAACGGTCGAGAGCGCTCATCGGCGAACTCCAGATACGTCCCGGGATCCCAAATCGCCATTAGTTCCGTCGATGATAGGCATCTCGCCAGGTCGGCACACCTGGCTTCCAGGCGAGCCTCATCCCGGCTTCGGCGGGAGTCCGATTCGCTTTCCGGTTGTTGCAGCGGGTACATGCAGCGACGGTATTCTGCCAGCTATTGGTACCACCGCGGGACTGCGGTAACAGGTGATCAACAGTGTCTGCCGGACCCTCACAGTAGGCACAGCGATGATGATCACGGCGAAGCACGCCGCGCTTGGACCAGGCGGGTGTGCGGGCGTACAGGAATGTGGTCTTGACGTAGCGGATCAGGCGCAAGACCAACGGCCAGGGATACGGGCCGATGCGATGTCCGTCGCGGGCTTCCTCAACGATTGCGACCTCACGGACCAACATCCGAATCGCGTGCTTGACCGAGACCGTGTGCAGGGCCGTGTTGTCGGTATTGAGGACAATCACTGCTGACATCACCGCACCTCCGCTTGGACCAAGAGTGCACAAAGCCGAGAAAACTGTCATTGGGATTATGGCGGGTTGGACAAGAGAGAGCGACATCACAGTTCTGTGTGTCAGTGGTTGATTGCACTCTGAACTGGGTTTGATTGCACTCTGACTGGCGGCCGCCAGATTCGCGCATCACAGAAACTGCCGACGAATTGCATGTTCCGCGCGCAGAAATTGTGCTTTGCCAGCACTCAGTTCCAGCCCCAGGGACGTTCCCCGGGAACGTCCCTGGGGCACTCTTGGTCAACTAGCTGATGAGACGCAACGCCGTCACGGAGTCGGTCGCGGAGTGTCCGCAGCCTTGACTATGCTCGAATACATGTTCGATTATAAGAAGGTGTCATCGCACGCTACCGCTCAAAAGGCGCCCCAAAAAGCACGCAGCCGCATTCATGAGTTGCAGCAACGGCTGCAGCAGATGCAGGGACCTGCGGTTTCGCGCACTTTGGAGTCGTTGCCGGGATTGTCTGGAGTGATTCACCTCAGGACTGGCGAGACGTACACGGTGGACAGTCCCAGCCTCGCAACGGCCTTGGCAGCAGGTCCATCACAGGCTGGAGAGTGGATTGCTTTTGTTGGAGTCCCTGATCTGGGGTTCGAAGCAGCGGCGCAGTTCGGAATCGATCTTGAACGGACTGTGGTGGTTCCGCGTCCGGGCGAGCTCTGGCTGAGTGTGACGGCTGGCCTGCTCGATGTGGCCAGTGTTGTAATCGTGAAACCACCCGTGCCGGTTACTGCACAGCAAGCCGAGCGACTGAAGTCGCGGCTCCGGATGAAGGATGCGGCCTTGGTGTGCTGGGGGGAATGGCCGCGCTCTGACGCCACCTTGACCATCAGCAGATCCTCCTGGCTAGGACTGGGTCGCGGACATGGTCGACTGACGGCACGTCGTGTCGTGGTCTCGGTACGCCAGGACGGACCGGTGCGGCACGTACCGCTGTGGCTGCCCGACATCAACCAACAAGTAGCCGAGCGTGATCACGAGGTGATAGTGCCTCTTGCCGTAGCTCAGGCGGGGTGAGCCATGACCGTTGTGAAGCCGGACAAACAGCGGAGTACTTCGATCACCGACGGCGAGGTGCGAGCGGAGACAACGCGCCACCTCATTGTGTGGTGTCCTGACTGGCCAGTTGTGGCAGCGGCAACCGAACTCAACTTCAGTACTCAGCTGCCGCTGGCCGTCTTCGAACGCGGTGAAGTGTTCGCCTGTTCGGCCACCGCCAGAGTCGAGGGCGTCAGGCGAGGCATGCGACGCCGTGATGCATCGGCACGCTGTCCGGAGCTGATCGTTCTGGAGCGAAACGAAGCGAGTGAGATCCGAACCTTCGAGAGTGTGCTATCGGCGATCGAAGAGATCTCGGCAGGCGTGTCACCTGTACGACCAGGACTTTGTGCGCTTCTCGTGCCTAGCCGCTTCTACGGGGGTGAGCGCGAAGCTGCGGCCGTTGTGGCTGAGCATCTGGTCGGGGCAGGCGTCTGGGATTTCCGAATTGGGATCGCCGACGGCATCTTCGCCGCCGAACATGCAGCGCGCCGGGCTGCACCTCAGGACTGCTGGATCATTCCACATGGTGGTTCAGCGACATTCCTCGCGGGGTTGTCGATTGGTGTCTTGGAGAACGCCGAACTGGTCACTGTACTGAGGCGTTTGGGCATTCGCAGCGTTGGGGGCTTTGCCGCATTGGCCTCCCGGGATGTGCTCACTCGATTCGGTCGGGAGGGTGCTCTTCTTCATCGGCTGGTGCGTGGATTGGACAACCGCCCAGTCGTCTCTCGCCGGCCGCCTCTCGATATGGACCAACGGGTGTCTTTCACACCTGCGCTGGAGACTGTCGAACCGATTGTGTTCAGCAGTCGGCAGACCGCCGAAAAGCTGGTTGCCGAGCTTGTCCATCATGGCCTGGTGTGCACTGAGATCCGTATTGAGGTGGTGACTGAAGGCGGCTGGACCGGATCACGGATCTGGGCACACTCGCGTTGGTTCGCGGCCAGCGATCTAATCGATCGGATCTACTGGCAACTGCAAGGTGACCCAGCTCCCGAGCCGGTATGCGAGTTGCGGCTAATCCCTGAGTCGGTGGAATCACTTGCTGATCATGGTGAGGGCCTGTGGGGCAGTGCGCTGAACGAAAATGTCGAACGCGGAGTCGCCCGGCTACAAGGCATGCTCGGCCCCGAAGAGGTCTTGGCGCCCTCACTCCAAGGCGGTCGCAGCCCGCGCGATCGCCAACTGCTCAGCCCTTGGGGTGAACGACGGCCCTCGCAGCGCAATCCCAAGCTGCCGTGGCCGGGTTCGATCCCACCACCAGCTCCCGCCAGGGTCTTTTCCACGCCGATGCCGTCGGCGGTGCTGAGTGAGGATCGTAGGCCGGTGAAAGTCACTGGCCGTGGATTGGTTACTGCCCCACCGGCTTTTGTCTGCATCGGTGAAGAGGCTGAGCTGATGCAGGTCGATGCCTGGGCAGGTCCCTGGCCGATTGACGAACTGTGGTGGGACCCGGACCAAGCGCGCCAGGTTGCGAGGTTCCAGATCGCTGGCGTCGATGGCAGCGCCTGGTTGCTAGTCATTGAAAACGATCAGTGGTGGACGGAAGCCCGTTATGACTGAGTTGAATTGCTCGCTCCGCTCGCGGCAGATCGCGCTCGAAGCCGATGTTGTCGTCGTCGCTCGCAGACGAAAAACGTGTCTGCTCGCTCCTCCTCCATCCATCGGCGCGCGATCTGCATTGCGCAAACTCCCAGAGAGATTGGGTGCTTGACATGGGCTGGAACAATCCGCCGATTCCCTGGCGGGAACTGGAGCGCCGGATGTCCGGGCGGCCCCGCGAGCGCAGCGAGCACAGTTATCAAAAGCCGGACAACTCCGCTGACAATCCCGAAGGCGACAGCGCCCCTGGCTACACGCACAAACGACCGCCATACGAACCCGTCGAGCAGCTGGTCAAGCGTCCTACCGACCCAGTGGTGCCGTACGCCGAGCTGCACTGTCACAGCAACTTCAGCTTCCTCGACGGAGTGAGCGATCCGGAAGAGCTGATCGAGGAGGGGGTTCGTCTCGGGCTGGACGCGCTAGCGATCACTGATCATGACGGCTTCTACGCGGCATCCCGCTTCGCCGAGGCGGCACTCGCGTACGACCTTCGCACCATCTATGGCGCCGAACTGTCCCTAGGACTCGCCACACCACAAAACGGCGTGGCCGACCCTGAAGGACAGCATCTGCTGGTACTGGCTAGCGGCGTCGAGGGCTACCACCGGCTCGCCGGAGCTATCACCGAAGCTCAACTGAGAGGTGATGAAAAGGGACGTCCCAGCTATGTTGAGGAGGAGCTGGCTGCACAGGCTCGTGGCAACTGGATGATCTTGACCGGCTGTCGAAAGGGCGCGGTACGGCAAGCGCTGATCACTTCTGGTCGCTCTGCGGCGGCAGCGAAGGAGCTGGATCGGCTGACGACAATGTTCGGTCATGATCATGTTGTGGTCGAGCTCATCGATCATGGACTGCCCACCGACTCTGATCTCAACGATGCTTTGTTCGCCCTCGCCAATGATCACAAGCTTCCTGTGGTGGCCAGCAACAACGTGCACTACGCCACCACGGATGGCGGGCGACTGGGAGCCGCCTTGGCCGCCGTACGCGCCCGCCGGAGTCTAGCCGATATGGACGGTTGGCTGTCGGTACCTGGCGCCCATCTGCGCTCAGGAGCGGAGATGGCGCAGACCTTCGAGCGCTATCCCGGCGTCATAGCGCGAACTGTTGAGATCGCCGATCAATGCGCCTTCAACCTAAGGCTGGCCAAGCCGCGACTTCCCAAACTGGACGTACCGGAAGGAGAAACCCCGATCAGCTGGTTGCGAGAGCTAACCCGCCGAGGTGCAGACGAGCGCTATGCCCACATCCGCGAAGAAGCCGAGGAGCGGCTAAGCAAAGAGCTGGCGGTCATCGAGGAGAAGGACTTCCCCGGCTACTTCCTGATCGTGCACGACATGGTGGAGTTCGCCCGCAAAAAGGGAATCCTCTGCCAGGGCCGGGGATCCGCTGCTAACTCCGTTGTCTGCTACGTGCTCGGCATAACCGCAGTCGATCCCATCGCCTTCAAGTTGCCCTTCGAACGCTTTCTGTCGGCCACTCGCGACGAAGAGCCAGACATCGACGTCGATTTCGACTCCGACCGGCGCGAAGAGGTGATCCAGGAGGTGTACCGGCGCTATGGGCGACGCAACGCCGCCCAGGTGGCCAATGTGATCAGCTATCGGCCGAGATCTGCGGTTCGGGACATGGCGAAGGCGCTCGGCTACTCCACCGGTCAACAAGACGCCTGGTCCAAACAGATCGACACCTGGGGAACGCTCCCGGTTAGTGAAACCGGTGATGATCCGGGGGACTCTGCGACCGCCGTCGTGCTGGACCACCGTATCCCTGATCAGGTTGTTGACCTGGCCGAGCAGCTGCTCAAGGCGCCACGTCACCTCGGCATTCACTCCGGCGGCATGGTGCTGACCGAACGTCCAGTGGGTGAGGTCTGCCCGATCGAGCGTGGCCGGATGGACAACAGAACGGTGCTGCAGTGGGACAAGGACAGCTGCGCCTGGATGGGGCTGGTGAAGTTCGACTTTCTCGGTCTGGGCATTCTGGCGGCCATCCAATACACCTTCGACTTGGTAGCGGCGAGGATGGGGGAGCGCTGGACCCTCGACACCATGCCTAAAGAGGAGCCCGGCGTCTACGACATGTTGTGTCGCGCCGACTCGATTGGCGTCTTTCAAGTGGAGAGCCGGGCCCAAGTCGGGACTCTGCCGAGACTGCTGCCGCGCCGGTTCTATGACCTGGTGATCGAGGTTGCGCTGATTCGTCCCGGACCAATCCAGGGCGGCGCGGTACATCCCTACATTCGGCGGGCAACTGGCCGAGAAGATGTGACCTACCTGCATCCGGCGCTGAAACCTGTGTTAGAGCGGACCAAGGGCGTGCCGTTGTTCCAAGAGCAGCTGATGCAGATTGCTATGGCGGTTGGCGGTTGTACCGGTGACGACGCTGATCTGCTGCGGCGCGCTATGGGCTCCAAAAGAGGCGTGGAGAAGATCGAACGGCTCAAGGACAAGCTCTACGCGGGGATGGCTTCCCACGGGATTACCGGTGAGTTGGCTGATGACATCTACAGCCGGATTCAGGCATTCGCCAACTTCGGGTTTGCTGAGAGCCACGCGATCAGCTTTGCGCTGCTGGTTTATGCCTCATCTTGGCTCAAGCTGCACTATCCGGGAGCCTTCCTCGCTGGGCTGCTCAGAGCGCAGCCGATGGGCTTCTACTCTCCGCAGTCGCTGGTTGCGGATGCGCGGCGGCATGGCGTTGCGGTGCTGCGTCCCGACATCATGCTGTCCGAGGTGGATGCCGAGCTCGAGCTGATCAATCCCGGACATGACGGCCCGACAGGTCTCGAGGCCTGCCGGCAACGTGTCCAACTTGAGGTGGGGCCCTTCGAACGGTCAGCTCCAGACCGCACTCGCGAGCACCGCCGAGACGGCAACTTCGCGGTCAGGCTAGGACTCACCGAGGTACAAGGCATCGGCCGCGAGCTGGCCGAGCGGATTGTCCTTGAACGTCAGAAGCAGCGGCTCATCGACATCAACGACGTCGTACGCCGCGCGGGGCTCACCGTGGCACAGGCGGAAGCCTTGGCTACGGCTGGAGCTTTTGACTGCTTTGGGCTATCCCGTCGCCAGGCGCTTTGGAACGCTGGATACGCCGACAATGATCAAACTCTGCCGGGCTCGGCAATTGATGCCACCCCACCTGTGCTGCCCGGGATGAGTGAGGTGGAGCTGACTTTGGCCGACCTGTGGGCCACGAAGATATCTCCTGATGATCATCCGGTACAGCACCTACGTCCGGTGCTCGATGATCATGACATAGTGCCGATCGGTCAACTCGGCGCGGCGTACGCGGAACGTCGCGTGCGAGTGGCAGGAATGGTGACCCATCGGCAGCGTCCATCCACGGCAGGCGGGGTGACTTTCCTCAATCTCGAGGACGAAACCGGGATGCTCAACGTGGTCTGTTCCACCGAGCTTTGGAGGCGTTTTGGCCGAGTCGGCCGTAACGCCTCAGGCATGATCATTCGCGGCAGGATCGAGCACAATGACGGCGTAACCAACCTGGTTGCCGAACGGCTGCAGCCGTTGAGCTCGGTCTATCCAGAAGCCAAGGGGATCCTGCCGTCAAGGCATCGCTCCCGTGACTTTCGCTAATGCACTACTGCGTATATGGAGCCTGCGGGGGATAGGCGTCATACGGAGCGGGAGTCGCCAGAATCGGGTCGTACTTTGCGCCAGCCGGTGAACTCGGCAAGAGCGCGAAGATCATGATGATCAACCCTCCCACGTAGGGGACGAGCATGAGCAGAGCCAACCAACCGCTGTACCCACCGTCATGTAGCCGACGGACGGTCAGGGCCAGCGTCGGCACAATGATCCCAAGCGCGAAAACAGCGAACACAATGATCAGCGGCACCGCCAGGAGTCCCGGCGTACGACCTCCATCCCGTGAGCTCCCGATGCCAACGGCGTACGTCACGATAGCGAGCACCGTGTAGATAAGGAAGGTGAACAGGGTCCACCACCAGTACTCGCTCCGGCTGGCGCGGCCAGTGAAGGTCGCGTACTTCTTAAAGCCCCGCTTGATCGCATCAATGAAGCCGATGCCGTAGTACGGCAGCTCGAGAGGTGGCGGCATCGATTGAGTGAGACCTGGCGGCGGAGGCTGATAGCTGGCCACGGCTGTTTCCTTCCAGTACTTCATGTCAGCGAGCTGACTCAACGGTGAGGCGGCAACCAACGGTAGCGAAACAAAGGGCGATTTGGGACGGCATGATTGAGGGATGTCTCAGCGCACCGACGGACTTCGCCTGATATTCGCGGACGACTTCGATGCTGCCGACCTGGATCGGGCTGTCTGGCTGCGCCATTATCTGCCGGCGTGGAGCTCCTGCGCCGACGCAGCAGCCACTTTTGACATTCGTGACTCTTGTCTGTACCTCACCATTCCGCCGAACCAGCGACTCTGGTGCGGCGACGACCATAAGCCAGCGCTTCGGGTTTCGGGGATTCAGTCCGGCAACTTCTCAGGGCCGGTGGGCAGCACAATTGGTCAACAGCCCTACCGCGATGGGCTCACGGTCCGCGAGGAGCAAGAGACGTTTTGGGGTTGGACACCCCATCAGGGCTACATCGAGATTCGCGCCCGCGGCATTGTCTCGCACCGTTCGATGGTCGCTTTCTGGCTAGCCGGTATCGAAGACAAACCAGAATGCTCAGCCGAAATCTGTATTGGCGAGATGTTCGGTGACGCGATAGTGCCTGGTGAATCGACTGCGGTCGGTCTCGGCCTGCACGCGTTCCGAGATCCCTCGGTAACCGAAGATTTCGAAGCGGTACGGCTCGCCATTAATGTCGCCGACCTTCATACCTACGCCGTGGACTGGACTTCGGACAGGGTCGATTTTCTCGTCGATGGAGTGCATGTGCGAACCTGCCTCGAGCCCCCGGCGTACCCGATGCAACTCATGGTCGCGGTTTTTGATTTTCCCGAGAAGACAGACGGCACTGATGGGGAGGCGGTCCCAGAACTCATTCTGGATTGGGTGCGGCACTATCAACGCTCATAGCGAGACGTTCCCGAGGAAAGGTTGCAACCATCGTGGGGCCGTCGACGGCTCATTCAGCATGCGGACAGCAAAGATTCGCGGCAGATCTTCTTGTTTTCGAACAAATCAAGGCCAGTACTGGACTTTTGCCGATTTCTGCGCGTGACTAGATCTCGGGGTCGATACAGGGGGAGATGCTCCAGCTAGTCGGCGGCTCAAGACCTGGAGCTAGCTGGAGTACCTGCTGAACCTACCCGCGTGTTGTGTCCGGCGAGTCTCTCGCGAAATCGAAGTCGCAGGAGGCGCTCCTGCTTGAGCGTCAGGTGCTACAGGCGGTTTCAACTTCGCTGAGGCTCCAAGAATCAGCGGAGGATCACAAGCCCACTTCTAGACACCATTACAACAGCACCATGATTATGGGTGATGATCTTAGGGATTGTGTGTCCCAGGGGGGACTTGAACGCCGACAACCCTTGTCAAAGCCAGTAGCGGCCAGTCTGCAGAAAGCGCCTTTTACTAAGGGGGTCAGCCTCGCTTGCGACCCCGCGTCATGCCATCCCGTCCAACCTCGTGCTAACGCGTCCGTTAGCAAACGGTTTGCAGAAGGGAGGACCACACAAGATCAACTAACCCGCCACAAAAGTAAGTGACCCGCCACGTGTTCGAGCACGCGATGGGCCTAGGCAAACACCTACCAGAACGAGGAGTTCACCCAATGCCCGAAGTTACCCCGCTGGCCGAAGCACAGCTCAGCCGCTCCAGCCACGACATCATCACCATCGAGTTGGTCGAACCTGCCAACGTGCCACCCAAAATCAAAGTCTCTTGGCCGCTATAGCCAAGCCTGATCGACCCGAGGGCCTTTCCCGATGTCGTAGCCGCGGTCGCGCAGTTGTTCGCCAGGGCTCACATTGTGCTCGCGCGCTTAAGGCGGACGGCCGATGAGGCGCGTCGACTGGATCAAGCGTGGTGCTGCTGATCCTCGTCATAGTGTTGGCGGCCGTCGCGGTGGCTTGACTGGCTGGATCTAATCATTTGCCCTCGAAGGGATAATTAGTACGGCGGAAGGAGCTACATCACCTTTCGAACTGGCCCCGAGCGAGACGCTGAAACAAAGCTTTCGCCGGGGCCAACACATTTTTACGGATGACGCGGGCCGACAGGGGCTATCCAGGCCCTTAGGCCGCGCCCTGATCCGTACCTGCTACCACGACGCTAACCAATACGGCTGACAAAGTTGAGTTCGCCGTGTCTCCATCACCCACCCACGTGGGTGGCAATCCTCACCCCTAGGGGTGGTTATCTCGGCTGACCTAACTGGAAAAATTGATTTTCGTCCGAGCGGACTTACTCACCTTAGGAGGAGCGTGACATGACCACTGACTGGGACCCGTGGAGCTACCGCGAGCAATCGGGCATGACAGCGCAGGGCGGCGCCAACCTTGTCGGCTATGACGTAGAAGCTGCCGACGGCGGGATTGGCAAGGTCGATGAGGCGACCAATGAGGTCGGATCCAGCTACATCGTGGTCGATACGGGGCCGTGGATCTTCGGCAAGAAGGTGCTTTTGCCGGCTGGCACCATCGATCGGGTCGACACCGCCGGAGGGAACGTCTACGTCGGTCTGACAAAGGACCAGATTAAGGATTCCCCTGAGTTTGACCAGAGCAGCTATAACGAACCCGCCTACCGCAACAGAGTCGGCGATTATTACGGTCGTTACTACACCCGGTAGTGATCAATCCGGCATACGCCACCAGAAGAGCCCCCGAAGGATTCTCTCCGGGGGCTCCGCTATTCCCGTGTCGATGCAGGCATGCTGAACACGCTCTATGCGGCACTGCTAGCTGAGGGAGGAAGGACTACGCGGGAGGCGGATTTGTCGCCGCGGACGGTGCGCTACATCCACACGATCATCCACAGGGCACTCAAAGACGCGGTGAAGTGGGGGAGGCTAGCCCCGAACCCTGCAGACGCCGCGGACCCGCCAAAGGCGTCAGCAGTTAGCCGCCCGGAGTCGATCACCTGGACCGCAGACCAGTTGCGCACCTTCCTCGAGGGAACCCCGTTCGAGTCGGCCTTGGACCGCGTACCTCGTGCTCGCCACAACCGGATTGCGGCGAGGCGAAGCGTTGGGTTTGCGCTGGGCCGACCTTGACCTTGACGGCAGCCGGGCGTCGATCCGGCAGACCGTAATCGCCCTCAAACACACACCGTTGCTCGGGACGCCGAAGACAGTGAAGGGGCGGCGTACGGTCACCCTGGACGCTGGGACGGTCGCGGCGTTGCATGAACACCGCAAGCGGCAGGCTGCTGAGCGGCTACTGATGGGGGCAGGGTGGACAGACCTTGATCTTGTCTTCTGCCACGTCGACGGCACTATGTTGCACCCGGAGCGGTTCACCCGTGGCTTCTCGGACGCGGTGCACCGGCTAGGGCTGCCGCCGATCAGGTTGGACGATCTTCGGCATGGCTGGGCAACCCTCGCTTTGCAGGCTGGCGTCCATCCGAAGGTGGTACAGGAAGCCTCGGGCACGCCAACATCGGCATCACATTGGACACCTACAGCCACGTGATTGCTGGGTTGCATGAGGACGTGGCCGAGCAAGTTGCGGCGCTGTTTCGGACGTCGGTTAACCATCCGTTAGCAGAGAGCAGCTGAAATGACCAGGATGTGGGCGTTGACGAGGGGCAATGTTGTGTCCGAGGGGGGACTTGAACCCCCATGCCCTGTTACGGGCACTAGCACCTCAAGCTAGCGCGTCTACCTATTCCGCCACCCGGACCTGTGGCTGCTCCTCGCGGGGCGCCCACGAACTATAGCAATTTGCGCCGTCGCGCCGAAGAGTCTTATTGGGGCCGAGCGCACGAGCTAAGCGCATCAGCCAAGATGAACGGGTGAGCGCGGACTACCGGCCAGAAGCCGAGGTTGTTGAGCTGTGCCAACAGCTCATTCGGATCGACACATCGAACTTCGGCGCCGAGCCAGGTCCAGGTGAGCGGGATGCCGCCGAACGCGTCGCTGAACTGCTCGACGAAGTTGGCATCTCAAGCCAACTGTTGGAGCCCGAGCCGGGGCGTGCATCGGTTGTGGCCCGCTGGGAACCGGAGGGCGTGGACTCCTCGCTGTCGCCGCTGCTGATACACGGACACCTCGACGTCGTGCCCGCCAACGCAGCCGACTGGTCCGTACCGCCGTTCTCCGGCGATATAGTCGACGGTTGCGTCTGGGGCCGCGGCGCGGTCGATATGAAGCACTTCGACGCCATGGTGCTCAGCGTCGTACGCGCCAGGGTTCGAGCCGGCGCGGCACCTCGACGGCCGATCCAGTTGATCTTCACCGCAGACGAGGAAGCTGGCAGCGGCCTGGGTGCCCGTTGGATCGTCGACGAATATCGCGAAGTTCTAGAAGGCTGCCAGGAGGCGATCGGAGAAGTCGGTGGCTTTTCGCTGACCGTACGCGATGATCTTCGCCTGTATCCCATACAGACCGCGGAAAAGGGCATGGCTTGGATCAACCTGATTGCCGAAGGACGGGCCGGCCATGGTTCGCTGCACCACCCCGAGAACGCGATCACAGAGCTCAGTGCGGCGGTTGCCAGGATAGGCGCCTACGAGTGGCCGCGAAGGATCACCGATCCCCAGCGCGCCTTTTTCAAGGCAATTTCCGAAGCGTACGAAATCGATCTTGATCCGGATCGCCTTGAGGAGAGCATTCCTCGACTTGGCCTCATCGCGCGAGTGATCGGTGCGACGATTTCCAACACCGCCAATCCGACGATGCTGTCGGCCGGGTACAAGCACAATGTGATCCCGAGCAAGGCCACAGCTGGTATCGATGGCCGATTCGTGCCGGGCGGTGAGGGTGAGTTCTACGCCACCATCAATGAGTTGATCGGTGACAAGGTCCGTTATGAGGTGGTCAATCACCAGCCGTCCATTGAGACCCAGTTCTCCGGAGAACTGGTCGAGGCGATGCAGGCATCGTTGGAAGCCGAGGATCCTGCTGCTCGGGCTGTGCCGTTCCTCTCTACGGCTGGTACCGACGCAAAGGCTTGGCACCGCGCAGGTATTAGGTGTTTCGGCTTTACTCCGCTACGCCTGCCGCCCGACCTGGATTTCATGAGCATGTTCCATGGCGTCGACGAGCGGGTACCTACCGATTCACTCGAATTTGGCGCACGAGTCTTGGACCGTTTCCTCGATCAAGCTTGAGAGAGCACTATGCTGGCCGCCTATGGCCGTGGGACGTGTCGAGTACCAGGTGGAGCGGGTTCGGTTGGGTCGCCACCTCTCGCGAAACGCCGTTCGCCAATTGCTTGCTGATCATGCCGAGTACGGCGGCTGGGAACTTGCCCGGCTGCGTCGATACCGCGACGGCACCCGCGACGCATGGATCCGTCGCAAGATCATTCGAGTTCGTAGCACTCACTCATAGGCGAGCTCACGCCCGAGCAGCGTTCGGTCCACCCGACACATCATCGAGCGCCGAGGCGATCTCGGCAGGCAGCTTCTGATTCTCAATGGCCAGCGCGGGAGCCAACTGCCCAGCGGTTCGGGCGCCGAGCAAGGGAGCGGTAATGCCCGGCGCGTCACGGACCCAGAGCAATGCCACTTGTAGCGGGGTGAGATCAAGGCCTTCTGCGGCGCGTACGACGGCCTCAACTACGCCGCGGCTCCGCGGTTCCAGATATGGCTCGACGAACCAGGCGAAGTGGTCGGTCGCCGCCCGCGACCCACGAGGAGTCCCGTTGCGGTACTGCCCGGTCAACACACCACGACCCAGCGGAGACCATGGGAGGAATCCCATGCCAAAGGCGCGAACGGCTGGCAGCACTTCGACCTCGGCGCGGCGAGCCAGCAACGAGTACTCGACCTGGGCACTGATCAGTGGTGTACGACCGGGAAAGGCTCGTTGCCAGGTGGCTGCCTGGGCAGTTTGCCACCCCACAAAGTTCGATATACCGGCATATCGCACTCTTCCGGTTGAGACAGCGTGATCGATCGCCTCCAGCGACTCCTCCAAAGGAGCCTCGCCCCACGCGTGGATCTGCCACAGGTCGATGTAGTCGCTCTGCAGCCGCCGCAGCGATCCATCAAGATCACGAAGCAGAGCACGTCGCGACGTGTCCACAATGCGCTTACCGTTCCGGATCACGAATCCGGCTTTCGTCGCAATGACGACCTCGTCGCGGTTCCCGAGCTCGCGTACCAGTCGGCCAACAATTCGCTCGGCATCACCGGCTCCGTACGCGGCGGCCGTATCGATCAAACTGCCGCCTGCCTCGCAGAACATCTCGAGCAACGCATGCGCGTTCTCCGCCGAGGTATCACGGCCCCAGGTCATCGTGCCCAGGCCGAGTCGCGACACCCGCAACCCACTGCACCCGACCTGCCGAGTTTCCATGGGGAGACCCTAACGGCGTAATGGATCGACGGCAGACATCGCAGCGAGCGGAGGAACATTAGACAGACGGAGCGTTAGCGGGCGAAGCAATCAAGCACCCCACTAGCGTGTCTGATATGCAGCTTGGGCTCAATCTCGGCTATCTGATCGGATCAGACGATCCGCATGGACAGCTTCGGCTGACGCAACATGCCGAGACGCTCGGCTTCGCTGTCGTCTGGGCCGCCGAGGCGTACGGCTCCGACAGTCCGACTGTTCTGGGTTGGCTGGCGGGCCACACCGCGACCATCGACGTCGGTTCTGCGGTCATGCAGATCCCAGCCCGAACGCCTGCGATGACTGCGATGACCGCCGCCAGTCTCGACGTGCTGACTGGGGGACGTTTTCGGCTGGGCTTGGGCGTCTCCGGGCCCCAGGTCTCTGAGGGCTGGCACGGGGTCCGGTTCGACAAGCCGCTGAGCCGGACGCGCGAGTACCTGGCCGTAATTAACATGGCGCTGTCCCGATCGACGTTGAGCTTCCAGGGCGATTACTACCAGCTCCCTCTTCCGGATGGGGTCGGCAAGCCGCTCAAACTTACGATCGCTCCAGTCAGCTCACACATTCCGATCTATCTTGCGGCAGTCGGTCCAAAGAATCTCGAACTCGCCGGTGAGCTGGCGGACGGCTGGCTGGCGATCTTCTACGCGACCGACTTCGCGCCGGAGCAGCTGGAGCGACTGCGGGCCGGTAGGAACAGGGTCGGCAAGACCCTCGAGGGTTTTGACGTAGTACCCACTGTGCCGCTGGTCGTCGGCGCCGATCCGCGCAGTTGCGCTGATAAGGTTCGCAGCTATGCGGCGCTTTACCTGGGCGGAATGGGCAGCCGTGACCAGAATTTTTACAATGCGCTCGCCGTCCGCATGGGATTTGGTGAAACCGCTGCGATGGTGCAGGACCTGTTCTTGAATGGGCGGCATCGAGACGCCATGGCAGCTGTGCCGTTCGACTTCATCGATCAGACGTCCTTACTTGGTGATCGGGATCGGATCGCCGAAGGGTTTCAGATGTTGGCCGCATCAGGGGTGACGACGTGCGCACTCGTGCCCTATGGCGACTCGATTGAAGAGAAGCTAAATGCGCTGACCGTCGCCGCAGAGGCTCTGGAACGTTCGGGCGTCGGACCCTAGTTGATCATCCGGGCGGCCCCATACTGCTCGGCGGCAAGGGACTCAGGACCCCGGTAAGTAGCAAGATCGCCACTAGCACGGCGAGCGCTATGCGATATATCACAAATGGCATGAAGTTGTGCGTGCTGACATAGCGCAGCAACCACGCGATCACCGCGTAGCCGATGACAAAAGAGATCACCGTGGCGAGCGCGATCGGTCCCCAGGCCGGCGGCACGGGGTCAGAGGAGATGTCAGCCAACTTGAACAACCCTGAACCGACCACTGCTGGAATAGCCAGCAGGAAAGAGTATTTGGCCGCCGCCACCCGCTGGTATCCCAGCGCCAGCCCGCCCGCGATGGTCGCGCCGGAACGAGAAACTCCAGGAATGAGCGCGAGCGACTGCACGAGCCCAAGAAATAGTCCATGCCGCCACGTCATGGATTCCAGCGGCCGGGCGTTCGCCGCCAGCTGATCGATAACACCGATGATGATGCCGAAGCCAGCGAGCATCGCCGCTACCGTCCACAGGTTTCGCAACCCATGATCAATTGCATCCTGAAACAGCAGCCCCAACACTACGATCGGGATTGAGCCGATGATCACCAACCAGCCAAGCCTGGCCTCAGGGTCATCGCGCGGAAGCTTCCCGATCAGCGCGAGCGCCCAGCTCTTGATGATCAGCCAGATGTCCTTGCGAAAGTAAATAATCACGGCACTTTCGGTGCCGAGTTGAGTGATCGCAGTGAATGCCGAACCAGGATCCTGACCGCCGAAGAACTGTCCAACAATGGCTTGATGGGCGCTGGAGGAAATGGGTAGAAACTCGGTCAGGCCCTGGACAATGCCAAGCACCAGCGCTTCCAGCCAGCCCATCGATACCGCTCCTCGCCTGATTACACCGCGCTCGCGCGGGCACCGGTCCACCGTAGGGGCTCAAAACGACAACTGGGTACTCACCTCCGGGTCCATGCGGTGATCCACGACACACGGCGGTGTGCGACGACCATGACGTGTAGAACTGTTGAAGTGACCATCCACGACAGCCACCCGTTCGCGGCGGCTCCGCAGGACAGAAATCCGCTGCGCCGGTTTCGGGGCCGGATGGCATCGCCGGTCAGCATCTGGGCGGCCGACGCAGCTGGCACACGGGCCGGTTGGACCCTCTCATCATTCTTGGTCGCTGAGGGCGAGCCAGCTGAAGTTATCGGGCTGCTTGACGAGGAATCTCCGCTCGCCGACGTACTGGCCGAGACGCAGACGCTTACCGTCAACCTCCTCGGATGGAAACAGCGGGCATTGGCCGATGCCTTCGCTGCGGTTGCACCGGCTCCAGGCGGTCCGTTTTCGCAAACCACGTGGCTGGACACAGATTGGGGCCCGGTGCTACAGACATCGCTCGGCTGGATTGGCGCGCGGCTTAAGCCGGACCAGCGCCACGCTGGTTGGGGTCTGCTGCTCCGGGCTGTAGTCGAACGCATCGAGATCCCATCGGATCCAGTCGACGATCTGCTCTGCTACGTACGGGGCCGCTACCGCTCCCTACCTCTGTAGCCTCGGCGCCATGACCACGGTCCTGCTGATCCGCCACGGCCGAACCTCCGCAAACACTGCAGGGGTTCTTGTCGGCCGGACTTCCGGCATTGAGCTAGATGAGACGGGAGTTCAACAGGTAGCCGAGCTTGGTAATCGCCTCTCCGGCGTACCCCTGCAAGCGCTTGTCACTTCACCGCTTCGTCGCTGCCGCCAGACCGCCCATGCGGTGCTCTCCGCGCAGTCCGACGGCTGCCTGCTGGCTGTCGAGCAGGCCTTGGTGGAATGCGCCTACGGCGACTGGACCGGCAGGCCGCTACGGGAGCTCAGCAAGGACAAGCTGTGGAGCGCGGTTCAGCATCAGCCTTCTGCGGTCAGGTTTCCAGGCGGGGAATCAATGGCAGAGATGTCGGCCCGCGCGATCGGCGCCATACGCGGCTGGGATGCGCGTCTGGAGGCTGAATACGGGCCGCAGGCCGTTTGGGCGGCGATTTCACACGGCGACATCGTAAAGGCGATTCTGGCCGACGCGCTCGGCATGCACCTGGACAGCTTCCAGCGGATTGTCGTCGACCCAGCATCCATCTCGATCGTCCACTACACGTCCGCCCGTCCCTACCTGATCACCGCAAACTC
>Ga0307416_100000145_pt1 | contig 41613 bp, 40 predicted proteins | sample DK1Cmetagenome_2_FD_203821 | JGI IMG/M metagenome (GOLD analysis project Ga0307416, IMG submission 203821) | Maize rhizosphere microbial communities from greenhouse at UC Davis, California, United States - DK15-C-3 | ecosystem: Host-associated > Plants > Roots > Rhizosphere > Soil | place...
GTTGTCATCCACAACGGTGGGCTACGTCCCGGGCAACCCGAGACTGAGACATACGGTGCAAGTCCTGCCCGTAAGGCTGATGGGGCGCGATCGCTCACCGCCCTTAGTACCCAATGTAGCCGTACAATGTACGAATCCGTTAATCGGAGCGAGATGTCTACACGAGTGAGAGTCGCAAGAGACGCGTTCACTCAGCCGGAGAGCGGGTGGTGCTCGCCATCGCCATCGCTACGCCCGGCGGGGTCGGCTCGCTGACGATCCGCTTGCTCGCCCAACACCGCGGCGTCAAGCCGATGGCGATCAGAACTCGCCTCCTAACCGACACGAGTAGCCGCGCGGATGAACCCGCACTTAGCTTAGAGATGTGTTCCCAAGCTGAGAGTGGCCCTGGCAGCCACGTTGGCAGCCAACGGGCAGGACTGAGCCAGACCACCGGGGACGACGGCGAACGGGTGGAGGCGTGGTGGGACTCACCCAGACGCCTTGCTTGCGACTCGTAATGCGTAGGTCTGCAGTCGGCGATGACCGACGTCTGCGTACCAAAGTGAGTAACAGCGCCTCCGCCGACACGTGCACCCACATGGATAGTCCCGGACCTTTGTACGCGGGCGCTCGCCTCCGACCCGGCGGCCGGGCATCCCTGATAAGGCAGAGGTCAGTGGTTCAAGTCCACCTAGGCCCACCCCTAGCACCCCTGGTCAGCGGCAATACCACTCAACGCCCGTCGCGGACATGCTCGCGATACTCGTCAGCCTTGAGGAGAAAGGAGGCCCAGATGGCGCCGAGCGATTGGGTACTGGACGAGCTCGCCGCGGTCGAGCACGCGGTGATCGCGGAGTACCTACAAATCGCGTACGGACTCGGTCATCGTCTTCCGGATCCGGCGCCCGGGCCGGCGGGACCCGCGATCGCCGACGCCGCCCAGAAGATCTTGAGCATGGCGCAGTTCGTCGAGATGAAGCACCCTGAAACTGGTCAACGAGTTCCTGGTGTCTTCCGGTCGTCCGGCGCAGTTCGGCCAAGCTGTCGGGATCGACCACAGTCTTGGGTCAGGCGCGATGACTGTCTTCGGTCCGCTGCGGGAGGACGACCTGCTCGCCCTGGTGGAGCGGGAGACCGCACTGGCCAAAGCCGTCGACGCCCGGTACGCCCGACTCCGGCCGGAGGTGGATCCGGATGACCGGGCCTAGGCTTGGGCCCAACGCTGGAGCTGGTGCTGGATCGCTGTGGGCATCACGCCGAGGACATGGCTGAGTTCACCGGCATGCTGGCCTCGCTGAACAGCGCGGACTACCTCCGCGTACGCCGGCAGACGCCATCCGGTGCGCTCGAGCAGGCCCTGCACAAGGCGGGTCAGTCCCACTATGGGCTGATCCTCGCCCTGCTCAGTTGCGAGCCTGAATCACCCGTACCGCAGACGGTGCGTCGGTGAAGACGTAGAACAGCTCGTCGCCTTCCGATCCCGGCTCCACACCGACCAGCCAAACGCCTCACGCGGCATCGCACCAGACGCCAGGCGACACCTCTTGGTATCAATCGCGGGCGGGGGCGTGTCTCTTACTTGACGCGGCGCCCGATACGAGGCGCCCAGCACAGGAAGAACCATGCCATGGCTGATCTCAACCCGCAGCCGCTTCCGCCTCGCCAGATCGGGGTGACCGTACACGTTCCGCCCGAGATCCTCAGCAACCTCGACTCGTTCCAGAAAGTCCAGGCCAGCGTATTCGGCCGGTTCGGCTGTCCTGAATGCAACTCGGGCATTCAGATCGACTGGAGGCAGATCGCGGAGTTCGTTGTCACGCCCGAGCTCGATCTCAAGCCGGTCGCACCCGCTGCCCAGCAGTTCGGCTGATCTGGCGCACGGGCATGACGTGGTCACGGCTCGACCTCGGTGTCGGCATCATTGCCCTCGGCTCGCTCGATCAGCTGTGGCCCGGAATCGCGGACCTGGTCGACGTTGTCGAGGTCGAGCCGCAGACGTTGTGGGTGAGCCGGCGTAGGGGTGGACAACACATCGCCGCTGAGCCGCTGAACTGGCTGCGGCGCTGCAGTCGTCCGCTGCTGTCCCATGGCGTCGGCTTTCCGGTTGGCGGCACCCAGGCTCCCGACCGCGACGGCGTCCGAGCCGCGGCGCGATCGGCCCGCGACCTGGGCGCCATGCATTGGAGCGAACACCTAGCCTTCAACGCAGTTGGTAACGCGTACGCCGGGTTCCTGCTGCCGCCGGTCCAGACTCCCGAAGCGGTGACCGCCGCCGTGAAACACATCGGGTACTACCAGGAGCTCTACGACCGACCGTTCCTCGTGGAGACCCCGACCAACTACCTGCGCCCGGTCCAAGGCGACCTCGACGACGGCGCGTACGTGGCGACGATCGCCGAGCAGGCTGACTGCGGCATTCTTCTGGACCTCCACAACATCTGGACCAACCAACGCAACGGCCGCCAGCCGGTGACCGACTACCTCGCCCAGCTGCCGCTCGATCGGGTCTGGGAAGTCCATCTGGCTGGTGGTTTCGAGACTGGCGGCTTCTACCTTGATGCGCACGTCGGCGCGATCGACCCCGAACTCCTCGAGCTGGCCGCTCGCGTGGTGCCGACGCTTCCGAACGTTCGGGCGGTGATCTACGAAGCCGTACCGGCCTCGCTCGCTGCGCAGGGTGCCGAGGGGTTGCGCCGTGTGCTCGCGGGCATGCACGAGATCACCGCCCTTCCTGCCACGGAGCCGGTCCTAGCCCCAGGTTCGTTCAGGCCGGGCACTCGATCTGATCGCGATCCGCAGCCGTCATCCACGCCCGGAACGATGGCGCGACGCGAGGCCGAGCTGCTCGCTTACACCACGCGCGCCTCGGATCGGCTCGCGCAATCCGATCCGGGCGCAGCGCTGATGCGGGCGCTGACCGACCAGGCTCGGCTTTCGGGTCTAGTCCGCACTCACCAGGGCGAGCTGGAGGCACTGCTGTCCGTCCTCGGTGCGCAGCGTACCGAAGCCGTACTTACCGAGTTCCTGACCGCATCGCCAGCCAGCTCCTGGCCCGAGGAGCAGAGCCGGGCGTTCACGCGCTGGCTCGTCGGGCGCCCCGACCTGCGTGCGATCATCGCGCCCACTCGAAACGCCGGCAATGGCTGACGCCCGTGGGGCGGGAAGCGAGAAGGTGGGGCGCCGGTGGCGCGCCGCACATCAACCAAGCGCCTCAAAGATAAGGGCGATCGCCTTAAATTTCGGTAGCACATCCGTAGGTCAACGGCTCTCTCGGATTACCGGTAACTTTCGCCAGCAAGCGACTCCCTCTACGCACGAGCTGCTGCCCGCACCATCCTCATCCGCGTTAGAGTCCGGGGATGAGCCGGTGGATGGACGATGCGGTCGAAAGCTACCTAACCGATTTGGCTAAGACCGAACACGAGGAACCGGTTCTGACCGAGATGGAGGCGCGGGCGGCCGAGTACCGGTTCCCGATTGTCGGAAGGGCAACCGGTCGCTTCCTCGAGCTCGCTGCTCGAGCCGTCGGGGCACGCAGGGTGATGGAGCTCGGTTCGGGATACGGATATTCGGCGTACTGGTTCGCACGGGCGGTGGGGCCGGAGGGTCAGGTCACATGCACAGACAGCGATGCCGGAAATGCCAAGCTGGCCGAGGACTACCTCAGCACGGCGGGCGTGTGGGACCGCGTGCGCTACCGAGTCGGAGATGCCCTCGGCGAGTTCGCCCAGGAAGCGGGCGACTTCGACGTGGTGTACTGCGACGTTGACAAGGACGGTTACCCGGACTGCTGGCGGGCGGCCCGCGACCGTATCAGGATCGGCGGCTTGTGGCTGTGTGATAACACGATCTGGAGCGGGCGCGTCGCAACCCAAGCCGACCCAGGGGACCGCGCAACCGCCTTCATTCAGGAGCACAACCGGCTGGTTGCGGAGGACAGCCGGTACGTCGGCAGCATCGTGCCGATTCGCGACGGCGTCATGACGGCCCTACGGATCGGGTAATTCGCTGCAACGCCATGTGACGACCAGGTACCGAGTGCGCTCGGCCAGCGCCGTTCGGCGTACCTTGACACCCATGACTGATCAGGAATCGGCGGCAACAGAGGCAACAAAGCGAAGGTGGAACAGCCAGACCGCGGAAAAGTGGCTCTCTCGGGTGGATGGACTAGAACGCTCGGGCGCACCAATCCGGGAGCTGCTCATGGAGCGGGCGCACCTCCAGCCTGGGGAGCGGGTGCTCGATGTCGGATGCGGATCAGGACCCTCGACAGCAGCCGCAGCTAAAGCGGTACGCCCGGGCGGAATGATCACTGCCATCGATGTCGCAGCGCCGATGATTGCGGCCGCCCGACAACGCGTTCCGGACCACAACATCGAGTGGATCGTCGGTGACGCCGAAACCTATCCGCTGCCTGAAGCGCATTACGACGCGATCATTTCTCAGATGGGGCTGATGTTCTTCGTCAACAATGCGGCGGCCTTCTCGAATCTGGCTCGGGCTTGTCGAGCAGGAGGTCGGCTCGTTGGCGTTGTCTGGCCCACGAGGGACAAGGTCAGCATGACGAGGTTCTTGTTCGCTAGTGTCCGACAGACTCTGGATCGGCTGCATGTCGCATATCAGGAGCCACCGCTTGATTTCGGGCCGTTCTCGCTCGGTGATCTTCGATATGTCGAACAGCTCCTAGGCGGGAGTGGTTGGACCGACGTACGGGTTGAGACGCTCGAGCGACCCATGACCATGGTGGAGTTGGAAACCTCAATTGATCAGCAGGGAGCCACTGATTGGCTCCACATGGGCCCAGCCAACACGCTGCTTGAGGGACAACCGGAGGATGTCTATGGAGAGGCGGCCAAGGACTGGCTCCAGGCTGTCAAGCAACGCGCTGCAGACCCGGGTCCGCAGCTCGACGTGCTGTTTCACGTGATCACGGCCAGGCGTCCGTGAGTCGCCTCGACCACGCCAGCAGTTGCCGCGAAGGGGTCGTTTCGCTGCCGCAAAGGGGTCGTTTCGCATCACAGCCGTCAAAACGGCCCACGGGATCCTGATGGAAGGGGTCGTTTCGCATCACAACCGTCAAAACGTTCCCGGCTTGGGCTATCCGCACCCGAAGAGATGTTCCTCAGATGCACCCCTACCAGCGCGCCGGCCAGGCGCGCAGCCGCGGAATCAGCTTCGCCCACTGAGGGTGATTGGGTGAAGAAGTGATCACTCGAGACGACGTGCTCGCCGCCCGGCAACGGATCGACGGATACGTGCGCCATACTCCTTTACTGCAGGCCAAGGTCGGAACAGGTCCGCTTTGGTTGAAGTGCGAGTTCCTTCAGCAGACCGGCGTCTTCAAGACCCGAGGTGCCTTCAACCTGCTGCTCGCGGCTCGCCATCGCGGCGAGTTGGACGCTTCGGCAGGCGTCGTGATCGCATCGGGCGGCAACGCGGGACTAGCCAATGCGTACGCCGCGGCGACGCTGGGGGTACGCGCCACGATCTTCGTGCCGCAAACGGCGCCCGCCGTCAAGATCGAGCGGATCCGCGAGTACGGCGCCAAGGTGCAACAGGTTGGAACCGAATATGCCGAGGCCTCTGAGGCGGCAACGGAGTACGCCCAGGTGCGTGGAGCGCTGCTCTCTCATGCCTACGACAGGTCGGAAATCGCTGCAGGCGCCGGCACCCTCGCCGAGGAAATCTTGGGGGACGAGCCCAGTATCGAAACGATCATTGTGGCCGTCGGCGGTGGTGGCCTGTACGCCGGTGTTGCGACGGCGGCCGAGGGCAGAGCACGGGTGGTCCCGGTTGAGCCGTACTCCTGCCCGACACTTCATGAAGCGCTCGCGGCCGGTCGGCGTGTCGATGTTTCGGTATCTGGCGTAGCGGCCGACTCCCTCGGAGCCCGCCACCTCGGAGAAATCGCGTTCAGCGTCGCCTCGCGACTCAACCCGGCGTCGGTTCTCGTCAGTGACGAGGCCATCGTCTCGGCGCGGCTGCAACTCTGGCGGGACTACCGCATCCCGGCGGAACATGGGGCTGCGGCCGCTTTCGCGGCACTCAGCTCAGGTGCCTATCGGCCAGCCGGCAACGAACGCGTCGCCGTTGTGGTGTGCGGAGCCAATACCGATGTCCGCACCCTTGAACCAGAGTGAGTGCGGGGAGCGCGCCGGTGACGGCTGGTGGTGGCAGGCTCAGGTCCCATCTCGTGCTACCGGCCACGGTCGGCGCCTGCTTGGTTGTACTCGCGGTCGTGATCAGCATGGCCGTACAGAGCCTGTGGCCATCCGGAAACTCGGTGCCACGCTCGCTGCGCTCGCTGCGTCCGATGGCTCGGCGCAAACCTCTCAGGCGCTGAGATCGATCGCCCGGCGCTTTCCATTGGGGGCCTATACGTGGTATGCAGTTTTTCTGCTACCGTTCGCTTTTCGGAAGGATCTTCAACAAAATGAGTGATCAGACCATTCGAGCTACGGTCAGCGACTACGACGCCATTGGCGGGGGTCCGGCCGTGAGCGCTGTCGTAAACGACTTCTATGAGCGGGTGCTCAGCGACCCGCAGCTTGCCCCGTATTTTGAAGGGGTCGACATTGCTCGACTCAAGCGACACCAGGTGCTCCTGGTGACGCAGGTCCTGGGTGGTCCGAACAACTATGACGGCCGCCCGCTCGCGGATGCCCATGAAGGCCTCGGAATCGATCATGACGACTTCGCCAGGGTTGCCGGCCATCTGACTCGTTCCTTGAGCGATGCCGGAGTTCCGGAGGACATCGTCATGAGGGCGATGGCGGCGGTCGCTTCCACCGAGCCCGACATAGTTGAATCAAGGTCGCCGTAACGCAAGATGGACACCGCCGCCTTGAAGGCCAGCTGGGGGAAGGTCGCGGCAGCAGGCGACGATGTCCCGCTGTACTTCTACTCTCATCTGTTCCTGAGCCACCCCGAGGTGCGCTCGATGTTCCCGATCCAGATGTCGGGTCAGCGCGACAAGCTCGTGGCTGCGCTCGGCGCTGTGGTCTCCAACGTCGACGAGATCGACAAGGTGATACCGCTCCTGGAGCAGCTGGGCCGCGACCATCGCCGCTTTTCGGTGATCACCGAGCACTACACAGCCGTCGGCGCCAGCCTGCTCGCGACCTTGAAGAAGTTTCTAGGCCCGGCGTGGACTCCTGACCTTGCAGATACCTGGGCGCAGGCGTACGGGCTTGTCGCCAAGGTCATGGTTGCTGCCGCTGAGCAGCATGAGGAGGTTGCGCCGGCCGCCTGGGAGGCCGACGTGGTGAGCGTCGAACGCCGCTCGGTCGAGGTCGCCGTCATCGAGGTTTCGCCGCGCGACCCGTTCCCATACCGTGCTGGGCAATCGGTGGCGGTGGAAATCCCACAGCGACCGCGGCTCTGGCGCTATTTCAGTCCGGCGAACGCTCCGGATGCCTCTGGGCGTATGCAGTTCCACATCCAGCCCATCGCTGGTGGCATGGTGTCCACAGCCGTCGTTCGCCGACTCGGCCAGGGGGACACGATCAAGATGGGCGCCCCGGTCGGCGAGCAGCTGACCCTGCCAGAAAACGAGCCCCTCCCGGACCTGCTCATGGTGGCAGGTGGCACCGGCTTGGCTCCACTGCGGGCCGTACTCGAGCAGATCGAACGCGGTTGGCGGTCCACCGGCCACGGCCCACGGGTGCATCTGTTCCACGGCTCGCGGATGCCATGGAACCTCTACGAGCACGAGCACCTCACCGACCTTGCGCGCAAGCCGTGGTTCGACTACACCCCAGTGGTCTCCGATGATCCCACCTACTACGGCGCCAAAGGGCTCGTCGGCACTGTGGCAGCGAAGTCTGGCGATTGGTCCAGCCGACTCGCCATGGTTTGCGGCTCGCCCGACATGGTCCGGTATAGCGTGCAAGAGCTTGAGAACGCGGGTGTTCCTCCCGCATCGATCCGGCGCGAGCAATTCGACTTTCAGGGCGCGGCATCGCCCACGGAGGAGTTACATGACGCAATGGAGACCCGATAGCAGTGCCGGGGGTATACACGATGAGCCGGACTGAGGTACCGCGTGCCCGCACCAATCCCCACGACGTACGCCGCAAGAACTTCTCCGTCCGCTTCCGCGGCGCCGACCCCGGCGAGGTTCGCACTTTCCTCACCGGCCTCGCCGATGAGCTCGAGGCAATCCAGACCCAGGTCGCTGTCCTGATACAGGAGAACCAGTCGTTACGCGCCCAGCTCGACGAGGCTCGAGCGGAGCTTGTAGATGCTCACTCAGACCCGATGGAAAATGCCACCGACCAGGCCGTGTCGGTCCTCAACCAGGCTCAGCAGCTCGCCGATTCCTTGATCGATGAGGCCATGCAGTCGGCTCGTGATCTGCTGCTGACAGCGCGGTCTCAGCAGCGCGACATCATGGAGCAGGCCAAGGTGGCCGCCAAAGGCGCCGTCAGCCGGGCTACGTCCATCGCAGAGCGCGCAAGCATCGAGGATCCTTCGGTACGCGATGTGGAGTACATCCGGATGTTCGCCAAGGTGGCGCAAGTTCAATTCCAGGCCGTACTCGATGCACTCAACGAGCAGGTCGCACACCTCGGTGAGGTGTCTGGAGCAGAGCCTCTTAGATCCGGGAGGCGATCGGCGGACTCTGCGTAGCCCCGGTTGTCCGCGAGAACACTCCGCATCATTTACTCGGACTTAGCACTAGCTGCTGCAGCTGATGCGGAGTGCCAGCAAAGGATGCGGAGTCGCATGGCAACTGCTGCGTGGCCTGACGGCTGGCTTCGGTAAGTAGGAGAAACCTTCCGTGACCACTTCCCCGTCTCAGCCCAGGACCACCTGGCAAGATCCAACCTGGACGCGTCGGCTCGGCTCGACGCTTTGATCGCTGACATGGCCCTGCCGGAGAAGCTTGCCCAGCTGGGCAGCGTCTGGCTCGACGGGTCGAGGAAACCATGGCGAGGACCCGTACCTGGTTTCGCAGCTCGGCACCGCCTACGTCCGCGGGCTGGAAGACAACGGGATCATCGCCACCCTCAAGCACTTCGCCGGATATGCGGCGTCAAAGGCCGCTCGCAACCATGCGCCGGTGAGCATGGGTCCGCGGGAGTTGGCCGACTACGTCGTGCCGCCGTTCGAGTCTGCGGTACGGGTGGGCCGGGTGCGCAGCGTGATGAACTCCTACACCGACATCGACGGCATCCCGGTCGCCTCCGACCCGGCGCTGCTGACCGAGGTGCTGCGAGACGCCTGGGGATTCACCGGGACGGTCGTCTCCGACTACGGCGCGGTTACGTTCCTGCAGTTGATGCATCGGATCGCGGCGACCGAGGGCGAGGCGGCAGCGTACGCGCTCGCCGCTGGGCTCGACATCGAGCTCCCGAGCACGCTGTGTTACGGGGAGCCGCTGCAGGCCGAGATCGAGGCCGGCCGGGTCGATGAGGTACTGGTGGACCGGGCGCTTCGCCGCGTACTCGCACAAAAGCTGGAGCTGGGGCTGCTCGATGCCGGCTGGTCACGAGAACCGCTGGACGTCGGCATTGACTTCGACTCAGCGGAAAACCGTGACATCGGCATCCGGATCGGTTGTCATTCACTGCGCGAACGCTGGAACGGATCGTGGAGCCCGGCGAGATGATCTTCCGGGTAGGCATAGCGGACGATACCTTCGCGGGTCCCCTGTCCATTCAGCTCACCAGACAAACCCGTACGATCCGGGGCGAGAGGGTAATGGACACGCCTGTCAGCGTGAGCTACGCGTCAAGCACCTAGGAGGAGTCTCATGGCACCGCAGGCCACCAAGGAGGACAAGTTCAGCTTCGGTTTGTGGACCGTCGGCTGGCAGGCGCGGGATCTGTTCGGTGAAGCGACTCGTCCGGTCCTTGCTGCGGTCGAGGCGGTCCACAAGCTCGCCGAGCTTGGGGCGTACGGGATCACCTTCCACGATGACGACCTGATCCCGCCGGGGAGCAGCAGTACCGAGCGGCAGCGGATCATCGATGAGTTCACGGGTGCGCTGGAGGAGACCGGCATGGTGGTGCCGATGGTGACTACCAACTTGTTTTATGACCCGGTGTTCAAGGATGGCGGTTCACCAGCAACGACCGGGGCGTGCGCCGGTACGCGATGCGCAAGGTGATGCGCAACATGGATCTCGCCGCTGAGCTGGGCGCCCAGATTTATGTCTTCTGGGGCGGTCGGGAAGGCTCAGAGGTCGACTTCGCCAAGGACATCCGCGCTGCTCTTGATCGCTATCGGGAGGCGATGGACACCCTCGCCGAATACTCCATCGACCGCGGCTACGGCATGCGGTTTGCGATTGAGCCGAAACCGAATGAGCCGCGCGGTGACATCTTGTTGCCGTCCATTGGCCATGCGCTGGCGTTCATCAACGAGCTCGAGCATGCCGACATGGTCGGCATCAACCCTGAGACTGGGCATGAGCAGATGGCAGGCCTCAACTACAGCCACGGCATTGCGCAGGCCTTGTGGGCGGGAAAGTTGTTCCACATCGACCTCAACGGTCAGAAGGGGCCGCGCTTCGATCAGGACTTGGTCTTTGGCAACGGCGATCTGCTGCAGGCCTTCTCCACCGTCGATCTGTTGGAGAACGGTGCTCCAGGTGGGGGACCGACCTATGACGGACCTCGGCACTTCGACTACAAGCCGCTGCGCACCGAGAACATTGACGGCGTCTGGCAGTCTGCGGCCGCCAACATGGAGCTCTACCTGACGCTGCGGGACCGGGCGCATGCGTTCCGTGCTGATCCCGAAGTCCAGGAGGCGCTGGAGGCCGGCCGGGTCGGTGAACTTCGCCAGCCAACACTGAACGACGGCGAGACGTATGAGGAGCTGCTCAGCGATCAGAGCGCGTTCGAGGACTTTGACATCGACACCGCCCGGACCCAGGGCTACGGCTTCGCCCGGATCCAACGCCTGGCTATCGAACACCTCCTCGGCGTCCGCTGAATAACTGGGAGGATATTGCCGCGTAGTCGCGGCAGAATCCGCCCAGTTGCTTGCCGATCAATATCCACAGCGGGGCGCGCAATGCCCGATGATCCACAGATTTCCGCGGAGCCGCACGATTTACGGCGAGCTCAGCAGACTCTCTACGTGCAGCCACGGCATGAGGTCTCTGATCGCTTGCTTCTCCTTGCGGACATGCAAGCTCATGTGGTGACTCGTGATCAGGCTCTCGGCCATGGCTTGAGCCGACACAGCCTGGCCCGGCTCGCGGACTCTGGAGCATGGCGCCGGCTCGCTCCCGGACTGTTTCTCACGGTTTCGCTGGAGCCCCCGTGGGACTCACTGGCCTGGGGCGGCGTGCTGCTGGGCGGCCAGTTTGCCAGGCTCGGTCCTGAATCGTCGGGCTTCTTGCACCAACTCTTGCCGATAGCGCCGGAGCCAATCGATGTCTTGGTGCCTCGGGAACGCCGCGTGGACATCGCCGGCCCTTGGCGCTTCATGCGTGAGCTGGCAGGAGTGCGCACTCGGCGGTCGGTGGGCGATCCCCCTCGGCTCACCATTGAGAGCACAGTGCTTGATATGGCCGAGTCCCGCGACGCCGGCGAGGTGGTGGGGTTAGTCACTACTGCGGTTCAGCGACGCCTCACGACGGTCTACCGACTTCGACAAGAGCTGGCTCGCCGAGCCCGGCACCGTCATCGGGCGGTACTTTCAGAACTGCTCGCTGACGTTGAGGCTGGAGCGGAGACACCCATCGAGCTGCGGTATCTGCACGACGTCGAGCGGCCGCATGGATTGCCGATGGGCGCGCGACAGCAATCTCGGTCAGGTCTGTCGTATCAGACAGACGTGAAGTATGACGCGTATGGCCTCATTGTGGAGCTCGATGGCCGCGTTGGTCATGAGGGGCTGGGTCAGTTCCGTGACATGAACCGAGACAATCACCACATGTTGGTCGAGGCGCGCACGCTTCGATATGGCTCGTACGACCTTGTGGCCAGACCATGCGGCGTCGCCTTCCAGGTCTACTTCGCATTGACGCGACAGGGTTATCTGGAGCCATTTCTCCGTTGCGGGCTTTGTATCGCTGCAACCGAGGCTGATCTCCTTTTCGCATGATGGCCGGGCGAATCAGTTGGGCGGATTTTGCCGCGTAGTCGCGGCAGAATCCGCCCAGCTATCTGCACCGTGGTAAGGCAGCGAGAGCATTTCGAGTCATCGTGACCCCGTGATGGAGTTGTGACAACCAATGTGCTGCCGCCCACAGAGCCTCTCGCTAGGGTGAGCTTCAGCGAGCGCGTGTCGGCTGGGGTAAACGGGTATGAACGGCCGGCGGAATGATCAGGGGCGAGGATGAGCGAAGTCAGCAGTCCGTTGCTGGAGGTCCGCGGGCTGGTCAAGGACTATCCGGGCGTCCGCGCCCTCGGCGGCGTCGACCTGAGGGTCAACAGCGGCCAAGTCCACTGCCTTATCGGGTAGAACGGGGCCGGCAAGTCGACCTTGATCAAGTGCGTGTCCGGACTGGTCGAGCCGACTGCTGGCGAGGTCCGCTTTTAAGGCGAGCCGTTGCCAGTCGGCGATCCGAGCGCCTCGATCGCCCGCGGCATCGCCACCATCTACCAGGAGCTCGATCTCGTCCCCCACCTTTCGGTCGCACAAAACGTGTTCCTGGGCCACGAGCACAGACGCGGTCCGCTACTGAACCGAGCCGCGATGAATCGCGAAACCAGGGCGCTGTTCACGAGGCTAGGTGATGAGGGCATCTCAGCGACGGCACCAGTTACGAGCCTCCGGCCGGCACAGCAGCAGATTGTTTCGATGGCTCGAGCGCTTTCGCATTCGGTCAAGCTGCTGATCTTGGACGAGCCGTCGGCGGTATTGGATGATGTCGAAGTAGAGGCGTTGTTTGGCGTGGTACGCCGCCTTACTGCCGAAGGCGTTGGCGTCATCTGGATCTCTCACCGGCTCGGCGAGGTGGCTGAAATTGGCGACCTGGTCACGGTCCTGAAGGAGGGCCGCACCGTCGCCACCGAGCTACCACCCGATACTCCGGTCGAGACTCTCATCGGGTACATGGTGGGGGGTCGCATGGAGGCGCTGTTTCCGGACCGCCAGCCGCACGGCGAGGCAACCGTTCTTCAGGTACGCGGCTTGACCCGAGCCCCGGACGTATACGACGCTTCCTTCACCTTGCGTGAGGGCGAGATCCTCGGCCTGGCCGGTCTGGTTGGCTCGGGCCGTACGGAGCTGTTGCGTCTCATCTATGGGCTTGACACTGCCCAGTCTGGGGAGGTCGAGGTCGCCGGTAGCCGCCTCCCGCCTCGCCGGCCCGATCTGGCGATCAAGGCTGGTCTTGGATTCGCGCCAGAGGAGCGAAAGTCCCAGGGGCTGTGGCTGGACTGGAGCATGATCAGCAACACCTCGATTGCAGACCTCAGTCGTTTCCGGCGCGGGCCGTTTACCGACCGAGGCAGCGAACGGCGTGTAGCGGTACGGCATCTACGATCCCTCAACACGCAACCAGACGCTCCTCAGCGGGCGGCACGGCTGTTCTCTGGAGGCAACCAGCAGAAGGCCGTCTTGGCCCGCTGGCTGTTGCGGTCCTGCAAGGTGCTGCTGCTCGACGAACCGACTCGCGGTGTCGATGTCGGTGCGCGGTCCGAGATCTACCGGGTGATCGCGGAGCTGGCTGCCAACGGGATCGGAATCGTCATGGTTTCCAGCGAACTCGCCGAACTACTCGGGTTCTGCCACCGCGTACTCGTACTGCGCGAGGGTCACATCGTCGACGAGCTCGATGGTGCGACCAGCACCGAGGAGGAGATCCTGCGGTCGGCTGTCCCGGTTCATCACACGACGAAGGCAGGGTGAGGAAATGGCCGTCGACACCTCCGCAATCGATACCAGGGCCCGCTTACGCCAGGTCCCGGTTCAAGAGCTCGTGCTGCCCGTTGTGATCATTGCCTTGATCATCGTCGGAGTGATCATCAGACCAGGCGTCTTCCTAACCAGCGACAACCTGCTCAACGTCCTCACCCAAGCCAGCATCACCGGCATTATCGCGATCGGTATGACCTTCGTGATCGCCACCGGAGGCATCGACTTGTCCGTGGGATCTGTGCTGGCCGCGGCCAGCATCGCGGGAGGGCTGCTCGCCGATTACGGCTCCTGGATGTTCATGCTTGGCGCGCTCGGCATGGCACTGCTGCTCGGCTCGATCAACGGCCTGGCTATTACGTGGGGCAAGGTCGTCCCGTTCATAGCGACGCTGGCCATGCTGACCATCGCCCGCGGCCTGGCGTTGTGGATGTCGCAGAAGACCCCTATCAGCCTGATCGAGCTGAACATCTTGCAGGGCTTCGGAAGCGGCCGGATCCTGGGCATACCCGTTCCCGCGCTGGTCTTTGTCCTCGTGACCATCGCCGGCTGGGTACTGCTCAATCGCACCACCTTCGGCCGGCACACGCTCGCCGTCGGCGGCAACCGCAGCGCTGCCCGGATCGCCGGAATTCGCTCGAATCGGATCATCTTCGCTGTCTATCTGCTGACCGGTCTATGTGTTGGCATTTCGGCCATTCTGCTGTCCGGCCGACTGGCCAGCGCCTCGCCGGTTGTCGGCAATCTGGTGGAACTGGACGCGATCGCGGCCGTTGTCATCGGCGGCACGGCCCTCACCGGTGGCAAGGCCACCGTGACTGGCACCTTCTTCGGCGTCATCACATTCGGATTGATCTTCAATCTGCTGAATCTGCTCAACATGCCCACCGAGATCCAAGGGATCGTCAAGGGGGCTTTGATTCTCATTGCCGTGGCGCTGCAGCGCCGCGACTAGCTCTGCCAAAAATGGAAAGGAAACGGCATGAAGCGCCCACGATTGTTGGTACTCCCGATCGCACTCGCGACGATCGCACTGACCGCATGTACCAATGAGGCCCAGCAGCCGCAGCAGCCGGCAGCGTCGCAGGCGCCTTCCGCCCAGGAGACCGGTGGCGTCTCCGGTCGTGCCGTAAAGGTTGCCTTTAGCGCACCAGGCGCCGATCACGGCTGGCTCAAGGCGATCACCGACAACGCTCGTACCGCGGCCGACAAGCTTGGCGTCGAATTGCTGCTATCGGAGGGTACGAACGACTCGGCTGCGCAGGTCTCGCAGGTGGAAACGCTCATTAGCCAGAAGCCGGACGTCCTGGTGATCTTGCCCAATGAGGGTGGTCCGCTTACCCCGGTCGCGCAGAAGGCAATGCAGGCCGGCATCCCCGTTGTCAACGTCGACCGCGAGTTCTCAACTCCGGCGGCGTACCGGACCTGGATCGGCGGCGACAACTACGGTGTGGGCAAGGCGGCCGCCGATTTCATCGCCAATGAGCTGAACTGCCAGGGCAACGTGGTCGAGATCCAAGGCATTGCGGGCATCTCGGTGACCGAGTTGCGTACCAAAGGCTTCACGGATGGCATCAAGCGGTGCAACGGCGGTATCAAGATCGTGGCCAGTCAGCCGGCCGACTTCTCGCCCGACAAGGGCCTGCAGGTAATGGAGACGATGCTGCAGGGCCAGAAGAAGATCGACGCGGTGTACACCCACGACGATGACATGGCGATGGGCGTGGTCCAGGCGATCAAGGCCGCCAACCGCGACGACGAGATGTTTGTTACTGGGGCCGGTGGTTCGAAGGATGCGATGAATCTGATCGCCCAGGGCGGCCTGTACCGAGCCACCTTCCTCTACAACCCGTCGATGTCGGGTTCGGCGGTCTCCATTGCCAAGCTGATCGCGGAGAAGAAGGGCCTGAGCGACCTCGTAGAGCCCGAGGTCCCCAGCCGCATCGAGCTACCCGCCACCACTGTCACGAAGGAGAATGTGGCCTCCGTCCAGAACTTGGGTTACTAACCGAATTCAGCTCCGACCGAGCGCGAGATCGCAGGTGCTGTTGCGGACCTACGACATTTAAACGCGCCAGATTTACAGGCCGTTCGGTGTATCTAGAGGGCCGAATTCCCCGTCCCCCTAAGTGCAAGGGTCTTAGACCGCGGTCACTTGCCTTTAGGAGTTCGGACAAATGGTTCAGTCGCCCGACGAAGCCCACTACCGTTTGCTTGCTCACCGCATTTTGGCGGGCAAGGTTGTGCCGTTCCTCGGTGCCGGCGTAAATCTTTGTGGCAGGCCAGACTCAGTGCCATTTACGCTGGGTCGGTTCCTCCCGAGTGGCGGAGAACTTGCCGAGTACTTAGCCGAGATGAACGGTTACCCCGACAAGGACACCACCAATCTGTTGCGAGTCTCGCAGTACGTCGATGTGATGCTCGGCCCCGGACCGCTCTATCAGGAACTTCACGAGGTGTTCGACGCTGACTATCCGCCGACACCGGTACACCGGATGCTCGCTCGCCTGCCGGCGATGATCCGCGACAGCAACAAGCGCTACTTTCCGTTGATCATTACCACGAACTACGACGACGCACTGGAACGGGCATTTGCGGAGGCCGGTGAGGAGTATGACCTGGTCACCTACATCGCTCAGGACCCCAATGGTGGACTCTTCCGGCACAGCAGCCCCGACGGTGAGGCGCGGGTTATTTCCGTGCCGAACAAGTACGACGAGCTGCGCTTCGATCAACGCCCGGTGATCGCAAAGATCCACGGGGCGGTGGGGCGCAGCGCCGAGGACAACGACAGCTACGTGATCACTGAAAACCATTACATCGACTACCTCAGCCATACCGAAATTTCCCAGCTCATCCCCGTAACCGTTGCAACTCGGATGTGCAAGAGCCACCTGCTATTTCTCGGCTACAGCCTGAAGGATTGGAACTTGCGGGTGATTCTGAACCGGTTACGAGATGCAGGTCTGGGCTGGAAGTCCTGGGCGGTGCAGCCGCATCCGGACCAAATTGAGGAAAAGTCCTGGTCCCGACGCGATGTCGATCTGCTGGATGCTCGGCTCGAGACCTATATCGCCGGCCTCACCGCCGCTCTGCTCGAGGCGTCAACCGAGGCGTCAGCCGTGGCGCAGCCGGTGTCATGACCGACGTCTTGACACCCCAAGAGGGTGCACTCAAGGGCGCGCCGGCCTGCCCCTACAAGGGACTTGAGTCATATTCCGAGGCGGACAGCGACTATTTCTTTGCCCGCGACTCCTTCCGGGACCTTATTGCCGCCAACCTGATGGCTAGTCGGCTGACAGTCCTCTACGGACCCAGCGGTGTCGGCAAGAGCTCATTGCTGCAGGCTGGCGTCATGCCGCTGCTGCGGCAGACTTCGGAGGGGGCCTTCAGCTATCTCGCGGTTGAGGACGCCATCGTCGCCTACTGCGGCTCTTGGCGGAACGATCCGTTGCTCGAACTCGGACGCGCGCTCCTCCACGCGGTGCCGACGCCTGTGGCCGTTAGCGACCTCCTGGCCGAGAATCCCACACTGTCGCTTGAGCTGCTGCAGGAGGTGGCGTCGAGGCTTGGGGCGGACATCTACCTGCTGCTGGACCAGTTCGAGGAGCTCGCGCTGTACCACACCGGTGACAGCGGGAAGGCCTTCAACGCCGAGCTGGCGAGGATCATCAAGGCGCCTGGGCTGCAAGTATCGGTGCTCATTGGTGTACGGGATGACGCCCTAGCCACACTGGATCGGCTGGAACCGTACGTGCCGCGCATCCTCGACAACAAGCTGCGGCTGGAGCAGCTAACCCAGTCCGAGGCGCGGGAGGCGATCGAGCAGCCGTTGGTCCGCTACAACGCTTCCGTCCCCACCGATCGGCAGGTGAGCATCGAGCCGCGGCTCGTGGACGAACTGCTTGACCAGCTCCGTACCGGCTCGCTGTCGGTTGCCGAGGGAGGCGAGGGCGTCGTCGCGCACTCAGACTCGGTTGAGTCGCCGTACCTGCAGCTAGTGATGACACGCCTTTGGACGGCTGAGGCCGAAGAGGGCTCCCGCGTGCTGCGCATCGAGACTCTGCGCCGCCTCGGCGGTGCGAGGCAGATTGTCGAGACTCATCTGGATCAGGTGATGGCCGAGCTGAGCGAGGAGCAGCGGGAGACAGCAGCGAGCGTCTTCCGGTTTCTGGTGACGCCATCGGGAATGAAGATTTCCCATACTGCCGAAGACCTCGCCTACTTCGTCGAGGGCGACCGCGCGCGGGTGCGGGACGTACTGGAGCGGCTCGCCTCCGCACGGGTGGTGCGGCCATTGCCGCCCCCGGTCGGCAGCAACCAGCCTCCACGCTATGAGATCTTCCACGACGTCATGGCTCCGGCTGTATTGGATTGGCGCCGTCGTTACGTCACCGATCGGGAATGGATCGCCAGCGAAGCCACGCTCATCCGAGAGAAGCGGGAAGTTGAAGATCGACACCGAGTAACAAGTCGGCAACTGCGTCTGTCCCGGATACTCTCGGGCGCCCTCGCCCTATTGCTGGTCGTAACCGGCTTTCTGCTCTTGCAAGTCTTTCGTAGTCGCCAGGCAGCCGAGCAAGCCACCCTGTTGGCTCGCTACGGCGAGACGTTGCGGACCGATCCGGCCGCCAGCCTCGACTTCGCGCTGCAGGCCTGGGATAAGCGCCAGACTCCCGACGCCGAAGCGGCCGTACGTACTGCTCTGGACGCAGACACCGAGCGGTTGAGAGTAAAGGCGGACAGTGGCCCACTAGCAACCAGCGAGCTCTCTTCCGATGGCCGGCTCTTGACTGCCGGCAAGGATGGCATCGCCAAACTCTTCGACGCAGCCACGGGTCGGCAGCTGCTGTCGTTCCAGCCGGCCGGATCAGCAGGCGGGGTCGAGCTTCAGGAAGCAAAGCTATCTCCCGACGGCAGCCTCGTTCTGACCGTAACGACTACAGGTGAGGTTCGGCTTTACAACGCCACTACTGGCACGGACCTTGGGCTTCTTAGCCACGATAACCAAGCCAACCGAGGCCCTTATGTGAAAGCGGTATGGGGAAAAGTCGGCGGACGCCTCGTGGTGCTCATCTCCGACTGGAACCAGCCGGCCGAGCTTTGGGATCCGCAGCGCCGGCAAGTCATCGCGACGTACGGCATTGCAGCGACGGGCGATGCAATGTTTAGTCCCGACGGCCGCTTCGTCGTCGCCATTGAGACCAGCGAGTCCGGTGATACCGCCGCTGCCAAGGTCGGCGTTTACGACGCGGGCTCCGGCAGGGTTCGGCAACGTTCTCAAGTCGTAGGCATGGCCGCCTACTCGGCGCGCTTCGCTGGGAAGGATTCGCAACGGATCGTGCTCTACGCGATCGAGAAGGATTCCAACTACTGGCATCTGACGTTATGGGATTGGCAGAAAGGATCAGGCAACTTCCTTACCGCGGACTCTGAGGGTCGGGCACCGGGGCTCATCGAGGTCAGCAAGAACGGACGGCTGATAGCGGTGCCGTTGGACAAGAGAGTGCTGATCTATGACGCCGAAATCGGTGAGCAAGTGGGCGAGACCCCTGAGGCGCCTGACTGGATCAGCGCCGCCATCTCCTTCAGTGCCGACGGCCGCTGGTTGGCCACTGCCGGCAACGATGGTCGTGCGCTGGTGTGGATGTCCGACAAGTTCAACAACCGTCCGGTAGCCGAGCTGCTCGGTCACCGGGGTGGACTTGCCGACGTGCAGTTTGATCCAAACTCATCCTCCAGGCTGACAACGGCCGGCTTCGATGGAACGGCGCGGATCTGGAAACTGCCGGAGCGTACGGTGCTGTCCAGCGACGGCGGCTGGATGGTGGAGGCTGCGCTGAGTCCCGACGATCAGCACTTGGTGACGGCCGAGGACGACGGTGTTCTTCGCATCTACGACTCCACTCCAGGTGCTGGACCCGACAGCCAGTGGAGGGAAGCAAACAAGGCCACGCTCAGGTCGTACGGGCGGCTGGTGGGTGCCTCATTCACTCCTGATGGTCAACACGTCGTGGCTGCCGATGAATACAGCTGGGCGCCGGCGGTATGGGACTGGCGGACCAGCAAATCCTTCTACGAACTCGACTTCTGGGATTACTGGATCTCTCAGCCGGTCGTCAGTGCCGATGGTCGCACCGTCGCCGCCGGAGACGCGAACGGAAACGTCATTGTTTGGGACCTGGATAGCCGCAAGATCATTGCGCAGCTCGCTGGGACCGAAGGATCGCCGGCCATGATGGTAGTCGCTGTTCCGGGCTCGGGCTGGTTCGCCGAAGCCAGCACGGACGGCACCGTACGCCTGTGGGATCCAGACCGGCCCGAGGCGCCGCAGCAGACATTGCGCGAAAAGGGCGGCTCACCGGTACGCGCTATCGATATCTCGGCTGATGGCGCGAATCTGGCGAGTGTTTCGGAGAACCACGAAGTTGAGGTCTGGCGGCTTTCCGATGGCGAGCGGATCCAGGCGTTCGAGGGGCCACCGAGCACGAACTCCGATGTCGCCTTCAATCGGGATGGAAGCCTTGTGGCTGTCAGCGCAGCCGACATGAACGTCCACATCTGGCGCTGGGCTGACCAGCACAAGCTCGCGGTTCTCCATCGGCATGGTGACTCGGTTAACAGAGTGCAGTTCACTGCGGACGGGCGCTTGGTGACGGCGAGCGACGACTCGACCGTAGCGGTGTTCGCCTGCACAACCTGCGGCTCGAGCAACGACGTGCTCCAGGACGCTCGGGAACGTGTCGCAGCACACAAACGGTAGAACCCAGAAGCGGTAGAAAGGCGGCGCGAACGATGGCGAATGAGTGGACCAGCCTTGAGATCACACAGCTGGTAGTCGACGCTCTAATGCCAATGGCGCTGCTCGGCCTTGGCCTGCTTGTTGCCCGAAATACCCGCAGACTCGACGCCCTCCGGCACGCGAACCAAACCGTCGTTGCGCGGCGGCTCGAGGTCTTCGTGGAAGTCGCGCCGAAGCTGAACAAGCTGCTCTGCTTCATGGCGTTCGTCGGGCGATGGAAGGACATTACGCCAACCGAAGCGCTGACGCTCAAGCGCGAAGTCGACGAGACGATGTTCACCAACCGTTTGCTCTTTTCTGACGAGCTTTTCGCCGAATATCAACGGTTAATGACCCGATTCTTCGCTATGTATGCGACCGTTGACGGTGACGCTCTGATCCGCGCCCGAATATCGTCCGATCTGGGCGATCGCCGGCACCGACCGTGGTGGAGCCCAGCCATGGCCGCCATGTTCGCCCGAGACGACATCTGCGAACCTGCTGATGCACAGCGCGCGTACACCGAACTATCGGCGGCCTTCCGCGAGGATCTCTACGTCACCGATCTGAGCCGACCGCTCTCGCCACAGGCAGCGAAGGATGGCAGTCGGTACGCGCCTCCCGACGGGCGCGATCAGTCGATCAACGTGCCGCGGCCTAGCACCTTAGCCACGCCCTTGTTCCATGATCAATTAGCCGAGGTTGGTGCCGAACCCAAGGCCCAATAGATAGGTCGCCGCAGCGGCGCCATAGCCGATGCCGAGCTGGCGCAGCGCCCGTTTGAGCGGCGAGGCGCCTGAGAGGATGCCGACGATGGCGCCGGTCGCGAGCAACGCCAGGCCGACGAGCCCGGCCGCGATCACCACGGCAGCCCAGCCGGAGGCGCCAAAGAGGTAGGGCAGCACGGGCACCAAAGCTCCGGAGGCAAAGAAGCAGAAGCTGGAGATGGCCGCGTTCCAAGCCGAGCCCACAGCCTGATGCGGGTCCACGCCAGCCGCTTCGGGAACCCCCGACACGGTGCCGGGGGCATCCAGGTGCAGCGTGGCCAGCACCGTACGCGCATGTTCCTCGGCCTCCGGTGGCGGCATGCCTCGTGCCCGATAGACCAGCGCAAGTTCGTTGGCGTCCACATCCAGATGTGGCAACGCCGACTGCGACTCCGGATCGGGTTGGGTCGATTGCAGCAGCTCGCGCTGAGACCGCACCGAGACGTATTCACCAGCTCCCATGGAGAGCGCTCCGGCCAGCAAGCCGGCGAGGCCGGTGAACAAGACAGTGCGTACGCCAACTCCGGTGGCCCCAATCCCCAACACCAACGCCAAATTGCTGACCAGACCATCATTGGCGCCGAAAACAGCAGCCCGGAACGTACCCGACAGCCGCTCGCGGCCGCGAGCGGCCAGACCGCGCAGCACCTCGCCATGGATCCGCTCATCGGCCGCCATCTGGTCAGTGGCGTGCGGATCGGACTCGTACGGCGACCGACCCTCGGCCCGTTGCATCAGCGCCAACACGAACAGACCCCCGAAATGCGTCGCCAGGAACACCAGCACCCGGGTGCGTAAGCTGCTGCGGCGCGGCGCTCCAACATCGTCACCGAGCAATTCCAGCCAATGCCACTCATGCCGTTTCTCCGCTTCGGCCAGCCGCAGCAAGATATCGCGCTCCTCACCGGTCCGGCGCTCGGCGAGTTGCCGATAGCCTGCTGCCTCAGCGCGCTCGTCGGCGAGATACTGCCGCCAGCGGCGGATCTCAGCAGGCGTACGGTTCGAGGTCCTGGCCACGTCCACATCATGGCAACCGCCGAAATCAAAGACCGGAGGTCCTTGCGATGACACAACCGCGCACCCAGGCTTCGGCCCGCCTGCTCGGCAAGAGCGCGCTGGTAACCGGCGCTGCAGCGGGGATCGGCCGTGCGACGGCGGAGCTGTTCGCTCGCGAAGGCGCGCGTCTGGTGCTCGCAGACATCAACTCCGAAGGCCTGTCGGCGCTGCGCGAGTCGCTGGCGAATGTGACGAACGACGTCGTCCTGGTACGCGCCGATGTGTCGCAGCCTGACGACGTACGCCGCATGATCGACGCGGCCGTAGAAGAATACGGACGCTTAGACATTGCCATCGCCAACGCAGGCATCATCCCGCTGGCCTCCATCGTCGAAGCCAGCCCGGAAGGCTGGGATGAGGTCATGTCGATCGACGGCCGCGGCATGTTCTTGACCTGCAAGTATGCGATCGAGCAGATGTTGATCAACGGCGGCGGGGCGATCGTTTGTCTGTCGTCGATCTCGGGCGTGGCCGGTCAGGCGCGGCAGTCGACGTACGGTCCGGCGAAGTTCGTCGCATCTGGCTTGGCAAAGCATTTGGCTGTCGAGTGGGCAAGGCATGGCATCCGAGTCAATGCGGTCGCGCCCGGAACGATCAACACCGAGCGGGTGCAGCGGCTGCCGGAAGAGCCGGGTGGGCCGGAGTATTTGGAGACCATCAAAGCGGCTCATCCGATGGGGAGATTGGGCGAACCGAGCGAGGTGGCAGAAGCGATCTTGTTCCTTGCCTCCGATCAAGCGTCGTTTATCACCGGCGCCATACTGCCGGTTGACGGGGGATTCCTTGCGCAGTAGGCCGGCGGCCGGCGTATTAGCGGCAGGCGTCCGGGGTACCCAACCAGTATGTTTCGCGATGCGCCATACAACATCGCCATGCTTGCCCCACCCTGGATTCGGATACCACCGCCGAAATACGGCGGCATCGAGCACGTGGTCGCGTTGCTCTGCGACGCCCTGGTAGGCATAGGTCATCGCGTCACGCTCTTCGCGGCACCTGGTTCGCGCTCCTCGGCCACGGTGTATGAGGTGTTGCCCAGATCCCACCCGGATGAGATGGGGCAGTCGCTGTATGAAGCCGATCATGTCGCCAGGGTGCTCGATGTTCTTGACGAGAGGGCCCAGCAACAAGATCCCTTTGACATCCTCCATGATCATTGCGGCTTCACCGCCGTCGCTCTGGCGGACCGCATACCGATTCCTCTGGTGCACACGCTGCATGGGCCGTTCACGCAAGACACCAGCGCCTTCTATCGCGAACACAGCCAAGACGCATGGCTAGTGGCGATCAGCGAGGCTCAGCGAGAGTCGGCACCGCCAGAGGTACGAATCGCCGGCGTGGTGCCAAATCCGATCGAGGTCGAGGATTGGCCATTCCAACCGCAGAAGCAGGACTACGCCTTGTGGATGGGCAGGTTCGAGGACTACAAGGGTGCGCATCGTGCGATCACCGCGGCGCGGCAGGCGAAGATCCCGTTGATCATCGCCGGGCCGGTGCAGTACGGTCAGGAGGCCTACTTTGAGGAGGAGATCGAACCGCATCTCGACGGTGACAAGGTGCGCTACGTCGATGAAGTGGGCGGCGCTGAGAGGGAGGAGCTTTTCGCAGGTGCTCGTACGCTGCTGATGCCTATCACCTGGAACGAACCGTTCGGCATGGTCATGGTGGAAGCGCTGGCCTGCGGTACGCCAGTCATTGCTTTCCGGCAGGGGGCGGCACGCGAGATCGTCCAAGATCAGCTGAACGGCTACTTGGTCGATGACGAGGAATCGATGGCCGCTGCCATTTCCAAGCTCGACAATATCGATCCAGCGGCCTGCCGTGAGTCCGTCGCGTCCCGCTTCAGTCCGCAAATTGTCGCGGAGGGATACCTCAAGATCTACCAGCGCGCGCTGGATCCGCATTCGCTCGCACCCGGTTGCTGAACTCATCGAGGCTTCGGGTGTGATTAGGGCAGACGTTTCGGGGAAATACCGCTGAAGCGGAAAATTTTGGCGGGCTTAAGGAGTGCCGGAAATGCTGACCGACGACATCGACCGCCGTTCCAGTAGAGATCGTTTGAACATCGCGGTGCTAGCCCCGCCCTGGGCACCGGTTACCCCGGAGTCTCGCGATGTTGAACGTGCCATCGGCTTACTGTGTGGCGGCCTGATCGAGCGCGGTCACCGCGTCACTCTTTTCGGAGCACCCGGCACCTCCTGCGCAGCGACCGTTCACGAGGTGCTGCAGCCCTACGGCGTACGCGAACTCGGTTCGGCACCATTTCAGACCGACTACGTCGCTCGCATCTTCGCCACGCTCAACCGGGGGGTCGAACAGGGTAGGCCCTTCGATGTCGTACATGATCATTGCGGATTCGCCGTGATCGCGATGGCTGACCTGATTCCCATGCCCGTTATGCACACCATGCATTGGTCGATCGATGACAAGATGGCCCGCCTTTACGCCCAGTACGCCGATCAGGCCCATCTGGTAGCGACCACTGAAACTCAAGCAGCGGCCGTACCGCCACAAGTGCGACTTGCCGGCGTCGTGCCGAACCCGATCGATCTCCAGGACTGGCCGTTGCAGCCAGATAAGCACAACTACATCGTGTGGACTTGGCGATTCGAACCGCTTCGGGGTGCTCAGGAAGTGATCTCCGCGGCTCAAGCGGCGCACGTGCCACTTGTCTTGTCCGGGCCGGTATGCCGTGGCCAGGAGCGCTGGTTCGCAGCGGAGATCGCTCCTTTCCTCGACAGCGATCAGGTGCGCTATGTCGGAGAAATGACCGACGACCAGCGGCGGCAATTGATCTCAGATGCCCGCGCTTTACTCGTTCCCAACTCTGCCAGCGATGCCTATCAGACCGATATTGCCTGTGCTCTTGCCGCTGGTACGCCGGTGATTGCCGGTGAGCACAGCGCTGCAACCGAGATCGTGGAGTCCGGTCGTAACGGCTATCTGGCAAGCGACGAAGCGGCATTGACGGCCGCTATCAGCGCTTTGGACAAGATCGATCCGCGCGATTGCCGCGAGACCGCGGTGCAGCGTCATGGAGTGGAGGTCGCGGCAGCGCGCTACGAAGCCCTTTATCAGCGCATCGCCGCGCGTCCAGTGCGTCGCCGATCTCATATGACCAGGAGAGATCGTCGATCTGATCTTGTACCCGCTGCACACCATCGGCGGCCGAGGCGGTCTCGCATCGCCCTAAGACATACCTATGACGCATAGGAGGATGAGTTGATCAACTACGAGCTGGACGGCAAGGTTGGTGTCGTCACGGGAGGGGCCTCGGGCATTGGCCTCGCGTGCGCCCATGCGTTCGCCCGCTCCGGCGCGGCGGTGTCCCTGTGGGATCTGAAATCCGATCAGCTGGAGGCGGCAGCGGCCGAATTGGAGCAGTACGGCCGTCCGACGCATACGGCGGTCGTCGATGTGTCTGACTCCGGGCGGGTCAATGAAGCGATGGAGGAGGTAGTAAGCGATCTTGGCCGGGTCGACATCGTGGTGGCCAATGCCGGAATCGGCGGGGAGATGAATCCGACAGCCGAATACAGCGACGACTCCTGGCACAAGGTGATCGGGGTGAACCTGGACGGAGTCTTCTACACCCAGCGGGCGGGCATCCGGGCGATGAAGCGCAACGGCGGCGGTTCAGTGATCAACATGGCATCCATCCTCGGCATGGTGGGCTTCGCTATGTCCAGCGCGTACGTGGCGGCCAAGCATGGTGTTCTCGGTATGACCAAGGCCGCCGCCTGGGAGCATGCCGCCGACAACGTACGGGTGAACGCCGTTGGGCCCGGCTTCATCCTGACGCCGCTGCTGGATGAGAACTTGGACCAGACGGCAATTGATTACCTGGCCAGCCAGCATGCATTGCAGCGGATGGGTCGGCCGGAGGAAGTTGCTGAGCTGGTTGCATGGTTGGGCAGCGACGCGTCTTCGTTCGTTACCGGTACCTATTACGCGGTGGATGGCGGTTACCTGGCACGCTGAGGACTTCGCCGAGGCCTACCTGGCTGATCGGTAGCGAGCCAGGCCGCGCAGCTCCGCCCACAGCGAATCAAGATCACCTGAGGTGCCGGTTTCTCGAATATCCACCAGCCGCTCCCAGACCGGGGACTCAAGAAAGTCATCTGGCTCAATGGCGATCGAGCGGTCCAGATATTCCTGGGGCGGCGTCTGCGGATCAGGCCGCAGCAGATACGGCTCCTCTTCTGCATAGGCGTCTTTCAAGACTGAAGAGGCTTGATCAACACCAATCACCACAGCCGTACCAGTCGGCGCGGTATTGACAAGCAGTACGACCAGATCCGGACGCCGCCGGCGAAGAGTCTCGACAACCTTGTAGACGTCGCCCGTCCACGGCTCGGTCTTCCGATCACGAGCCGCCTCGAGCCCATTGCGCGGCAGCACGTCGTCGATCACGATGACGCCGGTGTCGGCCATGAACGGCTCAATATTGATGAAGTCTCGCAGCGCAAAATCCGACAGGTGCATGCCGTCGATGAATGCAAGATCAACTGGAACGCCATCGAAATGTGCCAGCGGTTCCTCGCCGGCGAAGAAGTCATCGCTAGTCGCCTTGATCAACTGCACATCGCAGTGGATCGGATTGTCGATCTTGAACACCGGATCCACACCGATGGAACGGCAGCGCGACAGCACCATACTGCGTCCGGTCCTAATGCCGATTTCCAGGTATGTCCGAGGTCTGGTCTTCTTATGGAGCCCTTCCAACAGCTCGTGGCGGGTCATCCTCGGCTCGGGGTGCGGCACGAACGGATCGGGAGGCTGCCAAGGAGACGGCTTCGGGACTGGTCGAGGCTTGTGAGCTGTCGGCGGCGCCGGTGGCTTCGGGGCCGGCTTCTGCTTCGCGACCGGTTTCTTCGGCTCTTCCACCGCCAACCGCTTAGCCAGCGCATTGCGGGCTCTCCGTTCCGCTCGGCGTATCCGGTTCGTGCGCTCGCGGCCGATGGTGGACTCAAGCATCGTGCCCACCATGCTGCGAATGCCCATGCGTTCTCCTTGGACAGCTTTTCAGGCACTGCTCGCGCAAGCGACGCTCGCAGTGCTGGCGTGGCCCCATTATGACTTTGCCCGCAGCGCCGCTGGCCGTTGCCGACGCCCACTCAATACAGTGGGCACTTGACAACAGGAGGTCCGATGCTGTTGGTGCCCAAGCAGTTACAGCGCGTTGGCATGACGGGGAACGTGCCTTACTACGGCGGCCGATTCACACCCGCCCAGGCGTACGGCGCATCTCATCCAACCGCGCCGCCGCCGTCTTTCGCGGATCCGATGACTGGCGGAGCTTTCGTACGCGCGCCTGTGCCGACGAAGGATCAGCAACCGGCACGTCCTGCCTCCCCGAGCCGAGCTGACGCCGAGGCGGCGCTGCGACAGCTGCTGAACAGCGGAGTGATCTCCCAGGCCGAGTTCGACGAATTGCGGAGACGGGCGACACGGTGACCGGGCCGGTGCAGGTCTTGGTTGTGGGCTTCGATCGGCCGACGTTTTCCGGTGAGGTGTTAGCGGAGTTCACCCGGCTACGAGAGGCCGGAATCGTACGACTTGTCGACCTGCTTGTCGTCTCGCACAGCGAGCAGGGCGTTCTGGAGACCTTGGCACTCCCCGAAGAGGTCGAAGCCGATTTCGGCGATGTAGCCGCCCAAGTCTTTGGTCAGTCGCAGGCCGCGGCGGAGGCGGAAACTCAGGCTGCTGAGATCGATGACGCCTCGATGTGGTCACTTGCCGATGCAATACCGGTGGGAAGCACTGCCGCCGTAGCACTGATCGAACACCTGTGGGCGGCTCCACTCAGCGCCGCCATCCAGCGGGCCGGGGGCAGCCTGCTTGATGAGACCTGGCTGGCACGCGCGGACCGCGAACTGCTCGATGATCTGATCGCCGACCGCCAGACCTGATATCCAAGGGCAATTTAACCTCTTGATCATGACTCCTCCGAGTCCGCTCGGAGCAGATTGAGCACCGCCCTTTCGATCTTGCCATGGGTCGTACCGTCAGAAAGATCAGAATCGGTCGCTGCCAACTGCGGCGAAATCGTCACCCCATCGTTGAAAAGATCAATAACCCGCGGGTCGACGTAAGAGGAGCGCGCGACTGCCGCTGTATTGCCGAGGTAGCCGGCCACCTCCTTCATCGCATTCGACACAGCACGCTTACGAGCCCTGATCGTTTTCGCGCTCTCGTTAGCCCCCGCCAGCATCACCTCGGCGATCACTGTGCCATGCCAGGTACGGAAATCCTTCGCCGACATCTCCTCACCGACTTGGGTCTTGATATAGCTATTGATGTCAGTGGAGCTGACGTCGCGCCAGTGCTGTCCGTCTTTATATGCAAGCAATTCCGGTCCACCGCCGCGCCGGTCAAGCAGATCGCGTACGGCCTGCAGCACAAGATCATCTGCGAGTGCCACGTAGCGTTCCTGGCCGGATTTCGCGACGTAGTTGAAGATCACCGAGCCATTCTCGATCGAAACGTGCTCTTTGTGAATCGTTGCCAGACCGTAGCTGTTGTTCTCTCCCGCGTACGCCTCGCCGCCGATCCGGAAAAAACCAAGATCAAGAAGCCGAAACGCCGTACCGAGCGCCCGCTCGTACGACATGCCCGCCAGCCCTAGATCTTGTGCCACCGCTTCCCGCGCCGCCGGCAGCCGAGCCGCAACCTGCAACACCCTGTCGTGCTTGAGTCGATCACGTTGCAGCCGCCACTGCTCGTGGTAGAGGTACTGTCGACGCCCCGCGTCGTCGGTGCCGACCGCCTGCAGATGACCGTTGGGTACCGGGCAGATCCAGACTTGCTCCCAGGCAGGAGGGATGACCAGCAGCTTGCAACGCTGGACCTGCTCATCGGCCAGGCGATTCCCGGATTCATCCAGATAGACGAATCCCTTCCCAGACCGCCGTCGCGTCCATCCCGGATCTCGCGGCGAGACCCTCCTAAGTCGCGGCACATTTCAGTTGTACCCGCGTACGCCCGACCCACTACAAATACGGGACCTAAGGCACCTTAGGTACCTCAGACGCCGGCACCTCAAAAAGATCGGCAATCTGCACCATGTGCGGCCTCCCTCCTTAGAAAGACGATGGTTATCAAGAAGACAAGGAGGCCCGAAATGAGTTTGATCAACGACTACACCTACCAGGCAATGACCGATGAGCGGGAGCGGGAGATTGCCCGACAGGCCGAGCAGAACTGGCACATCCGGGCGGCGTTGAGCGGCCGACAGAGCTGGTGGAGCAGGCTGCAGGCGCGCCGCGAGCGGCGGGTTCACCTCGCAACCGAGCATTCGACCCGGCGCGGAATGGCGAGCCCGGTGGCACGATAGTGCTTATGGTTCGAGCCGCGAGATCTGCTGCCACAGCGCGCATCGACCACATCGTCGGGCGAGCTGAGCAGCGGACCCAACTCAACCGCATCCTTGATGAGGTCATCGACGACGGGAGCCGGTTCGTGATCATCGGCGGTGATGCGGGCGTGGGCAAGACCACTGTTGTTGAGGCGTTCATAGCCGATCTTTTTGGCCCGCTGGCCGATCGCAAGGCACAGCTGATCCGGGGTCAATGTGTGCCCATGGGCAGCGAGGGTCTGCCGTACGCGCCAATCGTCGGCGCACTCCGCGATCTAGTTGCCCAACACGGTCGGGAACAGATTGTGGAGTGGGCCGGCGCCGGCCGGCACGCGCTCGGTGCGCTGCTGCCGGACCTAGGAGCGTCGACAGGCGAAGCCGACGACACCATTCGGTTGCAGCTCTTCGAGACCGTCACCATGCTGTTGGAGCGAGCCAGTGAGAACGGTCCGCTCGTCGTCGTCATGGAGGACATCCACTGGGCCGACGAGTCGACTCGGCATGTGCTCCGCTTCCTGGCTCGAGCCCTAACCGACGCGCCGGTAATGATCATCACCACCTACCGCAGCGACGAGCTGACGCGTCGGCATCCGTTACGCCCCTTCCTCGCTGAAGTCGGACGCTTCCCCGGCACGGTACGCATCGACATACCGGGCCTTGATCGTTCCGAGGTCGCCGAACTGCTAACCCAGTTGCTCGAGCGCCCGCCGAGCAACGTGGTGATCGACTTGGTCTACAAGCGCAGTGAAGGCATTCCGTACTTCGTCGAAGAACTGACCAGGTCGGCGGCCCGCGGCTGTATCGATATGCCAGACACACTCCGCGATGCCTTGAACGTACGTGTCTTGAGCCTGTCAGATCGGACCCAGCAAACCCTGCAGCTCGCGGCTGTTGCCGGCACTCGCGTTGATCATGAGCTGCTGGCGGCCGCGGCCGACGCCTCGGACGGAGACCTTGAGAATCAGCTTCGGGAAGCGATCGACGCCTCCGTACTGATGACCGACGAGACCGGTTATGCCTTCCGGCACGCATTGCTGCGTGAGGTTATCCACGATGACCTGCTACCGGGTCAGCACGCTCGGCTCCATGCCCGTTTCGCGATGCTTTTGGAGGAGCACCCGGAGCTGATGAGCGCCGAGGCTGCTCCAATGGAAATCGCCCATCACTGGAACGCGGCACACGAGGTGAACAAGGCCTTCCGTTGGGCATTGACGGCGGCAACCTCACGTGGCGCGGCTTTTCATGAGGCCCTCAAAATGTATGAGCGTGCCCTGGAACTGTGGGATCAGGTCGATGATCCCGAGTCGGTGGCTGGAGCGCACTCGAGCCTGCTGATGCGCGCCGCGTACGCAGCCGAAGACGCCGGTGAGACCGAGCGGGCCCTGGCGCTGGTGAATGCCGCGCTTGAGGAGATGGATCCCGAGCGCGACCGACGCGAGCGGATCGAAGCGCTGCTGGTCAAATCACGGAACAAGGCTGACTTGATCACTTCCGGTGGCGTCGAAACCCTTCGGGAGGCTCTTCAGCTGCTCCCCGAAGACGCTGATCCCACGCTACGAGCTCGGGTGCTGGAGAACCTCGCCCGTCGGACCATGCTCAACGGCGATGCGGCGCATGGTGTGGAGCTTTCCAAGCAGGCTGTGGACGCCGCAGCGCTGGCCGACTCGGACCCGGCAACGGCAAACGCTCAGATGACGCTCGGCATCAGTCTTGGAGCCTCTGGTCAGGAGACCGAGGCCATCGCCGTCTTGGAGCGTGTCGGTGACCTAGCCCGCGCCAGCACCCGGACCATGCTGCGCTATTTCATCAACTACTCAGACGCTCTGAATCATGTTGGCCGCTTCGATGACGCTGTGCGGGAGGCCATGAGCGGTGTGGACATGGCCCGTGATCTTGGGTTGCAGCGCTCGATGGGAGCGACGCTGGCCGGGAATGCCGCTGAGCCGCTGCTTGCGCTCGGACAGTGGGGACGGGCCTCGGCCATGATCGAGAGGGCGCTGGAACTGGATCCGCCGGCGAACCATTATGCCCACCTGCGGCTGCTTCAGACCTGGCTGTTTGTGTGGCGCGGGCAGCTTGATGAGGCGGAGGCGGTGTTGACCGAATTCCGGCCCATGATCAAGAAGGATAGCCTTTCGCCTCAGTACGGCAGCCAGGCGATCCGAACCGACGCCGAGTACGCAGTCGCCGTTGGTGATCATCGGCGCGCCTGGGCCGACGTCCGGATTTTCCTTGATCATTGGCAGCACTATCACTGTGCCGTCGTCTATCCCGTGCTCGCGGTTGGTGCCGCCGCGGCGCGGGCGCTTGATCAGAATGAGGGTTCCACAGAACGGGTGGCGTTGATCAATGACGTCCTTGATCAAAAGGCCCTTCCGGTACGGATCCGGGCGTTCTGGGAGCCTGTGATCCGCGCTGAGCTGGAGGATACGGCCGAGGCCTGGCGGTCTGCACTCGATGAGCTGGCAGCGCAGCAAGGGCCTGCCCATCTGCGCCCGTACGCCGGCCTGCGGCTCGGTCAGCATCTGGTCGCTGGCCGGGAGCGCAACGAGGCCAAGCATGTGCTGGCTTCGGCCTCAGCCGAGGCGGTGGCCCTGGGATCAACCCTGCTGGCTGATCGAATTGGTGCGTTGTCGCAGCGTGCTGGTTTCGCGGTGGCGCCGCCTCCGGAGAAGAGTCCTGTGGCTGGTCTGACGCCGCGTGAGATCGAGGTGCTGCAGCTGGTGGCGGCGGGACGGTCCAATGGCGAGATCGGTACGGCGTTGTTCATCAGCACCAAGACGGCCAGCGTGCATGTGTCGAACATCTTGGCCAAGCTCGGGGTAAGCAGTCGCGGCGAGGCCGCTGCCGTCGCTCATCGGATCGGTCTCACCGCGCCCTAGAGACTGACCCGGCTCGGACGTCCCCTTCACTACTGAGCCCTCAAAACCTGACACGGGTTCCGCGTGCGGCTGGTTTATACGGCGTGTCGGAGGAACTGGCGTCAGATTCTGAGGGAAATTTCCGAGCCCTTTGCTGTCCCCGCCGGCGTGGCAGTTGCGCTGGGCGTTGGACTGACCGTGGACACGGGGGATCCAGTTTCCGCACTGCTAGCCGCATTCACGCCGGATTGCGGCTCGGCCGGCTGCGCACCACATGCAACGAGCAGGAGAAGTACGCCGATGAGCGGCCCCCGAGAGCCGCTTCATAGGCCAACACCGTACCGGGCGGACTCGAACAACTCGGCCGCTATGGTGGACGAGTGAAGTGGAAGGTGGTACTCGCCGTCGGGGCTATCGCCGGAGGCGCTTTGTGGTTCGTACGCCGTAGGTCCCGTCGAGCGGAACAAGATGCCGAGCTGTGGGCCGAGGCCACCGACCCGATCGCCCGGTTCGGCGAGTCGTGACTCTCTAACTCAGCGTGTAGTGAACATCCCGGTGACCTTATCTGGGAGGCCACCATCAATTAGTAGCGTTACCAGGTCACCGCCTTGCAGCTTGGTGTCGCCGCGTACGGGCAGCAGCATCCCGTCCCGGACGACGATGCTGATCCAGATGTCACTCCCCATCTCGGCGACTTCCGCCACCGTTCGACCATCGACCAAGGATCCCGCCGCGACGCTGACCTGATGGGCGGTGTCTGGTTCGGTCTGGAGGCGTACGCCGACTGCCCAGGGCTCGGGAATCACGGGCTGCATCGGTATTCCCAAACGCTGCGCGACGATTGGAGCCAGACTGCCTTGGACGACAACGGAGAAGATCACTACGACAACGACGATTCCGTACAGTCGTTGGGTATCCGGCAGCTCCGCGGCGAGAATCAGCTCACCGAGCAAGATCGGGACCGCACCCTTGAGCCCGGCGAACAGTACGAACACCCGCTCGCCACGATCAAGTTCAGCGGGCAGCAGGCAGAGGCCAACCGCGAGCGGCCGGATCACCACAGCCAGTGCTAGACCCAGGATGAGTCCGGGCAGCCAGACATCTATTCGCCCCAAGACCCGTAGGTCGATGGTGAGTCCCAAGACCACGAATGCCACGATCTCGGCGAGCCCGGCCAATGCCGCGTGAAACCGTTCGATCTCGTGTTGGTACGGGGCGCGACGGTTCCCGATAACGATCCCGGCCACGAAAACGGCCAAGAAGCCCGATCCATGCAGCAAGGTGGTCACTCCGTACAGCAGCAGCACGCTCGCGAGCGTGCGCAGTGGATACAACGCCTCACTCGGCAGCGAAACCCGGCGCATGAACCAGAGCAAGGCGAGACCGCCGGCGATGCCAGCCGCCAATCCAACCGTCATCTGAAGCAGGAAATCCGCCGCCACCCGGCCAAAAGCGACTCCGTTGACCCCGCCGACAGCAAGCAGCCCACCCATCAGGGCGATCCCGACTGGATCGTTCGCCCCGGACTCGCCCTCCAAGATTGTGCCGCTGCGCCCGGCGATCTCCTGCTGACCGAGCACCGAGAACACCACCGCCGGATCGGTCGGGGATACCGCAGTCGCCACCAGCAGAGCGACGTACCAGGCCAGTCCGAACGCCACGTGCATGAGCAGGCCGCCGGCGGCCGCGGTCAGAAAGGTGCCGACTACGCCGACAATGATGATCAATCCGAGTGCAGGTCGGAGGCGCACCCAGCCGATATGGCGGCCGCCATTGAACAAGATCAAAACCAGCGCCACCGAGACAATCAGCTGAACCGTCTCGTCCTGCGGTGTCGGGGCGCCCGGAACAACAAGCGCGCCGATCGCGGCAGCGGCGAGCATCCATACCGGCGCCGGAATGCGAAGTCGGGTCGAGAGCCGATTCACCAAGACACCGGCAAGGACCGTGGCGCTGGTCAGCGCGATGACTAAGGCAAACCGGGCCGTGTCGGACACGAGGCCATTCTTCAGACTTGTCAGACTCTCAGCGGGCTATAGCACTCTCAGAGTCTGACAAGTCTGCAATGAGAATGCCGCCTGGGTGGCGAGTCATCCATCTGAATGAGTCGCGCTCCGCATCGTCAATCGTTCGGCAGCCTGTTGAGTGCGGCAGGGTGCGCGTCAATCTGGATATATGACCTCATCGACTCAGCCTGCTCACATTGACTCGATGCGTACCGCGGCCCGTGCGGCGGCCACCAGCACCAATCCTCGCGGCTGGTGGTCTCGCATGGCGCCAGTGCTGGTCCTTCTGGTGACTGCACCCCTAGTCGCCGAGTTTCTCCTTGGCGACGTGACTCTGGTGTCGCTGCCTGCCCTGGCGATCTTCATCCCGTTGTACGGCGGCGGCGCGGTCTTGATCAGGGAAGTCGTACGCCGCAAGGGAGGCGGCTGGCCTGCCATCGTGGTACTCGCTGCGGCGTACGGAGTGATCGAGGAGGCGCTGGCGACCCAGTCGCGCCGCAATCGTCATCATCACGTTGTGGTCGCGCCGGCCTGGCTGGGGTGACAGGCAGATATTGGCTCTGGCAGCGGGTGCCCTCTTCGCGTACGCCTGGCACGCCTTCATCGGGCGGCCCGCCTTTGACTCCGCCTCCCTCGTCATCACTCGGATCAGCAACGTGGTGTTCGCCGCACTTGCAGCAGCAGCCGTCTGGATCGCCGCCCGACGGACTGCCTAAGACGCCGATAGGACTCGCTAACTCGGCGGTTACTCTGGCTGGTTGTTCGCCGGCCCGGCGATTCGGTATGGCGTGTCGAAGCCCTCGTACATGAGGTGCGCGACCATGCCTTGGGCGGCGTGTTTGAGGTTGTGGCAATGGTCCATCCAGATGCCTGGGTTATTTGCCACGAAGGCGACGTCATAGTTCTGGTTGGCCAGAACGTTCAACGAGTCCACCCACCACGGACTCCCCGTGGCTCGTACCCCATTGCGAGCCAGCACGACCACGTGATGACCATGCAGATGCATCGGATGCACCTCGCCGCTGCGGTTCTCGATGTGTACCACGACGACATCGCCCTCACGCACGACGTACATCGGGACGTTCGGGAAGAGGTGTCCGTTGATCGACCACCACATGCCCGGGCGGCCTTTTACAAAGCCGGGTCGACTACCAATCAGATAGTCGAACCGTCTGGTGGGGTGGGCCGGATCAAAGCCGAGTGGGGCCGGTGAACCGTACGCCAGCAGGTCGAGGTCGGTGTCGGGTTGCGGCGGCGCCGGTACGTCGGCACCTGCGGGTCCGATGATCATCGCGCTCGACTTGGACAGCTGAATCCGCACCGCTTCGCCGTTTCCAGGTCCTCGCACCTCAAGATCGGCTCGGGCGCCCGCAGTGAGGGTCACCGAGCTGCCTGACACCTCGGTCGGCCGATACACATCGGTACCATCCACGGCGAGCAGCCGGTAGGCGCCACTACTCCAGATCTTCATCGGCCCGTTGTCGGTGTTGATCACCCGGACCCGGACTCGCTCGCCAGGATGCGCCGGCACGTGGAGATCGTCATCCTTGCCATTGATGGTTCGAACGCCGCCGTACGTGTGCGCGATCGCGGAGACGTCCACCTGCTGGGTGATGCCTGACTTCGGCATTATCACCAGTGATCCGAGCAAACCTCCGGCGACCTGAGGGTTGGAGACCTGGTGCGAGTGATACCAGAACGAGCCGGCCTGCTCGGCGACGAAGCGATAGGTGAACTGACCTCCGACCGGCACCGCATCTTGAGTCACACCGGCGACGCCGTCCATGGCACTGGGAACATCCACTCCGTGCCAGTGCAGCGTGACACCATCGGCGACCGATTCGTTGCGCAGGTGCACCTCGATCAACTCGCCTTGGGTAGCGCGGATCTCCGGTCCAGGCGAGGTGCCGTTGATCGTGAATCCCGAGAGCGACCGGTCCGCAATAGCTAGCGTCTCTTGTCGAGTCACCAGGTCGACGCGTACATCTGCAGGTCGTGCTGGATCGACGATCATGTTGGTGACCGAGCGCACTGGTGCCGAGGCCTTGCTGTGATCATGGCTGTGCATGTGTCCGCCGGCGCCGGGATCAGTGGCGGCTCTACCGCCGTAGTCGAAATACCCCATTTCCATGACCGAGTAGCTGGCCGGCACCCGACTGTCCTGCCAAAGCCAGGCCAGCGGGGCCACGATCGCGACGGTTGCCAGGATCGGCAGGAGAACCTTCAACACCCGCCGGCCGCGGCGGCCGAAATCACTGCTCATCACACCGGCGTGGCGGCAGGCGCCTGCTCGTCCACGACCGCGGCCGGTGCCGCCGCGCGTAGCCGACGACCGGCGTAGATCGCGATGCCAAACAGCGCCAAGGCATTGAGGCCGTGCAGCGCACCGGCCAGAGGGAAGTCATGGCCTAGGCCTCCGAGCTGGGTCTGGACGATCACCAGCACGAACACGACCACAGCCCATCTGATCGCCCCGCGCACCTTGGTGAAGAACGAAATGATCAGCAATAGCAGCGCGATCCCCGGGATCACGAAGAACCCGTTGTTGATGTGCACCATGATGCCGGCAACCTCTGGAAATGGCGGCGTCCCCTCGCTCTCCATGATCGACTTGTCGAACACCCCGCCGGCATCGACCCATTTGCCGAGTCCGGCAATCGCCCAGACCATGACCATCGCCTGAACGGCCACTTCGGCGGCCACCAGATACGCCAGCACCTTGTACGCGGTTTTCATCACACTGCCTCCTCATCACGCGCCAGGCGAACTCCTCACAACGGTGTCCTGAGACGGTGTGGTGGCGGAATGAGGTAGGCCGCAAAGCCCATGGAGGCTGACCACGGGGTCATAGCGGTAGGCCAGCCCCGTATAAGCAGAGCAGGATTCGGCGGATCATAGACGTGTGACCATCCCCCGGCTTCGGTTCTACGTGCTGACGACGTTGGCCGGGCTCGTCATCGTGTGGGCGCTGATCACCGAGGCGATGTCTCCCAGCCCGTCACGCTGGGATCTGGTTGCCATCCTCATGGTCATCCCTATGTACGCCGCGGGCGCATGGCTAACGTGGCGGCTGCCCACGCATCCCCAAGCAGTTCGGTTACTCGTCTGCGGGACCGCAATGGTGGTCGGGCTGGCCGCCTGGCTTGCTCAATTGCCGTGGTCCCCGGTGCTGAGCGCGCTATATCTCGAAGCGGCAGCGGTGGCGTTGCTGGCTATGGCGCTTCTGATTGGGAGCTTTCCAGACGGTGTCGTCGAACGCAGGTGGCAGCGGCTGGCTCTGCGCTGCTCGTGGATCATTCTCATTGGTGCGCCGCTGGCTCTGCTTGCTTCACCTGCCATGCCAGTCTCCTCCGACCTTGCGATCCCCAACCCGTACGCGGTGAGCTGGCTCGGCTGGTTGGCGCAGCCGGCCGCCTGGCTGGCACTCAACTACGGGTGGGTCCTACTGGTCGGCGTGCTGGTCCTGTGTGCCCGCTTTGCCGCCGCTGATGCCGCTGGCCGGGCTCAGCTGCGAGTGATCTTCGTTGTCGTTCTCGGGCTGCTGTTCTATTTCGCGGGCACGGTGGTGTCGGCACTTGGCCCACCCGATGACTCGGCTCTGGTCGCGACCCTGATTACCCTCGGGTGGCTGACGGCGATTCTGCTCCCCGGGGCGATCATCTACGGGATTCTGCGCCATAGACTCATCGACCTGGACCTCTTCGTCCGCAAGTCCGTCGCGTACGGCGCTGCATTCTTGCTCATCGCGGCGACCTATGCAGTCAGCGCGGTCGCTGCATCCGCCGGCCCGGCCACTTGGGTGCCAGTAACCCTGGCCGTCACCGTCACCATCGCTGCCGCGCTCGCCTTCCAGCCCCTGCGCCGGCGACTCGAATCCGCCGTCAGCACAAGGCTGTTCGGCGATCGCGTGCAGCAGTACCAGCTACTCAAGAACCTCGGCACGACCATGGAGCAGACAGCCGAACTCGACGAGCTGCTGCCTCGACTCGCGCATGCGGTACGCGACGGAATCGGTGCCAGCTGGGTTCAAGCCCGGTTGTGTGAGGCGGATGGCAGCTGGCTCGACCAGCCAGTAGGCGTGGCAGGCGAGGTGACCGGCGAGAGCGCCGCCGGCGTCGACCTCGTCCGCGCAGGCGAGCACGTCGGGCGAATCGATCTTGGTCCCAAGCCTGGAGGCTATGCTGCAGCTGATCTTGAACTGCTGGCCACCGTGGCCTCGCAGGCCACGACAGCAGTCGCCAACGTTCGGCTCGCGACTCAGCTCAAGGAGGGACTCGATCAGCTGTCCACTTCCCGGGTACGCCTTATTGCCGCCCAGGACGCGGAGCGTCGTCGCATCGAGCGCGATCTACATGACGGCATCCAGCAGGAGGTCGTGGCACTGATCGCCGGTCTTCGCCTCGCTCGCAATCGGCTCAGCCGTAATCAGCTCACCGAGGACGAGCTCACTGATCTGCAAGATCAAGCTCGCGAAATGCTGGGGGAACTCCGAGAGCTTGCACACGGCATCCACCCGCCGGTGCTCACCGACAACGGCCTTGTCGCGGCGCTGGAGTCGCGAGTTGTCAGGTTCCCGATCCCTGTCGAGATCGTTGCTGATGATGCAGTACGTGCCGAGCGGTTCTCCGAGGATGTGGAAGGTACGGCGTACTTCGTCGCCTGCGAATCTCTCACCAATGTGGCCAAGCACGCCGGCACCGACGGCGCCCGGATAAGGCTGTCGCGTTATTACAACCTGCTGTGCCTAGCCGTAGAGGACAGCGGTCGAGGCTTCCAGCCCAACGGCGCGCGCTCTGGTGGGCTTGCCAACATCCGCGATCGCGTCGAAGCGCTGCATGGGCGGTTGACCATCGAGAGTCAGGTAGGTGCCGGTACCAGCATCCGCGCGGAACTCCCGCTATCGCCCCGAGGCGCTGATGCCTGAGAAGTTAAAAGTCGTCATTGCAGAAGACAACTACCTCGTCCGGGAGGGCGTACGGCGGTTGTTGGAAGACTCCGGGCAAGTCGAGGTGCTGGCCTGTGTCGGGGATGCTCGCGAGCTGCTTGACGCGGTCCGACGCCTAACCCCGAGCGCGGTACTCACCGACATCCGTATGCCGCCTGGTCACCATATGGAAGGCATCGAGGCTGCCCGCGCGATTCGCGCCGAACATCCCGAGATCGGTGTCGTCGTGCTGTCGCAGCATACGGACGAGAGCTACGCGCGAGCCCTTTTCAGTGACGGCTCGACCGGCTTGGCGTACCTGCTCAAAGATCGAGTCGGTGATCTTGAGGATCTGGTTCGGGCGCTCAATGAGGTGGTGTCCGGTGGGTCGGTGGTCGATCCGTTGATCATCGATACTCTCGTCGCCCGGCAGCAAACCCGCTCCGCAAGTCCGCTCAGCTCGCTGACCCCACGTGAGCTGGACGTCCTGCGGGAGATGGCCCAGGGCAAGACCAACGCCGGTATCGAGCAGGCATTGTTTCTGTCCGAGTCGACGGTCGAGAAGCACGTGAACTCGATCTTCACCAAACTCGGCATATCGGCAGCGCCGGTTCACCGTCGGGTAGTCGCCGTGCTTGCCTTTCTTGAGAACGCTCCGGTTTCCCGAATGTGAGAAAGGACACATGCTGGAGTTTCGCTCATACGTTCGAAAACTGTCGGTGCTGACTGCGACGATGAATGCATGACGGGGGAACAAGACGACACCCAACATGACAGTTGCGCGGCTCGGGAGACGGTGGCGGATGCCCGCCGGGAGGCCGCCAAAGCGCAGGCGCGGCTGGCCGAGGCGGCGATGCGGTACGCCGATGCTCGGATCGCCGAGGACACGGCCGCGGCCGACCGCCAGGCGACGAGTAAACCGGGTCGTGCCAAACCCGGCGAATTCGTGGCCGATGAGTTGTCGGTGATGCTGCGGGATCAGCCGTATCAGGTGCGCTGCCTGCTGGCCCGGACCCGGCGGCTGATTCGCGGCCTGCCTACCGTCTGGGAAGCCTTCCAGCGCGGCGATGTGGATGCTGAACAGGTCCGGGTAATCGACCGGGTCGCCCGTCGGGTCACCGAAGCCACGACCCTCGCTGCGATCGATGAGCAGGTCATCAATGCCGCCCAAACCAAAACCCCCAAACAGCTACAGGTGTGGCTGTTGCGGCTGATCGTGCGGCTCGAGCCACTGGCATTTGAGGAGCGGCACCGCCGCGCCCTCACCGACCGCCGAGTCACCGTGGTACAGGGTGCCGACGGCATGGGCTATGTCACCGGAGAAGTCTCCGCAGCCGACGCGGCCGCCATCGACGGCATGCTCGCCGCCGCCGCCCGGAGCCTGGGCGCGGATGATCCACGCACCGACCAACAACGCCGCGCCGACCTGTTCGCCGACCTACTACTCGGCCGGCTCGCCTTCGACGACAACACCAACGACGACGAGGACAGCGAGTCAGATGGCGCCGAGACCACACCCGCCGAGCCGACCACTGAAAACACTGAGAACACTGACAACGCTGAGAACACTGACAACAGTGACAACACTGAGCCCGCCGACGCCGGCACCATCCAGTGGCTGGAAGTTGAGGTCATCGACCCCGACACCGGTGAACTGCTCGGCACCCAACTGCAACCAGTGGACGGCGACGGGCAGCCGATTGGGGAACCGGTCGACCCGGCCACCCACCAGCCGCCTGGACACAAACCCAAACTCATCCGGCGACGACGCACGATCCGCATCGGCGTCGTCGTGCCACTGTCCAGCCTGCTCGGCGCCACCGACACGCCCGCCGAACTCGCCGACCGATCCGGATTCATCCCCGGCGAGACACTGCGGCAACACATCGCCGACGCCCTCGACACCAACAGCAGCACCGAGGTGTTGTTCACCCGGCTCCTCACCGACGACGGCGGCCGGCTGCTGGACACCACCGAACTCGGCCGCCACGCCTCCACCCGGCTCGCCGAAGCCATCAAAATCCGGGCCGGAACCTGCCGCTTCCCCAGCTGCACCGTACC
>Ga0307416_100000148_pt1 | contig 41443 bp, 41 predicted proteins | sample DK1Cmetagenome_2_FD_203821 | JGI IMG/M metagenome (GOLD analysis project Ga0307416, IMG submission 203821) | Maize rhizosphere microbial communities from greenhouse at UC Davis, California, United States - DK15-C-3 | ecosystem: Host-associated > Plants > Roots > Rhizosphere > Soil | place...
GCTGGCGGCACACCCGCACCGGATACCACACCACCGTCCGAGCCCACCGATCTGACGGCCGTCGCTGATCGCACCCAGGTCACCCTCACCTGGAACGCGCCGGTCGAGACCGACGACGTCGACAACTATCAGGTCTGGTACAGCACCAGCGCGACGACCGGCTTCGCACAGGCGGGTACACCTACAGGTACGACCTTCACTGTAGGATCCCTGTCACGGCGTACCAGGTACTACTTCTGAGTGCGCGCCGTCGATACCTCGGGCAACATAGGTGCCTTCAGCGCAACGGTCTCGGCGCGCACCAAATGAGCTAGTGACCCTGACAGTGTGAGGTCAGGCGATCTGCACGACGGTGGAGGTGAGCCGAGCTTGTTCGGCGGCCCAGGTCACGAGGTGTGAGGCCAGGCTCTCTTCGGGGACTGTGAGATGGTCCTCGGGCCGGCCGGAGATGAGCGCCTCAATGAAGGCCTGAACGAGGCCGGTGTCGCCGCCGGCGTGCCGGCCCTGCTCGCTAGAGCCTTCCACGAGGTGCAGCTCAGGTTTCCCGGTGCGGAAGTTCAGCACCTGCACCTCGCGGCCGTTGCCTTCGAGGCATCCGTGGGTGCCGAAGATCTTGGTCTGACGAAAGGCGAAGTCGGTGAAGGCGGTCATCGTGAACGATGCGGTGGCGCCGCCCTCGTACTCGAGGTTGACCACTTGGTGGTCCACGACATCGTTGTCGCAGCGGTAGACGCAGCGACCGTACGGGCCCGTCCGCAGCGCATCCAGCACTCCCTCTTCGGTACGAGCTGAGGTGACAGCCTGCAACGGCCACCGTTCGGTAGCGGGGTTGCCCAAGCAGTCCAGATAAATTCTCCTGGCCGAATAGGGACAATCAGGCTCGATGGCACAGTCGATGCAGCGCTCACCGGCACCAGAGGGACGTTGCTCGGGGCGGAAGTGGTAGAGGCCACCGAACGAGGACACCCGGCGCGCCGGTCTCCCCACCAGATAGTTGAGCCAGTCGATGTCATGCACGCTCTTGGCCATCAACATAAACGTCGCCTCGTCGGTGCGACGCCAGTTGCCGCGTACGAAGGAGTGTGCCTGGTGCCACCAGCCAACCGGTTCGAGATGCTGCACCGACACGATCTCACCGATGACGCCCGAGTCGAGCAGTCGCCGCAGCACCCGGCTGTATGGGGTGTAGCGGAGAACGTGGCACACGGCGAGTGTGACTCCAGCCGCACGTGCCGCATCGACGATTGCCCGGCACATGTCAGGCGTCACGGCCATGGGCTTCTCAAGCAGCAGGTGGTAGCCCCGTTCGGCCAGCGCGAGGGCGGGTTCATGGTGCAGCCGGTCCAGAGTCGCCACCACAGCGGCGTCCGCGACCGTGGGCTGCTCAAGGACTTCTCGCCAATCCGAATACCGGCGAGTTGACGGTACGGCGTGCCGCTCAGCGAGGCTGGTACGGCGGCGTTCGTCGGGGTCAACCACGGCCGCAATGCGAACACGCGAATCACGGGCGGCAAGATCGGCATACAGCTGCCCACGGTCGCCAGCGCCGACGATCATGAGGGAGATCTGGCAGGCCATATTGATCCTCTCTGGTTGAGTTAGTTCGCCCAAGGTCGGCGTTGGCGATTCGACGTCCTGAGTGGCGCAGCTCATGCGGTCAACCGACATCACACCGCGATTCGGCTCAGCTCGATCGGCCCAGTTCTTTGACGGCCACGCGGAACACTGTGGGCAGCGCTGTGGCAGCAGGAACGATTGCCCGCCGCGCCCACGCTGGCCGTGTTATCTGCAAAAGGGCGTGCGTCATCGCGGCATACCGCCAGCTGGCCTGCCGGCAGGCACGCTCGTAGGCGTGCGGCCGATCGGCTCCGACCGCTAACACCGCCGCCCGGGCTTGCGCTATCCCGAGCGATATTCCCTCGCCGGTAAGCGCATCGACGTACCCCCCGGCATCGCCGACTAGAAGCACCCGGCCAACGACTCGATGGGCAACTCGCTGCCTAAGTGGACCGGCCCCGCGCACTCGTGTAGCGGTGGAGGCGTCAGCCAGCCGCTCTTGCAGCCGTGGGAACTCGTCGAGCTGCGCCTCGAACGCCACCCGGCGCGCGCTGAGGACCGCGACCCCGACGAGATCTGGCCCGACCGGAGTGACATACGCCTCGCCGTAGTTGCCCCAGTGGACCTCCACGTAGCTGCTCCACGGCCGTAACCCGTAGTGCCGGCGCTGACCGAAGCGCTGTGGTCCTTGGGTGCGCACCTCCAGGCCGAGCGCGCGACGCGTCGGTGAATGGAGGCCATCAGCTGCCAAAAGGTAGCGGCCATAGACGTCGGGTCCAGGCGTCTGACCAGGCGCCTGCGTTCGGACGCGCACCTCTTCGGACGACTGCACCACCTCGCATGCCGCCAAGGGGAGGATTTTCACCCCGGCCGCTGCTGCGGCCGACCGCAGCGCTGTGTGGAGCTCGGTACGACGGACCCCTCGGCCGGGCCCAGCGCTGAAGTCAGCCTGTGTCTGCCGCCTGTCGCGGACATAGCGGATGCCCATCAGATCCCACCCTTGGGGGTTGACCCCGAGGGTGGCCAGCGCACGCACGCCGCCGGGCATGAGACCTTCACCGCACGCCTTATCGACTGCGCCCTGCCGAGGCTCGAGCACAACCACCGACAAACCGCTGCGTACGGAATAGATGGCAGCCGCCAGGCCCACCGGGCCGCCGCCGACCACGACTACGTCGCTGGCTCGCGGCCTCATCGCAACGCCGCTTCCTTCCCAGCGACCGTCGCCAGCGCCTGATCTTCGACCTGGATCCGCCGGGCGAGCAGGGCTGCGTTCAGGAGGGTAAACACCGCGGCCGTGGCCCAAGCCGAGTGCACGAGAGGTAGGGCTGCGCCCTCGAACACCACAGCCAGATAGTTCGGATGGCGCAGCAGGCGATACGGGCCGCGGCTGACCAGTGGCAGTCCCGGCACGACAATCACCCGGGTGTTCCACTGCCGGCCCAACGAGGCGATGCACCACCAACGCAGGCCCTGTGAGGCAATGACTATCGCCAGCGCTGCCCAGCCGAGAATTGGCAGGAAGGAGCACTCAAGCATCCATACCTCGACCAGCGAACCCACCAGCAGCGCGGTGTGAAGCGCTACCATCGGAGGGAAGTGGCCGCGGCCGAACTCCTTACCCCCGCGTGAGAACGCCCACGCCGCATGCCGTTTTGACAGGGTCAGCTCCGCGAGCCGTTCGACGGCTACCGCGAGGACCAATGCTGTGAATAAGAGTTGGGACATCACACCTCAGCCGCCGTGTTTCGAGGCGGGACGCCCGAGACGGTGCACAGCGGCTTACTCCGCCACCCTAGGAAAAAATCCCGGCTTCCGCGGCGGGTTCACGGGTCCAGCCCTAGGCTCGGCCCGTGGTGCTTCGTGCAAGCTGCATCCCGCCTGCCCTGCCGGCTCTACTTCGGGCCAGCCATCCCGGGCCCACGGTCGCGGTCACCGCGCTCACTGCGCTCTTGGCTGTGGCAGCCGGACATGGTTTGCGAACCGGCTTGGTCGTGACGGCGGCCGTTGCGGCAGGGCAGCTCACGATCGGCTGGTCCAACGACCTGATCGACGCGGGCCGCGACCGGCAGGTGGGGCGCGCCGACAAACCGGTCGCTCGCGGCGAAGTCTCGACGGCCCTGGTCCGGCGAATGACTGCAGCGGCCGCGGGGGCTTGCTTCATCTTGTCTCTGGCGTGTGGCCTAGCATCCGCAGCCGTGCACCTGCTGCTGGTTGTCGGGTCCGGCTGGGCCTACAACCTTGGTCTTAAGCGTGTCGTCTGGTCGGGCCTGCCGTACGCGGTCGCGTTCGGCGCACTTCCTGCTGTGATCACCCTTGCCCTGCCTGACCCGCAGTGGCCGCCCGTGTGGATGATGGCCACTGGTGCCCTGCTCGGCGTGGGGGCCCACCTGCTGAACGCACTACCGGACCTCGCCGAGGACGGCCAGACCGGCGTACATGGTTTGCCTCATCGCCTGGGAGCACGCAGCCTGCGCTGGCTGGCACCGCTGGTACTAACGGTCGCGTCCGCGGTGGCTGCGTTTCGCGCGGCGACTGGAACCGCCGCGTGGGCTTGGGTTGCCTTCGGGCTGTGCCTGGTGCTCGCGGTGGTCGCGGTGTTCGGCCGCGGCCGGGTGCCGTTCGCCGCTGCCGTCGGCATCGCGATGGTCGACGTGGTCAGTCTGGTAGTGCATGGCTCGGCTTAGGCGCGGTGAAACTGCGCGTGGTCCCAGCAGCACCTTGGAGGAGGGCACCGGTCACCGTCAGGCCTGGACCAAAGGCCATGGCCACTACATATTCGCCGACGGGAACGGGGCACATCGACGCAAGGATCAGCAAGATCGTCGCCGAAGAGCAATTCCCATACCGAGCCAGGATCTCGCGAGATCCCCTGATTTGAAGGTCGCTTAAGGAAAAGACCTCCTGCACCTTGTCGATGATTCGCGGGCCGCCAGGGTGGATCGCCCAGTGTCGGACATCATCGGGAGATAGCCCGCGGTCAGTCAACAGACGATCGACGAGCATTGGGGCGTTACGGGCCACAACCGCTGGGACTCGCGACGAGAGGGTCATGCGAAACCCGTGGTCGGTAATGTCCCATGTCATGTCCGCCGTTGAGCCGACGTCGGTAAGCGTTTCCACAGCGATGATGTCGAGCCCCTCGCCCACGATCTGCGATGGGGCCAGCACGAGGGCGGCGCAGGCGTCGCCGAAGAGTGCGTGGGCAACGGCTTGCTGGATGTCATGTGGGGGCGGCTGTACATGCAAGGAGGGCAGCTCCGCGGAGACCACGACAGCCGGCTGGCGCTGCGCGATGACGTAGTCAGTGGCCACGGCCAGCCCAGGAACTGCGGCATAGCAGCCCATATGCCCAACCGCTAGCCGTCGCAGTGCCGCGCGCATGCCTAGATCCTTCGCGATATGGACGTCCAGGCCGGGATTGGCGTATCCCGTGCAGGAGACGGTGGCAAGCAGGCCGACCTCTTCGGGGATGATGTTGGCCGCGGCCAGTGCGATACCAACCGCCTCCTTGGCCAGGGGCAGCGCGTCGTCGAGGAATCGGCGCATCCGCTGGGCCGTACTCCAGCCGGATACGTCGTCATGCACCGGGCTCGCTGTTAAATGACGAGTGCGGACCTCGGCACGGCGCCACACCCGCTCCGCAGCGCCGTCGTGACCGACGTAGTTCGCGTAATGGTCAGCCCAGAGCTTGATTTGGTCGTACGCCGGCGGGGTGGCCTGGCCGAAGCCGACGATGCGCGCGCACGTTCGCTTCGCCTTGCTCCCCATTCCGCCTCCATTGATTGGGAGAAGCCACCAGCCAGGCCCGCGTTGCCGCAACCCTGCGGAGCGCAACACTAGCCTCTGAGGTGGGCCTTCTTGGGGATTCAGTCGAAATGCAAAGAGTCCCTGCGTTCCCGCTTGAGCTCAAAGAAGTAGGGGTAGCCGGCCAGAGTGATGCACGCATCCCAGATCCGGCCGGCGTCTTCACCTCGTGGAATCCGGGTGATGACTGGTCCGAAGAACGCGATCCCGTTGACGTGAATCGTTGGGGTTCCTACGCCCTTGCCTACCTTTTCCATCCCCGCGTGATGGCTTTCGCGGACTGCGGGGTCATAGTCGGTCGACTCCGCGGCATCCGCCAGCTCCGGCGGCAGGCCCAGCTCGTCGAGCGCTTCGGCAATGACTTTGGATTGGTCCTGATAGCCCTCGTTGTGAATGCGACTGCCCATGGCCGTGTAAAGAGGTGAGAGGATCTCCTCTCCCTTTAGCTGTGCGGCCGCGACTGCGACGCGTACCGGACCCCAAGAGGACCGCAATTTTTCCCGATACTTGTCGGAGACATCGGTGTCCTCATTCAGGACGGCCAGGCTCATGACGTGGAAGTGCACTCGGATATTGCGCACTTTTTCGGTTTCCAGGATCCAGCGCGACGTGATCCAGCAGAACGGGCAGGCCGGATCGAACCAGAAGTCGGCTCGTACCCGACCGGAGGCTGTCCGGGCACTATCATCTCCGGTAGTCGTCATGGCTGAAGTCACAAAATCACCTGTACGTGGCACGCTCACGGTCGTCGAGATACCCATCACATAGATCGGCTATGCAGGTGAAACGAGACATTCACCGATCTAGCTGCCGCCTACTGCGACGGCTTGACGACCGCCGCTGAACCGCCGCCGCGGCGGACCGGCTCCGCCGCCGCCTGGACCCGTCCGTCGGGCAGGAACTCCACGCCGGTCGCCGCCCCGATCTCGGCCGTCGTCGAGAAGGTGTGGCCCAGCACACTCAACTCGTCCTTATAGGACGACTGGAACGCCTCCTCGGCCGCGACCATCGCCGTGTTCCGCTGGCTGGCCCGCGGTGCCGTGATGGCCTCGGGCAGGTTCATACCAAGGTCGATCCGGTTAAGGAGGATCTGGAACACGGTCGTGATGATCATCGAGCCGCCCGGCGAGCCGGTGGCCAGGAACGGCTTGCCGTTCTTCAGCAGGATCGTCGGTGCCATCGAGCTGCGCGGCCGCTTGCCTGGTGCAGGCAGGTTCGGATCGGGCGCGATGCCCTGCGTCGGGGTGAAGTTGAAGTCAGTCATCTCGTTGTTGAGCAGAAATCCACGGCCCGGTACCACCATGGCGTTGCCTCCGATCTGTTCGATCGTCAGGGTGTACTCCACGACATTGCCCCACCGGTCGGCGACCGTGAGGTTGGTCGTCCCCCGCTCGTTGGTCTGCACCAACGCGGGCGCCGCGACGGCGCATTGCTCGTACGTGCCGTCCGGCACGCCCGGGGCGACCGGCTTGGCCAGCGCGTGGGCCGGGTCGATCAGGCACGCCCGCTCGCGGGCAAACCCCTGGCGAAGCAGTTCGTCGAGCAGTGCGCGCGGGGTGTCGTCGCCGACGTAGCGGTTGCGGTCGGCGAAGGCGAGGGCGCTGGCCTCGAGGTAACGGTGCAGCGCCTGGGTCCGCGACAGGTGGCCGAGATCCCAGTTCTCCACGATGTTGAGCCCTTCACCGACCGTCGATCCGCCGCTGGACGGGGTCGGGATCCCGTACACGTCGAAGCCGCGGTAGCTGATATGAGTCGGCCGCGGTGTACGGACGTCGTAGGCGGCAAGATCGGAGGCCTGCAGCTCGCCGGGGCGGATTGCGAACTGCCACGGTACCGAGGGTGATTCAACGACCGGCGGCTGCTGCACCGTGCGTACGATGTCGGCTGCCAGCTCGCCGTGGTAGAACGCGTCCACGCCCTGCTTGCTGAGCAGGCGGTAAGTCTGGGCGAGATCCGGATTGCGGAAGGTGGACCCAAGCGCAGGCGGTGCCCCGCCCGGCAGGTACAGCGCGCTTGTCGAGCTGAACTGCGAGAACTGCGCGACATTGTCGCGGATCTGGCTGGCGAAAGTCTGATCGACCAGGAAGCCGTCCTCGGCAACCTTGATCGCTGGGCGCAGCACATCGCGCAGCGAGCTCGTGCCCCACTTCCGCAGCGCGGTCTGCCATGTCTGCGGCGTCCCAGGTACACCCACCGAGATGCCGCTGATGCGCGCCTCCTGGAACGCGTACGGCAATCCGGTGTCGGGGTTGACGAACACGTCCTGCTCCATGGCCTTCGGCGCGGCCTCCCGGCCGTCGATGGTGTGCACTGTCCCCGTACGGGCGTCGTAGAACACGAAGAAGCCACCACCGCCGATGCCGGAGGAGAACGGCTCGGTCACCCCTAACGTGGCTGCAGCTGCGACCGCCGCATCAACAGCGTTACCGCCATCTCGCAGGACGTCGATGGCCACCCGGGTCGCGTCTAGGTCCACCGTGGACGCCGCCCCGTTACGACCGACGGCGACCGGGGCTTTGGTCACGGGTGGCGCCGCCTGCGCCGGCGATCCATTAATCAGCGTGCCTACCACAGCGGCCGCCATCAGTGCAGATAACGCAGTCGTACGACGAACGATCATCACGCCCCCACGCGCATCAGTTGCCGGCAACGGACGGTCACAATACGCCGTTCCGCGGCCCCGTGGTCGGCATCCGGCCAGCGTGTCGAGGGTGAGGTTCCTTAGCTAATAGGACCTATGTGATGGTGACTTGTTGAAGACCAGTCGGGCCAGAACCAACGGCCACGCCGGGAGGCCCAACCATCCAATGGCCAGAAGTACGCCGCCAGGTATAACAAAGGCAAGCCAGACAGCAGACCCCGACTGCGAGCATGGCGCCGGACGCCGCCGCCGTGGCCAGTCGCACCGATCGCGTGGGCGGAAGCCATCCGCGCAAAGCCAGCGCCCCCGGAATGAGCGTCAGAAACTGAACGACCATCACCCACGCGATATCGGCGGGAAGCCACAAAAAGTACTGGCGCAACGGCGTCGCTACCGCGACCGCCACAAAGCCGTCAAGACTCCGTTAAGACAAGGTTGCGAGGTGGAGAAACGTCAGCTTGCGCACCGCTCGACGCTCCATTAGGCGATCTTGCGGCGGTAAGTGATCATGGCGAAGATGTACGCGACGATGAGGATGCCGACACACCAAGCGAGGGCGATCCAGACGTCGCTGTTGACCGGCTGTCGTGTGAGCAAGTCGCGGATCGCGTTGACGATCGAAGTCACTGGCTGGTTGTCGGCGAAGGCACGTACCGGGCCGGGCATAGTGGCGGTGGGCACGAATGCCGAGCTGATAAACGGCATCAAGATAAGCGGGTACGCGAATGCGCTCGCGCCGTCGACGGACTTCGCGGTGAGACCGGGGATGACGGCAATCCAGGTCAACGCCAGGGTGAACACGATGAGGATGCCGGCGACCGCGAGCCACGCCAGCACGCTCGCCTCCGAGCGGAAACCCATGAGGAGGGCGACGAGTACGACGACCCCGAGTGAGATCAAATTGGCGACCAGCGAGGTCAACACGTGCGCCCACAGCACGGACGACCGTGCGATCGGCATGGATTGGAATCGCTCGAAGATGCCGCTCTTCATATCCAGGAAGAGCCGGAACGCGGTGTAGGAGATGCCCGAAGCAATCGTGATGAGCAGAATGCCGGGCAGCAGGTAGTTCACATACGGATCCGACCCTGCATTGATCGCGCCGCCGAACACGTAGACGAACAGCAGCATGAAGGCGATCGGCATGATCGTGGTCGTGACGATGGTGTCCGGGCTGCGCATGATGTGGCGCAGGGATCGTCCCGTCAGGACGGCGGTGTCGCCGACGAAATGCTTGATCATCATTGTTCCTTACTCGTTCGCCGACGCTGCGGTCCTGGCCCGTCCGCCGTCCTCGTTCTGATCACCGACGATGGCGAGGAAGACGTCCTCGAGGGTCGGCTGCTTCTCGACGTATTCGACCTTGGCGGGTGGGAGCAGCTGCTTGAGTTCGTTGAGGGTGCCGTTCACCATGATGCGACCTCCGTTGAGGATCGCAATCTGGTCGGCGAGTTGTTCAGCCTCGTTCAGATACTGCGTTGTGAGCAGCACCGTCGTGCCATGCCCGGCGAGCTCCTTGACGACCTGCCACACCTCGATGCGTGCCTGGGGGTCGAGCCCAGCCGTCGGCTCGTCGAGGAAGATGATCTGCGGATTCCCGATGAGGCTCATCGCGATGTCGAGGCGGCGGCGCATCCCACCCGAATACGTCGACACCTTCCGTACGGCCGCTTCGGTCAGCGCGAAGCGCTCGAGCAGGTCGTCCGCGATCGTGCCCGGGTCCTTGAGGTGCCGTAACCGTGCAACCAGCATGAGGTTCTCCCGCCCGCTGAGGATTTCGTCGACGGCCGCGAACTGTCCGGTGAGGCTGATGGACTCTCGTACGCCCGCCGGTTGCGCGGCGACGTCGAAGCCGTTGACGCTGGCAGTCCCCGCGTCGGCCTTGAGCAGCGTGGACAGAATCTTCACGACCGTCGTCTTGCCTGCGCCATTGGAGCCGAGCAGGGCGAAGATGCTGCCCCGTGTCACGTCGAAGTCCACGCCGTGTAGTACGTGGAGATCTTTGTACGACTTCTCCAGACCCCGTAAGCGGATGGCGGGTGCAGGCACCGGCGGCGCAGTCATCGGTCGCTCACTTCTTCAGCTTCGGCGCGCGCGATGTCCTTGATCAGCCGTTCCCGTTCCTTGTTGATCCACTGACCCTCCGAGTAGTTCTGGAGAAACGTCTCCGCGAACTCCACCGGGTCATTTCCGACGATCTCGCGGATCGGGGTTCCGTTCGCCGCACTTTGCTCGAACAAATCGCCCAGATCGTCCAGCATGGACAGCAAGACGTTGCCCTGGGTGATCGACCCGAAGTACATCAAGTACCGCTCTAGCGCATCGATCGCCGTGCGATAGTTCGCGGGCAGCCGCTTCGTACGCGCCTTGTGCTCCCGGTACTGCTTCTTTTGCTCGAGCGATCCTGTGATCTTCTCGATCCAACCTGTCGCCATTTCTACTTCCCTTCTTCGTATAGCTGTTCAAGCCGTTCTGCCAGGAAGCTCCACGTCCTCCAGAACTCTTCGAGATATTCCTGTCCCTGAGCGTTGAGGGAGTACACCTTGCGCGGCGGCCCCTTTTCGGACGGGACCTTCTGCACGTCGACGAGGCGGCGCTGCTCGATCCTGACGAGTACGGCGTAGACGGTGCCTTCGGCAATGTCAGAGAATCCCTGCTCGCGCAACCGGGCCGTGATCTCGTATCCGTACGCGGGCCGCACGGACAAGATTGCAAGGATGATGCCCTCCAGCGTGCCCTTGAGCATCTCTGTCATCTGCTTGACCACGGAACACTTCCTCGGACTACTCAGCGTTATTGACTACCGGTACATAGTAACATTGAATAGTGGTGGCACAAGCTTCCAGATAGCAGTTGGCCGCGCGGGAAGGCCCCCTCATGCGAGAGAGGGACGCGATAGCAGTGATCAAGCTCCTCGAGGGAGAACCGACGTATTTCCTAAGCAGCTGAAGGGCAAGATCAGCGACCCGTACGGCCCGCTAACTCCGCCGCTGAGTCATCCGGGTCTTGAGGCGGCTGCATCAGGATCTCCGCCTGACGACCCGGTGGCAAACAGTAGCCATGGCCACGCAGAACCCCTCGAGGAGCGCCTCGACACGCGTAGCCGGCCCGGGAACTCACAACCTCAGTCTCACCGATGAAGGGGTAGCGACAGCTTGCGGCTGGCCCGCAAGATGAAAGTAGCCGGTCAACAGCATCGCGAACCGAGATCGCCGCGACCGAGAGGAGTTTGGCATGGCATCAATTTCGGAGCGGGAGAACCGTGAAGTCGAGGCGGCAAACGCCTCTGGCAACGCGCCCGTCGTCTTCGTCCACGGCCTCTGGCTGCTGCCGAGCAGCTGGGACCGTTGGGTGCAGCTGTTCAGTGAGGCCGGCTATGCGCCGCTTACGCCGGACTGGCCGGATGATCCGGAGACCGTCGAGGAGGCCCGCGCGAATCCGGACGTCCTCGCCAAGAAGACGCTGAAACAAGTCGCCGACCACACCACCGAGATCATCAATGCCTTGGACAAAAAACCAGTGGTGATGGGGCACTCGACCGGTGGCTTGCTGGCGCAGATGCTTGCGGGCCGGGGCTTGTCGGCGGCCACGGTTGCGATTGACCCCGGGGTATTCCGCGGCGTTCTGCCGCTACCGTTCTCAGTGCTCAAGGGGGTGGGCCCGTTTCTGGTCAACCCGCGTACCCGCAGCCGCGCTATCACGCTCACATTCGACCAATTCAAGTACGGCTGGGCCAACGCGCTGGGCGAGAAAGAGGCGAAGGAGCTCTACGACACCGTTCACGTCGCCGGCTCCGGGATCTCTCTCGTCCAGATGGGCAACGCGAACCTCAACCCATGGACCGAGGCCAAGGTGGACACGAGGAATCCCGACCGAGGGCCGCTGCTGATCATCGAGGGCGATCAGGACCACACCGTGCCGTGGGCGATCGCGAATGCCGCCTACAAGCGGCAGCGGCGCAACCCAGGAGTGACGGAGATTGTGAAGATGCCGAACCGCGGCCACGCGCTCATCATTGACCACGGCTGGCACGAGGTGGCACAGACCGCGCTCGATTTCATCCAGCGCTTCGTCCCCGCCAAGCCCAGCTAGGCCGTCTCGATGTGGGCGGATTCTCCGCCCCTCGGTCGTGATCTGCTCCACGGGCCGCGCTGACCGGTTTTCTGCTGGGTATGAACAGCGCATGGCAACCGAGAAGCAGCGCCAAGCCGCAAAGAAGAATGTGCGCAAGGCGGCCAAGGCGGCGCGCGAGCAGAAGACCATCGCAAAACTACCCAAGAAGACCCGCACCGCCCTCGGGAAACAGGGAGCGGCGGTTGCAAAGCGTAAACGTGAGGGTGGTTCCCAGCCGAAGACTCGACAAGAGCTGTACGAAGAGGCAAAGCGGCGCGACGTGCCCGGGCGTTCCAAAATGGGCCGCGCCGAACTCGCCAAGGCGCTGGGCCATAAGTGACGTAGTGCCGGCCTACCTGGCCGGCAGCGGACAGATGCGCCGATTACGCCGCTGGCATGGGTGCCGTGGGTGTTCATCAGGTCCAGCAATATTCATATCGGCCCTGGCGGCCTCGAACAGTGATCACGAGCAGTGTGGAAACCTATGCCTCGTAAATGGAAGCGACCTGAAAGGGAGAGTTGGGGATGGCGACGATCACTTCGCAGGTTGATGAGCTGATTTCGCACATGACGCCGGCGGAGAAGGCTGCGCAGCTCACCCAATACTTCTATTTCCGATTGCCACCAGACGCCGAAGTGGAGCCGGCGCTTCACGTGGACCGCGACGCCCAACCCAAGGCGGTGGAATCAGCCTTGCAGGCGGGTGGCGTCGGGTCGCTGCTGTTTGTGACCGATCCTGCCGAGATCAACCGGCTGCAGCGAATGGCCGTGGAAGGCAACCGGCTCGGCATCCCGTTGATCTTCGGATTCGATGTCATTCATGGGCTGCGCACAATTCTCCCGGTGCCGATTGCCATGGCCGCTTCCTGGGATCTGGAGACCATCGAGCGGGGTCAGGCAGTCGCGGCGCGGGAGGCGCGGGCTGTTGGCATTCACTGGGCCTTTGCGCCGATGGTCGATATCGCGCGCGATCCGCGCTGGGGTCGCATTATCGAGGGCGCAGGGGAGGACCCATACCTGGGCGCTGCGGTCGCGGTCGCTCAGGTGCGCGGGTTCCAAGGCAGCGAACTGGGGACACCGGATCGGATTATCGCCGGTCCTAAGCACTTCGCCGGGTACGGAGCCGCCTTAGGTGGGCGCGACTACGACGAGGTCAACCTCTCCGACTCCGAGCTCTGGAACGTGTACTTCCCACCCTTCCAAGCCGCGATCGATGCGGGCGCCGGCAACGTGATGACGGCCTACATGGACCTCAACGGCGTGCCTGGGACGGGGAACCGTTGGCTGTTTACCGAGGTACTGCGAAATACCTGGGGATTTGACGGTTTCGTGGTGAGTGACGCCAACGCCGTACGAAATCTTCTCACTCACGGATTTGCGGCTGACTTAACCGATGCCGGGGCCCGCGCCATCAATGCCGGTGTGGACATGGAGATGGCGATGACCGATCCCGCGTACGAACGTCTCGCCGAGGCGTTGGAGTCGGGCGCGGCGAGCCAGGAAGCTGTGGATGCGAGCGTGCGTCGCGTACTTGAGGCCAAGCTGCGAATGGGCCTCTTCGACGCACCATATGTTGACGAGGATCGGGCGCGCGAGGTTCTAGCCGACCCGGCACATCGCGATGTGGCGCGCGTCGCAGCCGAGCGTTCGGCGGTCTTGCTCCGCAACGACGGCGGTTTGTTGCCACTGGATGCAGACGGTCTCGGATCCATCGCGGTCATCGGGCCGTTGGCCGATTCCAAGCGCGACACCATCGGTCCCTGGGTCTTTGATTTTGATCTTGACGAGACGGTGACTGTGTTGGAGGGCATCCGCGTCAAGGTCGGTGATCAAGTACGTGTCGACTACGCGCGCGGCATCCCGGTGGTGCAGCGGGTGTTTCCTTCCATGTTCGATATGTTCGGCCGAAACAGGCCGGAGGACCCAGAGGGGTTTGATGAGGACGCGGAGTTCCAGCGCGCTGTGGACCTGGCACGTGAAAGCGATCTTGCGGTCGTCGTACTGGGTGAGTGGCAGAACATGATCGGCGAGGCGGCATCACGATCATCACTGGAGCTGCCAGGGCGCCAGGAGGAGTTGCTGCAGGCCGTCGTCGAAACTGGTACGCCGGTTGTGTTGCTGATCATGAACGGCCGCCCGCTGGATCTGCGTTGGGCTGTTGATCATGTACCAGCGATTCTCGATATCTGGTACCCCGGCACCCAAGGTGGCACGGCCGTGGCGAATTTACTGTTCGGCGAGGTCTCTCCCGGCGGCAAGCTGCCCTTCACCTGGCCGCGGACCGTCGGGCAGGTTCCGATCATCTACTCGCAGACGTATTCCCACGAGCCGGACAACCAGGGTCGGCGCTACTGGGACGAGGCGAGTACGCCGTTGTTCCCGTTCGGGCACGGCTTGAGCTACGGCCGTTTCGAGTACGCCAACCTCACCCTGGACAAGCCCAAGATCACCAGCGACGAGACACTCACGGTGTCGGTGGAGGTCAGCAACACCTCGGATCGCCCGGCCGATGAAGTTGTGCAGCTCTATATCCATCAGCGATACGGCTCCGCTTCACGTCCGGTGCGGGAGCTCAAGGGTTTCCGGCGCATAAATCTCGCCGCCGGGGAAGCAAGCGCCGTGAGCTTCCCGCTTGGCCCGAACGAGCGTCGTTATTGGTGTGCGGCCAATCGCGACTGGGTAATCGAGTCGTCCATTTTCGATGTGTGGGTTGGAGGTGACTCGACCGCTCAGCTGACAACGACATTCGAAGTCGAGGGCTAGCACGGGCCGTGGAAATGGTGGTCGGATGCGTTTGCCGGGTGGTTACCCATCGGTCGATGTTTGCGTTACTCCGCATAAGTCCACGAATGACAGCGCATGTCCGGGTTTTAAGCCCCATTCGTGGCCGTGTGCGGAGAAGCGAGTGCGATGGCCGGGGATTTTCAGAGTCAAGCCACATATGAGACGCAAATCGATCTGCCTGACTCCACCGCTCAGCTGACGACGACATTCAAGTCGACTAACCGCGCTCCGCTCTCCAGCTCAACAACTTCTCGGCCGGATTGGTGTTGATCACACGGTCTTCTGTGACACCACATTCGGCAGCGCGGTCGCAGCCGATGTACTGCCACTCGAGCTGACCCGGTGCGTGTGCATCGGTGTCGATTGAGAAATGGCAGCCGATGTCGACTGCCAGCCTGAGCAAATTGCGCGGCGGGTCTTTGCGCTCCGGCCGGGAGTTGATCTCGACGGCAACTCCGTTGTCTCGGCACGCGGTGAACACTGCCTCATGATCAAATTCCGACTCTGGTCGACCGCGGCCGACAACTATGCGACCGGTGCAATGCCCCAAGATGTCCATGTTCGGGTCTTCGATCGCCGCAAGCATGCGCTTGGTCATCACGTCGCCGGGTGAACGCAGCTTGGAGTGCACGCTCGCAACGACAATGTCGAGGGCTGCGAGTACGTCCCGGGTCTGATCGAGAGTTCCGTCCTCGTTGATGTCAACCTCGATGCCGCTGAGAACCCGAAACGCTGGCGCTCCGGCCTCTGCTTCAGCGGCAAGTTGATCGTTGACGCCCTCGATCTCTGCGAGCTGTCGCATGAGGCGCTCAGTCGAGAGTCCGTTCGCAATAGTGAGGTTGGGGGAGTGATCGGTCGCGACGATGTATTCGTGACCCAACGAACGCGCAGCGTACGCCATCTCGATGATGGGACTGCCGCCGTCGGACCACAGCGAATGCGTGTGACAGTCACCTCGCAGCGCCCTGCGGAGCGCATCGCCGGCAACGGCAAACGGGTGTGGCTCCGCTTCCAACTTCTCGAGGTATTTGGGAACGTTGCCCTCGAGTGTTTCCAAGATCACGGCCTCTGTGACTTCACCGATTCCATTCAGGGAGCGAAGCTGCCCGTTGGTGGCCAGGCGTCCCAGTTCACCGGGTTCAAGCGCGGAGATCGTCTCGGCTGCGCGACGGAATGCAGCGACCCGATACGTCGGCGCCTGCGACCGCTCCAACAGGAACGCGATTCGCTTCAGCGCTTCCGCCGAGTCCATGAGCTCTGAGCCTAGGGCGACTTGTGCTCAGGTTCGGCCGCCGAGCTGCTAAAACAAGCCCACACAGCGCTACAACTAGTCCGACGATAAGCAGACCAAGTCCCCATTCGGCAGGCGCAACCACCGCCAGCTTCGAAATCTCGACCCGACTATCAAGAGCGCGTACGAGTTCGCCAACACTATCGGCGTGCTTCATAACGCTCGCTCCAACGACGCCAATGGTCACGCCTGAAAACACCAGCCAGCTCGCTATCGGACCCACATGCCGCTGGATGGCCTCGCTCATCGATCCTCCGAGTGTCGAGTGACGGCTAGATTGGCGCACAGCAGCTGGTGGGCACGGCATTACCGTCGCATCGTGGCTGGATCGTTACGCCGCGAACCTCTTCACCATCTCGACTCATGAAGTGAGAAATGCAACCCGTACAGCTTCAAGGTGCGTATCTCGACAGCGCCGACGTGTGACCCTGCATTACGCAACCGCCCTGCCGCAAGGTTGCAGTACGGGGCTGGCGGGTATCCATGTCAGGTGACATCCGCGACCCAGCAGCTTGCGCCTGCTCTCGCCATCGACGCCCGCCTCACCGAGATCGAGCGCAGCCTGAACCTGCTGCTCAACGTCACGCCGGTCAATGCTGCAGAGGCATGGGCGGACTTCGAACGGAGCGACTTCGCGACGGTGCCCACTCTCCGGCTCAGACCGCTGGAATTCGAGCCAGACCTGGTACGACGTGACCTCTACAACCTCGAGGTCGAGAACGTCACCGACCCTGCGCTGCACACACTCTTCCGGACGAAGCGAGACGAGATAGCACGACAGATCACAGCCTTGGAGGATCGCGACACTTCACGATTCACGTACGGGTCGCTGCAGCTCTACGGGGGGATCGCCCAGCCTCTCGCGTCCGCTGCCGAGGAGCTGCTCGAGACCATCCCAGCCCAAGCTCCCAGCACCCCGAGCGTTACGGCCGGGGCGTTCGCAGAGGCGGCTCGTGCGGAGTTCGACCGATACCGTGCCGTGTATCCGGACTTCCCGGCTCACCTGGAGGTGCGCGACGACATCTCCGACCTGATGGTGTCGTTCGGCCGGCTGCTCATCCCCGAAGCCGCCGCTTTCAGGGCGGACCGCGTGGAGCCTTTGCTGCATCACGAGGTGGGCACCCATGTCGTCACCTACGTGAACGGCGCCAGGCAACCGCTGACGCTGCTTACGATCGGACTGCCCGGCTACGACGAGACCCAAGAGGGCCTTGCCGTCCTCGCCGAGTACCTGACCGGCGGCCTGGACCCGCGGCGTCTTCGCGTGCTGGCCGCGAGGGTCGTAGCCGTCGGCATGATGCTCGACGGCGCCGGATTCGGAGAGATCTTCGAATCGTTACGGACCGAACACCAGATGCCGACGAGGACCGCCTGGTCCATCGCCATTCGGGTCGTCGTCGGGGGCGGCTCGGTGAAGGACGCGATCTACCTTCGTGGGATTACGCGCATTCTCGAAGCGCTCGCAGAAGGTCTGAGTCTCGATGCCCTCTTCGTCGGCAAGCTGGCGTTGGACCACGTCCCGTTGATCCAGGATCTGCTCGACCGCGACGTACTCCAAGGACCGTGGGTCCATCCACGCTGGCTGGATGTGCCTGGCGCTCAGGAGCGCCTCACCAGGCTGCGCGCGGGCGCGTCGGTAACGGATTTGTACGAGGATGTGTCGGCATGAGGCTTGCGTTCTTCGTCAACGATGTCGCGACCGAGATAGACGAGTACACGACGACGCGGCTCGCGAGGGCCGCGGCCCAAGGCGGGCATGAGGTTTGGTACCTCGGCGTCGGAGACGTCGAGCTAGGGGAGAGCGATGGGCAGCTCGTGGCCCGGGCTCATGCCGCAGAGTTTGAGGAACACGACACGCTCGCAAGGTTCATGGAGCGCATCAAGGAGCGCGACGCCGAACGGATTGTCATGGATGACCTCGATGCCTTGTTCTTGCGGAACGACTCGATCGAGGATCTCCAGGAGCGGCCCTGGGCGAGTTCGTTAGGTGTGGTCTTTGGTCAAATGCTCAAGGCTCGGGGCGTAACGGTGGTGAACGACCCGAAGTCGCTGGTACGCGCAACGAGCAAGCTCTACTTGGAGGAGTTCCCCGAGGAGGTCCGACCGCGGTCGCTCGTGACGCGCGATCCGGAGGCGATCGAGCGGTTCGTTGCCAAGGTGGGTCGCTGTGTCGTCAAGCCCGTGTACGGAGCCAAAGGTCGGAACGTGTTCATGATCAAGGACGAGGGCGAAACGAACCTCGCGCAAATTACGGAGGCGGTGTTGCAGGACGGCTACGCGCTCGTTCAAGAATTTGTCGACGGCGGTGAGGACGGTGACGCCCGAATCTTCCTGCTTGAGGGACAGATCCTGGAGCGCGACGGGAAGCTGGCCGCCTTCCGGCGAGTGCCCACGGGTAACGACCCGCGGGCCAACATCAGCGTTGGCGGACGGTCGGTCCCGCTCGAGATCGGCGACGCGGAACGCGGCATCGTCGAAGCGATGAGCAACAAGCTCGTGGCCGATGGCATGTACTTCGTCGGCATCGATGTGATCGGCGACAAGGTCGTGGAGATCAACGCTGAAAGCGCGGGTGGGATGCAGAGCGTCGAAAGGCTGTACGGGATCGACGTCTGTCCAACCGTGATCGAAGCCCTGGAGCGGCGTACCGGCTCAAAGTCCTGAGCCACCGACATCGCTTGTCAACGTCTGACCGTGAGACCGCCGAGGACGTGGTGATGGATGCCTTCACCAGCCTGTACCGGCGCTGGACGGCCGTTCGGGATCCGGGGGAGGCAGGAGTTCAGTGTTATCTGGGTCCACTCCGCATCATTTGCTAGGACTCCGCATCAGCTGCAGCTGATGCCACGAGGCACTAAGTGATGCGAAGTGATCGACAGGCAGGGCGCGGATGCGTGTAGGACTAATCGGCGTCCTCGATCCGGATCCGCAGGCGGCGAAAGCCGCGACCCTTGCTCTCCATCTTCGTCACCGCAATGCGCCCGATCATGGCGGTCGAGGCCACGTGAGTACCACCGTCGGCTTGGACGTCGATGCCGTTGATGTCGACGATCCGCACCATCTCAATGTCTGGCGGCAGCCGGTCGCTCGCCGTGCGGATGACGTTCGGAATCGCCATGGCCTGCTCCCGCGGCAGTACCCGTACATCGATCCGCCGGTTGAGGCGTACCGCTTCATTACAGGCATCCTCAACGCGCTGCTTGAAGTCTGCCGGTACGTCGGGCAAGTCGAAGTCCATCCGCGCGACGAGCGGTTCCATGTTCCCGCCGGTCACTGGGGCGCCGAAGTCCCGCAATACGACGGCGCTCAGCACGTGGAGGCCGGAATGGGTACGCATCAGGCTGGTGCGGCGCTCGTCGTCAAGACCCCCGTGGACGCTGGTGCCCGCCGGGGGCAGCGGGTCACCCTCGGCCGGCATGAGGTAGAGGTCGTCACCCTTGCGCGTACCGACAATCCGCGTCCGCACATTGCCCCACAGCAACACGCCGTGATCCGGCGGTTGCCCGCCGCCACCGGGATAGAACGCGGACCGGTCCAGCACGATGCCCTGCTCGGGGTCAGCGAGCAACACCGTCGCGGCCCACTCGCGGATCGAGGGATCTTCGAGGTCGAGGCGATGAGTGTGGTGCCGATACGGGTTCCCTGGGACAGTCATGGATGTGATTGTGCACGCTGGTTGCCCTCGGCCCGTAAGTGCGAGATCATCACCGTGCCGAGTTTGGGTTGGTCGGCACATCCATCGAGGAGGGCAAACTATGAGCGTCTACCGGGTGATCGACGTCATCGGCACGAGCACGACCTCCTGGGAGGAGGCTGCCGCGGACGCGATCAACACCGCGGGACATTCGGTCCGTGACCTTCGGGTCGCCGAGGTTGTCAAGCAAGACATTCACCTCGGTGACGGTGGCGAGCTCATCTACCGGACGAAGCTCCAGCTGTCCTTCAAGTACGAGCCGCAATCGTAGCCAGCGGTCTGCCGTGATCGCTTAAAGACGATCACCTAGATACTCGGCGGCAACGCGCTTTGGCACGACGATGCGCCAAGCATCGATAACGAGCTCCCGCATCTCAGCCTGGTCGATCGCGGACAGCCACACGCAGACCCAGTTGTAACGCAGGTCGGACTGAATCGGCATAAAGAACTTCTCGGGATGGCCGGCGATCAATGCGGCGCGCTCATCCTTGGGAAAAGCGAAACCCATCGACAGCTCGTCTCGGCTGAGTGCCACATATACGATCTGGCCCACCCGAAACTTGACCTGATCTCGAACCAGCGCTTCGTGGGTACGCGGCAACGACAGCGCGACCGTCCGGACGTCTTCTGCCCTGACCATCGCGCTGCTACCCCGGTGACCTGGATCCACGTCATCAGCGTAGGCAGGGCGAGCGGCCGTTTTGGCCCGCCATGGGCTTGCGTGGCCGTTCGCGCCGAAGATCAATCGAACACGATGCAGACCTTGCCCGCGGCACCCTGATCGGCGACGCGATAGGCCAAGTCTGCCTGCTCGAGCGAGTAGCGGTGCGTGACGATGCGATCCGGGTGAAGGTCCCAACGCACCAGGTGTTCAAGTAGTTCTTCCATGTGACGCAGGGAGGTGACCCAGGAGCCGTACAGAGTGATCTGCTTGTGGATCAACAACTCCGAGACGGCGAAGGTGATCTGTCCGCCCTCTCCGACGAAAGCGCAGCGGCCCCAAGTACGGGTGTTCTCCAGAGCGAACACCCGGGCGACGCCACTGCCCGAACAGTCGATGCTCGCCTCACAACCCCGACCGCCGGTCACTTCAACGATGATGGCTCCGGCGGTATCGTCGGCCGGCAGCGCATGATCAACAAGGTTGAGGTCCTCGGCCAGCTTGCGTCGCTCCGGGGAGATATCTGTGGCGGTGATGGGACTTGCACCAAGGGCTCGACCGAGCATAGCCGCGGCCAGCCCGACGGGGCCTAGCCCGGTGATCAACAGCGTGTCTTGTCCGGACAGTTCCAGGCGGAGCAGCCCCTCGTACGCCGTGCCGAACCCGCACGAGACAAGCGCACCATCGACGTAGGACAGCTCATCGGGCAGCAGGATGCAGGTGGCTTCCTCGGCCAGCAGGAACTCGGCATGCCCGCCATTGCGTTGCCAGCCGTACGCCGCACGCAGCGGAGAGGTGCAGCCGATCATGTAGCCGTGGCGGCACTCCTCGCAGACGCCGCAGCCGGCGATGTGATACACCACGACTCGGTCCCCCACAGAGAGTCGACGGCAACCAGGACCGACCGCCACCACCTGACCGCACGGCTCGTGTCCGGCGATCACACCCCGGTAGGCCTCCGGGCCGCTGCCCAGGTGCTCCCGATAGATGGCCCGGATATCGCTGCCGCAGATTGAAGAGGCTTTCATCTGCAGCAACACCTGACCATGTCCCGGCTCAGGCGCATCCACCTCAACATGCTTGACGGTGCTGTCGCCGGGAAGGATTACTCCGTTCATCGTTGCCATGGCGTTTCCTTCTTGGGTCGGTGTGCGCGGACAACTGTTGTGCACAGATGAGCATCACTGCTGCTCGGTTGATTGTGTGAGCGTTCAATACATGTGTCAAGGTTCGTGCAACAATTGGGCAAGCCGAGCGCTCAAACGAGCAAGGAGGCCGCCAGGTGGACTTGACTGCGAGACCAGCGCAGCTGATCTTGATCGCCTCGGTCGCCCGTCGCTACTATCTCGAGGGCAAATCCAAGATCGAGATTGCCGAGGAGTTTGGCCTGAGCCGGTTCAAGGTGGCGCGCCTGCTCGAAGCCGCCCGGGCCAGCGGCCTAGTGCACATAGAGATCGCAGATCCCAACATGATCGACGTCGACCTGTCGGCACGACTCCAGGACGCCTACGATCTCCAACACGCCGTGGTTCTCGATACTCCCGACGACAACCTCACTATGCTGCGAGACCACCTGGGCAGTGCGGCAGCCGAGCTCCTAACCGAGATCGTCACAGCCGATGATGTCCTGGGGCTGGCGTGGTCCCGCTCAGTCAGCGCCATGACGAACGCACTCGATCGACTGCCCACTATCCCCGTCGTCCAACTCAGCGGAGCCTTAGTCCAGCCCGATGTGGTCGACAGCTCCGTGGACCTCGTGCGCCAGGCCGCCCGCATCTCCGGGGGAGCCGCCCATTTCTTCTACGCGCCTACGGTCGTGCCGGATGCGGCAACCGCGCGGGCTCTGCGCAAGCAGCCCGAAGTCGCGCGGACATTCGGGCGGTTCGGCTCGGTGACCAAAGCTGTCGTGGGCGTCGGCCTTTGGGCTGACGGTGAGTCAACGGTCTATGACGTCACCGACAAGAAGGTTCGGCGGGAACTGCACCAGCGCGGCGTCTGCGGCGAGATCGCGGGGGTGCTCATCGACGTCGACGGGCGCCCTATCAAGTCGGACTTAACTGAACGAATGATCGGTGTCAGCGCAGCCCAGTTACGCGCGATACCCGAAGTCATCGCGATCGCGTACAGCATCCCCAAAAGTCCCGCCGTGCAGGCCGGCATTCGCGGCGGCTTCATCAAAAGCCTGGTTACGCACGCGTCCCTGGCTCGTGCCCTCCTCCAGGGCGGCGGCCCCGCTCAGCGCTAGGTCTTGGGGCGTACGCCATGTCTTCCGCCAGATGGTGGTGTCGACGGTGAAGCGCGTGCCGCAGTGACTGCAGACGTCGGCCGTGGTTGATCGGCGGCCGCACGTGCGATGAACGATGTCCATTCGTACGTCGGGGTCGGCGTGAGGTCGGTGCCGCTCGCCCCATTGCGCCAACGCGGTGATCACAGGGAGAGTGTCGGCGCCGGCATCGGTGAGCACGTACTCGCTCCGAGTCCGTCGCCGGTCCTGGTATGGCACGCGGCGCAACAGACCGGCGTCGACGAGGGCGGCCAGGCGTTTGCTGAGCACGTTGTCAGCCACCCCGAGCTGCTCACGGAACTGATCGAAGCGTCGTACGCCTGAAAATGCCTGCCGCAGCACCAGAATGACCCATGGATCGCCTAGCACTTCCAACGAGCGGGCGATCGGGCATTTCTCGTTCGTCCAGTCCGAACGCAACGGCATGAGGCCCTCCTTGGTCCACTAGCTATCAGGGCGTGAGGTCGGAAACCGTCTCTGCCTCGGTGTCTTTGTCACGTTCGTTGGTGATCGGTAGGACATCTGGCCGGCGGCTCAGACTGATCGGGCGCAGACTGATCGAGAGCATCGCAGCGAGCGCGCACAGCGCTGCGCCGCCGAACCAGGCGTAGGTGTAGGTTCCGAAGGAGTCGCGGATGAACCCAGCGGCGAGCGCGGCCCCCGCGGCACCGAGCTGGTGTGACGCGAAAACCCAGCCGAACACGATGGTGCCGCGGTCACCGAAGAGTCGGCGGCACAGCACGACCGTGGGAGGGACCGTCGCCACCCAGTCCAGCCCGTACACGACGATGAACAACACCATGCTCGGATGGACGGTCTCGGCGAGCAGCCACGGCAACAGCATCAGCCCAACACCACGGAAGGTGTAGTAGAACAACAGCAGCCAACGAGGATCGATCCGGTCGGTGAGCCAGCCGGAGACGACGGTGCCGACGATGTCGAACAACCCGACCACCATCAGCAATCCGGCCGCCGTCGTGGTCGCCATTCCGTGGTCGTGAGCGGCGGGAATGAAGTGGATCCCGATCAGCCCGTTCGTCGTCGCGCCGCAGATCGCAAAAGCGCCTGCCAACGCCCAGAAGGCCTTCATCCGTGCCGCCTGACGCAACGCTTCGAGCGCAAGACCGGCGATGTTGTGGTCAGTCCGTGGGGTTGCTGGAACAAGATCATTACCCCCGTACGGCGGCAACCCGAGATCGGCCGGCCGGTCGCGGAGCAGCACCGCAACCAGCGGGAGCACCGCGACGGCCGCGGCAGCGATCAGTAAGGATGCGACCTTCCAGCTCGTAGCCTCCGCCACGAACGCCACCAGCGGCAGGAACACCAGCTGTCCTGCCGCGCCGCCGGCGGTCAGAATGCCGATTACCAGACCACGACGCTTCACGAACCACGCGTTGGCCACCGTGGCCGCGAAGACCAGCGCCATCGAACCGGTCCCCAGGCCGATCAAGACACCCCAGGTGAACACCAACTGCCACGCCGCCTGCGTGAACACCGACAAACCCGCCCCGGCGGCGATCAACAGCAGCGCTGCGCTGGTGACCCGGCGAAGACCAAACCGCTCCATCAGGGCCGCGGCAAACGGCGCCATCAAACCGTAGAGCACCAGGTTCACGCCGACCGCGGCCGACATCGTCACGATCGACCACCCGAGCTCGTCGTGCAGGGACACCATCAGCACTCCCGGCGCGGCTCGGAATGCCGCTGCGGCTACCAACGTCCCAAACGCGACACTGGCAACCACCCACGCGTAGTGCACCCGCGCCATGCTGACCTCCTCCTGGTGAGGTTGTGAGCCTCTCATTTTGACTTGCCTCAAGCAAGTCAGATTGTTCGTCGATTCGCTCGGCTAACGGCACTGCGGGCCATCAGACTTTCCACATGAATTACTACCTGTTGGAGTACGCATTGGTTGCTGACTATCTGGCTCGTCGCGCCGCTTTCCGGGAGACGCATCTAGCGCTCGCGCGGGAAGCCCAGCGCCGTGGAGACCTGATCCTCGCGGGCGCCCTCGCCGAGCCGGCTGATCGAGCGGTCCTCGTCTGGCGGACTGATGATCGCTCCCTTATTGAGCGCTTCATTGACGCCGATCCTTATGTTCGCAATGGCTTGGTCAGCTCGTGGACCATTCGACCCTGGACCGTTGTCATCGGCGAGGCGGGGTAGGCGCAAGGAGGTCACGATGGAATATCGGGAGCTGGGCCGCACCGGTCTGACGGTGTCTGTTGTCGGCTATGGGACTGCACCGCTCGGTGAGATGTATGGCACCAGCAACGATGATGCTGCGTTGCAGTCGGCGTATAGAGCGCTGGACGCCGGTATCAATTTCTTTGATAGCAGCCCTTCCTACGGCACGGGGCTGGCCGAGGAGCGACTCGGCGAGGTGCTGCGCGGTCGGCGCCAGGAGATCATCGTCGGCACCAAGGCCGGCAAGTACGGACCTGATGAAGAGGACTTCTCGGCAGACCGGATAGGGCGCGGCTTCGAGGACAGCCTTCGCCGGCTGGGCACCGACTACGTCGACATCCTGCAACTGCACAACGTCGAGTTCGCCGACCTGAAAGGGGCGCTCGGGGAAGCGTACGAGGCGTTGGTCCGACTCCGGGAGGCCGGGATGTGCCGCTTCATTGGCATGACCGGATACCCGACTGCAATGACTCGGAGAGTGATAAGTGAGTTCGATCTGGATGTCACCCTCAGTTATGCACATTGCACGCTGCTGGACGCCTGCTTAACCACTGACGTCCTCCCGCTGGCTCAGGAACGGGGGGTCGGTGTGATCAACGCCGCAGCGGTCGCCCTTGGATTGCTCACTCAAGCGGGACCGCCTCCGCAGGTAGCCCAGCTAGTCGGCGAGGAGATCTGTACGGTCGCCCGTCGCATTGTCGAGGTCTGCCGGCGTCGTGGCGCCGATGTGAGCTTTCTGGCCAACCAATACTCCATTCAGCGTTCCGCGTGCGCCACGACGGTGATTGGGACCACGAAGCAGCGGCACCTCGGCTCGGCAGTGGCAGCTGCCGAGGAACCGATCGACGAGGACCTGCTGGCCGAGGTGCTGGCCGCCGTCGGGCCCGACCGAGGGCGGCATTGGATCAGCGGCCTACCAGAGAACAACTGATGATCTTCATGCTCTCTCAGCCGTACGCGTGATCGAGCCATGCACAACCGCCCTTCGGGTTGATATCGGGTTGTTACGTCACTCTGCCGGCGCTCGGCTTTCCGCTGCGGCCCATTACGGCGAGATAACTGTTCGGTTCTAGAGGTCGACACTTCCTCGATATCAACGTGGTGACCGATCTGAGGTTGTTACGTTGCTGCGGCTTCAGGGCCAAAGGGAGGCCCATGACAGCGGAACTTTCTCGGGGGAAACTCAATGCATGTTGCTCAACTCGTACGCCGAACCTGCCTGGCGGCGGCCGTTGCCGGGGGCTTGGCGCTCACTGGTTTAGCGGCTCCAGCCCTTGCCGTACCGCCGGGCAACAACGGCACGATCAAGATCGACGGTAAGGAGTTCGACGACCACCCGAACAACCAGCCTCACGTCGGCTGCGAGTTCCAGGTGGACTTCTACGGCTTCGATGAGGGTGACAGTGCCAAGGTGACCTTCAAGGCGCATTCGCCAACCGGCGACCGTCGCACCCTGCTGACTGACACGGTGTTCATTGGCGAGGACGACAACTCCGGCGGTGGCAGCGAAAACGGCCTCGATGCCTCAAAGACCTACACCCTCGACTTCGACGGTATCGAACCGCACCCGAAGCAAGGCTTTCATGTCAAGCTGACGATCAAAACCGATGACGGCCGCAAGCACAAGGTGTTTTGGGTTAAAGACTGCGGGCCGACGCCGACGCCGACCCCGACATCCTCGACAACTGAGCCGACGCCCACCCACACGCCGACTGCCACCGCCACGCCGACCAAGGACCATGAGGAGGAGGAAAACGGCGAAGAGAAGCCAGAGGCAGTGCCTACGGCGGTGCCAGCCGGAACGGATTCGACCGGCGGGGGTTCGGGAGCCGGGCTCGTCGCTCTCGTGCTGACCACCGGCGGGATCGTGGCCGGAACTGCGGCGATTGCGCGTCGCCGCTTCCTGCATGACTCCTGACGCGACATTCCTCCCGGTCCGCCGGGTATCACGAGGGGCAGTCCGGTTCATTGCCGGGCTGGCCCTCGTACTGGTCGCCGCTGCCTGCAGCTCCGGCAGCGACGATGTCAAACGCGTCGAATCTGCAGTTGCGCCGACGCCAGGGATGACGCCGACCGAGGCGGCACCGGAGCCGACGCTAACTCAGTCCGAGGCGAGACCGGTTGTAGCCGGTGGCATCGAGGGCCCATATACGTTGCGGATCCCCCGAATCGGTGTCGACACCCGGGTTGTGCCTATCCAGAGCAACAAGGATCGGATACTCGAGCCGCCGCGAGATCCCAAAGTCGCCGGATGGTGGAGTGGTGGCGCGGCACCCGGCGACTCGCACGGATCGGCGGTAGTCGTCGGACACACCGTACGCAATAGAGACGGAGGTGTTTTTGACGACATCCATGACTTGAGCCGCGGCGATGCCATTGAAGTCAAGGGATCGGACGCCACGTTGACCTACGGCGTGCAGTCGATAGATGTGCTGTCCAAAGACCAAGTCGCTCGCGATGCCGACGAGATCTTCGCGCAGACCGGTCCTGGCCGCCTGGTTCTGATTACCTGCGATGATTGGGATGGCACTGCGTGGCGGTCCAACGTCGTAACGATCGCGGCGCCAGTCTGATCATGATTAGCTGCAGCGCGTGACTCATGTCGCGCTACTGCTCGTCGCGTCCCCGCTCATCGACTCGTTGACCGCAGCGGGCAATCGCGCAGCTAGCCGCGCATCGAGGCCAGCCAGCCGTGCTTCGATTCCAGCAAGACGTACTTCGATACGCTGCTCGAAGATCTTTGCTTCTGCGTCGAATGCCCGCTCCTCTTTGTTTCTCCAAGGATTCTGATCGGCGGCGGATTTTCCAGCCCGACCCGCAGGCGGCCATTGACGCGTACCCTTTCACCGTCGGTGTCACGACGGAGCCGAGGGGGGCTATAAGTGACGACCCAAGTTACGGCACGTGAAGGACGCCCGGCTCCAGTAGATGGAGCGTATGAGGGAGTACCGGACTATCTCCGCCGTCCGCTAACCCGGTGGCTTGAAAACGTCTACACCATTACGCCAGACATGTTGGCGCCGGACATGGATGAGGCCGCACTGGAGCGCCTAGCTGCCCTGCTTCGCATCGATCTTCGTGGTACTGACGGCTACGGAATGCTAAGTGGCATCCTCGCCTGGATTGACGATGACGACGAACGTTTGTTGGACGTCATTCACTACACCCTCCAGATCCCCACACTCATGATGAAGAGGTGGGAGGAGCTGGAGATCTTGCTCGCGTACGGCAGCTCCACCTGGTCCGCGACTGGCAAGGGACTTCAGCGGCGCGTGCATCCGACAGCACTTGAGGCCTGGGACACCGTCATCGCGGTCCCCGACAATGCGAGTGATCACCTCGCACAGGCGTGGACTGGCGCGTACGGTCGGCACCCTCATCCAGCATCGGCATGGCATCACTCGATCAAGGCGGTCGAGGCGAGTTTCCGGCCGTTGGTCTGTCCCGACATTCCGCTAGCGCCGCTCTCGCACATCATTGACGAGCTCAAGACTGGGCAGTGGAGGCTCCAAGTACGAGGCCAAACCCGTGATTACGCCATCGACCCGCTGATCCAGATGCTTGAACTCATCTGGCCAGATCCGAACCGGCTTGCCTCCGGCACGCCGGAAGCACCAGCCACGAGGGTAGAGGCATGCGCAATCGTGCAACTGGCGGTAGCGATTGTGCAGTGGAGTCGCGACGGTCAGGTCGTCAAGACATCGGCGAGCCAAGAAACGGAGATTACGCGCGTTTGACCCTTGTCTTGGGCGTCAAACGCGCACGATCTTTTGAGGCGTCATCTGCTAGGCGTCGTTTCTAGGTGTTTGTTCCTTAATCGCATCGCTGCTGTTCGCGCTACCACCCCGGATTTCCCCATGCAGCAGGATGGACCCCGTGGCCGCAAGGGCATGCCGCAACGTGGAGCCCTTGATCATCGACTTGACTTCGGCTCCGGCGACCCAGAAGCCGAGCAAGCCAATGATGGTCTGCACCACGACGATGGTGGTCGTGACTTCGGCAACTGACGGAGGGTTGCTGAGCCCGCTGAAAAGACGCGTGATGTAAGGCGCCAACGCCCAGAAGGGCAGCAGCCACATGAGAATGAGCAACACGCCCAGCCGTAGACGCAGTGGGGATATGCCGGCCGGCTGCGTAGCTCCGGCTGCGGGCACCCTACCTCGCATGTTGATTTCCCGACTCTGCTGAGTGGGCCCTCATCCTCTCGCTGGCCGCGGTGAAGGAACCACTCCGTTGCCAAAGAGCATACGACCGCCCCTGGGCTTTAGGCCTTGTCGCACCAGTTGGCCGGCTAGCCGCTAGTCATCCAGGCTGCCCATCGTCAAGTTGACTGTTGTTCCTGTCATGCCGCTCGCCTTATCCGAAGCCATGAAAGCCGCCACATTTGCCAGCTCCTCAAGCTTCATCAGGCGTCGCGGATGAGTCCGGCTCGCGAGCAGCTGCTGCCACTGCTCCCAGGTCATTCCCGACGCCTGAGCGCGAGGCGCGAAGGCCTCCTTGATCGTGTTCGTCTCCGGCATCGCCTGTGGTCGAAGGCCAACCACCCGAATGCCGTGCGGTGCGAGTTCGGCGGAGAGATCTCGTGTGAGTGCCTCCTTGGCGGCCATCGCCGGGCCATAGCCTCCTACCAATGGAATACCCGTCCGCGAATGGAGTGCGGTGACGGTCATGATCACTCCCGACCCCTTCGGAATCATGTGTCTCGCGGCCAGACGGGCGGTCAGAAAGTACGACGTCGTGTAGCTCGCGATGGGCAGTGTGAACTGCTCGACATGCAACCCAACAAGAGGCACACCCAGGATGTCCGTGTCGGGAATTCCGACCGCATTGAACGAGATGTCGACGCGGCCCGCCTTGTTGATCACCGACTGCAAATGTTTGTCCAGGGCCTGTTCGTCCAGAGCGTCTACTCCCGCCGCCTCGGCCGAGGCGCCGGCGGCAGCGACTTCCTTGGCGACTGCTTCCACGGGTGCCAAGTCCCGCCCGGTGAGAAAGAGCCTGGCTCCTTCGCGCGCAAAAGCTCGTGCGACTGTACTGCCGATCGCACCTCCAGCTCCGTAGATCACCGTAACCTTGTCCGACAGCATCATCACTGTTTCCTCCTGTGCCCGCAGTTGCCTTCCCGCCGTTGATGATGCAGACACCGCAACGCACCGAAATTGGGCACAATGTCAACCCCCGCCCAATTCAGGCCTCGGCCGGTGTCTATAGAGGATGGAACTACGACAGGATGCGGTCGAATCAATCGGTACGTTTCGCCGCACAGCCGTCAAGACGACCCCGGCACGGTGCCCGCATGGGTACGTTTCGCCGCACGGCCGTCAAAACGTTCCGGCCGGACAACCTCCAGAGTTGACCAGGCACACTGCGAGGCTGGGAAGAAGGAGACGCGGCAGTGGGAGTTGTGAGACCCGACCTGCTCGCAAGGGCCCGGGCGGGAGACGGGGACGCGTTCCGAGAACTGACCGAGCCGCACCGTCGAGAGCTTGAGGTGCATTGTTACCGGATGCTCGGATCCTTCCAGGATGCCGAGGACGCCCTCCAAGACGCGCTGTTAGACGCCTGGCAAGGCCTCCAAGGCTTCGAGCAACGTGCCTCGCTCCGCACCTGGTTGTACCGGATTGCGACCAACCGGTGCCTCAACGCGCGTCGCGCGGCGAGCCGACGCCTGGCAAAGGGGTGGGACACGCCTCAGGTTGAACCGCCCGCACCAACCAGGTTGGGCGAAGTCGTATGGCTCGAGCCGTTCCCAGATACCCTCCTCGAGGGCGCGTTTGAAATGCCGCTCGGCCCGGAGGCCCGCTACGAGCGGACCGAAGCCATCTCTCTGGCCTTCGTGACTGCCCTTCAGGCCCTGCCGCCTCGACAGATTGCCGTACTGATCTTGCGTGACGTCCTCGGATTCCACGCGGATGAGGTGGCCTCCATGCTGGGCTCGTCCATCGACTCCGTCAATAGCGCCCTCAAACGGGCGCGCGCCAGCTTGCAGCGCCGACGCGCGCTTGACGCCGACCCCAAACCCCCTCCCGCCGGCTCACCGTCCGAAGATGCGATCGTGGGGAAATTCGTACGCGCGTACGAGTCCGCCGATCTAGATGCGTTAGTCGCCCTGCTGACCGACGATGTCTTCATCTCTATGCCACCGATGCCGTTCGAGTACGAGGGTCGAGAGATCGTGGCCCGCCTGTTCGGCAGCATCTTTGGCTCCGGCCGGAGGTTCGATCTCGTGCCGACGCGAGCCAACGGTCAGCCGGCGTTCGCTGCGTACCTGCGCGCCTCGACCGGCATCCGGCATGGGATCGGCCTCATCGTCCTGACGCTTACCGGCGACCGGATCTGCGCCATGACCCGCTTCGATAACAGCGTGCTGCGATGGTTTGGGCTGCCTCGATCGCTCCCGGCCTGATCATTCGCTTCGGCGGCCCTCTTAGTCCTTCAGATCTTGCTCAGAGTGCTCCGGCTGGTAGACCACATCCGCGTCGGACTCCTTGGCGGTACCGGCCAGCTCGGCCGGGTCAACAGTTCCTTCCGGGTTGTCCTCCACGCTGAGGCTGCCGTACTCATCGGCGCCTATCGGGGTGCTCTGCTCGTCGTTTTCGGCTTGCTCGGGCGTCTGATCTGACATGAGATCTTCCTCGGTGTTGACGGTCTCGACTCATTCTTGCATCGGCGAGAGACCCGGCAGCTCGCGATGCGGAACCGTCGCCTCACGAGGCGACGGCACCAGTAGCAGGGGAGCGCTATCTTCCATGATCAGCCGGGGCGGTGTGGACTGGCGGCACCCATTCAGTATGGATTCGTCGAGCCGCGTACAGTCGAAGAGATCTTGAGATTGGTGATCACCAACGGCGGTGAGCATGGGTATGCCGGGAATAGCTGAGATGCGTTCGGGGATGCATATCTGCGCCCTGTACTCCAGTCCGGCCGAACGTGACCAGTTACTGTTCCCTTTCCTCCAAGAGGGGATCCGTGAGGGCGACAAGTGCCTTTGCATCACTGACGACGCTGAATCTGCGTCGATCCGCGAATGGGTTGCGAGTCAGAACGGTCACCTCCCGCCGCGGTCAGAGCAGCTTGAGATTGATCGCGCCTCTGATGTATACCTGCGGTCCGGGCGATTCTCTGTCGATCACATGGTGTCCTTTCTGTCAGGACGCATGAGCGGTGCGACCGATTCGAACTTTTCCTTATTGCGGGCCGCGGGCGAAATGTCCTGGGTGCTGCCGTGGCCGGGAGGAACCGAGGACTTCTTTAGCTACGAGGCGGCGGTCAACAAGATCCTCGAAGACCAGCCGGCGGTCTTTATGTGCATGTACGACTTGCAGCGCTTCGGAGTGGCGACGCTTGTCGACCTATTCAAGACACATCCCAGGGTGCTGTTAGGCCCGATGGTGCTGGAAAACACCCATTACGTGACCCCAGCGGAGTACCCCGCGGCTCCGCCTGAGTCGGCTTCAACCACTTACCCCCTAGCCAAGGTGCCGAAGCCGCGTACGGGTGACCTGTGGCGGACGCTCACCGATGCCGAGCTGCGAATCGCCGAGTTGGTGGCCGGCGGTCTGACCAACCGGAACATCGCGGAATATCTGGATCTGTCGCCGCATACCGTCGACGCGCATCTCAAGCACACCTACACCAAGCTCAACATTCACTCCCGTGTCGAGCTCACGATACTGGCTCTCCAGCACCGCTAGGGGAAGACGAGCCGTACCCCGTTTACGGGATGTCTCTTCCCGGCTGCGGTGGCAGCATGATCAAGTTGGGCAATCAAGATAGGAGTGAGCCGTGGCAACAGCAGTCGGTATTGATCTTGGTACGACGAATTCGGTTATCGCGGCTATGGAAGGGGGACAGGCGCAGGTCATCCCGAACGCCGAGGGCAACCGTACGACGCCCTCCGTCGTCGCCTTCCTCGACTCCGGCGAGCGGCTCGTCGGGCAGATGGCCAGGCGGCAAGCGATCTTGAACCCGAAGGGCACCATCTACTCCGCGAAGCGGTTCATCGGCCGCAAGTACGGCGAGGTGACCAGTGAGATCAACGCCGTCTCCTTCGACGTGGTGCCTGGGCCAGACGATGCCGCACGATTCGAGGTCAAGGGCAAGCAGTACGCCCCGGAGGAGATCTCGGCGCAGGTGCTGCGCAAGCTCGTCGACGACGCGGGCAAGCACCTCGGCGAGAGAATCACCGAGGCCGTGATCACTGTTCCGGCGTACTTCAACGACGCACAACGTAAAGCGACTAGGGACGCCGGACGCATCGCCGGCCTCGAGGTCCTCAGGATCATCAACGAGCCGACGGCAGCGGCCCTGGCGTACGGCATGGACAAGCTGGAGAACGAGACGGTCTTAGTTTTCGATCTTGGCGGCGGCACCTTCGACGTCAGCATCTTGACGGTCGGCGAGGGGGTCGTTGAGGTAATGGCGACCGCCGGCGATACCCACCTCGGCGGCGACGACTTCGACCGCCGGATCGTGGACTATCTCGCCGACGATTTCAAGAAGGTCAATGGCATCGACCTGCGAGACGATCCACAGGCGCTGCAACGCCTCTTCGAGGCGGCCGAAAAGGCCAAGGTCGAGCTGTCGGCTGTTACCCAGACCGCTGTCAACCTGCCCTTCGTCACCGCCGACGCATCCGGACCCAAGCACCTGAACGTCAACCTCATGCGGTCCACCTTCGACCAACTCACCGCCGATCTTGTCGAGCGTTGCCTGGGCCCGGTGAAGCAGGCAATGGCCGACGCCAAGGTAACCACCGACGACATTGATCAAGTCATCCTGGTCGGCGGTTCGACACGGATCCCTGCCGTACAAGCTCTGGTACGCCGCATGACCGGCGGCCGCGAGCCCAACATGACCGTCAACCCCGACGAGGTGGTAGCCATTGGCGCCGCGATCCAGGCCGCGATCATCAAGGGCGAGGTCAAGGACGTCCTGCTGCTCGACGTCACGCCGCTGTCCCTGGGTCTGGAAACCCTGGGCGGCGTGATGACCAAGGTGATCGAGCGCAACACGACGATCCCCGCGCGCCGTACCGAGATCTTCAGCACGGCCGAAGACAACCAGTCGGCAGTCGACGTTGTGGTGTTGCAGGGTGAAAGGGAACGTGCCAGTGACAACAGGGTGCTCGGCCGATTCCGCCTCGAGAACGTCCGGCCCGCCCCACGTGGTGTGCCCCAGATCGAGGTCACTTTCGACATCGACGCCAACGGCATCCTGCACGTCGGCGCCCGCGACAAGGACACCGGCGCCGAGCAGGAGATCACGATCAGCGAGACCTCGACGCTGAGCCAGTCCGAGATCCAACGCATGGTGTCCGACGCCGAGGCGCACCGCAGTGAGGATGCAGCGCTACGTGCCCAGGTGGACGCCCGTAATGAGCTGGACACCGTGGCTTATCAGGTACGCCGCACCCTGGACGACAACGCCGGCACGGTGCACGAGCATGAGCGTGCCCGCGCTGACCTGCTGCTCAACGATGCCCGCAGCGCGCTGGAAGAGCAGGCCGACATTGATCGGCTGCGGGCCCTCACCGGAGAGTTGCATCAGATGCTGCAGTCCCTGGCCGCTTCGGCTCGGGCCGGTGCAGCACCCGGCGCGGGTCCGTCGCAAAGCCCGAGAACCGAACCAGGCGACGACTCCGACGACGTCATCGACGCCGAGTTCACCGCGCGTTGATCATGTCCGAGCAGCAGACCCCCGAGCGCAACAGTGACGAGCCTGAGGCGCGAGAACGCGAATCCGGCGAACTGGAGAAGGCCAGAGCACGAATTGGTCAGCTGGAGGACGGCTGGCGACGTGCCGCAGCTGAATTGGACAACTTCCGCAAGCGCTGCGCCAAAGATCTCGTGCGGGCGCGCGAACAAGAAAGGGCGCGTACGGCAGCTGGCTGGCTGCCGGTCGTTGACAACCTGGAGCTGGCGCTGGAACATGCCTCGTCCGATCCTGAGCACATCATCGAGGGCGTACGCGCGGTGCACCAGCAGGCACTGTCGATACTCGCCGGTCTTGGCTTTCCACGGCGAGAGGACGCAGGCAAGGCCTTCGACCCTGCGCTCCATGAGGCGGTCGGCACGGTCGCGGATAAGGAGCTGGTTCCTGGCACAGTAGCCCAGGTGGTACGTCCCGGGTACGGGCCAGACGACGAAATCCTTCGTCCGGCGGCCGTGGTAGTGGCCACCAGGAGCGATTAATGGCCCGGGATTTCTATGACGTCCTCGGTGTACCCAAGCATGCCGACCAATCCGAGATCCAGCGGACTTACCGCAAGCTGGCGCGGCAGCATCATCCCGACGTGAACAAGGATCCGACTGCCGAGACCCGATTCAAGGAGATCTCTGAGGCGTACGACGTGCTCTCTGATCCCGAGCTGCGGAAGCGGTACGACGCTTTCGGTGAGGACTTCCGCCGGGTTCCACCTGATGTCAGCCCCGAGGAGTGGCGACGGGCGCAGGCGTACGCCGGCGCCGGAGCGGGCGGTCCGGGAGGGCCGCGGCCTGGAGGACCGTGGCCCGGAGGCGGAGGCGTACGGTTCACCGACGTCGGCGAAGATGTTGATCTTGATGACCTGCTCGGTTCGATCTTCGGCGGACGCCGGGGTGGTCGGACGACCTGGGGCCCGATACCGGGCTCTGACCAAGAGTTCGAGGCCGAGATCAGCGTCGAGGAGGCCTATCACGGAGCCCAACGCAGCCTTACGATCACCGGTCCCGACGGGCAACGCACACTCGATGTGAACATTCCTGCCGGTGTGATCGATGGACAGCGGATTCGACTGCGCGGGCAGGGCGGTCGGGGCAGCGACGGTGGGCAGCCGGGTGACCTGTATTTGATCATCCGGATCGCCCCACACCCGCGCTATCGAGTGTCCGGTCGTGATCTTTATGCAACCTTGCCGCTCTCCCCCTGGGAAGCCGCCTTGGGCGCCGCGGTCCGGGTCGATACACCCGGAGACGCCGCCACGGTCAACGTGCCAGCTGGTACCTCCAGCGGCCGGCGGCTGCGGTTGAAGGGCCGCGGGTTGCCAAATCGGCGCGGCGAACCGGGCGACTTCTACGCCGAAGCCCAGATCCGGGTGCCCTCCTCACTGACACCTGAGGAGCGACGACTCTTTGAGGAGCTCAGGGACCGCTCTACGTTCGACCCGAGGCGGCAGCGATGACCATCGAGCGACGATATGCGCTGACTCGACCCTTCCGGCTGAGCCTGGAGAGTTATGCGCAACTCACTGGCGTACATCCTGATCTGGTACGCCGCCTGACCGCACTTGGGTTGTTGGAGATAACTCGAGATGCCGAGGGCGGCCTGTGGTTTGAGCCGTCCCAGATTGCAGCCATGGCCAGAATCCAACGACTGCACAGAGAACTGAACCTGAGCTATACCTCGCTCGGCTTGATCATCGACTTGCTTGATCGGATTGCGCAGCTGGAGCGGTCGCAACGGCGATCACGTGCCAGAGGAGGAGATGGATGGACCTGAACCGCCTGACTCAGAAGTCCCAAGAGGCACTGCACGATGCGCAAACCAAGGCGCTCCGCTTCGGTCACACCGAAGTGGATGGGGAGCACCTGCTGTTGGCATTGCTGGATCAAAGCGAGGGGTTGGTTGGGCCATTGCTGGCCCGCGCGGGCGCCGATCCGGACCGATTGCGTGAGGATCTGGAGGCTGAGCTTGGGCGCCGATCTCGCGTTTCCGGTCCGGGTGCGGCACCTGGGCAGGTGTTTGTCACCCAGCGGCTCTCCCGCTTGATCGACAACGCGTCTCGGGAGGCGCGGCGGCTCAAGGATGAGTACGTCTCGGTGGAGCATCTGATCATCGCCCTGCTTGATGAGGCGTCATCGTCCGCGGCCGGCCGGTTGCTACAGCAGCATGGTCTGAGCCGGAACGGTTTCTTGTCGGCATTGACAGAGGTTCGAGGGCACCAGCGGGTCACTTCGGCGACGCCGGAGGGGACGTACGAGGCGCTCGGCAAGTATGGTCGTGATCTTGTTGCCGAGGCGGCCGCTGGGCGGCTGGAGCCGGTGATCGGCCGGGACGCGGAGATCCGCCGGACCATCCAGATCTTGTCGCGTAAGACCAAGAACAATCCGGTGTTGATCGGTGAGCCGGGTGTTGGAAAGACCGCGATCGTCGAAGGGCTGGCGCAGCGGATCAACAACGGGGACGTCCCCGAAGGTCTGCGGGACAAGACCGTCTTCGCCCTGGACCTGGGTGCGCTGGTTGCCGGGGCGAAGTATCGCGGTGAATTTGAGGAGCGACTCAAGGCGGTGCTCAACGAAGTGAGCAGTGCCGAAGGCCGGATCCTGCTCTTCGTCGACGAGCTGCACAACGTCGTCGGCGCGGGCGCCGCGGAAGGTGCCATGGATGCCGGCAACATGCTCAAACCGATGCTGGCTCGCGGCGAGCTGCACATGATCGGCGCCACCACGCTCGACGAATATCGCACCCACATTGAAAAAGACGCGGCTTTGGAGCGCCGGTTCCAGCCGGTGCTGGTCGACGAGCCGAGTGTTGAGGATGCCTTGTCGATCTTGCGCGGGCTGCGGGAACGCCTCGAGGTCTTCCACGGCGTCAAGATCCTCGACAGCGCCTTGGTGGCAGCGGTAACGCTGAGTCACCGCTACATCTCTGATCGTTATCTGCCGGACAAGGCAATTGATCTTGTCGATGAGGCGTGCGCCATGTTGCGTACCGAAATCGATTCGATGCCTGCCGAGCTTGATGAGCTGACGCGGCGGGTGACCCGGATGGAGATCGAGGAGGCGGCGCTGGCCCAGGAAGAGGACGAGGCCAGCAAGGCTCGGCTGGAGGCATTGCGCCGCGAGCTGGGGGATGCGCGAGCCGAGGCCGATGCCATGCGGGCTCGGTGGGAGGCGGAGCGTACGTCGCTGCGGGAGGTTCAGTCGTTGCGCGAGGAGCTGGAGCAGGTCAGGCATGAGGCCGAGCAGGCGGAGCGCGACTATGACCTGAACCGGGCAGCGTCACTTCGGCACGGTAAGATCCCGGAACTGCTGCGGCGGCTTGAGGCGGCGGAGGAGCGGCTGGCGAGCAAGCAAGGTGATCATCGGCTGCTGCGCGAGGTGGTGACGGCAGACGAGATCGCCGCCATCGTGTCGCGGTGGACCGGCATTCCGGTGACCCGGCTGCAAGAGGGTGAGCGCGAGAAGCTGCTGCGCATCGACGAGGTGCTGCACGAGCGGGTTGTGGGTCAGGACGAGGCGGTCCAGCTGGTGGCCGACGCGATCATTAGGGCCCGGTCCGGGATCAAGGATCCGCGGCGGCCGATCGGCTCGTTTATCTTCCTCGGCCCGACAGGTGTCGGAAAGACGGAGCTCGCCAAGGCTTTGGCGGCTGCCTTGTTCGACACCGAGGAGAACATGGTCCGCATCGACATGAGCGAGTATCAGGAGCGGCACACCGTGAGCCGGCTGGTCGGTGCCCCGCCTGGATATGTCGGCTATGAGGAGGGCGGCCAGTTGACCGAGGCGGTACGCCGCAAGCCGTACTCGGTGATCTTGCTCGACGAGATCGAGAAAGCTCATCCTGATGTGTTCAACACGTTGCTTCAGGTCCTTGACGACGGCCGGCTGACTGACTCCCACGGGCGTACCGTCGACTTCCGCAACACCGTGGTGATCATGACCTCCAACATCGGCTCGGAGTATCTTATGCAGGGTGTGACGGCCGATGGGGAGATCTCCGAGGATGCGCGTCAGCTCGTGATGGGCTCGCTGGGCAACCACTTCCGGCCGGAGTTCTTGAATCGGGTGGATGAGATTGTGTTGTTCAAACCGCTCACCCTGGCAGAGATCGAGGAGATCGTTGATCTACTCCTTAATGATCTTCGAACTCGACTCTTGGAGCGCCGCATCACGTTGCTGATCACCGAGCCGGCGCGGCGGTTCATTGCTGATCAAGGATTCGATCCGGCGTACGGGGCCCGGCCGTTGCGACGCTTCATTGCCCGGGAGGTGGAGACGCGGGTGGCTCGCGCGCTGTTGCGTGGTGATCTTCCCGATGGCGGAGTGATCTCGGTCGACGTGGTGGACGGCGAGCTTACTGTGGTACCCGTGAGTGGACCCCCGCCAGAAGAGAGGGCAGCTGCATGAGCGCGAATGTGGAGAATTCCGCGACACAAATCGTCGAGTGCTCGAACTGTCACACCAAGAACCGGGTACCGGCAGTGGCGCACGGTGTACCGCGCTGTGGAAAGTGTCATGAGCCGCTGCGCTGGGTGGTGAATGCCACCGACGCGGACTTCGCGACCGTTGCGGAAGCCGCGACCATTCCAGTGCTGGTGGACATTTGGGCGCCCTGGTGCGGGCCCTGCCGGATGGTGAGCCCCGCGCTCGAGCAGCTCGCTGGTGAGTTTGCCGGTCGGATGAAGCTGGTCAAAGTCAACGCGGATGAGTCGCCGGCCGTAAGTCAACGCTTCGACGTCCTGGCGATCCCGACACTGCTGCTGATGGAGCATGGCGAGGTGATCGATAAGCAGGTGGGTGCGGCTCCGGTTTCACACCTTCGGTCCTGGGTGACATCGAAGCTCGATCTGGCAGCGTGACTTTTCGACAACCGACGCGTTTCTCCGCACTACGCCACGAATGACGCGCGAAGGCCGCATTTGGGGAATTTTCGTGGCCTTGTGCGGAGGGACGCCGCAGACCAAGCCCATTGATGTCGGTTAATGAGAATCTAAATCACAGCCAGGCTGAGTCTTCTAAGCACTTGCCCTTTCGTTACCGAGTTCCTCATAGTGGCAGCGAATGGTCGGAGATCACCTCGAAATTGAACCGCGAGTGCGCCGCTCCGAAGCATCGATAAGGCACATCCGCCGCTCATCTCTCTATCTCATGTGGGAGCAGTTGCCACAACCGCCGATTCCTGGCTATCCGAATCAACCCCATGGAGGCCAGCAACCGCCACAACCGGAATTTTGCCGTGGTATAGCACGCTGACCTTCCCAACCTGATGGTCAATGAGATTGGCAGCTTTAAAGGCACAGTCCCGGCCGAGGCCCGACCAAACGTCGTCGTGATCAATAGCGATGGAAAGTGGAGCATGGTCAAGGATGAGCGCATTCCTGTGACTGCGGTCGAATGCGAGGTGATCGACAAGCGGGCGGGTGCCGCTCCAGCCTTGCACCTCGCCCTGGGTGACCTCGAACTCGATCTGGCTAAGTGATCGCCTTCCGGGCTAGCCGTCAGCCTCTGTTGATCTTGTAAATGTTCACAGGTATGCGGATCTGTATTGGTGCTGCATCGTGTCACGGAGCCAGGAAATTGTCAGTGCGCTCATCTAGTGTGAATGTGTGTTCGAATCAGACGAGGAGCTGCCGCCGGCGGGTGCCGCGGCGTTGGCTGGGCTGATCGAGCAGAATCATGCCGAGCTGAAGGCCGCCGAATGCACGATGCTGCAGCTGGCTTGCGCCTGGGCGGACGCGCATTATCTGGACTCGGACGGTGGCGAGTATCAGCCGTTGATTGAGCGGGCCTGCGCCTGGGGCGGGGAGGGCACCCCGGAGGTGTCGGAGTATTGCGCCACGGAGTTGGGCGCGTTGCAGGGCACCGGGGTGATGGCGGCGCGGTCATTGATCGCTGATGCATTGGATTTGCGGTATCGGTTGCCGCGGTTGTGGGGTCGGGTGCTGACCGGTGGGGTGCGGGCGTGGCAGGCCCGCAGGATCGCCGAGCAGACCCGGCCGTTGTCGTGGGAGGCGTGCGCCGATGTTGATCATGCCCTGAGCGATTTGGTGGGGATGATGCCGTGGCCGCGGTTCGCGAGGATCTTGGCCGCCACCATCGTGGAGGCCGATCCCGCGTTGGCGGCCGACCGGGCGGAGCGGGCCCGGCGGGGTCAGGATGTGTTCAGTTTTGATTCCGAGGACGGCTTGAAGACGATTGTGGCGAAGGGGGCGGCCGGTGATGCGATCTGGTTCTTGGCGGCGGTGAACCGGATCGCGGAGATTCTTGCCGCCCGCGGCGACACCGATCCGGTCGGGGCGCGGCGGGCGCGCGCGGTCGGGATTTTGGCCCGGCCGGCGGAGGCGTTGCAGCTGTTGGTGGAGCATCAACACGACGCCGAACCCAGCCAGCCAGACGAGCCCAGCGAGCCAGACGAGCCCAGCGAGCCAGGCGAATCCAGCGAGCCAAGCGACTCCAGCGAGCCAAGCGAGCCCAGCGAGCCAGGCGAACCCAGCGAGCCGGGCGAATCCAGCGAGGGCGAAGCCGCCAATGGCGAATCTACCGACCCGGTGGACGGCGATCTCCTGTCTGACGTGGAGGCGGCGGCAGACCCCGAGCCGGAGCCGGAGCGTGAGCCGGATGATCATCGGTCGGTGTCGATGGCGACGCCGCCGGCGTTTGATGCGAAGGCGGCCCGGCCCCGGGTGGTGCTGCACTTCCATCTCTCCGAAGCCGCGCTCCGCA